>JAESGL010000549.1_pt1 | contig 14371 bp, 10 predicted proteins | sample 9269711 | NCBI WGS metagenome assembly JAESGL01 (sample SAMN14515918, study PRJNA621676) | algae metagenome | isolation source: Kastovskya adunca ATA6-11-RM4 and co-occurring heterotrophs from soil and... | place: Chile: Atacama Desert | collected 2011-06-27
GCCGGCGTCGCTGGCCGGCGCAGCTGCCACGGGTTCGGGGGCAGGGGCTGGCGTGGACGCCGGAATGGGCGCGGGAGCAGGGGCCGGAGCCGGAGCAGGCGGGGGCGGCGCAACGGGGGCCGGGGCTGGCCGGGGTGCTGCCGGGGGTGGCGCGCTCGCCGGCACGGCGTCGACGTCCGAAGCCGCACGACGGCGCCGCATCAGCAGGAAGCCGGCGATTACCGCCAGCGCGGCGATGGCGGCGGCGATCCAGGGCCAGCTCAGCCCCTGCGCTTCGGTTTCCGGCGCGGGTTCTGCAGTGGTGACACTGTTGTCGGCCGTGACCGGCTCGGGCGCGGGCAGGACGGCCGGCGGCGGCGTTTCCACCGCATTGGCGGCATTGTCCGGCTCCGCCACAGCGGGCGCCGGGCTCGGCTGCGCCGGCGTGGCGTCGCGCGCGGCCGGGCGTTCGGTGGGGGCGGGCGTGGGCGTCGTGCGCGCGTTGCGCGGCGTCTCGGTTCGCGTCGGCGCTGGCGTCGGTGTCGGGCGCTGCGATGCGGGGGCAGGCGTGGGCGCGCGCTGGGTCGGTGCCGGCGTCACCGTGGGCGCGACGATCGGCGGCAGCGACGGCGTGGGCGTCGGGCTCGGCGTTGCCGTGCCCCGGAATACGTCGAGTTCCGGGCCTTGACGGCGCGGATCATCGGCCGGCGGCGGCGGCGCGGCGCGCTGCAGATTGACGACCGGATCGCTGCCGGTGGCTTGTTGTGCCAGCGCGGGCGTGACTGCCAGCAGCGGCAGGGCGGAAAGGAACAGACGCATAGACCCCATGGCCCTGCCAAGGCAGAAATTTTGCTGAACGCCAGATGAACGGATGGCCTTGCGCGCCGGACCGATGACAAATTGCGTGTAATCGACTACATGCGCCCTCATGACCGATACCCCGCTCCATCTCGGCCGCGCCAGCACCCTGCCGCAGCGGCCCGAGGACGCCGTCCTCGACTATGTCCCCAATCCCCGTCCGGGCAAGCCCTATCTGGTGCGCTTCACGGCGCCGGAATTCACCTCGCTCTGCCCGGTGACCGGCCAGCCCGATTTTGCGCATCTGGTGATCGACTATGCGCCCGGCGCGACGATCGTCGAATCCAAGGCGCTCAAGCTGTTCCTGGGCAGCTTCCGCAACCATGCCGGCTTCCATGAGGATTGCACCGTCGGCATCGGTGAGCGGCTGTTCACCGAAATGCAGCCGATCTGGCTGCGCATCGGCGGCTATTGGTATCCGCGCGGCGGCATCCCGATCGACGTCTTCTGGCAGTCGGGCGAGCCGCCCGCCGGCCTGTGGCTGCCGCCGCAGGACGTGCCGGGCTATCGCGGCCGGGGATAAGTTTCCATTTCATCCTCCCCTGTAAGGGGAGGTGGCTGGCCGAAGGCCAGACGGAGGGGTGTCGCCCTCTCGATAGAAGTGACACCCCTCCACCATTTGCTGCGCAAATGGTCCCCCTCCTCTTGCAGGGGAGGATGAGCGAGACCTTGTTCGCGGACTAGGGACGAGCAAGCATCTGCCCTTGTTGGACGAACGCGCAACAGGCTTCGACCAACGACATTCTCTTGCGGATAGTTCACTTGACCCCCCGCGGGAAAGGGCCGATCCGGTTTGCATGTTGCGCGTGACTATGTCTCATTGCGCCATCCAAGCCGTATCGGAGTGCCTTCCCCCATGCCCTTGTCGAAAATCCTGCCGTTCCTGATGGCGGCCGCGCCGCTGGCGATCGCCGCGCCCGCGTTGGCCCAGACCGCGCCTGCCGGCCCCGCCGCCGGCGTCACCACCCAGCTGCCCCGTGGCGCCGCGCCCAGCCATTATGCGATCGAGGTGACGCCCGATGCGGCGAACCTCAAATTCACCGGCAAGGTGACGATCGACGTTACCGTCGCCACCGCCATGCCGGCGCTGGTGCTCAACGCCGCCGACCTGACCGTCTCCAGCGTCACCCTGACCCCGGCTAAGGGCAAGGCGATCACCGGCACGGCCAAGGTCGATGCCGATGCCCAGACCGTCAGCCTCGACTTCGGCAAGCCGGTCCAGCCGGGCAGCTACAAGCTGACCATGGTCTATGCCGGCATTATCAACCAGCAGGCCAACGGCCTGTTCGCGCTCGACTATACCGACAATGAAGGCGCCGCGAAGCGCGCGCTCTTCACCCAGTTCGAGGCGCCCGACGCCCGCCGTTTCGTGCCGAGCTTCGACGAGCCGAGCTACAAGGCGACGTTCGACCTCAGCGCCGTGGTGCCGGCGGACCAGCTGGCGGTCGGCAACATGCCGGTCAAGGCGACCAAGGATCTGGGCGGCGGCAAGAAGCTGGTGACCTTCGGCACCAGCCCCAAAATGTCCTCCTATCTGCTCTTCTTCGGCCTGGGCGAACTGGACCGCGCGACCAAGATGGCGGGCAATACCGAAGTCGGTGTCATCACCGGCCGGGGCAATACCGCAAAGGCGCAGCTGGCGCTCGACGCGTCGGCGGCGATCCTGCCCTATTATAACGACTATTTCGGCGTGCCCTTCCCGCTGCCCAAGCTCGACAATGTCGCGGGGCCGGGCCAGAGCCAGTTCTTCAGCGCGATGGAGAATTGGGGCGCGATCTTCACCTTCGAACGCACCCTGCTGGTCGATCCGCGCTTCACCTCGGAAGAGACCAAGCGCGCCATTTATGAAGTGGCCGCGCATGAAATGGCGCATCAGTGGTTCGGCGATCTCGTCACCATGGCCTGGTGGGACGATCTCTGGCTGAACGAGGGTTTTGCGAGCTGGATGGCGACCAAGGTCACCGACAAGCTGAACCCGGAATGGGAAGCGCTGCTGTCGCGCGTCGATGGCCGCGAACGGGCGATGAGCCTCGACGCGCTCAAGACCACCCACCCGGTCGTGCAGAAGATCACCACCGTCGATCAGGTGAATCAGGCTTTCGACGCCATCACCTATCAGAAGGGTGAGGCGGTCATCACCATGCTCGAAGGCTATGCCGGCGAGGATGCGTGGAAGGCGGGCATCCAGTCCTACATGAAGAGCCACGCTTACGGGAACACCGTCACCGATGATCTGTGGAAGGCGGTCGAGGGCGCGGGCGCCAAGGGCCTGGTCAGCATCGCGCATGATTTCACCAGCCAGCCGGGTATCCCGCTGGTCAAGGTGGAGAGCGCCCAGTGCCAGGGCGGCAACACCGTCCTGACGCTGAGCCAGGGTGAGTTTAGCCGCGACGCCAAGGACAAGGCCCCGCTGAAGTGGAATGTGCCGGTGAAGGCGCAGGTGCAGGGCGGGGAGGCGCAGCGCCTGATCCTGCAGGGCAATGGCCAGATCACGCTGCCGGGCTGCGGCGCCTATGTCATCAATGCGGGCCAGACCGGCTATTATCGCTCGCTCTATCCCGCCGCCAATATTCAGGCGCTGGCCAAGGGCTTCAGCCAGCTCTCCAGCATGGACCAGACCGGCCTGATGGCGGACAATTTCCAGCTGGCGCTGGGCGGATACCAGCCGATCGGCCTGGCGCTCGACCTGGTCGACGCGGTGCCGGTCAATGGCAGCCCGGCCGTGCTGGCCGAAGTGCCCGGCTATTTGAAGAGCAGCTATGACATGCTGGAGGGCGATGCCGCTGCCCAGGCGAAGGTCGCGGCCTATGCCTCGGCCAAGCTGACCCCGGCGCTGACGGCGATCGGCTATGATGCCAAGGCCGGCGAAGGGCCGCAGGTGCCGGTGCTGCGCACCAGCCTGGTCGCGACGCTGGGCAGCATGGGTGACAAGGGCGTGGTGGCCGAGGCCAACCGCCGCTTCGCCGCGCTGGCGACCAACCCGGCCGCGCTCGACGGACCGCTGCGCAATGTCTGGCTGGGCATCATTGCCCAGAATGCCGACCAGGCGACCTGGGACAAGCTGCGCGTGATGGCCAAGGGCGCGCAGAGCGACCTCGAAAAGAGCACGCTCTACGCGCTGCTCGGCAAGGCGAAGGACGAGAAGCTGGGCCAGCAGGCCCTGGATCTCGCTTTGACCGACGAGCCGGGCAAGACCACCAGCGCCGCGATCATCGGCCAGGTGGGCGTTGCCCATCCGATGCTGGCGGTCGACTATGTGCTGGCGCACAAGGCGCAATATGAGGCGCTGATCGACGTGTCGGCGCGCAGCCAGGCGCTGGCCCGCCTGGGCGGCGGATCGGCCGACCCGGCGATGGTGACCAAGCTGGACGCCTATGCGACCCAGTATCTGACGCCGGAATCGCGCAAGGTGGTCGATCGCTCGATCGCCGCGATCAAGACCCGGATCGAGACGCGCAGCCGCCTGAAGGCGCCGACCGCGGCCTGGTTCGCAGCGAAGAAATAAGACTTGCCTCCCCTCCCTTCCAGGGAGGGGCCGGGGGGTGGGTGGCGAGCGAAGCGCGCCTCCTTCGGAGGCTAGCCACCCCTAACCCCTCCCTTGAAAGGGAGGGGGCAAGGCTGCTTATCGGGGCAGGCCCAATGCCCTGGCGATGTCATCCCAGGCGACCAGTTTGAAATTCTGCGCTGCCGCCGCGTTATGGCCATCCTGCGCGATGAACAGGCCACCGGGATAGGCCGGACCGAAATCGCCCAGCATCAGCTCGATGCCGTCGGTTTCCTCCGACCCGCCGATCGCGCCGTCGACCACGCGAAAGCGACCGACATAGGCGTCGTCGGACAGGCGATAGGCGACATAGGCATTGTCGCCCTGGCTGGAGACGAGGACATAGCCGTCCTTCTCGCCAATCGCGGCGATGGCGACGCCTTCGGCATCCATCACCAGATTCTTGCCGTCGGCCGCTGCGATCTTCGTGGGCGTGGTGGCGCCGGTTGCGTGCGCGTCGAAGCGCCACAGGCCGACATCTTCCTCCGCGACATAGAGGATGCCGGTGCGGTCATCCACGGCGCAACCTTCCGATTGGGTGCCAAGCTTTATGCTGCGGACGATCCGGCCGGTCGGCGTCGTGCCGGAGGCATCGAGCGCGACCTGGTTGATCGTCCCGTCCTTCAGCACGATGAAGGCGTAGGTCGCCTCCGGTGCCTTGTACAGGCAGATGCCATAGGCCTCGCCCTTGCCGGCATCGACCTTGCCCAGGGCTGTCAACTTCGCTGTCACGCTGTCGAGGCGGAACAGGGCGAGCTTGGCGTTCGCCACATCATTGCGGTCCGACGCCACGACCAGGATGCCGGTCTGGCCATTGACGCTGACGCCATCGCGCAGATCGACATTGTTGACCCGGCCGGCGTCCAGGAAATCGCGGGTCTTGCCGTCCAGGCCATAGACATAGAGGCCGGCCTTCTTGTCGGTGCCGACGATCAGGCTGGCGGCCGGGTTGGCGGCATTGCGCCAGATCGCCGGATCGTCTGCCGCGTCGGCATTGGGCGTGCCGACCGGGGTGGTTTCGCCACGCGCGGTGACATTCACGGCCGGGGTCGCATTGGCGATGCGCACCGCGAGCGGCACTTCCGTTTCGGCGGTGGTGCAGGCGGCCAGCGCGAGAAGGCTGGTGAGCGACAGGGCTAGGGGCTTCATCACGATATTCCTTATTTGCCGCGCGCGACGCATTTGCCGCCATCGGGGCCGATATTGCCGGTACAGGTGCGCACCGCGATGGTGGGTTCGCTGGTGTCGGTCAGGTGATTGCCGTCCGCCCGCTTTGTGAGGTCGAAGCCGTCATAGAGCTTGCCCGACGCGGTATAGGTGCGGAATTTCAGGCGATCGCCGTCCACGTCCACGATCTGATAGAGTTCGGTCGCTTCGGCGGTCTTGTCCGGCTGGGTGCGGGCCCGGTCGTTGAGGCCGTACATTTTGGAGCCGGTGACCGAGACGAGATAGACCGGCCCCTGGATCGCGCCATTGGTCCGCGCCTGGGCCGACGCCTCGCGCCCGGCTTCCGACGTCAGGCGGCTGTAGCAATGGTCATGGCCCTGCAGCACCAGATCGACCTTGCGCTTGTCGAACACCGGCTTCCACGCGGCCTTCACCTCGGACGTGTCCTGGGGCCGGGCACAGGTGAAGACGGGCTGGTGGAACAGCACGACATTCCATTTCGCCTTGCTGGACGCCAGGGTGGCGTCGAGCCATGCGGTCTGCTGCGCCATGGTGCCGAGGTCGATCGCGGACGTGCCGTCCAGCACGATGAAGCGCACCCCCTGATAATTGACAAAATAGGTGGTCTTGAGGCCCGGCACGCCATTGGCGGGCAGCGCAAACTGCAGCGGGAAATAGGGGCCGAGCTTGCGGCTTTCGCTGCCGTCGGGCTTCACCACATCGACATATTCATGATTGCCGGTCGCGGGCAGTTGCGGGACGATCGACCAGTTATAGCCGGCCGCCTGATTGAATTCGCCCCATTCGTCGTCATGGTCGAGGTCGTCGCGCTGTGCGGCCAGATCGCCGGCATGGGCGACCAGCTCGATCCCGCCATTGGCGTGGAAAGCCTGGCGGATGACGCGGCTGGCATAGGTCAGGATGCCGTTCTGGATGTCGCCCAGATAGAGGAAGCGGAACGGCCTGGCCTCAGCCGCCGCGGTGCGGAATTGCAGCCATTCGCTCCAGCCCGCGCTGCCCTTCAGCCGATAGGCATAAACGGTGTCGGGCGTCAGATTGTCGAAGCGGATCTGGTGATAGAGGGCCGGGCCATTGGCGCTGTCCTTGGCGGTGCCGACGGGGCCGGTCACGGTCCTGGCCTTTTCCTCCAGCGTCGGGCCGTCGACGGAGATGGCGATCTGCGCTTCGCTGGCGGTCTGGGCGGCATCGGTGCGCCAGGCAACCGCCATGCCGCGCGACGGATCGGCGGCGGGCGTCAGCATGATCCGGTCGGGCAGGGTGCGCGCCGCATAGGGCGTGCCGGCCGAGCGGGGCACGGGCGGGGTAGCGGCGGTCTGAGCAGAGAGCGGCGCGGCGCTTGCCATCAGCAGCGTGGTCAGGAACAGTCGGGACATGGGCGTCCTTTCCGGGAAAACGGGACTTGCCGGCCGCGCAAGGGCGCGACCGGCAAGCAGGGGACATCGAACGGGATCAGAAGCTGGCGGTGACGCCGAACTTCGCGGTCCAGTTATATTCCTCATATTGCAGCAGGCGCTTGGCACCGGCATAGTTCTGATAGGCGAAATAGGGCTCGTTGGTGGCGTTGATCCACTCGGCAAAGACCCGGACGCCCGGTGCGACGCGATATTTCGCGCTCAGGTCGAGCTGGAAATGATCGTCGACATAGCGATCATCCTCGGCCTTGCCGCCCAGTTCATCCAGATATTTGTCACGATAGGTGCCCGCGGCGCGCAGCGAGATCGGTCCCTTTTCGTAACCCAGGACGATGTTGAACGTGTTCTTCGACGAAGCCGCCAGCGGCACCTTGCGCGGATCGGCGATGTCGCCGTCGGTCAGCACCGTGCCCTTGGCATCGGTGTAGGTGTAGTTGGCGTTCAGCAGCAGGCCGTCGAACGGCGCCGGCAGGAAGCTGAAGACCTGGCTGTAGGACAGTTCGAAGCCCTTGATCTTGGCCGTGTCGCCATTGATGTAGGTCGTCAGCTGGTTGTAGTCGACGCCATAGATGGTGCCCGCTTCCTCGATCGTCTGTTCGACGACGAAGTCCTTGATCGACTTCCAGAAGAAGCCGCCGGTCAGCGCCGCGTTGGTGCCGAAATACCATTCGGCCGACGCGTCGATGTTCCAGGCGCTATAGGGCTTGAGGTTCGGGTTGCCGAGCGTCGCCTCGCCATCCTCGTTGATGTCGAAGCGCGGTGCCAGGTTGGACAGTTTCGGACGGACCAGGCTCTTGTAGCCACCGAAGCGGAAGACCAGGTTGGTGACAGGCTCGTAGCGGACCGTCAGGCTGGGCAGCCAGTTGGTATAGTTGCGCACGAAGCGGGTCGGCGTGATCGTGATATCCTCGACCTCGTCGCCGGTCGCCAGCGTCTGGAAGGCGCGAATGTCGTTGCGGGTCTGCTCCATACGCACACCGGCAATGACGCGCAGCGTGTCGCTGTCCCAGCGGCCCATCAGGTAGCTGGCGAGGATGTCTTCGGTCACCGAATAGTCGGACGTGGTCGAGTTGAGCAGCGTGTCGAACTCGTTCAGCTCGAAATTGGCCTGATTGTCGTAGAAGAAATTGGACGGGCCGGTATGGCTGGGCAGCGGCAGAATATCCTGGATGCGGTAGGTCTGCCCGCCGAGCACATCGGCCAGCGTGTAATCGCCATCATAGCCGTCATAGACATCCGACTGGAGATTATAGCTCTTCTTGCGCCAGCGCGCCTTCATGCCGGTCTGGACGGTGAAGGTGCCGCCATCGGTGGCGAAGGCACGGCTGATGTCGCCCTTGATCGTATATTCGCGATCCTTCGAGTCCGACAGCGTGGTGCGTTCCAGCTCGTCAAACTCATAGTTGGAGGCGTCATAGAAGGCGTCGGTATTACCGGTGACCGTGTAGCGCGGCTTCATCGGATTCGAATAGTCGAAGCCGACATTCACGCCATTTTCTTCGAAATCCGCCTGGAAGCGGGTCGGATCGATCGAGCCATTTTCGCGCTCGCTGGCTTCCGACCAGCTACCCGAATAGGTCAGCTTCCAGGGACCGGTATTGGTTTCACCGCCTAGGGTCAGAGACTTGATACGCTGCTTTTCGAAGCGGTCCTTCATCCGGCGACGGACGCGGATGCGGTCGTCCTCATCGGAGAATTGTGCGCTGGTCGCGTCGCCCGATTCCGGTTCGCCGCTCATCTGGAAAATGATGTCGCCGCGATATTCCTGATCCTCGAACTGGCTGTAGAGGCCGCGCGCGTAGAGCTTGGTGGTGTCCGACGCCAGCCAGTCGAGGCTGAGCGATCCGCCCAGGCGCTTACGCTGCACGTCATAGTCGCGATACTGGAGTTCCTCGGCATAGGCGATGCCATCGTCCGTCTGGTTCCAGTCGGCCGCCTCGATATTGTCGCTCTCGAACTTGCGCTTGTAATAGCTGAAGCCGCCGGCGATGCCGAAGCGATCGGTGATGCGGGTCGAGAAATCGACGCTGCCCTTGGGCGTCAGCGCGTCGGCATAGTCGTTATAGCTGCCTTCCAGCTTGACCGAGTAGAGATCCTTCTTGCGGTCGAAGGCGCTGGTGGTCTGGATTTCGATCGAGGCACCGATGGTGTCGCCGTCCATGTCCGGAGTCAGCGACTTCTTGATCTCGATCGATTCGATCAGTTCCGAAGGGATGACGTCCAGCGCGACCGAGCGGACATCGCTTTCCGGCGCCGGCACGCGGGTGCCGTTGATCGAGGCGGCGTTGAGTTCCGGATCGAGGCCGCGAACCGAAACGAAGCGGCCTTCGCCCTGGTCGTTCAGGATGTTGACGCCGGGCAGGCGGCGGATCGATTCCGCGACATTCTGGTCGGGGAACTGGCCGATCGCGTCGCGGGTCAGGACGCTTTCGACACCGTCGGCCGCGCGCTGGCGCGACAGCGTCGACGCCTGGTTGGCGACCTGGCCGACGACGATGATCGACGCGTCGACATTCGAGCCGATGCGGATGTCGGCATCGACGTCACCAGTGGCGGGCACGACGACGGTAGTGCGCACCGGATCGGCACCGGTGTAGCGGGCTTCGATCGTGTAGGTGCCCGGTGCAACGTCGGGGAAGCGGTAGGAGCCGTCACGGCCGGCTTCGGCGATGCGCCCATTTTCGACGATGCGCAGCTGGGTCGACTGCAGCGCGCGGGTGCCGGTGCCGTCGGACACGGTGCCGCTGATGGTGCCGGCCAGAGCGGCGACGGGCATGGCGGTGGCAAGGATGATCGCGGCGCGGCTCGCGCCACGGAACAAGGTCTTCATGGTGAATGCTCCCCTTCGGTTGGGGAGGCCATTGGCGATGAGTCCTTACGCCTTCATGGCAGTATGATTGCAGTTAAAAGTCTCAAAAATGTAACTTATGTGACGTGATGCAGGGGCCACATTGTGAAGGCTCAGTCGCGCTGCGGGCCGCTGCGCCGGGACAGGCCGCCACGATGGTGCAGCCGGCCGCCTTTTTCGAGCCGAGCCATATGGTCGATGAAAAAGACGGCGCCGATACACAAGATGATGGCAATCAGGAATTCGGGCGGCATGTGGGTTCTCCAGCCTTTGGGTGATGCTGGAGAATTAAACCGCCGGACATAGGGTTTCGAGCCGCAGGTCGGCCCATATCCATTCTATTGTCGTAGGATTTCGTGAGAATGGGGCGACCTGGCGTCGGTCGCCCCATCTCATCTCGTCAGGCGAGCGGCGCGGTCGCCCAGTGGCGCAGGCGCGCATAAAGGGCGGCGATCACGCCGGCGAAGATCAGCACCGACAGCGGCACCGCCCAATGGCTTTCGCCGACCAGCGCCAGCGGCGCGTCGCTGTCGGTGGAGGCGACGATGCCGGCAAAGGCGACGCCGAACAGGCTTTCGCCGACGATGAAGCCGGTCGCCATCAGCACGCCCATGCGCTCGGCAAATTCCGGGTTCGCCTGGCGCAGCGACCAGCGATTGTAGAAATGGCCGATCACCGCACCGACCGGGATCAGCAGTGTCAGCGCCATCGGCAGATAGATGCCCATGCCGACCGCGAGCGGGGGCAGGCGCATCTTGCCGGTCTTGCCGAGCAGTTCGTCCAGCGCGACCACGACCACGCCGATGCCGGCGCCGAAGCCGATCAGGCCCCAGTCGAGATCGCCGCCGAGCACGCCCTTGGCGAGCGCGGAAATGAGCGCTGCCTGCGGCGCGGGCAGGGCGGTCGCCTTGGCACCGGGCGCGCCGGCAAAGCCGAAGGCGCTGTTCAGCAGGTCGAGGACCGGCGGGATCACCAGCGCGCCGAACAGCACGCCCAGCACCAGCGCGATCTGCTGCTTCCACGGCGTCGCGCCGACCAGCTGGCCGGTCTTGAGGTCCTGGAGGTTATCGTTGGAAATGGTGGCGACGCCGAACACGATCGCGGTGGTGAACAGCGCATAGGCGATCAGCGCCTGGCTCTGTTCGGGATGGCCCGAGCCGTAGATGGCGGCGAGGATCAGCGACGCACCCAGCACCGCGAGGATGCCCACGCCCGAGATCGGGCTGTTCGACGCGCCGATAAGACCCGCCATATAGCCGCAGACCGAGGCGATGACGATGCCGGCGACCAGGATATAGGCCAGCGTCAGGCCGATGATCGGCACCGGATTGGCGGCGATCGGCCCGCCCTGGGCAAAGAGCCACAGCAAGACGGCGATCGGCACCAGCGAGGCGAGGATGGTGCCAAAGACGATGCCGATCGGCAGGTCGCGCTCGGTGATGTCCAGCGTGCCGGCGTCGCCCGACTTGCGCACCTTGGCGGCGTTGAGGGCGGAGCGGATGCCGCTGATGATCGGACCCAGGATCTTGAGCAGGGTCCAGATCGCGGCAATGCCGATCGTGCCGGCACCGATGAAGCGGGCCTTCATGCGGAAGGTGGTGCCGACCAGGTCGGCCAGGTCCGCGCCGGCGGGCAGCGGGCTGGTGAGATATGGGACGATGCCGACCCAGCTGATCAGCAGGCCGACGAACATGGCGGCGCCGACGGAGATGCCGACCAGATGGCCGACGCCGATCAGCGCCATCGAGAAGCTGGTCGAGACCGAGCTGGCGCCTGCGCCCAGCTTGAAGAAGGTGGCGGCTTCCTCGGCCAGGATCTTGGTCTTGGCGATGATCGAGAAGCCGGCGGCGGCGATCGAACTCATGACGATGGCGGCCAGGCCGCGCTTATTCTCTTCCAGGCCCTCGCGCGAACCGGCACCGACTTTCAGCACTTCGGCGGCGGCGACACCCTCGGGATAGGGCAGGTCCGATCCGGTGACGAGCGCGCGGCGCAGCGGCACCGAATACATGACGCCCAATATGCCGCCCAGCGCGATGGTGCAGGCGGAAAGCCAATAGGGGAAGCCTTGCCACCAGCCGATGATGACCAGTCCCGGCAGCACGAAGATGATTGCCGACAGCGTGCCGGCGGCCGATGCGATGGTCTGGACGATGTTGTTTTCCAGGATCGTCCCGGTGGCGAACAGGCGCAGCACCGCCATGGAGATGACGGCCGCGGGGATCGAGGTGGCGAAGGTCAGGCCGATCTTGAGGCCCAGATAGACGTTCGCGGCGGTGAACAGCAGGGTGATGAGCGCGCCCAGGATGACGCCGCGTAGCGTCAGCTCCGCCATCGGCACGGCCTTGGCCGAATCGGTTGTCACTGCTCTTTTCCCTTCGCCAGTCGATCGATCAAGCGGCTGGTAATAATGTTGCTGGCGCTTGGATCAATCTTAAACTGGCCGACAGGACGGTCAGGAATCGCGGCCGGCGCCCGTGTCCGCCAGCACGGCATGGTCCAGATAGGCGTCGACCAGCCTGGTCCAGCGCTCGTAACCGCGCGGATTCATGTGCAAACCATCGGCACGGAACAGCGATGCATCGGGCAGGCCGTCGGTGGCGAGCAAGGGGCGGCCAACATCGAGATAATCGAACTTCATCGCCTTGCTGCGCGCCGAAACGGTCATGTTGACCGCCGCCATCTGGGGCCAGAGCGTCCAGCGGATCGGGCTGGGCTTGAGCGAGAGATAGGCGATATGCGCCCTGGGATAGTCGGCGCGAAGCTGGCGGAGCAGGGTCAGCACGTCGCGCGACACCTTGTCCGGCGTGGCGCCGGCGGCCAGGTCATTCTCGCCGACATAGACGATGATCGAGCGCGGCTTGGCCTTGGGCAGCAGCCGCTTGTAATAATGGAGCACGTCGGGCGTGGTCGCGCCGCCAAAGCCGCGATTGACCGTGCCGATATCGGTGAAGCTGCCCTTGATGTCCCACAGACGGATGCTGGAACTACCGAGGAACAGCGTGGCGTTGGCAACCGGCGGGCCGGCCGCTTCCGCTTTCGCAAAGGCGGCGATCTCGTTGGAGAAGGGAAAGGTCGGGTCGGCGTTGGGAACCGCGACCTTGTCTGGCGTCGGGGGCTGCGTCGGCAGCGGGGCAGCCTGCAGCGGCCCGGCCGCGGCGAGCAGCAGGGCAAGACCCAGCACCGCCCGCCAGCGCGGCTCAGTGCCGGTGGCGCGGGCGCAGCTGATATTTGCCATCCGCATAATCGCCGAACAGGCCGGTGATCGCCGGGTGATCGACCGGCTCCTCGCTGTCGTCGGCCACCAGATTCTGCTGGCTGACATAGGCGACATAGCTGTTCTCGCCATTTTCGGCGAGCAGGTGGTAGAAGGGCTGCTGCTTGTCGGGCCGGGCATGTTCGGGGATCGATTCATACCATTCCTCGCTGTTGGCGAAGACCGGGTCGATGTCGAACACCACGCCGCGAAAGCCGAAGCTGCGATGCTTGAGGACATCGCCGATGCTGAAGCGGGCATGGACGACCGGCGGGGCGGTGATGCCGGTACCGATATTCTGAATCGTGACTTTCATATGACCAATTTAGGGTGCCTGCGCAGGGAGACAAGAAAAATACCGAAAAGGGTGCTTGGCAAGGATGGAATCATTCGCTAATGGGCGCCCCTCGACCCGATCGGTGCGGCATTTTTCCTTGCGGTTCAATGCTTCCGGTCTTCTGCGGAGAGGTGGCAGAGTGGTCGAATGCACCGCACTCGAAATGCGGCGTGCCCGTGAGGGTACCGAGGGTTCGAATCCCTCCCTCTCCGCCATGACTTTCCTAAGTGATTGTCGAACCACAACATTTTGACAAAGCGTCGCTTTTCATCACCCCGGTGCGACAAAGTGGTGCGACAAAATGCGGTTGATGACACATGTTAGAAGGGCGAGTGACGGCGGATTCGAAGTTCGCATAATCGTTCCTCCAAAGCTGCGATCCGCGTTTGGAAAATCGAGTCTGACAAAGCGGCTTGGGCGGCTTTCGAAATCGGAAGCTAACCGACTTGCTGCGCCGATCATTGATCAGTTTTGCGGCCGGATCGAACGTGCGAAAGCGGGTGCGCTTGACGCATCGTCTACCGTTCCTGCCGTTAAGGTCTCCCTTCCGCCTCTGCCCAGCATCGCTCCTCGTCCATCGCAGACCTTGATGGCGATCTTCGACGGCTATCTGCGTGAACGGCAGCCATCGGCCGCAACAATCAAGAGGTGGCGTCCGGTAATCGCCCACCTCATAGCGCATCTCGGGCATGATGAACCGCGTCGCATAACCGTCGATGACGTCATCGGCTGGAAGGAGGCGCTTGCCCGTCGGGGAGTCAGTGGTCGGACGATTCTCGAGGTGTATCTCGCTGCCGCCAAGGTCGTGTTTGCGTGGGCCGTCGAAAATCGGAGGCTCGACACCAACCCAGCGTAAGCGCCAAAACCTCCCCACATTTTCGTAGCTGCTGATCTGTCTATGTTTTGCCCCTCATCCGAGGGGTATCGTAGTGGCTGATGATGTAAGAAC
>JAESGL010000550.1_pt1 | contig 14302 bp, 13 predicted proteins | sample 9269711 | NCBI WGS metagenome assembly JAESGL01 (sample SAMN14515918, study PRJNA621676) | algae metagenome | isolation source: Kastovskya adunca ATA6-11-RM4 and co-occurring heterotrophs from soil and... | place: Chile: Atacama Desert | collected 2011-06-27
CGGGCTACGCCCGCCCTACGCCGCAACCAGCGCGAACGGTGCGACCCCCATACCCGTCACGCTGCTTGACGAAGGGGGTCCCTTTTGCACGCCGATAGGGGGTCCTTTTTGGACGCCGATTGACAGGCTATCAGGTTGGCGATGGTGAACGCGGTTGTCACACCATTCCGAGCGGAGCGAGGAGCACGTCCCAGTGAATCGCTGCCAGTCCGCTCGGCGCAGCCCCGGTAAGGGGATTAAGGAAACGAACGGGGCACCTAAACACGCCGCGACTCCTCACTCGCGCAACTGCGGGATCGCCTAAACAGGACGGCTTGTTCGGACCTGCATGGCGACGGAGCCGTCATAGTAGTCAAATGCCCGGTGTAATGGCCGGGACAGCCGCCGCGAGGCGGACGGAGCAGCGGTATAAGCGGGAGTGATCCTTGTCGAAATCCGCAGTATCCGGGCGAAGGACGGCAGTTCTGTAACCTCGATGGATCAAAGGAAAGGGATTGCTGATGCAAACCGCTACTATCCTGAGACGGATCGAGAAGCTTCCGGCCCTGTCGAGGGCGGGCAAGCGGATCAACGGTCTCCACCGCCTCATGCGGTCCCGCTGCTTATATGAGCGGGCCTATGACAGAGTATCCCGGAATCGGGGTGCCATGACGCCGGGAGTAGACGGCCAGACCTTCGACGGCATGACGCTGGCAAGGCTTGATCGTTTGGTCGAACGCGTGGCGGAAGGCCGTTACCGCCCTCGTCCAGTGCGGCGGGTCTATATCCCCAAGGGCAATGGTAAAATGCGCCCATTGGGCATCCCTACGGCGGATGATCGCATCGTTCAGGAGGCGGCGAGAATGATCCTCGCGGCGATCTATGAGCCTGTGTTCTCGAAACATAGTCATGGGTTCCGCGCGGGTCGCTCCTGCCACACGGCTCTCGAAGAGATCCGCAAAACCTGGACGGGTGCGAAATGGCTGATCGAAGTGGATGTTCGCGGGTTCTTCGACAACATCGACCATGACATCCTGCTCGGCCTCTTGGCCCGGCGCATCGATGATCCTGTGTTCATCGATCTGATCGGAACAATGCTCAAGGCAGGGTGCATGGACGAATGGAAGTTCGAACGGACCTATAGCGGCACTCCACAGGGCGGGGTCATCTCGCCCTTGCTTGCCAACATCTATCTCCATGAGCTTGACTTGTTCATGGAGGAAATGCGGGCGGGCTTCGACAAGGGCGTCAAACGGCGGGCCAATCCTGCCTATGCTGCTCAGGGCCAGCAGATCGCCGCACTTCGTAAGAAGATCGACGCAATCCGTGCCGGTGGCGCGGACGAGGCAGAAGTCCGGGCCTGTCTGGCTCGGATCGAAGCCATCAATCGGGATCGACGGAAAATATCATCCGTCGATCAAATGGACCCCAACTTCCGCCGCCTGCGCTATTGCCGCTATGCCGACGACTTCCTTGTCGGTGTGATCGGCAGCAAGGCGGACGCCGTCCGGATCATGGCCGATATACAGCACTTCCTCGCTGAGCGGCTCAATCTGGCGGTATCACCGGAGAAAACCGGGGTTCGCGATGCGTCGAAGGGATCGCCGTTCCTTGGCTTCCATGTATGCGCCTTCACGTTGCGCTCCGCCGGCACGATGGCGGGACGACAGAAGGTCGGCGGTGGGATGCGTCGCGTCCTTCGTCGGCCAACGCGGGGGAATATCAAGCTGTGGGTGCCACGGAATCGGGTCTATGGGTTCTGCAGGCGGAAAAAGCTCGGCAACCTCGACAAGAGGAATGGCCGAGCACGTCCGCAGTTCCTCGACTCCAGTGTCGCGGAGATTATCGTTGCCTATAACTCGGAGTTTTGTGGCTTCGCCAACTATTATGCGATCGCCGATGGCGTAAAAGCATCGCTCGACAAACTTGAGCTGGTCATGTTCAGGAGCTTGTTGGCGACGATAGCCTGTCGACGGCGTACGAGTAGAAGGCAGGTCATGAAATCCCTGAAAATGGGGGCGGACTATGGTGTCACCACCATGGTCCGGGGCAAACCGCGCGTCCACAAGGTGTGGAAGCTGAAACATCTGATCGTGAAGACGTGGGGCAATCCCATCGTCGATACCATCACGGTCGGCTCGCGCATTGCGCAGAGTTCGAACGACCTCGTTACCCGCCTCACCGCTGAAGAATGCCAAGCATGCGGCGATACCGATGGACCGTTCGAGATGCATCATACTCACCGCCTGAAAGACAAACGGGGCGACCAACTGACACTGTGGAAACAATCGGCGCGGCGGCGCAGGACCATCGTTCTGTGCCGCAAATGTCACGTCGCACACCATGGTGGGCGGATGCCCGACAGAATGGAGAGCCGTGTGCATTGAAAGGTGCAAGCACGGTTCGGGGGGAGGCGCTGGGGCGTCCTCGAAAGAGGCGTCTCGCGCCCACCCTACCGAGACACCGGCACGGGGGCTCGGTCGGCGCGCGCAGTGCGTCGATAGAGTCGTGCCCGGCAGGGCCGCGCCAGGGCAGGATCATCATTCCTGCGAGATTGCCGACACAACGCTAATAGGATAGGGGGGTATGCTATGGCTCACCTGTCACGAACAAATGGCGACCTCGTAACTCGCGTCCGCCGCATCGCGGGGCAAGTGGGCGCTGTCGAACGGGCGCTGCAATCGGACTCTTCGTGTTCGGAGGTGTTGCACCTGATCGCGGCGGTCCGCGGTGCGGTGAACGGCCTCATGGACGAGATCATTGCCGAGCATCTGGAGGCGCATGTGTCACGCGCCGGGCTCGACGATGCCGAGCGGGCGGCGGGGGCCGAAGAATTGCTGGCGGTGATCCGCCGCTACTCCAAATAGGACTGCCTCATGGCGACTTTGCCCGAAATCGACGCCTTCACGCACGATCATGTCTTCTTGGGCGCTGCGCACGACGACAATGCCCGCCGAACCCTGTGGGTGGTGGCGCTCACTGCCGGGATGATGGTGGTCGAGATTGTCGCCGGATACCTGACCGGCTCGATGGCGCTGCTTGCCGACGGTTTCCATATGGCGACGCACGCTGGCGCTCTCGGGGTTGCTGCTGCCGCCTATGCCTATGCAAAGCGGCACGCGCGCAATCCCGCCTACAGCTTCGGGACAGGCAAGGTCGGCGACCTCGCCGGGTTCGCCTCGGCGATGGTGCTGGGGCTGATCGCGCTTGGCATCGGCGTTGAATCGGTGCTGCGCCTATACAAGCCGATCACGGTGGCCTTTGGGGAGGCGACGATCATCGCCGTGGTCGGCCTGGGCGTGAACATCGCCAGCGCCTTCCTGCTCTCGGGCGGGCATCATCATGGGCACGATCATCATCACGGGCACGACCACGGCCATGCTCACGGCGCACATGGCGGCGATAACAACATGCGCTCGGCCTATGTCCATGTCCTCGCCGATGCGCTCACCTCGGTTCTCGCTATCGCCGCCTTGCTGGCCGGGCGCTATATCGGCTGGGTCTGGATGGACCCAGTGATGGGCATCGTTGGCGCGGTCGTCATCGCACGCTGGTCATGGTCGCTGATGCGCGACACGGCGTCGGTGCTGCTCGATGCGACCGACGATCATGTTGCCGACGAAGTGCGCGAGCTGGTCGAGACGCCGGGCGATGCGCGGATCGCGGACCTCCATGTCTGGCGGGTCGGTCCGGACGCGCACGCGGCGATCGTCAGCGTCGTGGGCGGGCAGGGCGTCACCGGCGACGACATTCGCGCCCGCCTAGCGCCGGTTCACGAACTCGCGCACCTCACGGTCGAGTGCCGCTAGGCGTCCAACCTGTCGGTATGCTCGAACGCGGTCAGGATCGGGCAGGGGCCTTCCGAGCCGGACCCGCATTCCCGCGCGAGCTGGCGAAGCGAAGCGCGCACCCGCTCAAGCTCCTCGATCTTGGCGTCCAGCGCGGCGATGCGGTCATTCGCGAGCTGACGCGCGCGAGCGCGATCGTCGGTCGCATCGAGCGCCAACAGTTCGCCGATCTGCTCAAGCGTGAAGCCGGCAGCCTGGGCGGACCTGATGAAGCGAAGCCGGCGCGCGTCGTCGGCGCCGTAGCGTCGGATACTCCCTCCGGCACCTGCCCCGGTCGGTCGGTCGGGCTCGTCCAGCAAACCGCGGCGCTGATAGTAGCGGACCGTTTCGACGCCCACGCCGCCTTCGCGCGCGAGTCCCGCGATCGTCATGCTCGCCATGCCTTGACTCCGGACTATGGTACGGACCCCATATAGGCGGGGCGAACAAATCGGAGAAGCGACATGGCGACCGCCCCCGCCAAACAGGCGACGATCTACCGGATGGTGATGCCGGACCATACCTGCCCCTATGGCCTCAAGGCGAAAGATCTGCTGCGCCGCGAAGGGTATCAGGTGGACGATCATTGGCTGAAAACGCGGGAGGAAACCGACGCCTTCAAGGCGAAGCACGGGGTCAAAACGACGCCTCAAACCTTCATCGCTGGCGAGCGGGTCGGCGGCTACGACGATCTGCGCCGCTTCTTCGGCAAGACGGTTCGCGATCCCAAGGCCGTCACCTATCGGCCGGTGATCGCTGTGTTCGCGATGACGGCGCTGATGGCGCTCGCTGTCAGCTATGCCGTGCTGGGGACGCCGTTCACGGTGCGCGCGGGCGAATGGTTCATCGCGTTCTCGATGTGTGTTCTGGCGATGCTCAAGCTCCAGAACGTCGAGAGCTTTTCGTCGATGTTCCTGAATTACGATCTGCTCGCCAAACGCTGGGTGCCCTATTCCTACATCTACCCGTTCGCGGAAGGCGGAGCGGGCGTGCTAATGGCCGCTGGAGCGCTCACCTGGCTATCGGTGCCGGTCGCGCTCGTCATCGGCACGATTGGGGCAGTGTCGGTGTTCAAGGCCGTCTATATCGACAAGCGCGAGCTGAAATGCGCCTGCGTGGGCGGCGACAGCAACGTCCCGCTCGGCTTCATCTCGCTGACCGAGAACGTGATGATGGTAGCGATGGCGCTCTGGATGGTCGCAGCGCCGGCAGTGCTGTCGATCGCGCACTGACGCGAAGGTTGGCCCGCATCGTCACTGCGGGCCGATCGCCGTAATCTTAGCCGTCATCCCCTTCGCCTTGGCGGTGAATGCGACCCGCTGCCCCGACCGCAATCCCCTGAGCAGGGTCGGGGGGGATGCCCGAAAGGTCATCGTCATCGTGGGCCAGCCGATCGCCGGGATCGGGCCATGCTTGATGGTTACGGTTTCACCTTTCGCGTCGACGGCGGTGATCGTTCCCGATCCGGTGCCCGTTTTCACAGCCGATGCAGTCGGCTTGCTGCTTTGAGCGAGAGCGCCCGTCGCGATCGGCGTGACCAGCAGGATCAATGCGGCGCGCATGGATGGTGTGGCTTTCATGAGATCTTCCTTCCGGCGTGGGTTGAGGCTCGCCGCCGCAAGAGCATGTAGGCGGCTGGTAGGATGAACATGGAGAGGAGGGGGGCGGTCAGCATTCCACCGATCATCGGCGCGGCGATCCGGCTCATGACCTCCGATCCCGCGCCATGCCCGATCAGCACGGGGAACAGCCCGGCGACGATGACAGCGACGGTCATCGCTTTGGGACGCACCCGCAACAGTGCGCCCTCCCTGATCGCTTCCGATACTTGCTCGCCCGACGGTGACGGCCCGCGCTCGGCCAATGCGTGTTTCAGGTAGATCAGCATGACGACGCCGAACTCCGCCGACACGCCGGCGAGGGCGATGAACCCGACACCTGTGGCGACCGATTGCGCATAGCCGAGCAGCCATAATGTCCAGATTCCGCCGGTCAGCGCGAAGGGCAGTGTGCCCATGATAAGCGCTGCCTCGTCGAGCCGGCCGAAGGTGAGGTAGAGGAGAAGGAAGATGATCGCGAGTGTCGCCGGCACGACGAGCATCAACCGAGCCTCGGCACGCTGCAGATACTCGAACTGTCCAGAATAGGCGATCGAGACACCGGGGCTGAGCCGAACGTCTTTGCCAACAGCACGGCGGAGATCGGCGACCGTGGAGGCCAGGTCGCGCCCACGCACGTCGACATAAACCCATGTCGAGGGCCGACCGTTCTCGGTCTTGAGCATGGGTGGACCTTCCACGATCGACACGGATGCGACAGTGCCAAGAGTGATCTGCTGACCCGATGCGGTGACGACCGGAAGGGTCCGCAGTCCCTCCAGATTGTCACGCAGTTCGCGGGGGTAGCGGACGCTGATCGGGTAGCGAGCAAGGCCCTCCACCGTCTGGCCGATCGTCTCGCCGCCGATCGCGCCGGACACAATCTCCTGCACATCGGCGATGTTGAGGCCGTAGCGCCCTGCGATCGTCCGATCGATATCGACATCGACATAGCGGCCACCGGTCAATCGCTCTGCCAACGCCGAACTGACGCCTGGCACGGTCCTAGCGATCCGCTCGATGCTGCCGGCGATGCGGTCTAGCTCGGCGAGGTTGGACCCCGAAACCTTCACCCCGATCGGGCTCTTGATGCCGGTCGCGAGCATATCGATCCGATTACGGATCGGAGGAACCCAGACGTTCGTGAGTCCTGGCACGCGTACCGTGCGGTCCAGCTCTTCCACTAGCTTCGTCGGCGTCATCCCTGCGCGCCACTGATCGCGCGGCTTGAACTGGATGGTTGTCTCGAACATCTCGAGCGGTGCCGGATCGGTCGCGGTCTCGGCGCGCCCGGCCTTGCCGAACACCGTTGCGACCTCGGGAACGGTTTTTATCAGCCGGTCGGTGCGCTGGAGCAGGGCCGACGCGCTCGCCGCCGAAAGGCCGGGCAGCGCGGACGGCATGTAGAGCAGATCGCCCTCATCCATCGTCGGGATGAACTCGCCACCCAATCGGGTTAGCGGCCATGCCGTCGTCGCCAGCACCAAAGCGGCGATGCCGATCGCCAGCCACGGCCGCGCCAATACGCGATCGAGTGCCGGCCGATAGGCGCGGGTGAGCGCGCGGTTGAGGAGGTTGTCGTTCTCGGCCGGAATACGTCCGCGGATCAGCCATCCCATCAGGACCGGCACCAGCGTCACCGACAGGATCGCCGCTGCCGCCATCGCATAGCTCTTGGTGAAGGCGAGCGGGGCGAACAGCCGTCCCTCCTGCGCTTCGAGCGTGAAGACCGGCACGAACGACAGAGTGATGATAACGAGGCTGAAGAACAGCGCCGGCCCGACCTCGACCGCAGCCTCGGTGATGACGCGCCAGCGTTCCTCGCCTGCCAACGTCTCGCCCGGATGATCGTGTTCCCATCGCTCGATCCGCTTGTGTGCGTTTTCGATCATCACGATCGCGGCATCGACCATCGCGCCGATCGCGATGGCGATGCCGCCCAGCGACATGATGTTGGCGTTCACCCCCTGCACGCGCATGACGAGCAAGGCCGCCAGCACGCCGAGCGGCAAGGTGACGATCGCAACCAGCGCCGATCGGACGTGCCACAGGAACAGCCCGCAGATGATCGCGACGACGACGAACTCCTCGAGGAGCTTGCCCGACAGGTTCTCCACCGCCCGGTCGATCAACTGCGAGCGATCGTAGGCGGTGATGATCTCGACGCCGGGGGGAAGGCTCCCCTTCAATTCCGCCAGCTTGGTCTTGACGGCTTCGATCGTCTGGCGTGCGTTCTTGCCCTGGCGCAGGATGACGACGCCGCCAGCGACCTCGCCCTCGCCGTTCAGCTCGGCGATGCCGCGCCGCATCTCGGGGCCGATCTGGATCGAGGCGACGTCGCCGAGTGTAACGGGCACGCCGGCGCCGGCGACCTTGAGCGGGATCGCGCGGAAATCATCGACGGTCCGCAAGTAACCCGAGGCGCGGACCATATATTCGGCTTCGCCCAGCTCGAGAACGGACCCGCCGGCCTCTTGGTTGGCGCGACGTATCGCCTCGACTGCTTGGGTGTGGGTGACGCCGAACGCGGCGAGGCGCGTCGGATCGAGCAGCACCTGATACTCCTTCACCATCCCGCCGATGCTCGCCACCTCGGCGACGCCGGGCAACGTTTTCAGCTCAAAGCGCAGGAACCAGTCCTGCAAGGATCGGAGCTGCGACAGGTCGCGGCGGCCGGTACGATCGACCAGGGCATACTCATAGATCCAGCCTACCCCCGTCGCATCCGGACCGATCGCAGCCTGCGCCCCTTGCGGTAGCCGCCCCTGCACCTGGCTCAGATATTCCAGCACGCGAGAGCGCGCCCAGTAGAGGTCGGCCCCGTCCTCGAAGAGGACATAGACATAGCTATCGCCGAAGAACGAATAGCCGCGCACCGTCTTCGCACCGGGCACCGACAGCATCGTCGTGGTGAGCGGATACGTCACCTGGTTCTCGACGATTTGCGGGGCCTGGCCCGGCCAGCTCGTGCGGATGATGACCTGCGTGTCTGACAGGTCGGGCAGCGCATCGACGGGCGTGGCGCGCATCGCGAACACCCCGGCGATGGCGAGCGCGACGGCGGCGAGCAACACGAGAAAGCGGTTCGCGACCGACCAGCGGATGATCGCGGCGATCATCGGCCGGCCTCGCGGGTCATGCGACGCAGCGTCGGCCCGTCTGCGAGTTGGTCGAAGCCGAACCGCACCCGCTCGCCTTTGCGATATCCGCGCACCAGCGCGGGATCGGCTACACGAAACGTCATCGTCATGGCCGGCCACCCGATTGCCGGGACGGGCTGATGGGACAGGGTGACGGAACTGCGATCGATCGCCTCGATGCTGCCAACCGTCTCGTAGATCGGCGCGGTGGGTTTCACGGCCGGCTTTGTTGCGGGTGATGCTTCGACACCGATCGGACGCGCGTCGAGGCCGGCGAGGCTCGCTTCGGAATCGATCAGGAACTGGCCCGACGCGACAACCTTCTCACCCTCGGTCAGCCCGGCGACGATCTCGGTTTTGCCGCCGCCTTCTGCGCCAGTGCGAACCTCGGCGGCTCGAAAGCGTCCACCCGGCCCTGCCAACATGACGAGCGTGCGCCGGCCGGTCCGGATCACGGCTTCACTCGGAACGAGGAGTGCATCGCGGCTCCCCTGGTCGAGCGCCACGCTGGCGAACATACCGGGACGCAACCGGCCGGCGCGGTTGGGCAACTCGACGCGGATCGTTAGCGTCCGGCTAGCCGCCTCGGCCTGCGGCAGGATCGCAGCGATGCGGCCCCTGAAGTTTTCGCCCGGGAAAGCCGCCAGCGTGGCGGTGACGGGCGTGCCGATCCGCAACTTGCCGGCGAGGGCCTCGGGAACAGCCGCGTTCAGCCACACGGTGGCAAGGCCGTTCACCTCCGCCAGCGTCTGTCCTTGCGCGACCGTCATTCCCTGCCGGACGCCGAGCGTCTTGATGACGCCCCCTACGGGCGTGCTGATCGTCGTCACACCTTGCGGTCGGCCGGTCCGCTCCGTCGCCGCAATCGATCCGGCCGGCATTCCGAGAAGCGACAGGCGCTGTCGTGCCGCCCGCGCGAGCCCGGCATCCCCGGTGCGGCGCACGGCGAGATATTCCGCCTGCGCGCCCGCCCATTCGGGCACAAGGATATCGGCGAGCGGAGCGCCTGCCGGCACGACATCGCCTGGCGCGCGCGCATAGACGCGCTGGACGAAGCCGCCGCTGCGTGCCTGCACGACCGCGACGTTGCGGTCATTGAATTCGATGGTGCCGGCTGCCGAGGCCGAGCTCGACAACGATCCGCGTTCGACCTCGACGATCCGCGCGCCGAGCCGCTGGAGGCTGGCCGGATCGATCGCTACGCCTGGTGCGACGCTACCGCCTGCGCCCTCGTCGGCATAGCGGGGGATCAGTTTCATCCCCATCGACGAAAGACCCGGGCCGTCGTGCCGCTCCGCCGGGATCATCGGATCGTACCAGTAGAGGATCTTCTTCTGCGAGGCCGGGGATGCCGTCTGATCGGCAGCCGGGGACGTGCCTAGTTTTGCGAGCCCGAAGCCCAGGCCGCCTGCGGCCAGCACCAGTGCGCTTGCTGCGGCGACAAGGCGGGCGCGGGTAATAGTAGTGTCGCTCATCGATCGGCGCTCCCGAAGGTGATGGTGAGGCGAACCGAATCCGCGGCGACGAGCGCCTCACGGTCGAGCACGGTCAGCTCGGCGTCGGCGAGCGCGGTCTTGGCTTCGATGGCATCCGCGAGACTCGCGCGACCGGCAGAGTAGCTCGCTATCTCCAGTTCGGCTCGCTTCCGAGCGAGCGGAAGGAGCACTTCGCGGGCGCGCCGCCATTGGCTGTGATGCATCTGGTGGTCCGCCAGCGCGGCCTCCAGATCGGCCGCCAATGTGCGCCAGGTTTCCTCGCGCGCGGCCTCGGCCTGCGCCTGGGCGAATTGGCGGGCTTCGATGCGCGGGTTCTGACGCGATCGTGCGAACAGGGGCAGGCTGATCGAAACCCCCGCCGACACCATGTCGCCATAGCGGGGATCGCGGCGTTGATATGCCAGCTCTACCCCCCAATCGGGTCGCTTCTCCGCCCGCGCCGCATCCACGTCGGCCTGGGCGCGCCGAAGACCGGCCTCGGCGGAAATCATGTCGGAGTGACGGCTGAGCGCGTCCCGCAGCCGCGCCGGAGCCAGATCGATCGCGGGCATATCACCGGCGGTCTCGGGCGCCGATACGCCGGTCCAGCGAGTTAGCATCGCGCGGGCGCGCACGACGGCGGCCATCAATTCGTCGCGGCGGTCGTCGAGTGCCGCGATCTCCTGATCGGTCGTCAGTGTCTGACCAGGGCGGACCGAACCGGCCGTTACGGCGGCCCGCGCAGCGGAAGGGAGGGATCGAAGGGATAGCAGAACGGTGTCGAGGGCAGCTAGTCGACGCTCGGCATAAGCAAGGTCGATCCATGCCTGTCCCGCTCCCAATCGCACTTCCCGGAGCTTGGTCGCTTGCGATGCTTCTGCCGTTGCGATCACGGCGCGTGCCTGCGCTTGCGCGGCATGACGCTTGGCAAGGTTGGGCAGCTCCTGTTGGAGACTGACACGCCCCATCGTCATGTCGTCTCGGGATAGGGAGAAGGCGGGTGGTCCAGAGACAGGATAATTCTCGATCCCGATCGACACACGGGGGTCCGGAAGGCTTCCAGCGGCACGTGCATCGGCTTGGGCGGCGGTGACCCCCGCGCGACCGGCAACCGCTCCCGGGGCGTTGGCAACCGCATCGCGCAGCGCCTGGTCATAGGTAAGTGTCTGCGCGTGCGCGGCGCTCGTCGTGAGCGCGGCGACCGCAAGCATCATGGATGCGCGCATTGCTAAGTCCGTTCTGAATGGATGGCACGGCGAAGCGCCCACGACCTCGCGCGAACGAGATCGACAGGCGCGACCGGTATCGGGTCAGCTCAGACTGTAGGGGGTTCGGGCTCCGGCGCGACGTCACGCCCGGCCAAAGGTCGGATCATGGCCTGATAAGCTGCAAGCGGAACAGAAGCTCTTGGAATAGCCAACCCAAGCCGGTCCTGCACCGTCACCGGGATCACGCATCCCATTTGCGCGATGCACGCAAGAGTCAGTCCTTTGCAGGGCGCATCATGCATCGCCCTCGGCTTCTCCATCTCGGGGCAGTCCATACCCAACGTCATGGCATGGCTCGCCTCCATCAAAGGGACGAGCGCCGGACCGCCGGCATAGGCGGCCTGCTGGCCGAGGAAGCCTAGCAGCGCTGCCAAGAGCAGAAAAAAGGACAACCGACCTTTCACGAGGCGTATATGGTCAGATGTCGGCGTGAACGTGTCAACGACATTCAGCCGTGGTGGGCAAAGACACGCCGGCCGGTCGCACCGAACGCAATGACATCATAGGGTTGGGGTCTCATGCCGGGCACCTCCATGCCCGGTGAGCCCATCGGCATTCCGGCCACGGCCAAGCCGCGCACGCCTTTGGGGTGCTGGGCCAGCGCGCGTCTCATGTCCGCGATCGGGACATGCCCCTCGAACGCCATGCCGTCGATGATCGCGGTATGACAGGACGCGAGGCCCGCGGGCAGGCCGATCTTGCGCTGCAGGACTTCACGGCGCGCATCATCGATGATCTGGACCTTGCGGCCGAACTGCTGGCGCACCTGGGCCGCCCATTTCTCGCAACAGCCGCAACCCGGATCGCGGTGCATGGCGATGTCAGCCGTGGCTGATGCGACCGTTGGAATGGTCATTAGCAAAGCGGCGGCGATGCCACGAACACCAGTCTTCATCGGATCAGCTCCTAATGGGGAAATCCCCGCCCTGCCGGGGGGATACAGGGGGATCGACAGGGCGGGTCAGCGCTCGTTTACTGCGGGCGCTTGCCGTGCTTGCGAAGCCACGCCTGTAGCTCGGCAATGTCCTTTTCCTGCTTCGTGATCGTCATCTGCGCCATGCGCTTTGTCTCGGCGTCGCGCGCCTCACGCACCGCAACGCGCGACATGGCGATGGCGCCGCGGTGATGCTCGATCATCTTGCGCGTCCACATCTCGGCCGCGTCACCCTGCTTGGCCGCCATCATCTTCTGATGCATGTCCATCTCGGCCTGGCCGTAGGGGTTGCCAGCCATCATTCCCGCCATGTTGTCATGGTTCATACCGGCCATCTGGCCGTGATCCATGCCCTGCATTCCCCCGCCCTGCTGCGCGAGGGCGGGTGTGGCGAGCAGCGCCGTAGCTGCAAATATGGGTGCGAAGCGCATGTTTGATCTCCTTGGGGTCTTAGACTTCTACGCGTGCGGGGCGGCTACCCCTCACTCGGGCTGCTAAAACGCGCGAGAGATTGGCTGGAACCCGGACTATATTTTCGAGGGGGACGCCGGTCTGCCGCGTATAAAACGGACCGCAAAGATATGCGCGCCCGGACGTCTCCAGCTCACATGCGGCGCAGAATGCTCTTCATCTCGTCGATTTCCTCCCGCTGCGATTTCACGATGCTCGCGCAGAGCTGCTTAACCTGCGGATCGTCGATGGACGCCTGCTGGCACATCAAGATGGCGCCCGAATGATGCGGGATCATCGAGCGCAGAAATGCGGTGTCGCCGATTGTGGTCTGTGTGCGGATCAGCGCAAAATTGCCAAGGAAGACCACAACGGACCCGGCGAGAAGGACCGCGTTCGCTCCCTTCGACGGGAACATGTGCCGCATGGCGAGGATCATCGCCACCACCATTGGCGCGACCATCATCAGCGTCATGTAGAGCATATTGAGGTTGTTGTAGAAGCTGCCGAGATTGTCGATCATCACGAACATGACGAGATACATGATGATCCCGCTGATGATCGTTTGCACCGCCAGGCTCGCATAGGCGTTTTTCATCATCGTCTCTCTCCTGTTGTGCGGCCCCGCTAGCCTGTCGCGCTGGCCCGACGCCGCTTAGGCCACCGCATGTAGAGAAGGACCGCGCCGCCCAGCCAAAGCGCGAGACCACCGATCGCGAAGGCGAGCAACCAGGGTGTGTTGAAGTCCTCGTGGTTCTTCCAGTCCATGATGTGGAGACTCCAGAAGAAGTCGTAGAGCCGCCACGTCCCGGTCCTCACCGCCATGATCCGCCCGGTGTCGGCCGCGACGAAAACGCGCGTCGATTCCGGATCGGCGAAGGCCACGCGCCAAGCAGGCAGTGATCCGCGATATTCGGGGCTGGCGCGGTTGATCCGCTCTACGGTCGCCTTGGGTCGTCCTTCCCCGCGCCAAGCGGCGCGCGCCACCGCCTCGGCCTGCTGTTGCGTCGGTGCCGGCAACGACGCGCCAGTCCCCGCATCAAACAGAAACACGCCCTTGGTCGTCGCGACTTCCGCAACCGGGCGGTCAAGCCACATGCGATAGGTCACGGACTCGATCGGTATCCCGTTCGCAGCGACGACCGCTGATGGCGGTGCGAGCGCGACGCTGCGAGGAAGGGGCGTCACGGCTTTGCGATCGACAAGATGATCGCCATGCACCCGGTCGATCGGCAGGAAGCTCATTAGAGCGCCGCTTGCGAACCATAGCAGGAGCTGCGCGCCGATGATGATCGCGAGCCATTTGTGCGTGCGGCTCGCAAGTAGATGCACCCTCAGTTTCGCGCTTTTCAGAACCACCCCTCCCTCAACCTCGTCGCCGGGGTCACTTCATGCCCGGCATGTCCTTCATCATCTCGTCGTGATCGGCCGGGGCGCTCGCGACCAGTGCCTTATACTGTTCGGGCGTCATGCCGGGGAGCTTGCGGACGAACGCGACCATATCCCAAATTAGGGGGTCGGGATGCGTCTTGCCCCATGCCGGCATGGCGCTGAGCTTCACCCCGTGCTTGATGATCCAGAATTGCTGGGCGGGGGTGAGATCTTGAGCGCGCGCGAGTTCCGGCGCCTGT
>JAESGL010000552.1_pt1 | contig 14143 bp, 17 predicted proteins | sample 9269711 | NCBI WGS metagenome assembly JAESGL01 (sample SAMN14515918, study PRJNA621676) | algae metagenome | isolation source: Kastovskya adunca ATA6-11-RM4 and co-occurring heterotrophs from soil and... | place: Chile: Atacama Desert | collected 2011-06-27
CACAGGTGGAGCGAGAAGCCGTCGCGGTCGGCGCGCTCCTTTCCGTGATCGCGCATGATCGCCAGCACGCCGTGTATCTGCACGTCGGGGCGCGACAGCCCTTCGCGCGAGGAGACGAACGCCCCCGATTCCAGGAACTGCTGCCGCCCCAGCCCGCGCCGGCCGAGCAGATATTGCACCCCGGTGGTCAGTTGCCGCAGCCCGCGCGTCGCGGAAAAGGCGGTGACCAGCCCGCGCGACGACCAGTTCATGATGACGTCGAGATGATCCTGGAGGTTCTCGCCGACGCCGGGCAGCGCGTGGACCGGCGCGATGCCGACGTCGCGCAGCCGCTGCGGATCGCCGATGCCCGACAGTTGCAGCAGGTGCGGGCTTTGCACCGCGCCCGCGCACAGGATCGCCTCGCCCGCGACCGCGACGCGTTCCGGCGTGCGCCCGCGCAGATATTCGACCGCCACCGCGCGCCCGCGTTCGACGACGATCCGCGTCGTGCGCGCGTTGGTGATGACGGTGAGGTTGCGGCGCGCCATCGCGGGATAGAGATAGGCCGCCGCCGCCGACCAGCGCTGCCCGTCGGCAATGGTCAGGTCGTAGCGGCCGAACCCTTCCTGCGACGCGCCGTTGAAATCGTCGGTCACGGGGTAGCCGGCCTGTCGCCCCGCCTCGATCAGCGCATCGTGGAACGGGCTGTCGCTTTCCCCGCCGGAGATCGACAGCGGCCCGCCCGCGCCGTGCAGCCCGCCGCATTCGCCGCGGTGATGCCCCTCCAGCCGGCGGAAATAGGGGAGGACGTCGTCCCACGACCAGCCCGCCAGCCCCATCTGGCGCCATTCGTCGTAATCCTGCGGATGGCCGCGGGTATAGACCATGCCGTTGATCGCGGACGATCCGCCCAGCCCCTTGCCGCGCGGCCACCACAGGCGGCGGTTGTCGAGATGCGGTTCCGGTTCGGTCCAGAACCCCCAATTGTGTTTGCCCTTCGCCTTGATGAGGTTGCCGACCCCGGCGGGCATGCGCACCAGCACGTCCTTGTTCGCGCCGCCCGCTTCCAGCAGGCAGACGGTGGCGGTGGGATCCTCGCTCAGCCGCGCGGCGAGCGCGGATCCAGCCGATCCGCCACCGATGACGACATAATCATATCCGGCCATCCCAACGTCCTCTACCTTGTCGCGCCACCCGCTCTGATCGCGGCAGGTTGGCGGTTTTTCGTCACGGAACCAGTATCAGCTTACCCACCATGTCGCTGCGCGCCATCGTGTCGAAGGCGGCGCGCCAGTCGGCCAGCGGATATTCGGCATGGACGCGCGGGCGGATCCGCCCCGATGCCGCCAGCGACCAGATCGCGTCAAGATTCTCGCGCCCGCGATCGGGGAAGCGCCGGCCATATTCGCCGGCGCGCACGCCGATCACCGAAAACCCCTTGATGAGCGGCATGTTGGTGGAGACGGTCGCGATCCGCCCGGAGGTGAAGCCGACCACCAGCAACCGACCGCCGAACGCGATGCAGCGCGTCGATTCGTCGAACACGTCGCCGCCGACCGGATCGAACACCATGTCGGCGCCGTCGCCGCCGGTCAGTTCCTTCACCGCATCGCGAAAGCCGGGGGCGGGCAGCGTCGCGGCGACGGGATAATCGGCGGCCAGCGTCGCCAGCTTCTCCGGGGAGCGCGACGTGGCGATCACCCGCGCGCCCAGCGCATGCGCCAGATCGACCGCCGCCAGCCCGACGCCGCCGGTCGCGCCATGGACCAGCAGCCATTCGTCGGGGCGCAGCGCGCCCAGCCGCACCAGCGCGACATAGGCGGTGAGATAGGCGGCGCCCACCGCCGCCCCTTGTGCGAAGGAAAGGTGCGGGGGCAGCGCGCGCACCGCCGCGGCATCGACTGCCACCACATCCGCAAAGCCGCCCAGCCGCGTGCCGGCGACCACCGCGGTGCCGGCCGCGAAGCCGTCGCCGGCCAGCACCTCGCCCGCCACTTCCATGCCGGGGGTGAAGGGCAGCGGCGGTTTCAGCTGGTATTCGCCGCGCGTCATCAGCAGATCGGGGTAGTTGAGCGCGGCGGCGCGCACGCGGATCAGCACCTTGCCCGCCGCCTCCTGCGGTTCGGGAACGTCGGCCAGCGCGGTGCCCGACAGGTCGGGCGACAGCGCGGAGACGACCAGCGCCTTCACGCCGCGGGCGACCGCTGCGTCATGATTTCCAGCAGCCGATCGAACAGCGATTCCATGTCGAGATGGGGGGCGTGCACCTTGCTGAGCCCCAGCGTGATGAGGCCGTAGGCGCGCACCTCCGCATCGCGTCGCTCGAAACCGGCTTCGGTCAGGCAGCGGGCGAGGAAGTCGAGCATCAGCGAATCGTGCCGCTCCACCGCCTCGCGCGCGCGCGGATCGCTTTCGGCCCAGGCGCGCATCGCGATCGCCAGCCGCGACGACCCGCGCCGCCGCACCGTCTGCCCCAGCAGGCGGATGCGCGCGATCGGATCGGCGGTGGCGCGTTCCAGCGCCTCGATCAGGCCGGTCAGCTGCGCTTCGGCGAAATAGCGCGCGAGCTGCCCCTGATAGGCGTCGAAGTCCGCGAAATGATGATAGAAACTGCCGGTGGAGACGCGCAGCTCCTCCGACAGCGGGCGCAGTTTCAGCGCGCGCAATCCGCCGCGCCGAAGCAACGACTGACCGGCCTCCAGCCAATCCTGTGGAGTGAGGTCCGGCGCCCGTGCGGGGGCGGCGGACGGCGGTGACACGCTTGACATCCCGGCGACCATAACGAAGGTTATGTCGGAAAGCGGCGCCCGTAAAGCGCCGTGTGAGCAAGATCGCAGATTGGAGACATTCGATGGGAGAGGCCTATATCATCGACGCCGTGCGGACCCCGCGCGGCATCGGCAAGCAGGGCAAGGGCGCGCTGGCCGACCTGCACCCGCAGCATCTGGCCGCGACCGTGCTGAAGGCGCTGAAGGAGCGCAACAACCTGAACACCGCCGAGGTGGACGACGTGATCTGGTCCACCTCGACGCAGCGTGGACCGCAGGGCGGCGACCTGGGCCGGATGGCGGCGCTCGACGCCGGATTCGACGTCAAGGCATCGGGCGTGACGCTGGACCGCTTCTGCGGCGGCGGAATCACCGCGGTGAATTTCGCCGCGGCGCAGATCATGAGCGGGATGGAAGACCTGGTCATCGCCGGCGGGACCGAGATGATGAGCCTGACCGCCGCGATGCAGCAGGAGGACATGGAAAGCGGCAAGCCGATGCTGGGCATGGGATCGGGCAACCCGCGCCTGGACGTGTCGCATCCGCAAAGCCACCAGGGCGTGTGCGGCGACGCGATCGCCAGCATGGAGGGTATCACGCGCGAGGAACTGGACGCGCTGGGGCTGGAGAGCCAGCGCAAGGCGGCGGTCGCGATCGCCGAGGGCCGGTTCGACAAGTCGCTGGTGCCCGTCACCGACGATGACGGCAACGTCATCCTCGACCGCGAGGAATTCCCCCGGCCGCAGACCACCGCCGAGGGGCTGGCCAGCCTGAAGCCGTCGTTCGCGGCGCTGGCGGACATGCCGTACAACAAGTCCGGCGACACGTTCCGCAAGCAGATCAACCGCCGCTATCCCGACCTGGAGATCCAGCATTTCCACCATGCCGGCAATTCGTCGGGCGTGGTCGACGGCGCGGCGGCGGTGCTGCTGGCGTCGAAGGACTATGCCGAGGCGCACGGGCTGACCCCGCGCGCGCGGATCGTGGCGATGGCGAACGTCGGCGACGATCCCACGCTGATGCTCAACGCGCCGGTCCCCGCGGCGAAGAAGGTGCTGGCCAAGGCGGGCCTGACCAAGGACGACATTGACCTGTGGGAGATCAACGAGGCGTTCGCGGTGGTGGCGGAGAAGTTCATCCGCGACCTCGACCTCGACCGGTCGAAGGTGAACGTCAACGGCGGCTCGATCGCGCTGGGCCATCCGATCGGCGCGACCGGCGCGATCCTGATCGGCACGGTCGTCGACGAACTGGAGCGGCAGCGCAAGCGCTATGGGCTGGTGACGATGTGCGCGGCGGGCGGGATGGCCCCGGCGATCATCGTCGAGCGCATCGGCGCCTGACCCACCGGACGACGTGACGGGGGCGGGGCCGACAGATGCCCCGCGCCCCAGGAGAGAGAATGACCATGCTGCATCCCGTCGCGCACGCGCGCACCCACCCGGACAAGCCCGCCTATATCATGGCGGCGACCGGAGAGACCGTTACCTATGGCGAGCTGGACGGGCGCGCCAACCAGGGGGCGCACCTGCTGCGCGAACTGGGCGTGGGGCGCGGCGACGGGATCGCCATCATGCTGGACAACCATCCGCGCTATCTGGAGATCATGTGGGCGGCGGAGCGGATCGGCGCATACGTCACCTGCATCTCGTCAAAGCTGATGGTCGACGAGGCGGAATATATCGTGCGCGACGGCGAGTGCCGCGTGTTCATCGCCTCCGCCGGCGTATCCGGCTGCGCGCAGCAGCTGGGGCCGCGGATCGCCGACCTGGCGCGGTTCATGGTCGGCGGGACGATCGACGGGTTCGAGAGCTACGAGGCGGCGCGCGATGCGCAGCCCGACACGGCGGTGGACGACCCGGCGCACGGGCAGGTGATGCTGTATTCGTCGGGCACCACCGGCAAGCCGAAGGGCGTGCGCTTCCCGCTGCCGGAGGAGGCGTTCGGCGCCTACGTCTCGCCGCTGGTCGGGCTGGGGCGCGCGCTGTACGGCTGGGCGGAGGACATGGTATATCTCAGCCCGGCGCCGATGTACCATGCCGCGCCGCTGCGCTGGTCGATGGCGGTGAACCAGATCGGCGGCACCGTCGTCATCATGGAAAAATTCGATGCCGAACGCGCGCTGGAGCTGATCGAGCGCCATCGCGTCACCCATGCGCAATGGGTGCCGACGCATTTCATCCGCATGCTGAAGCTGCCGCTGGAGATCCGCGCGCGCCACGACCTGTCGTCGCTGAAGGCGGTGTGGCATGCCGCCGCGCCGTGCCCGATCCCGGTCAAGGAGGCGATGATCGACTGGTGGGGGCCGATCGTCCACGAATATTATGCGGGGACGGAGGGCAACAGCTTCCACGCGATCAGCGCCGCCGAATGGCTGACGCACAAGGGATCGGTGGGCCGCAACCTGACCACGATCACCCACATCTGCGACGAGGATGGCAATGAAGTGCCGCCGCGTACCGAGGGCGCGATCTATTTCGAGGCGCCCGGCGGCGGGCGCACGTTCGTCTATCACAACGACCCGGACAAGACCGCGGAGGGCACCAACCGCCACGGCTGGACCACGCTGGGCGACGTGGGCTGGATGGACGAGGAGGGGTATCTGTACCTGACCGACCGCAAGAGCTTCATGATCATTTCCGGGGGCGTGAACATCTATCCCGCGGAGATCGAGAACCTGCTGGTCACCCATCCCAAGGTGGCGGACGTCGCGGTGATTGGCGCGCCCAACGACGAAATGGGCGAGGAAGTCGTCGCCGTCGTCCAGCCGCGCGACATGGCGGAGGCGGGCGCGGCGCTGGCGGCGGAGCTGACCGAATACGCGCGCACGCACCTGAGCCACGTCAAGGCGCCGCGGCGCGTCGACTTCCGCGCCGAACTGCCACGACACGACACCGGCAAGCTCTACAAGCGGCTGCTGCGCGACGAATATTGGGGCAAGACGCCCGTTACCGGCGCGCCGACCCCGGATCGTGCCGCGGCCGGACAGGCGGCGTGAAGCTTTCATTTCGCTGACGGGGCAATTCAGCCATCGTTCCACCGCACCCGCGCATAACGCCGGCATCGTGGGGCCGGCTTGTGCGCCGGCAGGTGGAAAGACGACGCGAGATGATGAAGGCGTTGATAGCAGGATTGCTGGCGGCAACCGCGGCGCTGCCGCAGGTCGCGATGGCACAGGAAGGCGCGCGCGAAGGCACGCTGCGCGACGTGATGCGCGCGCGGATGGAGGCGCGGGTCGAGGCGCAGGGCCGGTCGGCTGACGCGGGGCGCTGGCAGCGACCGGAACGCGTCGAGCGTCCGCAGCCCCCGCAACCGATGCCGCAGGCGCAGCCGCGCCCGCAGCCTGGCCCGCAGCCGGATCGTGGCGGCTGGCAGGGCGAGCGTCCGCGCGGCGACTGGCAGGGCGGGCGGCCGGACGGGCAGCCCGGCGGCTGGCGCGGCGACCGCGGGCCGCGGCCCGACGGCGGCTGGCGCGGTGACGGGCAGATCCGGGGTGACGGGCAGGTGCGGGGCGAATGGCGCCGCGATACGCCGCCGCCCCCGCCGCCCGGCGCGCAGCCCGGTCCGGACCCGCGCCGCGATCCGCGGGCGGGGGACCGGCGCTGGGACAATTGGCGGAGCGACCGGCGTGACGATGACCGCCGCTGGGACGACCGGCGCGGTGACGATCGCCGCTGGGACGATCGCCAGCGCGCCCAGGGCGCCTGGGGCCGGGGTGACTGGAATCGGGGTGACTGGAACCGCGGCGACTGGAACCGGGGCAACGACGACCGGCGCGGGTGGAACCGCGGGTGGCGCAACGACCGGCGCTACGACTGGAATCGCTACCGGATCGACAATCGCAGCGCCTATCGCCTGCCGCGCTATTATGCGCCTTATGGATGGAATCGCGGCTATACGCGGTTGAGCATCGGGGTGCGGATCGCGCCCATGCTGTTCGGGCAGAATTACTGGATTTCCGATCCATGGGCGTATCGCCTTCCCGACCCCTACGGCCCGTATCGCTGGGTCCGCTATTATGACGATGCGCTGCTGGTCGACGTCTACAGCGGGCAGGTGGTGGACGTGATCTACGGCATTTTCTGGTGATCCGGCGGCGTCCGGAGGCTTGAACCCGCGCGTGCGCCGCGCAAGAGACATGTCCGTCATGGCGATCTCTACCCAAGCCCCCGGACGCCCCTCCGCCGACCGCGCCGCCATCGGCAGCGCGGTGGCGGCGCGGCTGGATGCCGACCCGCGGATGCAGCGGCTGCCCAGCGCGCAGGTCGATGCGTGGCGCTGCCCCGCGTTTCTGGACGATGCGAATTGCGACTGGCTGGTGCAGGTGATCGACGCCAACCGCCGCCCGTCGACGCTGCTGTCCGATCGCGGCACCAGCGCGAACCGCACCAGCGAAAGTTGTGACATGGATCGCAACGCGCCGGGCATCCGCGAGATCGACCGCTTCATCGCCGACGCCTTGGGGATCGACCCCGATCATGGCGAGACGATGCAGGGCCAGCGCTATGCCCCCGGCCAGCATTTCCGCGCGCATCACGATTATTTCCACGAAGGCGAAAGCTACTGGCCGCGGATGCAGGCATCCGGCGGGCAGCGGACGTGGACGGCGATGATCTACCTCAACGAGGTGGAGGAAGGCGGCGCCACCTGGTTCCCGCAAGGCGGCTTGCGCGTCGCGCCGCGCAAGGGGCTGCTGCTCGTCTGGAACAATCTGGCCGCCGACGGCAGCCCCAACACGGCCACCCTGCACGAAGGCATGGCGGTGGTGGAGGGGACCAAATACATCGTCACGAAGTGGTTTCGCGAGCGGCCGTGGGCGATGGCGGCGCGCGCAGCGACCGGCAGCCCGGCGTGAGTGCGTGGTTCCGCCCGATCCTGGCGGGCGCGCAGGCGCGCGACCGGTCGATCGCGGCGCTGGGTGCGGTCGCGGGGATCGCGCTGACGATGTGGCTGGGCGCACAGGTGCCGGCGCTGGCCGACGGCCTGCCCGCGATCGTCGCGCCGCTGGGCGCATCGGCGGTGCTGGTGTTCGCCGTGCCCGCCAGCCCGCTGGCGCAACCGTGGCCGGTGATCGGCGGCAACACGATCTCCGCGCTGGTCGGGATGGCGGCATGTCGCTGGGTGCCCGACGCGACGCTGGCGGCGGGCGTCGCGGTGGGCGCGGCGATCGCGGTCATGTCGCTTCTGCGCTGCCTCCACCCGCCGGGCGGGGCGGCGGCGCTGACCGCGGTGATCGGTGGCCCGGCGATCCATGCCGCGGGCTACGCGTTCGCGTTCGTGCCGGTGGCGGTCAATTCGGTGGCGCTGGTGGCGCTCGGCTGGCTGTTCCACCGCGCGGCCGGACGCTCCTATCCGCACCGCGTGGTGCCGGCCCCCGCGCCGCTGCCGCCGGGCTTCCACCTGGCCGATATCGACGCCGCGCTGGCGGAGATGGGCGAGGGGTTCGACATCGCGCGCGAGGATCTGAACGCGCTGCTGACCCGTGCGGAGCAGCACGCGCGGCGGCGAGGCCGCGCGCGCTGACCGGCGGTCGTCCGCTCAGTTGAGCGGGACGTGCATCTGTTCCGCGCGATCCTCCAGCGGCTTGGCGAAGCCGTCGGCGACCTTGCCCAGCGCGTGGACGTTGTCGAGCGTGCGCGCCGAGGCGCCGGACAGATAGGCCGCATTGTACGCCAGCCCGGAGATCGGGCCGCCGGTGATCCGGTCGACATGCTGGGCGTAGTCCGCCAGCGACTTGTCGAGCGCGGCCTGTTGCCGGTCGGGGTTGCCGACCGAGGCGACGCGCTGTCCGCAGGCATCGACCAATTGCCCCTGCGCATTGTAGCTGTAGGCGGGATTGACCTGCGTCACGTCGGGCGCGAGCGCCGCGGGGGTCGTCACCTGCTGCGGCAGCGACGGCGTGGTCAGCGCGGCGGCGTCGATCGCGCTATGCAGCCGGCCGACATCGACCGCGGACAGATCGCGCTCGATCGCGGCCTGAACCTCGGCACCGAAGGCGGGGTTGGTGGCGTTCAGCCCGGCGACCAGCCCGCCGAGCGCGTCGGTGTTCACCCCGTTGGGGCCGCGCACCGCATCGACCATCGCGTCCGCGACCCGATCGGCATCCGGCCCGCGCGCGGCGGCGGCGGCCTGTCCGGCGGCGTTCGCGCCGCTGCTGGCGCCGACACCTCCGACCCCGCCGACGCCATCGTTCGAATCGCTCATCGTCTTCTCCTGTGCGACCAGGGAAGAGTGGGACGATAATGGGGGCGATCGGGCGGTTTCGCGCTAGTCGATCCGACTAAGCGGGGTGGGGGCGCGGGGGGCGGTCGGCTTTGCGAGACCTTTGCCGGCGCGGTTTTCCCGCCGCTCCCCTCCGTCACCCCGAACCCTTCGGCTTCGCTCGGGAGAGCCTTGTTCCGGGGTCCACGGTGCCGCGAAATCAGGCGTTTGTCCGTGTGCGGAAACGTGGATGCCGGAACGAGTCCGGCATGACGGGGTGGGTTTTGCAGAGGTCGGGATGACCGGTCGGGCCGCGATCAGGCGGCGTAGCGTTCCGCGGTTTCGCGGATGAGCGCGATCATGTTCGGGATGCCCTGCGTCCGGTTGGAGCTGAGCTGCGATTTCAGGTCGAACGGGGCCAGCGCGGCGGGGATGTCGGTGGCGGTGATGTCGGCGGGCGCGCGGTCCTGCACGGTCAGCAGCACCAGTGCGATGATCCCCTTGGTGATCGCGGCGTTGCTGTCGGCCAGGAAATGCAGCGTGCCGTCGTCGGCGACGGTGGGATAGACCCACACCGATGCCGAACAGCCGCGCACCAGGGTGGCATCGGTCTTCAGCGCATCGGGCATCGGTTCGAGCGCGCGGCCCAGGTCGACCAGCAGCCGGTAGCGGTCGTCCCCCTCCAGGAATTCATATTCCTCGCGGACGTCTTCGAGCGTGGGCTGGGGAGGGGGCGGGGTCGCAGCGTCGGTCATCGCCCGCCGCGCCTACCCGCGCGGGGCGCGGGCGGCAACCGTCACGGGCGTCACAGGTCGACGCCCGCGGCGATCGCCTCCAGCTTGCGGATGCGTTCCTTGAGGTCCGCGATCTCGATCCGCGCGCTGGCGGACGGGGCGGCGATGCGGGGCAGGTGCCCGTCGCCATCGACGCGCAGCTGCTGCTGTTTGAGCTGGAGCCAGCCGCGCCAGCCGTTGAGCGTGGCGGCGATCAGCATCGCCAACCCGGCCAGCGTCGCGGTGGCCATGATGACGTAGAATTCGGGATCGGACATGACGACCTTATCCTTCCGGCGGACGTTCGCGGGGCGATCAGCGGTCGCGCAGCTGCTCGATCTGGCGTTCCAGATCGGCGTTCGCATGCTGATCGGTGATGACGCGTTCCAGGACGGCGACGCGTTCCTTGAGCTGGCGGACCTCGTCCTGCGCGCGCATCGCATCGGCAGGCTGAAGGTGTGGGGTGCCGCCCTGGTCGGCGATCCGCGCCATCGCGCGATAGCGTTCCTGCAGCACCCGGCCGATCATCGCGATGAACACGATCGCGACGACCATCGAAAACGGACCCATGTGTGAAACTCCCTCCTCTGGCGACGCGCTCAGTTGAGCCGGTCGTCGCGCAATTGCTCGATCTGGCGGTGCAGGTCGGTGCCGCTGTCGGTGGCGATCCGTTCGAGGACGCGCACCCGCGCCTCCAGCCGTTCGGTCTGCGCGGCATATTGCGCCGCCTTCTCCGCGGTGGCGGCGGTCAGCGCACTGGCCATCCGTTCCTTGTGCACCAGCCAGCGTTTGAACATCTCGCTGCCCACGCCCAGGATCACCGGCAGGCCGATGACGACGAACGCCAGCATGAAGATGGTGAAACCGTTCAGGTGATCGACGTTCATCCCAGCCTCCGTCGTGGCGCCAGCGTCCTAGCGCAGGCTCTCGATCTCATTGGCCAGCGCGCTGTTGCGGCTGGTATAGTGCAGCTCGATATCGGCCAGCCGGCGGTCCAGCTCGCGGAACTTGGAGCGGACCTCCGCGGTGGAGCGCGTCGGATTGGTGCGCACGCCCTGCCAGAATTTCTGGTCGGCGCGGTCCTGGTACAGGCCCAGCGGCTTGGGCTCGGCCATCCATGCGATCAGCGCATAGGCGATCAGCGTCCAGGGAAAGCCGCCGGCGAGCGTCAGCAGGATCATCGCGATGCGGACCCAGATGACCTCGATCCCGGTATAGTCGGCGATCCCGGCGCAGACGCCCTTCCACTTGGCGTCCTGCTTGTCGAGATAGAATTTGGTGCGGCTGTCGGACATCAGTTCCTCCGCTGCGACGGGGCGTCGAGGCGATAGTCGGGCTGCGAGCGATAGTCGGCCATGCCCGGGCGGAAATCGGGATTGTCGGCGGCGACGATCCGCTCGACGGTGGTGACGCGGTCCTCCAGCCGGCGGGCGAGATTGTACATCTCGTCCAGCAGCCGTTCGTCCTCGTCGGTGATCCGTGGCGCGGTCTTCCACCGCGTGACGTAATGCAGGATCACCCACGGCAGGCCGATGAAGATCGAGGTGATCGCGATCAGCGGTACGACGATATCTTCCATGCCCCTCAACCTTCCTTGTTCATGCGGGCCTTGAGCGCGGCCAGTTCGGCGTCGATCCTGTCGTTGGAGCGCAGATCCTCGAACTCGTCCTCCAGCGTGCGGGGCGTCAGGCCCATCGCCTCGGCGCGGCCCTCCGCCTCGTCGGCGCGGCGTTCCAGGATGTCGAAGCGGCTGAACGCCTCATGCGTCTTCGGCCCGTTCCACATCTCGCGCAGGCGCGCCTTGGTGTTGGCGCTTTCCAGCCGGGTGGCGATCGCATTCTGCTTCGCGCGCGCCTCGCGCAGCTTGTTCTGCAGCTTGGCGATATCCTCCTCGGAACTGCGCAGCGCATCCTCCAGCACCGTCACCTCGGACGTCAGCTGCGCGGCCATTTCGGCAGCCTTGCGGCGTTCGACCAGCGCGGCCTTGGCCAGATCCTCGCGGTTCTTGGACAGCGCCAGCTCGGCCTTTTCGGTCCAGCTCGCCTCCAGGTCCGCCAGCTTCTGGATGTGGCGCCGCATCTCCTTCTGGTCGGCGATGGTGCGCGCGGCGGAGGCGCGCACCTCGACCAGCGTCTCCTCCATTTCGAGGATGATCATGCGAACCATCTTCGCCGGGTCGTCCGCCCTGTCGAGCAGCTCGGCCATGTTGGCGGCGACGATGTCGCGGGTGCGGGAGAAAATGCCCATTCGATACGGACTCCTGGGGTTACGCGATCCATCCTAGCGGATCGGACGGGGCACGGGGAGGGTCTGTTCCCGTGCCCCGCCCTGCGTTCACGCCACCGCGTGAACGGTCGCGGACGGTGCGCCGACCGGGGCCGTCGCCGGGCCGACCGCGCCGAGCACCATGGTGGTGCTGACGATGACGGTCAGGGCGATGGCGGCCCGTCGCGCGCCGATGCTGTTGGTGGTGTTGGTCATGGCGGTATCTCCTCGATCTGAACCTTGTGCACCGTCGTTGCGGCGCCGATGCCCATTGCATTGCACGGGGCGTGCCAATTGCAAAAACGGCGGATTTGCGTGGGTTGCGTGCAATTGTTGATCTTTGCGGTTGCCACCGCTTGGGGAATCGCGCCAGATATTGGCATATGAAGCGGACGAAGCAGGTCATCGGTCAGTCGGGGGCGTTCCTGGACGCGCTGGAGCGTGCCAGCCGTGCCGCGATGCTCGACCGGCCAGTGCTGGTGATCGGCGAGCGCGGCACCGGCAAGGAACTGGTCGCGGAACGGCTCCACCATCTGTCCGGGCGCTGGGACCAGCCGCTGGTGACGATGAACTGTGCCGCGCTGCCCGAAACGCTGATCGAGGCGGAGCTGTTCGGGCACGAGGCCGGGTCCTTCACCGGCGCCAGCAAGGCGCGCGTCGGGCGGTTCGAGGAAGCCGACGGCGGCACGCTGTTCCTCGACGAGCTGGGCACGCTGTCGATGGGGGCGCAGGAACGGCTGCTGCGCGCGGTGGAATATGGCGAGGTGACGCGGATCGGCGCGTCACGCCCGATCCGCGTCGATGTGCGTATCGTCGCGGCGACCAACGAGCATCTGCCCGACCGGGTGGAGGCCAACACGTTTCGCGCCGATCTGCTCGACCGGTTGTCGTTCGAGGTGGTGACGCTGCCCCCGCTGCGCGCGCGGCGCAGCGACATTCCGGTGCTGGCCGACCATTTCGGGCGGCGCATGGCCGCCGAGCTGGAACGCGAGGAGTGGGACGGCTTCACCGAGGAGGCGATGGCGGCGATGCTGGACTATCGCTGGCCGGGCAACGTGCGCGAATTGCGCAACGTGGTGGAGCGCGCGGTCTATCGCTGGGATCGTGGCGGCGCGGTGGGGGAGGTGGAGTTCGACCCCTTCGCCTCCCCCTATCGCCCCGCGACGCCCAACCGCCAGACGGTGCCCGCTGCCGCGCCCGAACAGCGCGAGCTGTCCGCCCCGCGATCCGCGCAGGCCCCCGCGGCAGCGCAAGCGGAGCGCGCGCCGGAGGGCGATGGCGACGACGTGGCGGCGTGCGACGTCGGCCCGTCCGATTTCAAGAGCCGCGTGGCGCTGTTCGAGCGCGACCTGCTGGCGCGGTCGCTGGCCGAGCACCGCTTCAACCAGCGCGCCACCGCCGAGGCGCTGGGGCTGACGTATGACCAGTTGCGCCACGCGCTGCGCCGCCACGACCTGATCGGCGGCGCCTGACGCGATCGGAGCGGTTGCGTAACGAGCCGGGGGGAGCCATTTGGGGCGCGTCGCGTTGCCTGACGCGGATCAAAGGAGGATTCCATGGCTTTCGAACTCCCGCCGCTTCCCTATGCCTATGACGCGCTGGAGCCGGTCATCTCCAAGGAGACGATGACCTTCCACCACGACAAGCACCATGCCGCCTATACCGCCAAGCTGAACGAGGGTGTCGCCGCCGATCCCAAGCTGGAAGGCAAGTCGATCGAGGAGATCCTCGGCATGATCTCGACGCTGCCGCCGCTGGTGCGCAACAACGGCGGCGGGTTCTGGAACCACGACTTCTTCTGGAAGATCATGGCGCCCAAGGGCTCCACGCAGCCGTCGGGCAAGCTGGCCGAGGCGATCGAGGCGTTCGGCGGGCTGGACAAGCTGAAGGACGAGTTCAACACCAAGGGCGCGGGTCAGTTCGGTTCGGGCTGGGCGTGGGTGATCGCCGACGCCTCGGGCGCGCTGAAGGTCACGTCGACCCCGAACCAGGACAACCCGCTGATGGACGATGCCAAGGAAAAGGGCACGCCGATCCTGGGCAACGACGTGTGGGAACACGCCTATTACCTCACCTACATGAACGACCGCCCCGGCTATCTGAAGGCGTGGTGGGACGTGGTGAACTGGGACGAGGCCGGCCGCCGCTTCGACG
>JAESGL010000553.1_pt1 | contig 14095 bp, 13 predicted proteins | sample 9269711 | NCBI WGS metagenome assembly JAESGL01 (sample SAMN14515918, study PRJNA621676) | algae metagenome | isolation source: Kastovskya adunca ATA6-11-RM4 and co-occurring heterotrophs from soil and... | place: Chile: Atacama Desert | collected 2011-06-27
CTGCAAACAACCGGCGAACGCAGAAGTGTCCTGCTCGTAATTGAGAACGAGACAGGCAGCCTGACGATCTTCGAAGGGGAAGTTGCTCACATAGGTAAGCCCCGGTTTCAGCAGTTCCAACTCTGGACTTCTCTGAGGAGATGCCGCTCCTGCATCGAGAGATGGAACGACAGCGATAAGAACTAGGCACCCAAGGGCGGCCGCAAGAGAACGCATTTGCGCGGCTCCGAACAAGTTAGTCGAGGCCGTAGCATCGAGGCTTATGGTTGTCGAAAGGTTAAGTCACCGATCACCTCCTGGGTACTCAGGTGTCTGTGTAGAGCGATTTCACCAGCGGCTTCTTGGTGTCCGTTCCCTCGTACCAGCGGTTATTCACGGCTCGGCTGACCCGGTGGAGCTCCAGCTGGCTGTCGTTTTGGGCGTCCAGAAGCAGGGCCTTGGCGTCGGTGCCTTGTATCGCAGTGTCTAACCAGGTGCCGTAGGCCTCGGGCGGCAGCATCACCGGCATGCGGGTGTGGATGTCGCGATCTCCGACACCGCCGGCGCCGTGATGATGGTGCAGCTGGTGATGCCCAGTTGTCGTTATGGGCTCAGATGCCGGCGAAGGAGAACGGCTGTCCATCGGGCAACTGCAGGAGCCACGGGTCCTGCGGCCGTCCTCGGCCTTGGTCCTCCGCGGCTGTCGACACTCAACCATCGTAGGGCACATCGCTGCGGGCAGCGGATGTTTCGGCACAACAGGGCACCGGCCCGTCAGAGTATCGTCAAGCGCCGCGACAGTCTCTGCCTTGTCTCATTCTCGGTGGGCCCGCCCACCAGTGCACCAGAAGACCAGTGCTCCCAGAAACGACAACGCGCCCAAAAAGGCGATGACCCCACCCACGCCTCCGAGCCACTCGAAGGGTGCGGACAAGGCCTGGATGGCCGCGGCCCCGGCAAAGAACGCCAGATTGACCGCGGCAAGGGCCTTGCCGGCGTCGGCGGTATCGACGGACTGGCGTCCCAAGGCAAAAAGCAGCGGCTGCACCGACACAGCAATACCGAAGATTACCAGCAACACGATATCGTAACTCACCGGCAGTTCGGCTCCCAAACAAAGGGCGACAAGCACGGCCCCGGCCAGCAGATGCCCCCCTATCAGTAGAGCGCCTTTTCTCTGGACACGCCGGTCCACCAGGCTGATCACCATGGGCATGGTGATCAGCATCACAGTAAGCACGAGCATCACGTTGCCCGCGCCGACCCGGTCCATGCCCTTGACCTCCATGAGCCATGGGCCCGCCCACATGCCGCGTATGCCGATAACCACGGCGAAGGAAACAAAGGCCAGGCAAATAACGCCACGCAGGACAGGTGAGAGGCCGATTCTCACCACCTGCCGGAATTCCGAGCCGGCATCGCGGTCCGCTGAAGGTGCGCCCCGATCGGCCGGAAGAGCCAGCCAAACGAAAATGGCAAGGCTCAAGGCCAGGACAGACGACACCATGAAGGCAGGCTGCCAACCAGCCACTTCGATCAAATAGGCCATGGGACTGGCTGACAGCAGCATGCCGCTATTGCCCACTGCCAGGACCAGGGCGGACCAGAGCGCAAAATTGGCGCTGCTCAGAGATTTGGCCGCGTAGGTGAGGGGGCACAGTAGCATGCCCGAACAGCCCAGCCCCAGCACGGCCTGGCCAAGCAGAAAAGCTGCCGAATTCGGAGCGAATGCGGTCAGCAAGGCGCCCGCGACCACGGTAGCGATCAGCACCATGAAGACGCGCTTGACCCCGTACCGGTCGAGCGCAACGCCGACCGGGATCTGCCCTGCCGCAAAGGCAAGGTGGTAAACACCAGTCATGGCGGCGACCTCGCCGGGCGACACCGAAAAACTCTCGGCGATGACATCGGTCGAGACTGCCGGGAGGGTGCGTACGAGATTGGAAATGGTGTGACCAAGCGCCAGCAGCAGCAGCGCCCCCGTCCCGGTGGTCATATCGGAAAATGTCGATACGCGAGGGACCGCACGACCATCTGTGTTCATGTTCATATCACTGCTTGTTGGACGGTCGTCCGGACCGGGTTTGCCTGTTTGGATCTTCGGGCTCCAGTGCTGAATCTTCTGTGCCAGCTTGTTAGGACGGGGCGCGTGGGGATCAGCATCGAGTGCGGCCCCTCCTGGACCTGGCACGGTGTCCGCTGCATCAATGAGTGGGTGGGTGGCAAGCTGCAGGGAGCCCTCAGCAAGGTCAGTCGCGGACGAGAACTGCCTATGACCGGCCCGCCTCGTATGTCTCGGCCGGTAGCGGCACGAGCGGACTCCCAATATAGGCGCAGATCAGCCGGGCTAGGGCATCGAGTGAGGCAATATGGGTGCGCTCCCAACCATGGGAGCTGTCGAGGGCAAAACAGGCGAGCCCGACGCGGAGATCCCAGCCGGCCTCCACGGCAGCTGCACTATCTGAGCGATAGTGGCGAAAGGTGTCTCTGACATGGGGAATGCTGTTGATCTGGCATAATGAAAGCAGGTGGCGGGTGAGAGCGGTGTCGAATGGCCCCTGCCGATCGCGCATGGCAATAGCCAGGGCGTCATCACGGGTCGCCTGGTTCGGGCCAGAAACGGAATTGTCGATGGCAACCAGTTCCTGTACGTCCGGCCCGAAACCATGCGTGCCGCCGATGCCGATCTCCTCGGCAATTGTGAACATCACCTGGCACGGCACTGCGGGAACGACGTCGCGGTCCTTGAACGCCTTGAGAGCGGAAAGAAGTGCAGCGCAGCCGGCCTTGTCGTCCAGGTGCCGGGAGACGATGAAACCCTCAACGACTTCTGGCTGGGCGTCCACCGCTACCATGTCACCAACATTGAAACCCGCAGCCTCGAGATCGGCGCGGTTATAGACCGGCAGGTCCAGTCGAATTTCAAGATTGTCCCAGCTGGCTTCCTGGGTATCGACATCAGTGTTGAAGCGGTGTCCGGAAGCCTTTAGGGGCAGAATGGTGCCGCGTGCCTGGCCCGTGTCGGTGAAGACCGAAACGCGTGCGCCCTCGGCGAAACGCGCGGCCCAGGTGCCGGTGTTGCGCAGGGCGAGGCGCCCATCGTCCTTGAGCTCGGTGACCATAGCGCCAAGGGTGTCCAGGTGAGCGGCGAGGGTTCGCTGCGGGCTGCCCGCTCCAATGGTGACGGACAGAACGCCGCGCCGGGTAAACTGGGGCGCGTAGCCGAGCTCCCGCAGCCAATTGGCAACGAGAGCTGTGGCCGTATCGGTCATGCCCACCGGGCTGGGCGTGCGCAGCAGCGCGCTCAACTTGTCGAGGAGGTAGGTCTGGTCGATCATCGCGCCACGGCCTTTCGTGACTTTGTGGTCCCTTGCCGAGTCTCTTCCAGAAAACGATCCTCGAGCCGCGCCTGAAGATCGAGCATATGCTGTTCGGCCTCCTGCATGTGCTCAGTCATGATCGCCTGGACCGCCTTTTTGTCCTTGCGCCGCATGGCCGCAATCAGATCGTGCTGGTGCTGAATGCCTGAGCTGCGCAGTACTGGTTCGGGCTGCTGGTAGATATCCTGGCAGACCGCCAGATCTTTGAGGAGCCGCTGGAGGAACCGGCAGGTGAAAGCGAGCGCGGGATTGCTCGAATATTCCGCAACCACGCCATGGAAGTCGAGTTCGGCCATGCGCTGGTGCCAGCGCTCTTCGGCGTCGGCCGGCTCATGGTCATAGATGGCAATGATCTCGCCGAGACGCTGGAAACCCGCCTCGTCGATCAGCTCGACTGCATCAGCGGCGGCAAGTGGCTCAAGCACTTTTCGCATGGCGTAGATATTGGCAATGCTCAGATCCTTGGCAAAGAGGAAGTTGGACAGAAGGCTCATGGCCCGGCCTTCCGACATGCGCTCGATGAAGGCTCCGCCGCCAGGACCGGTGCGAACGCGGATCAGACCTTGAACCTCCAGGCCCTTGAGAGCCTCGCGCACGGTGCTCTTGCCCGCTTCGAACTGGGCCATGAGCTCGCGCTCCTGGGGGAGGCGGTCTCCGGGCTCGAGCCCGTGCTCGACAATCATGCGCTTGATCGCGTCGACGATCTCGTCGGTACGCTTGCGCTTGGCAGCGGGTGCTGCAAGGTCAGGCAGATCTGCGATGGTGTTGATTGAGGTCATCGGCTCAGGCTGGGTGAGTGGGCTCGAGGCGCGGCGCACTGGCGAGAAGATTGCGGGTGTAGTCGTGGGCGGGGGCGGCGAAGATCTGCCGGGCGTCACCCGTCTCGACGACTTCGCCCAGATACATGACGGCCACGCGGTCGGCGACCGATTCCACAACGGCCAGATCATGACTGATGAAGAGGTAGGAAAGACCGAACTCGCGCTTCAGCTCGTCGAGCAGCAGGAGGACCTGGGCCTGAACGGAAACGTCGAGTGCGCTTACCGGCTCGTCCAGAACAAGGATGCGCGCGTCCGCAGCGAGTGCTCGGGCGATGGCAATGCGCTGGGCTTGCCCTCCGGAGAACTCATGGGGAAAGCGCTCCAGCGTGTTGGAGGGCATCTGCACCGCGTCGAGCAATTGCCGCTTGCGGGCCGCTCGGGCAGGGGCGTCCAGGCGGGCGAGGCGCCTGAGCGGCACGTCGAGGATCCGGTCGATGGTCTTGCGGGGATTAAGGGAAGCGACCGGGTCTTGAAACACGTACTGGATTATGCGGCCGAAGGCCGGAGCGCCCTCAGAGCGCAAATCAGCCGCGCTCTTGCCGGCGATGGTAATGGCCCCCGAAGTCGGTCGCTCCAAGCCCACCAGCATGCGCGCCAAGGTGGATTTACCCGATCCGCTTCCGCCGACGACGGCCAGCGTCTCGCCGTCGCGCACCGAGAGGGTCACATCACGCACAGCATGAAGGGCCCGGCGCTCCCGGCCAAAGAGTGTGCGACCGCCGCCAAAGATTTTGTTTACCTGGTCCATGGTGATGGCGTCGGTCATCCCCGGGCCTCCACCGCTGCAAAAAGCGGGCGCACCTTCTCGAGGAACTGGCGCCCCTCACCAAGTTCGGGAACGCAGGCGATGAGACGTTTGGTGTAGTCGTGTTGCGGATCACCCAGCACTGATGGGGTGGGACCTTGTTCAACGATCTCCCCATCCTTCATCACGGCCACCCGGTCGCAAACACCGGCCACGACGCCAAAATCATGGGTGATGAGAAGGAGGGCCAGGCCACGACTGCGGCGGAGGTCTTGCAGCAGATCGAGAATACGCGCCTGTACCGTGACGTCGAGCGCCGTGGTGGGCTCGTCAGCGATGATGACGTCAGGATCATTGGCGAGTGCCATGGCGATGCCGATGCGCTGGCGCTGCCCGCCTGAGAGTTCGTGTGGGTACGCACTGGCGCGGTGTTGCGCATCGCGAATACCCACGGTCTCCATTAGTGAGACGGCGCGCGCGAAGGCCTCCCGCTTGCCGACCGGCTGATGCGCGGTAATTGCCTCGGCAATCTGATCGCCCACCGACAGCAGCGGGTGCAGTGTCGTCAGGGGATCCTGGAAGACATAAGACACACGCGCCCCCCGCTGCGCGACCATCCGGCCTTGCGGAAGTGACAGGAGGTCGGTCCCCTCCAGATAGACAGCACCGCCGCTGATCACGCCTGGTGGGGAAGGGACAAGCCCGAGCAGCGAGAGGGCCGTTACGCTCTTGCCCGATCCGCTCTCCCCGATCAGGCCCAGACATTCGCCCTTGCCTAAGCGGAAGCTCACGCCTCTTACCGCCGGTACAGTGCCGCCGCTGGCGCGGAAACCGGTCTCCAGATGCTCCACTTCCAGCAGGTCAGAGTAAGGGCGCGTCGGCGCCGGCGTGATCTTGCGATCTATGGTCGTGACAGACATGGGGCGGCTTAAAGCACCGGAGCGGAGCCGCGGATCGAGCACATCGCGGACACCGTCACCGAGCAGGTTGATGCTCATGACCAGCGCGAAGATCATGAGGCCGGGGATCATCGATACATGTGGCGCGGTAAAGAACTGCGCGCGGCCCTGGCCAAGCATAGAGCCGAGGTCGGATGTTGGCGGTTGGGCGCCCAGGCCGAGGAAGGAGAGGCCCGCGGTTTCAAGGATCATCCAACCCACAGTGGTGGACATGGTGATAACGATCACCGGTAGGACGTTGGGCAGGACCTCGGTAAAGAGGATTTCCGGATGGCTTTTGCCGGACAGGCGCGCCGCGTCGATCAACTCGCGATGGCGGGTCGAAAGAACGACGCCGCGGATATTGCGGGCAAAGAAGGGAATGTTGACCAAGGCGATGGCGTAGAGCGCGTTGAGCAGCCCCGGACCGAGCACTGCAACAATGGCGAGCGCCAGCAGAATATAGGGAAACGCCATTAACATATCGATCAGGCGCATCATGACATTGTCGGTATGTCCGCCGACATAGCCCGCGACCAGCCCAATGAGTGAGCCGAAGAACGCTGCCATCAGAGTGGCGCTGAGCCCAACAAGGATGGAAACCTGGGTGCCCCAAAGCAGGCGGGCAAGGATGTCACGGCCGAGATGATCCGTGCCAAGAAGGTGGCCGGGTGAAAACGGCGGCAGGAGCCGGTTGGGCTGATCGGTGAGGTCGGGGTCGGGCAGCGGCAGGATTGGCGCCAAAGCTGCAAGCAGGAGGATGGCCGCAAGCAGGAAGAGGCCGCCGGCAGCCAGCCGGTTGCTCATCAGTAATTGCCAGCTTGAGAGTCGCGCGTGTGGCTTTGCGGGGGCCCTCAGAGGAATATCGGTCATGCCTTGAGCCTCGGGTCGAGCATGGCCTGGGCAACATCGGTCGCCAGATTAACCAGCACATAGGCCGTTGCCGCCACGAGCACACCGCCCTGTACCAGGAGGAGATCACGCGTGGAGACAGCTTTGACCAACATGGCGCCCAGGCCTGGCCACTGGAAAACCGTCTCGATGTAAACCGAACCGCCCAATACGAACCCGGCCTGTACGCCGATGACCGGGATGATGGAGACAAGCGCCGCTCGAAAAGCGTGGCGGTAGATAACCTTTTGTTCCGACAAGCCTTTGGCGCGTGCTGTCCGTACGAAATCCTGCCGCAACACCTCAAGCATGGCAGCACGGGTGAGGCGGGCAATAACGCCGGTGGCGACAATGGCCAGGGTCGAGGCCGGGAGAATGAGATGGCGCAGGAGATCAGGCAGGTCGCCGCCGCCATAAACGGCATACATGCCGGAGGCGGGGAGGAGGCGCCACTGCACGGCAAAAAGGAAGATAAAGATCAGGCCAAGCCAGAAGGCGGGCATGGAAATGCCGATCAGCACGAAGAAGGTCAGGATGCGATCGGTCCAGCCAAACTGGCGCACGGCTGAAGCGATGCCGGTGAGAAGGCCCAGTATGGAGCACAGGACGAGCGCCGTGCCGGCCAGGATCATTGTAGCACCAAAGCGCTCCAGCACCTCGTCGAGCACGGGGCGATTGAGGATATAGGAGCGGCCGAAATCACCCTGAACAAGGTTGGTGATCCAGATGAAGTACTGCTCGGGTAGCGAGCGATCGAGCCCCAGCGCCAGGTTGATGCGGTCCACATTCTCGGGCGTTGCATAGGAGCCCAGGATCGCCAGAGCCGGATCGCCGGGAATCATGGCCATGATGAGGAAGACGATCACCGATAATCCCAGGATCACCGGCACGGCTGTGAGGAGGCGTCGGACAATATAGCCAGTCATGGGCACCACCACCGCGACAGGAGAAGTCCCGCAGCAAGCCGCCGCGGGACCGGGGTTGAGACTATTGCTTGGTGACGTCGCGCAGCACGAGGCTGAAGTCCGGCTGCAGCTGGAAATCGCCCACTGCGGCGCTGGTCACCGCGTTCTGCTGCCAGTTGGCGACGAAGAGCCAGGGCGCGTCCTCATGGACGATTTCCTGCACCTGCCGGTAGAGCTCGCCGCGTTCCTCCTGGTCGGTCGAGGTGCGGGCCCGGTCCAGCAGCTCGTCCACTTCAGGATTGGAGTAGTAGGACGAATTGAAGCCGCCTTCTTCCGGCCAGGCGCCGGTGCGGAGCGTCAGGAAGGGCAGGGTGTCGGGATCGGTCGTCATCCACGCCATCTCTGCCATATCCGCCTTGCCCTCGAGACCGGGATTCACTTCAGCCAGGAAGGTGTTCCACTCATAGGTCTCGATGTTGACGTCGAGACCGACGGCAGCGAGGTCTGCCTGGATCGCGGTGCCCATGGGAACCGGATCCAGCATGCCCGATCCACCTTCGGTCACAAAGAAGGTCAGCTCCGCGCCCTCGGCATCCGCTTCGGCCAGCAGTTCGCGGGCGCGCTCGGGATCATAAGGGTAAGGCTCGACCTCTTCGTTGTGGGCCCAATTGAATGCCGAGGGAATGGGGCCGGCCGCAACCGTGGCGGTGCCCTGGAGGACGTTGTTGACGAGGCTCTCTTTGTTCACGGCGTAGTTCACCGCTTGGCGTACCCGCTGGTCGGTGAAGGGGCCTTCCTTCATGTTGAGCATGACGTACCAGACATGCGGGCCGGTCGTTTCGTGCACGATGAAAGTGTCATCGGTTGCGAAATTCGCGACATTGTCCGGCGGTGTTTCCAGCAGCACATCGATGCCACCCGAGAGCATCTCGGCGACCCGGGTATTGGCATCGGTGATGGGACGGAAGACCACCGCTTCGAGCGGCGCTGCGCCATTCCAATAGTTCTCGTTGCGCGAGGCAACCACCCGCTGATTGGCCTGCCACTCTTCGAACTTGAAAGCGCCGGTGCCAGAGGGATTGCGGCCGTAGTCGGCACCATGCTGCTCGACGGCCGCAGGGGAAACAATAAGCCCGGTGGGGGAGGCGAGATTGGAGAGGAAGGGCGCAAACGGTTCGTTGAGCGTGAACTCGACAGTGTTGTCGTCAACGACGGTAACCTCTTCGACCGCCGAGAACTGGAAGGATAGCGGGAATGGGCCCGTCTCGTGGAAGGGGTGGCTCTCGTCGAGCATGCGGTCAAAGTTGAACTTCACTGCCTCGGCATTGAACGGCGACCCGTCGTGGAAGGTCACGCCCTCGCGCAAGTTGAAATCATAGGTGAGGCCATCTTCGGAAACGCTCCAGTCGGTCGCCAGAGCCGGTTCGATCTCCAGCGTGCCCGGTTTGTTGCGGACCAAGCCGTCATAGATGTTGACCGCGATGCGGAAGTCGTTGGTGGCCGTAGAGACATGCGGGTCGAGCGATTGCGGTTCGGCGATTTGCCCCACCACGAGAACATTGGGCGGTGTTTGCGCGTTGGCAGGACCAGACAGCGCCAATGCTGTCGCAAGCGCCAGGGCTGCTACGCCCCTCCATTTTGCAGTCATGACTACCTCCTAGGATGTCGGTATCGACCGCGCCAAAGCTCCCCTCCGGAACGGCCTTGCGCTTCAATTTATCAGCATCAATTTGCAGCGCAACCGATCTATGAGTATAAATTGTCAGGTTCAGGGAGGCGCGTTTTTGACCTTTTCGATCGTTGCACGAGATCCGAGCACTGGAGCACTGGGCGTAGCCACAGCAACTGGAGGACCGGTCGTGGGCTCATTGGTGCCGCACGCCCGGGCCGGTGTCGGCGCGATCGCGACGCAGGCCATGACCAACCCATTCTATGGCTCAAAGGGGCTGGATCTGCTGGCGAGCGGCATGGATCCGGAGGTGGCTCTGGCCGGGCTGGTTGAGGACGATGCTGCACGAGATCAGCGGCAATGCATCATTGTGGACGCCAAGGGACAGACTGCCGCCTGGACGGGGCCCGCGTGCATCCCTTACGCTGGCGCTTTGATGGCGCCCGGCATTGTCGCCGCGGGTAACATGCTGGTGGGTCCAGAGGTCATAACGGCGCTGCTGCTTGGCTTTGAGGCGACAGAGGGTGCCCTTGAGGACCGCCTGATCGGTGCTTTGCGGCGTGCCAATACAGCCGGAGGTGACTTGCGAGGAATTCGGTCGGCAGCACTCAAGGTCTACATTGGACAGAGCTATCCAGCTGTTGATCTCCGCTCGGACTGGTCGCTTAACCCGGTAGAGGATCTCGCAGTCATCCTCGCCGAAACGCGAGCGCCCGGATATGCCGACTTCTTCCGGGACGTGCCAAGCCGATAGTCGAAGCGCTTGGCAGTTCTGCCCTTTGGGGGGAGCCCGCTCGGGCCGCGTCAGGGTGTGCTGCGTCGGGCGCCTGTGTCCCATGCCTGCGAAGTGGTGGCGGAGGTCGTCGGAGCCAGGCGGCAGCGGCAAATGTGCGATAACGCCACTTGTCAGCCATTTTCGAGCGAGCCCGCTGCAGTCTGGCCTTAGTCGGGCATTGGGCGTATATGGTGGTTGGCAGCCACCTGGCGTATCGCGGGCTGCGGCAAGGCGGCCTGGCGGCGAATGAAGTCGAGCTGTTGGAGTTCCTCGGGCGGCGCATCGCCAAACCGGCGGTCCGGATCGGGAACGGCGGCGAGGAGAAGGCGGGTATAGGGGTGCTGGGGATTGACGAGCACGCTTTCGGTGGCTCCCCATTCAACGATCTGCCCAGCATACATGACCATGATGTCTTCGGCGACAAAGCGCGCGGTGGCGATATCGTGGGTGATGTATAGAAGCGCGAGATTGTCGTGCCGCTTCATGTCGTTGAGCAGGTTGAGAATGCCGAGACGCACCGAGACGTCGAGCATGGAGGTCGGTTCATCCGCCACAATGACTTGCGGGTTGACCGCAAGAGCCCGGGCAATGCTGATGCGCTGGCGCTGACCGCCCGAGAGTTCATGCGGGAATTTCGGCATGATCAGCTTGGGGTCGAGCTTGACGCGCTCCAGCAGAGCCTCGATGGCAGCACGGCGTTGCGAGCCGTTCAACTGCTTTTGATGCAGCTGCAGTGGGCGCTCAAGATGATAGCGAATGGTGTGCGTTGGGTTGAGCGACGAGAACGGGTCCTGAAACACCATCTGTACCGAGGCGCGATAAGCCTTGATGGCTTTGGCGCTGGCCTGGCCCTGCGCCTTGCCTTTAAAGAGCAGACGTCCTTCATCGGGATGGTATTCGCGCATGATGAGGCGCGCGGCCGTTGTCTTGCCAGACCCCGATTCACCCACCAAAGCCGTCGTGCGTCCGGCATGCAGCCCGAAGGAAACAGAGCGGGCTGCGTAGATCGGCTTGTCGGCGCGGCCAAAGATCTTCGATACGTTGTCGAGAGCAAGAATAGGGTCGCTCATGCGCCTGGCTCCCGGCCGATTTGTTCACCATGAAGCTTGGGCATGGAGGCCCAGAGGCGCTTTGTATAGTCGTGCTGGGGCGTGCGATAGATGGTCTGGGCATGGTTGACCTCGACCAGTTCACCTTCCAGCATGATCCCGATGCGGTCGCTGACCTGCACCATCAGGCCCAGATCGTGGGTGATGAACAGCACCGAAAATCCCAATTGCTTGCGCAGCACGTCGATGCGCTGCAGGATTTCGCGCTGCACCACCACGTCGAGCGCGGTGGTCGGCTCGTCCATGATCAAGAGCCTTGGACTGAGCGCGAGGCAAATGGCGATGACGATGCGCTGCCGCATGCCGCCAGAACACTGGTGCGGGTAGCTGGCGAGCCGATCGGGCGAGATGTCGACAAGCATGAGGAGTTCGGCGGCGCGGGCGCGCGCCTCGGCACGGCCCATGCCGGTATGGGTGTGCAGCACGTCGTAGAACTGTTCCTCAATGGTCAGCACCGGATTGAGCGAGTTCATGGCGCTTTGAAACACCATGGCCACTTCCCGCCAGCGGAAGCGGCGGAGCGCATCATTGTCGAGCTCGAGAACATCGCGGCCACTGACCAGAATCTGACTACCCTTGCGGATGAGGGCTGGCGGGCGGTGGAGGCGGCTTACGGCAAAGGCGATGGTGGACTTGCCGCAGCCGGACTCGCCGGCCAGACCGAAGAACTCGCCGGGCTTGATGTCGAAGCTGACATTCTTGACCGCGTGGAAATCTGTTTTGGCGCCGATATAGTCGATGTTGAGGTTGCGAACGGAAAGCGTGGGCGTGGTCATAGCTTGCCCTCTCCCTCGCGGACCATGCGGGTCCAGCGATTGAGCATGCCACCGGTGCGCAGGCGCGGATTGGCGATTTCATCGATGGCGAAATTGATCAGCGCCAGGCCGAGGCCAAGGATGGCGAGCGCAAAGCAGGGGGACAGTAGGTCCCACCAGGCGCCGACGGAAAGGGCCGAAGCATTCTGAGCATTGTAGAGCATGATGCCCCAGGAGACCGTATTGGGGTCGCCCAGGCCGAGGAATTCCAGCGTCGCCTCGGTGATCACGGCAAAAATGACGCTGCCGATGAAGTTGATGCCAACGATGGAAATCAGATTGGGAAAAATCTCGAGCGCCATGATCCGCCAGGACGGCTCGCTCAGCATTTCGGCGGATTTGACATAATCGCGCTGCCGGATGGACAGCGTTTCCGAACGGGTGACGCGCACGCCCCAGGCCCAAGAGGTAAAGCCCAAGATAAGCGCGATGACCAGGGGGCTCGCCTGACCGATAAAGGCGGCGATAACCAGGAGCAATGGCAGGTTGGGAACGACCAGCACCATATTGGTGAAGAAGTTGATCAGTTCGTCGATGGCGCCGCCCTTGTAGCCAGCAATGATGCCCAGAACTGTGCCGATCACGGTGATCAGGAGGCCAGCGCCAAAGCCAACAGCCAGGGAAACGCGGGCGCCATAGATCAGGCGGGTGAAGACGTCGTGGCCCAGGCGGGTGGTGCCAAGCCAGTAGTCGGCGGACGGTGGCTGGTGCGGACGGCCGACGCGCTGGGTGGGGCTGTATTCGGTCAGCAGAGGCGCAAAAATCGCGATCAACACGATGACGAGGAGGATGGTGACGCCCACCACTGCCTTTTTGTTGTGCAGCAGTTGTTTCAGAAGGTCCATGGCTTAAGCCTTCTTGAGGCGCGGATCGAGCAGCACATAGCTGAGATCGACGATGAAGTTGGAAATCAGCATGGCTCCCGTCATGATCAGGAGCTGGCCCTGGATCACCGGGTAATCGCGCGCAAGGATAGCCTGATATAGCGTGTTGCCCATGCCGGGATAATTGAACACGACCTCGACCACGAGTGCGCCGCCCAAAACGGTGCCGATAGCGATGGCAAGGCTCGATACGGTGGGCAGGAGCGCGTTGCGCGCAGCGTAAAGCAGCATGACGCGCTGCTCGGCCAGGCCCTTGGCCCGACCCATGACGATATAGTCTTCGCCCAGAAGGTTGATCATGTTGTTGCGCATAGTGACGGTGAAGCCGCCAGTCAGGACGGTGATCATGGTCAGCATGGGAAGGGTGCCGTGATACAGCACGCTGGAAATATAGGTCCATGAAAAGGCCGGATCGAGCAGGGGATCGGCGGCATAGCCATTGGGGAACCAGCGCAGTGTGTAACCAAAAACAAAGAGCGTGATCAGCGCGACGACAACGGCTGGGACCGAACTCGTGAAGATCGACAGCAGCGAGATGATGGAGTCGAAGCGGCTGCCGCGGCGCCAGGCGGCGGTGATGCCGAGGAGGGTGCCCAGCGTGAAGCTGATCAGCGTGGCAAAACCAACCAGGCCCAGCGTCCAGACCAGGGCGCGGGCGAGAAGGTCGGTAACCGGAAGCGGGAAGTATTTGATCGAGCGACCCAGATCGCCGCTGAAGACGCTTTGGAGATAGGCCAGATATTGCTCATGCAGTGGTGCATCGATGAAGCCGAAGGTGAGCTTGAGCGCATTGAGATTTTCCAGCGACAGCTCGCTGCCGGCGCTCGAGAACATGATCTCGATGGGGTCGCCCGGCATGAGGCGGGGGAGAAAGAAATTGATCGTCGCGGCAGCAAGGAATGCCGCGAGGTAGAAGGCCAGGCGGCGCAGCAGGAAGGTCATTGTTTCTGCATTTGCTCCTTGATGGGCCTGGCAAAGTGATGGTCACCCGCGGTGTCATCCCCGCGCAAGAGATCGATCCATCTTTAGATGGCAGGATGGGCCCGCCTTCGCCGGGGTGACAGCCGGTGGGGTGGGTAGCGGAGTGGTCCGCTACCCCATTTGTCTTATTCAGCAACCGGCTCGAGATCGAGTAGCTGCAGCAGGCGGGCGGGATTGGTAACCGAAACGACCGGGGAGTATTT
>JAESGL010000554.1_pt1 | contig 14085 bp, 10 predicted proteins | sample 9269711 | NCBI WGS metagenome assembly JAESGL01 (sample SAMN14515918, study PRJNA621676) | algae metagenome | isolation source: Kastovskya adunca ATA6-11-RM4 and co-occurring heterotrophs from soil and... | place: Chile: Atacama Desert | collected 2011-06-27
CACCTTCCATAAATTCCTCGCCGTGATGCACGAGGTTGGGCATGAACCAACGGATATCGTCGATCGCCTTGCTGCCGCCGTGCCCGCCCATGTCGCGCAAATGGGCATAGATGCCGTTACCCGGAAGTTCCTCGAACGCGATACCGCCACCCATTTTCTGATCGCCGAATAGATAGCAGGTGCGGTGCAGGCAGCCGACGTGCGTGACGTCGACGGTGTTATCGAGCTGATTGAGGTGGCTGTAAGGTACCTTGATCCGGTGACAGACTCGAAGACCGCGCGCGTCGAGTACCTCGCGGACATGCGGCATCGAGTCCAGCAGTGGCTTAGGTTCCTTCACCCCCATGTACACCCAGATGATGCCGCCCGCCTCGGTCGCAGGATAAGCCGTAGCCTTGACCTTGCCGCACGCAGGGCTATCGGCGCCGTCGGCGAGAAAGGCGACACATTCGCCGTGCTTATCGAAGGTCATGCCGTGGTAGCGGCAGGTAATCGTTCCGATCTCCCAGATGTTGACGTCGCCGAGCGACAGCAGGGCGCTGCGGTGCGGGCATCGATTCTCGAGCGCCGCCGGGCTGCCGTCCTTGTCGCGGAACAGGACCAGATTGTCTCCCAGCAACTGTACCGTCTTATGCTCGTTGTGCCGCAGTTCCGACGATTCGAGCGCCGGATACCAATATTCCCGCAGCCCGAAAAACGGGATCTCCTCTTGGAATTTTTCGATGTAGTCCCACGGCATGTCTTCAAGCGACTGCGGCTTATCCGGCGTCCCATAGGGTTGTCGAAACCAGCTCGCCATGTACGCACTTTCCGAGGTCAGCTCCTTCAAATGCGGGGCTTCGTTTTCTGGTCGCAAGAAACCAAGGCCAGGTACAGCGCCGAAGAAGCCGCGCAAGCGGCGCGCCAAAACTCCCTTCGATGCACCCCATAAGCGCTGACCATAGGTGGATGTCGGCACGACATGGTTGAAATGGGTGATTTGTCGGTTGTCGGCACGAGTAGCCATAATTCGGTCTCCTTCTATTTCGCGCGAGGCTAGCGAACTATCGAGACACGAACTTGGCCGCGCGTCCGAAATAGATGCCTTCCGTCCGGAAGATTTGCGGACGATCGGCAAAACATCCGGACGCACGCGCCTTACCTACCTCGCTCCCACATGCTTCCGTGATTGCGGTCGGACGTGCAGACGCACGCGAAATCTGAGGAGAGGGAAATGCCCGATGCAAATAGGCTAGCGAAGATTGTCGATGAGTTGGCGGAAGCGGTGGCGGATGTGCTGGCCCGCAACGGTGTCGATCGCGTTCAATATCGCGAAGGGGTCCAGTACCTCGCCAAGATCCAAGCCGAGAAGGAGATCCCGCTGCTCGTCGATCTGTTTGTCGAGCATCTCGTCGTGAAGGCGGAGGACAAGCGCGGGCGAAACTCATCCCAAGCGATCCAGGGTCCTTACTTTCTGGAAGACGTGCCTTGGGTAGAGGGCGAACTCAAGGTGATGCCCGAGGACAGTGGCGAACCCCTGCTGATCCGCGGCAAGATTACCGATCCGGAAGGGGTACCGATTTCCGATGCCACCGCGTTCGTCTGGCATTCTTCTCCGGACGGTGCCTATTCAGGTTTCCACAAAGGAATGGCGTCCGAGTTCTACCGAGGGCGGGTGGCGACCAACGCCGACGGCATTTTCGAGGTGCTGACGACCATGCCAGTCCCCTATACGATTCCAGACAAGGGGCCGGTCGGCGGCCTGCTCACCATGATGGGCCGACACTGCTGGCGCCCGGCCCACATCCATTTCAAGCTAAGGGCTGACGGATACAAGGAGCTGACGACCCAGACCTACTTCGAAGGCGGTAAATGGGTCGACGACGACTGTGCAGGCGGCATCGTCGACGACCTCATCTTCGCCCCCGCGATCGAAGACGGGCGCAAGGTGCTCTCGGTCGACTTCAAACTCGATAATGCTCGGCCAGACCAAATCGCCGCTTGAAACCCTGCCAGCGCGCTGCAGCAGTTCTATTGTGAAATTACTTGCGCACTTGAGAAGGCGCGCGCCAAACTAACGGAAGTTAGGGGGGCGCCTCTCGGACCACCAAGCGCATGCATTGACCACGATCATCTTACGTAGTCAGGCAAGCTCTGCCCACGGTGACGACAGGCAAGTTCTGATGGGCGCGCCTGTGAGGGCAATACGGGTTTCATTCTCTATCAAGCGCGGCAGTGAGAACCCGACTGACGTGCTCCCCAAAGCTCCTCCACTCATAAGTAGAGTCCGAGGCTGCCTTGCACTGCTACCCAACCTTGGACCGCTCGGGCCTAGAGTTTTTCGCCTAACCCGGATCCGGAGGGCTGGTGGCCCCGGTCGGGTTTGCCAGCATGATCGGGGGGATGTTTCCGATCGCGCTGTGCGGTCTCTCTTCGTTGTAGTGTCTACGCCAGCGGTCCAGCTTCTCGCAAGCGTCTTCCAGCGACAGGAACCAGTGCGTGTTCACGCATTCGCTGCGCAGCTTGCTGTTGAACGCTTCGATGAAGGCGTTGTCCGTCGGCTTGCCAGGCCGCGAGAAGTCCAGCGTTACCCCCCTCTGATAAGCCCATAGATCCATGTCTCGCGAGACGAACTCGCTGCCATTGTCCACCCTGATGGTCTTCGGATAGCCAACCTTGCGGCAGGTCCGATCGAGCGTGGCCACGACGTCCTCGCCGCGGTAGCTGAACCGCGCGTCGATCACCGGCGAGAACCGGCTGAACGTGTCGACCACGGTCAGGATCCGCAGCTTGCGGCCCGTCGCAAGCTGATCATGGACGAAGTCCATGGCCCACACATCGTTGTGACGGATCGCCGGCGCGCGATCCTCCCGCAGCTTCGCCTTCACCCGCCGTTTGGGCGTCTTGTTGCGCAGCTGCAGACCCAACTCCCTGTAAAGCCTATAAACCTTCTTGGCGTTCACAACCCAGCCTTCTCGGCGAAGGATGTGATAGACGCGGCGGTAGCCGTAGCGGACGTGTGTCTCGCAGATGGATTTGATCCGCTTCTTGATCGCGGCCGGATCGGTGCGACGGGACTTGTAGTGGTAGCTCGAGGTGTCGAACGGCAGGACCTTGCAAGCCCTCCGGATCGACACGCCCCAGTCCGCCAGCATCCCGCCGACCAGCTCACGCTTCCGATCCGGCCTCAGAGCTTTCGGCGCACGATATCCTGCAGCATCTCCCGGTCGAGCGTGAGGTCAGCCACGATCCTCTTGAGGCGGCCATTCTCCTCCTCCAGTTCACGCAGCCGCCGCATCTCCGTCGGCAACAACCCTGCGTATTTCTTCTTCCAGTTGAAGCTTGGCCTGCCCTGGCGAAGGCCGGGGTCGCCTGGCTGATCCCAGCTTTCCGGCAGACCTCCGCAACCGGTGTTCCTTCCTCGCCCTACTTGATGACAAACGCCTTCTGCGCGTCCGTAAACTTCGATGCCTTCATGCCACGCCTCCTTGCCCAGCCAAGGAAATCTGAGGCCGAAAACTCTAGCTCAAAACGATCCAGTTTTCAGGTGGCAGAGCACGCGCAAAGAGTCTTTCCGACAAATCCTCCGTTAGTCTGGAAGAAGCCCTTAGCCGTATTCTAGGAGAGAAACGACTAAAATGATGTTCCAGCGCTGCATCCTCTAGTCGGAGGTTTTCACCCCACCGGAAGCTCGCGGCTGAAGGCGGGCGTGTCGGACGAACTCGCTGGCATGATCATCATGAGGAATGAGCTTCGCTGAGGAAAGGAGCAGAGCCAATTTCTTAATACAGAGGCTGTAGACAGTTATGGAGGTTTTCCAGCGGCACCGGTTCGAGAGCACAGTCCGAGTGACTCCCGGACTTCAAGGTCCAGTTTTGCCTGAAAGGATCGTTGGCATGCAGGTTCGCGAGCACGCTTTCATCGGAGGCCGATGGCGACGCATCACAGGTGATCTTGTCTTCGAGGTGATCAATCCGGCCACCGGTGAGCCGGTAACGCGCGTCAAGCTCTGCGGTGACGCTGAAGCGACCGCAGCCATTGCGGCCGCCAAGGAGGCCTACTCCGGCTGGTCGGCATAGCCGCTCGACAAGCGCGTCGAGTTCCTTGAGCGCTTCGACGAACTGTTCAGGCGCGATGCGTAGCGGATCGCCCGCACGATCAGCCTCAAGATGGGTGATAGCGGCTCTAGACTGCTCTATGGTAGTGCAAACGGCGAGACGTATTCGTTATGTTTGTCCAGCGCGGGGCGCCGCGCCCCACAGGATTCGAACTCTTGAACCTACTGCCCTAGCTCTTCCGGTACGACATTGCCGATGATCGACCGGCGTATTAAGCCGGCCAGCAGGTTACCCCCATTGTTCATCCAGAAGCGCGGCAATCACTAAAGACACTCTCTCGACCGCAGATTTGACTGCATCGTCGATATGCACATACCTCCCCGTGACTGATCCGGCGGCATGGCCAAGCATCGCCGCTATCGTCAGCTCGGAATAGCCAAGCTCGCCGGCAATGCTTCCGAAGGTGTGGCGCAAAGTGTGTGCCGTAACATCTTTCCAGCCCAACCGCTTGCAAATCCGTCCAAGCACACCGTCCGCCGCCACGAAATGCGTTTGCCCACCATCTGATGGAAAAACGTATGGAACATCCTTCCGCGCAGGCTGGCTACGCAAGAGCGTTAACGCGGGGGTCCCAACGATTCTGATCTGTGCGCCAGTCTTCGTATCCGCGAAAGCTATGTACCCTTCGTCGGAAATCCAACTGCGCTGCATCGCTTGAGCCTCATTTAATCGGAGGCCAGTCAAAGCTAGGAGACGAACAATCGCCAAGCCGACTGGATGTTCAGAGTTGGCAACCTCACGAAATGCCGTACCAAGGTTTCGCAACTCGTCGCGGCTCAGTCTGCGGGTTCGTCTTTGGTCAGGAAACTTGCGGACACCTAAGGCGGGATTGACGTCTATCAGACCAGCGCGTTTCGCATGGGCAAAAATGCTGTGCAATGTAGTCACCGAACGCGCTGCCACTCCCTTCCCACCGCGAGTCAAACCGCCGCGACCTTCGCCGCGTGGTCGAGCGGTCTTTCCTACGGCAATATCGTGCTGCATGGTTTCGATGTCAGGCAATCGGACAGCCGCCACTTTTCGACCACCAACTAGCGGTCGGATATGTGTCTCAATACGACTGCGATCCATGGCGAGGGTCGAGGCCTTGATCGCGGTGCGTTTCCGTCCCAGCAACCGTCCCGACTCTGCCTCCTCAAGATACCAATCGCATAGCTCGCCAACGGTAAGCCCGCCCTTCTTCGCTGCCTTCTCGTCCGCAGGGTCAAGGCCTCGCGCAACATCACCGAGTTTGATCCGCGCTTCGTCGCGTGCTTGTTCAACCGTCATCACGCCAAAGCGGCCAAGAACTAGGCGGCGTTTTCGTCCTTCGGAGTTGCGGTACTGGACGATAAATGACTTCGTGCCAGCCGCCTCAATCTTACAGCCAAACCCTCTGAGTTCCTTATCCCAGAGAAAGGCCGGCCGCCCTGCGAGGGGTTTGGCATCGACAACCATTTTCTTTGTGAGACGTTGTGTGTCAGCCATGACGCGCTCCATGCCGCTCGCTCTGATGTCGGCCGTTCTCGTACCCAAGCGTTATAGCTCGTATCCAATTAGTATCCAACTAGGATCGCGTGGACGGCGGTCTACGACGGCAGATAGCGGCTAGCATCCGTCACATCACTATGGATTTGAACGAAAAGATGGTTTGAGGAGTATTGGCGTCGGTCTGCTTCGGCGCAACACTTCTCTTTGCCAAGGTTGGGGTCGAGGGTTCGAATCCCTTCGCCCGCTCCAGTTTTCCTAGAAATCGATGCGATAATCACCCTTCGGGGGCAGCAAGGCCGCGTTGTCACATGCGCTTTCCTTCTGCGGCCACGCGGCCCTGATCCGCCTGTGGCCCGCCCTGTCGCGTGGTCCAGGGCTGCTAATGGCGATAAGCCACCAGTCCCATTCCCAACGCCTTTGTCGCACAAATGAAAGAATGCGCTTCTAGGCGCGACGCATTCCGCAATTCCCCGTGCGGTCACGACCATCAGGGGCGATCGAGGTGATCTGGACACGGGACGATGGCCGCATGCTGGCCTATGCCTCCGGCAATTTCGGCAAGGCACTGGTTTTCAGCGGCGCGGATCTGACGATATTGTTCCTGCTGAGCGACGTGCTGAACCTTGGCGCGACGACGGCGGGATGGCTGATGCTCGCCGCGCTGTGCGGCGACCTGATCTTCGATCTGCTGGCGGCGCGGCTGACGATCCGCCTGCGGCATGTCGGCAAGGGCTATCGCTGGATGGTGGCGGTGGCAGCAACGCCCTGCGCGATCGCCTTCGCCCTGCTCTATGCCATGCCCTTGCTTGGCGCCCGGCAGCTATGGATGCTGGCCATGGCCTTGCTGATATTCCGGGGCGCCTATGCCATCATCGACGTGCCGCACAATGCGCTGATGGCGCAGGTGACCAGCGACAGCAGCGCGCGCGGCCGCGTTTCAGGCTATCGACTGCTGTTCAGTACGGCGAGCGCGCTGATTGTCGCGACCTTGTTGACGCCGCTGGTACAAGATGCGGGCAATACCCGGTCCTTCGATCGGCTGGCGCTCACCGGCGCGGCGACGGGCGCTGTCTTTGCCCTGACGATGATCCTGTGCGCATGGACCTGCGGCGGCGAGCCAAGCGGTGGTGCGGCCCGCACCGCCCGGCAAAGCGCAAGGCAGGACGGCATCGACATCCCGTTTCGCGACCCGATGGTCGGGGCACTGGCTCTTCTGGCCCTGCTCACCGGATTTGCCGCACCGGCATTCGGGCGCTCCCTGCTCTATATCGGCAGCTATGTCGTCCGCCGTCCCGATCTTGTCGCGACCTTGCTGCTGGCCGTGACGATCGGCCAATTCGCCGGCGTGATCCTGTGGACCGCGATGACCAGACATTTCAGCAAGAGCGCCCTGCTCGCCATGGGACATGGGGTCAGCATCATCGGGCTGGCGGGTTTTGCCGCCTGCCTGTCCTGGCCACCTGCCCTGGCCATCTGTGGGGCGGTGATCGGCGTCGGCCTCGCCAGCATGTTCATGCTGCCATGGGGGCTGCTGGCCGATGCCGTCGATGTGGTGGAATGGCGCCATGGCAGGCGCTTCGAGACAGGCCTGTTCGCCTTCTATCTCGTCGTGGTCAAGGCAAGCGGTGCCGCCTTCTCAAGTCTGACCGGCTGGACACTTGGCCTGATGGGCTATGTGCCGGGGCAGGCACAGACTGCGGCAGTCCAGGCCGGCATGCTCGGCCTGGGGCTGGGCGTTCCCGTCCTTGGCAGCCTTTGCGCGATCCTGCTGATGCGGCGCTTCGACCTTGGCCATGCCCGCCATGCCCGGCTGCTCGCAGCGCTGGCACGGCGGGAAGCACGCAATCAGTCGGGCGCTGATCCGGTTTCCGGATTGAAGCGCGGATTGGAGAAATCGAGCGGCGCGGGCACGACCCTGGCCGGCGGGCTGGCGCTTTCCGCCCAGGCGCGGCAGAGCATGTCGCGCAGCATGGCAGCGCCGGCAGCGGTCCGTTCATAGACGAGGGCGCGCACATCCTTGTCGGCGAAATCGGCAAAGCCGTCCCGCTTTTCCAGCTGATAGACATATTCCATCCGATCGCCCGCTTGATCCAGGAAGGCGAGGATCGCATCGAACATGTCGCCGTCGCGATGACCGGCCGCACCGAGGCGCGGCGCGATATCCGCCACGGTCAGCTTCATGCCGTCGACGAACTGGCTTTCGAAGCGGCCATGGATGCTGCGATCACGGGTGTAGCCGCTGGGATTGTCGCCGCGCCAGCCATCCGAATGGATCGAGTCATGCAGCGGCTGGGCGCCGTCACCGATATAATGGCCAAGGCGGATCGTCTGGAAGGCGCAATGCTGGGCCGGGACGGATATGTCGCCCCCTTCGGCCTGCGCCTTGCGGACATGGCGCATGCAGACGACCAGCCGGTCATAGGCCTCGATCGCCGCATAGGGCAAAGTGCCGGTCCAGCGGACATTGGTGCGTGCGGCGGTTGCCGGATCGCTGTCCTTGATCGTCTCATAGCGTTTGTAGAGCGCCAGGATGAATTCGTAGTGCGAGCGCGGGATCGGCTTCACGAAGCGGAACTGCTCGCGGAACCAGCCATGATTGGGGTCTTCCTCCATCTTGGAGAAATTCTCCGAATCCCCGCGCCAGCTGTCGGGCAGCGAGGCGGAGGCGGCGATATAGTCGGTATAGGCCTTGAGAAAGACAGGGCCGTCCTGCGGGATGGCGTCGAGCGCGGCGCGATCGATCACTTCATGGGCGGTGCCGCCCCAGGCCATGGCGGCGCCGGGGCTGAACGCCAGTGCACCGAGCGCCAGGGCCAAGGTCAGTTTACGTGTCATCATGCCTCCCTTCAGGGGTCGAGCGGATCGCGCGGATCGACCCGCGCGGACAGGCGCGACGGGCGAAACAGCAATTCGGTGGGGGTCAGGCGCGCGCCGATGGCACCGGGCTGATAGCCCAGTTCCTTGTCATTGCGCTGCACGAACAGGGGATTTTCGATCATCGCGCTCTGCCCCGGATTGCAGACGATCAGCGTATCCTTGTCCAGCGGCGCCGCCATCGCCATCAGCAGGCGGGTGGCGTTGCGCAAATTGGTGGTGGTGTGCCGGGCATAGGGTTCGATGATGATGGCATCGGCCGGCACGCCATAGCGCTCGATCAGCGCCTGGCGCATCTCTTGCGCCTCGGCAAAGCGGGTCGCGCGCGGATGGGCACGGCCGCCGGTCAGGATGAGGAAGGGCGCGTCGCCATCGGCAAAGCGGTTGGCGGCAAGACGCAGATGATATTTCCCAAACGGGCTCAGCGCCATGCCGTCGATTTCCGGGCCGACGCCGGTGACGATCAGCGCGCTGTAGCGATAGTGTTTCCAGTCGATATTTTTGGCCCGCGCCATGGCGGGGGCGTTGAGGCCGCCGGTCAGCGGCTCGAAGCCGATCGCGTCGGTGCGGTCGCTGACGTCGAGCAGCGCAAGGGCATAGTCGATGCTGGAATCCAGCGCCTGGGCCGATCCCTTGCGCGGCGTCTGCGCGATCCAGGCGGCGGCGCGCAGCCGGGCCTGGCGCTCGCGCGGGTCGATCGTGCCGGCGCCGTCGATATCGGGATAGGCGGGCACCTGCCCCAGCGCATAGCTGCGCAGGATGGCGTTGATACCCTCTACTTCCCGCCGGATCTGCGCGCCCGCGCCATCGTCGGCGACCGGCACGTCACGCAGCGACAGCGCAGCCTGCACCATCAGCGCGATTTCGGTCGGGGTCCAGATATGGGCCTGTGCCACGCAATCGACATCGCCGGCACACGCCGTGCGGCGATCTTCGCGGGCATGGAGCAGCGCATCCATATCCGGCCGGGCGCGGAAAGCGGCAAGGGCGGCCGGATCGTGTCCAAGGGCGTCCAGCACGGGAAAGAGGCGCCGCGACAGTGCCTCCGTCACGGCGTCGCGCGCCGCCCCGGCCAGAGCCGGGACGGGCGTGATCGCCACCGCCGCCATCGTCATCAACGACGCCGCAACGCGGCCGAGGCGGCGGGCCATCACCAGGACTTGCTGATGACGAGGCGGAAGTTGCGACCGAAGATCGGGCGGCCATAGATCGCCTCGGCACTGCCCTGACCGCTCAGCGAGTCGGTGCGGGTATTGCCTTCGGTCAGGCCATGGGCGTTGAACAGATTGTCGCCCACAATCTGTGCCTGCCAGCTGCCATGGCGCGCCGTGATGCCGGCGCCGATCGTGCCATAGGCCGGCAGCGCGGTGTTGTTGTAGAGATCGACATAGCGCTTGCCCATATAGGTGTAGCGCCCATAGACCGACACGTCGGTGTCGCCCGTCTGGAAGTCGAAGCTGGGACGGATATTGCCGTAGACCTTGGGCTGGCGGACGATCTGGTTGCCTTCGGCCTGTTCCGGATCGGCGCCGGTCGAGCTTTCGAAATTCTTGTATTTGGGGTCACTGATGGTGAGCGCGCCATTGAGCGAGAACCAGTTGGTCAGCGCCAGCTTGCCGTCGAATTCGACGCCCTTCACCTGCGCCTCGCCGATGAAGGGCACGTTGACATCGTTACGGCCCGTGGTCGGATCATAGGCCAGGAAGCTGGCGTTCAAGGGATCGAAATTGGTGTAGAAACCGGTGACGTAGAGATAGGAGCGGCCGAAGGCGAGCTTCAGCCCGGCCTCGAACTGGTCGGCCTTGGTCGTGATGATGGTCGGGTTGATGCTCATCACCGTCTGGATGTTGGGCGGCGTTTCGAGGTGCGAGGCGCGGCCATAGATGCCGACATGGCTGGAGAAGTCGTAATTGGCGCCGACCGTCCAGTTGGTGACGTTGGGCTTGAGTTTCTGGTTCAGGATCACGCCGGTGAAGGCGCGGGTGCTGTCGTCCGCCAGGGTGCTGGAGTCGCCCAGATTGGCCGCCTCGGTCAGCGCGGCCCAGCCCTTGTAGCTGTAGCGTTCGTGACGGATGCCGGCATCGATGCGCAGGCCCGGCACGATTTCCCAGGTGTCGTTGGCAAAGACGGCGAACATCTTGGCGTCGCTGTCGCCCTGATTGAGGGTGGCGGCATAGTTGAGCACGCCATTGTCGGTGACGCGGCCGATTTCCGCGCCAGCGGCATTATAGGCGACCAGGTCCAGCGTGCGCGGCTTGCCCGCCACCTCGATCAGGTAATTCTGATAGAGGGTGCGGCTGTCCTCGCCATAGAAGCTGCCATAGAGGCCGAGCTTGAGGTCATGGGTGCCAAAGCCGGTCTCGAACTTCTTGGCGACCGACAGATTGGCCTGGGCCGAGTAGAATTTCGAGTGGATGTCGCGATACTGGCCCTGCATCACCAGACCCGACGCCGCATAGGGATCATAGACGGTGTTGGTGCCAGCCAGCGTATAGCCGAAATGGTCGACCGCGCCGAAAGCCGTCGTGGCACGGGCGAGATAGCCGGCGGCAAAGGCGTTGCCATCGGCCGGGTTGGTGGTCGAGTAGAAGGCGCTGAAATCGAGCTTGCCCTGGGTATAGCCGGCCTTGGCCGAGACCAGCCAGCCGTCGAAATCGCCATCATATTGCGCGCCGAAATTGACCATCTGCATATGGCGGCCATCCGACAGGTCGCCGGTACGGCTCTGGATCTGGCCGGTGCCGTCGCGATATTTGAGGTTCACGTGGCGCAGCGCCGGCGAGTTCATCGTGCCGTCGAAATAGTCGATATATTTGTCGAGCGAGACGCTGGGATCGCGCGGGTCGGAAATCGGGATCGGCAGATAGAAGACGTTGTGGTCGTTCACATAGTTGAGGTTCAGCTTGATCGAGCCATTGTCGAAATCATGCTTGATATTGGCGCGCAGCTGGCCGCCCTTGTCATTGGCGAAGCCATTGTCGCGATAGCCGTCATGATAGCGGATGAAGCCGCCGATCGCATAATAGGTGTCGTTGCCGAGCGGCCCGGCCTGATAGGCGTCGAGGCGATAGAGGCCGGTGTCGCCCAGCGTGACCTGCGCCTTGCCGCGCGCTTCGTCGCTGCCGGTGACGGTGATGGCGTTGATGATCGCGCCCGAATAGCTGGCATAGACCGGGGCCGGGCCGCCGCGCACGACCTCCACATGGTCGGTCATCAGATCCTGTTTCAGGATCGCATCGCCGCGGAAGAAGACGCCGTCATTTTCATGGAACAGCGGCAGGCCGTCCTGCTGGAAGCTGACGAAGCCGCCATCATTGGGCAGGCCGCGGATGCGGTAGATATTCTGCACTTCGCCGCCGGTGATTTCGGTCTGGAAACCGGGCAGCTGGCCGATCAGGTCGGCGAAATTGACAGGCGCGATCTTCTCCACATCCTCGGCCGAGATGGTGTTGATCGCATAGGATACGTCGAAGCGGCGCTGGGCGCGGGTGGAGCCGGTGACGATGATGTCGTTGGGGCCGTTGCCGGCATCGGCAGCCGCTTCGGCGGCGGGCGCGGCGTCGGCGGCGACCTGCGCCAGGGCCGGCGTGGTGATGGTGCAAAGCGCGGCAAGCGCCGTGCCGGAGGCAAGGAAAGTCTTGAGCATGATGCGTCCCCTCTGAATTGGTCGGGGCGCCTCTGGCCGTGCGATATGACATTTTTAATTATTGTTGTGAAAATAAATAAATCCCCATAACCGGTCGTCGCTTTTCACCGATAGCGGGATCGATCATGCTATTTCCCACCCTGGACAAGGACCAGCGTCGTATCCTGCAGATGCTGCGCAAGTCGGGGCCACTGTCCCGTTCCGCGCTGGCATCCGCGCTGGAAATCAGCGGGACCGCCCTCACCCGCCTGTCGCGCGACCTGATCGGGCTCAATCTGGTGGAGGAAGTGCCTGGCGCGGAAGCACAGGGCCGCGGGCGCCCGGCCATTCCCCTGCGGCTGGCCGGCCATGGCGGCTATGCGGTCGGCGCGACGGCGCACAAGGGCTTCATAGACATCGCCCTGGTCGATTTCACCGGCGCCACCATCGCCACCCATCATGAGGCCGTTGCGCCGATCGATCCCCAGGGTTTTGCCCGCAAGGTGCGGCGCATGACGCATGAACTGGTGGACCGGCACGGCCTGCTGGGAGGCCGCATGCTGGGCCTGGGCGTCGCGGTGCCGGGACCATCCCTGTCGCCGGCCGGCGATCGGTGGAGCGTCGTCGACGTCCTGCCCAACTGGCGGGATGCGCCGCTGCGCGACATATTGTCCGCCGAAATGGGCTGGCCGCTGTGGATCGAGAATGACGCCAATGCCGCGGCGATCGCCGAATATTATCTGGGTGGCCTGCTGCGCGATTTCGGCACGATCGTCGTGCTGCTGCTGGGCTTCGGCATCGGCGCCGGCGTCATTGTCGACGGGCGCCTGATGCGCGGTCAATATGGCGTCGCGGGCGAGATTGGCTGCCTGTTTCCAGGGCATCTGCCGCGTCCCAGCCCGCTGGACCTGCTGGCGATGCTCCGCAGCAATGGTTGCGACCTATCCTCGGTCGCGGACATTGATTTCCATGCTGCCGACCAGGCACCGACGATCGACATCTGGCTGGACCGGGCGGCCGAGCAATTGCAGATGGTCAGCAACACCGCCTTCGCCTGGCTCGATCCAGGGGCGATCGTGCTGGCCGGCACCTTGCCATCGACCATCCTGCAGGGGCTGGCCGATCGCCTGCATCAGGCGGACCTCGTCACCACGGTCCATCATCGCCGCCCGCCGGTCAGAATATCGAACCTGCATGGATCGCCGATCACCTTCGGCGCGGCCCTGCTGCCGATCCATGCCCTGTCGGCCGAGACATAGGCTTGGCGGCGGGCCGATATGCTCAAAACGGGCCACGACGCGGCTCCATCGCCATGAACCACAGCATGCGCCGCCGCCGCTATGTCACCTCATTGCGCAGGCAGCGTGCCGGGCCGCAAATAGGGGAACATGTGGGCCACATAATCGACCTTGCCCAAGTCCACGCCCTGCGCCCGCAGGATCGCGTAGGCGGTCATGATGTGGAAGTAGAATTGCGGCAACGCCCAGTCGCGGACAAATTGACCGGCGGTGAGGTCGAAGATCATGCCCTGCGGCAGAGCATGGGCGATCGGCGCAGCCGGATCGATGGGCGGCGCATCCGCCGCCAGGCTTTCCACGATCGCAATCGTCTCGGCTATTCTTGCCTGCGCGTCGGCGATCGATCCGGGATGCTCGCCCGCGTTGCGGCCTTCATCGAGCAACTGCCCGACCAGCGGCGGGAAGGCTTCGCCGCGCAACCGGTACATGCCCTCCTGCGCCTGGACGCAGGCGAAGCGGATCTGGGTCGACAGCGGGAACATGTCCGGCGCCAGCCGCGCGCCCGGCAATGTTTGTGCCGTGCCATCCTGTTTCCCGGCCTCGGCCTCGGCCTTGACCAGCCAAGCCGATAGGGCGCCCAGCATCTGGACATAGGTGGGGGCAAGAATATCCGGCAGAATCATGATCTTCTCTCGTTCAGGCTGAGGATCGACCCTAGGGGCAATCGACATTCAGATGATGACGTGACGAAAATGGTGGTTTTCCGTGATCCGGAGCGCAG
>JAESGL010000555.1_pt1 | contig 14040 bp, 11 predicted proteins | sample 9269711 | NCBI WGS metagenome assembly JAESGL01 (sample SAMN14515918, study PRJNA621676) | algae metagenome | isolation source: Kastovskya adunca ATA6-11-RM4 and co-occurring heterotrophs from soil and... | place: Chile: Atacama Desert | collected 2011-06-27
GCGCCCCTAGGGGAAAGTCAGCAACCCGCCGGAAAGATTTGCCCGTGTCGGGCTCATGATAGAGCGCCAGCCTATCTAGCACCACCGGCTCGTCAAGAACGGGGCCAAACCAGGTCTGCGCTGCCGATAGCAGATCTGCCGCATCGGCATCGGACAGACGATCGCTCAAGGTCATATGAAAGCGGAACTCTTCGAACACATAGGGATAGCCATAGCCATCAAGTAGTTCTTCCTGGCGGGGGGTCAATCCACTGCCCAGCCTCGCCGCCCGGTCCTTTACCGACAATGGCGCGCGGAAAGGCTCAAATGCCTCTACAACGTACGCAGCAAAATCCTGCAAGTCTCCGTTCTCATCTGCAACCAGCGTCAGGAACCCACCCGTTAGCGCGAGCCGCAGCCTTCCCAGAGCAATAGAATTGTGTTCGGCACTGAAGGTGGTCAACGCCTCACGCAACTCCGTCTCGGTTGTCCCGGCGGCAAGCGCCATGGGTGCCTTCAGAGTCGCATGAAAGCCGTAGCGGCTGGCCGACTGGGTAAGGTCAAGCAGTCGATTGCGATCCACACCCGCCACGGTGCCACTGAGGTATTCGCCAGTCCGGGCATCACGCCCCAGCCACGTCGAAGCTCGCTCCCAAAGAGCGCCAGTCGCGGAAGGGGCGTAGTAGATTGCAAATCGTTCAGCCATGGGAACTCCTGATACTGTCGCTAAAGAGCTTCGTGTCTCTGGTTTGACAGCAGAGCCGCGCCCATGCTCGCTACAGGCGGCGAACACGAATCGCAAGGGTGGGAGGCTCCTTTGGACCGCGGACTGCTAGAGCAGATGTTTCGAGGCGCAGTCGCTCAGGCGCAACCATCTCTAGCCGTGCGAAATAATCTACCTACTGTTCCCAAAGGCCGCACCGTTGTGATCGGCGCGGGCAAGGCATCCGCCCAGATGGCGAAGGCTCTCGAAGAGGCTTGGCCGGGCCCCCTCACCGGCTTGGTGGTCACCCGCTACGGCTATGCGGAACGCTGCGAGCAGATCGAAATCGTCGAAGCGGCCCACCCCGTCCCCGACCAGGCGGGTTTTTTGGCTGCGCGGCGGGTATGGGAAATGGTGTCGGGGCTTAGCCCTGACGATCTGGTCATTGGCCTGATCTCGGGAGGCGGGTCAGCCCTGCTGCCTGCACCGGCAATGGGGCTCAGCCTGGACGACGAACAGGCGATCAATCGCGCTTTATTGTCGTCCGGCGCTCCGATTGGGGTGATGAATCTCATCCGTAACCAGTTCTCCACGATCAAGGGCGGACGGTTGGCGGCGCAGTGCGCGCCTGCTCTAGTGGCAACACTGGTGGTCTCCGACGTGCCGGGGGACGATCCTGCAATCGTGGCATCGGGCCCGACCATTCCAAGCGCCAACAGCCGTGAGTTGGCGCGGAAATACGCCACCCTCTATGATCTAGATCTGCCGCCTGCTGCACGGGAACTGCTGGCGGGCACGGATAATCTCGCGCCAGATCCGGGCGATCCGGTGTTTGCTCGCCACACTGTTCGCACCATCGCTTCGGCATCTCTTTCGCTAGATGCGGCGGCGGCACACGCCCGCAAGCACGGTATGGAAGCCGCCATTCTTTCGGACTCCATTGAAGGCGAAGCACGGGAGGTTGCACAGGTGCATGCTGCGCTGGCGCGCGAGGTGGCCTTGCGCAACCGACCGTTCATCAAGCCGGTGGTGATGCTCTCCGGCGGCGAAACAACCGTCACGTTGCGGGGCAAGGGCCGTGGCGGCCGCAACGCCGAGTTCCTTCTGGCCTTCGCCATCGCAATAGACGGGTTCGAGGGGATCTCGGCACTAGCAGCTGATACCGACGGGATCGACGGTTCGGAAGATAATGCTGGCGCCTTTGCGGACGGCACCACGGCCACTCGCCTCCGCAAGGCGGGGATCGATCCCCTTGCCGCACTTGCCAACAATGACGCCTATTCGGCCTTTGATGCTCTGGGTGACCTTCTCGTCACCAAGCCGACGGGGACGAATGTGAATGACTTCCGCGCCATTATCGTGCGCTAAGGTAAAGTCATACTTTTAGCTTGGCAGGCAGTGCCAGGCTCTGCTCTATAGCGGCGCAAATGGAGGAGCGAGGCCATGGCCGAACGCAAAATCGCCGTTATCGGCGTGGGCAAGATCGCGCAAGATCAGCATCTGCCGGTCATCGACAAGTCGGACGACTTCGAGCTGGCGGCCACGGTGTCGACCCGCGGGTTAGGTCACGGCGACAAGCCAGTCTTCAAGACACCGGCTGAGCTCTATGCGGCCATGCCCGAGATTTCTTTGGTCTCGATCTGCACGCCGCCGAATGTGCGCCATCAATATGTCCGCGAGGCGCTCGACGCCGGCAAGGACGTGATGATGGAGAAGCCTCCCACCACTACCATTTCCGAACTGGATGACCTTATCGCGCATGCGCGGCGGCTGGACCGGGTGCTGTTCCAGACCTGGCACAGTCAGTACAATGCTGCGGTTGACCGGGCGCGGGACATGCTCGCCAAGGATGGTGTCAAGTCCGTGCGCATTGACTGGCGCGAAAGCGTCCGTAAGTGGCATCCGGGACAAGATTGGGTGTGGGAGCCCGGCGGGTTCGGCGTTTGCGATCCGGGCATTAACGCTCTTTCGATCTTCACCAAGGTCATGCCCTTCCCGGTGTTTGTCCAAGAGAGCACGTTGACTTTTCCCGCCAATCGGCAGACCCCTATTGACGTTCAGATTACGTTCAAGTCTGGCCAGCCGCACCAGCCCGAGATGAGTGCCGGGTTCAATTGGCTCGAGGAAAGCGGTGAAATCTGGACGATCCGCTTTGAGACCGGCACCGGCGACGAATTGAAGTTGGAGAAAGGCGGCACCGTTCTTCGCGTCAACGGCGAAGTGGTGCTGGAGAACCCCTCCGAGGAATACGAGCGTATCTATGAGCGCTTCGCGGCGCTCCTTGATGCGCACCAGAGCGACGTCGACGCTGCGCCCCTCCGGCTGATGTCGGATGTCTTTCTCATGGGCGCTCGCGTCAACGGGCCCGACTTCGAATGGTGAGATAGTTTGGGCCGCAATGCCTCGGTGCTGCGGCCCATCCCTTGATCATCGACCAGCGTCGCTTAGTGTTTTCAGATCATCCTCGCTAAGCTTCAGCCGGACACCCTTGGCGAGACTCTTGACCTGCTCGACCGACGTCGCCGAGGCGATGGGTGCTGTGACGCCGGGTTGTGCAACCAGCCAGGCGAGCGACACTTCAGCCGGCGTCGCGTCATTTGCTGCGGCAACCTGATCGAGGGCTGACAATATCTTTTCGCCCTTGGCATCGAGATATTTTTCGACTCCGCCGCCGCGTTGCGATTTCTCCAGGTCCGCTTTGGAGCGGTACTTCCCCGTGAGAAAGCCAGAGGCTAGGCTGTAGTAGACGATGGCGCCCATCTCGCTTTCTGCGGCCGCTTGCTGCAGTTCGCCTTCCCACTCACTCCGGTCATAGAGATTGTAGCGGGGCTGCAGCACCTCATAGCGCGGCAACGTCTTGTGGATGGAAATCTCGTGCGCCTCGCGCACCATCTGCGGCGTATAGTTGGAGGCGCCGACCACCCGCACGCGCCCTGACCGCACGAGCGGGTCATAGGCGCCGAGAGTCTCCTCATGTGAGGCCTCCGGATCAGGCCAATGGCTGAAATAAAGATCGACATAGTCGGTCTGCAGCCGCTCCAGCGACTTCTCGAAGGAGGTGGTTATGTTCTCAGGTTTGAGTCCGCCTGACTTGTTCCCGGAATTGACCTTGGTGAAGACGTGCACCTTGTCGCGATTGCCGCGCGCCTTCATCCATTTGCCGATGATGGTTTCGCTCATGCCAGGCGAGTTTCCCGGCACCCAGTTGGGATAACCCTCGGCGGTATCAATGGCGGAAAATCCCATGTCAACGAAGGCGTCCAGAATCTCGAAGCCGGTTTGTTCGTCAACCGTCCAGCCAAAGACGTTGCCGCCCAGCACCAACGGTTCGATGACAAGTTCACTGCGTCCAAGCGGGCGACGGTCCATAATAGCTCTCCATTGAGGGTGAACTCACTGAACGCTCGGCGCGCCTGTCGGTTCGTCTGCATCTTCATTGACCGGTGAGAGGCGCGGCGCGCACCAAGTTAGCGCGCTGTTGATAGCGTAGAGCGAACCGGCAAGGCTCACCGGGTTTGTCGGCGGCTGGGTGCCGGTTTCCGGCTGCAGGTACACGAATGTCCCCTGCCTGAGCCGCTCGAGAAGCCATTCGGTTTCGTCCACAATCTGTGCGCCGTAGGGCGCGTCACTGGCGACCGTCTCGACCTTGAGGTTTTCTCGATCGATGGTCAGCAGCCATTCTCCGACATCTCCTTCGGGACGACTGGTATGGATATGAATACCGGTCGAATAATCATCCTCGCACCGCACCGCCACGCAGGCGAAACTCTCGGGTGTCGATTCCGGTGCGCACCCCAGCGAGGCACGGTCGCCCTCCCCCGGCAAAGGCGAATAATGCCAGCCCGCCTCTTGGGCTATGGCCGGCAGGCTGAAGAATACTGAAAAGAGGAGAACCGGAATGGGACGCAGGAGCTTCATTCTGTCATGGAGCACCGGGCAACCGCTCCGGTCAAGCGAACTGATCTTGGAAAAACCGTCCAATTCCGTGGAGGCGCCTCAGAAGTGTCACATGATTGACCAAATGGTCAAACTCCCCCATTGCGCTCCCGCAGATTCTGGGGTTTTGTGTGGCCCAAGCCCCCGGCCGGCAAACCGGGCGGCGTAAAACACTACTCGGGAGACATTATCGATGGCATTCAAAAAAGGCCTCCTGACTGCGACGGCGCTCGTCGCATTCACAGCAGGGGCAGCACAAGCCCAGACACTCGTTTATTGTTCTGAAGGATCCCCGGAAGGGTTCGATCCCGCGCCCTACACCGCAGGTACGACGTTCGATGCTTCATCGCGCGCGATCTACAACCGCCTCGTGCAGTTCACCCCCGGCACCACCCAGACCGAGCCCGGCCTGGCCGAGAGCTGGGATGTTTCCGAGGACGGTCTGGAATACACCTTCCATCTGCGTCCCGGCGTCAAGTTCCACAGCACCGACTATTTTACCCCCACCCGTGACCTCAACGCCGACGACGTAATCTTCTCGTTCGAGCGGCAGTGGCAGGAAGACCACCCTTGGTATGCCTACTCACCCGGCATCACCTGGGAATACTTCAACTCCATGTCCATGGGCGACCTGATCTCCTCGATCGAGAAGGTTGACGATCTGACGGTCAAGTTCGTGCTCAACCGTCCCGAAGCTCCGTTCGTCGCCAACATGGCTATGGATTTCGCTTCCATCCTGTCGGCTGAATATGCGGCTCAACTGGAGGAAGCAGGTACTCTGGACCAGCTCAATCAGCAGCCCATCGGCACCGGCCCCTTCGAGTTCGTGAACTACCAGCAGGACGCGGTTATCCGTTACACGGCTAACCAGGATTATTGGGAAGACGTTCCGGCGATCGAAAATCTCGTTTTCGCCATCACCGTTGACCCGGCTGTTCGTGCGCAGCGCTTGCAGGCCGGCGAATGCCAGGTCATGCCCTACCCGAACCCGGCTGATCTGCCGACGCTCCAGAATGATCCTAACCTCACCGTGATGGAGCAGGAAGGCCTCAACGTCGGCTATCTCGCCTACAACACGCAGCAGGAGCCGTTCGACAATCCTGAAGTTCGTCGGGCGCTCAACATGGCTATCGACAAGCAGGCCATCATCGACGCGGTCTTTGAAGGTTCGGGCTCCATTGCCAAGAACCCGATCCCACCCAGCATGTGGGGCTATAACGACGACATCGAGGATTACGAGTACGATCCGGAAGCCGCCCGCCAGCTGCTGGCCGATGCCGGAGTCGAGGATCTCTCGATGAAGGTGTGGGCGATGCCCGTGTCGCGCCCCTACAATCCTGATGCGCGTCGCATGGCCGAGCTGATCCAGGCCGACTTCTCCGAGGTTGGCGTCGACGTCGAGATCGTCTCCATGGAATGGGCCGAATATCTCGCCCAGTCTTCGGCTGTAGACCGCGATGGTGCGGTGTTGCTCGGCTGGACCGGCGACAATGGTGACCCGGACAACTTCCTTGCCGTGCTGCTGGGTTGCGATGCTGTGGGCAGCGCCAACCGTGCCCAGTGGTGCAATGAGGAGTTTGAGGCCCTGATCCAGGAAGCCAAGACCACCACTGACCAGGAAGAGCGCGCTGAGCTCTATCGCCAGGCTCAGGTGATCTTCAAGGACCAGGCTCCTTGGGCCACCATTGCGCACTCGGTCGTCTTCATGCCCATGACCAACGAGGTCCAGGGCTATGTTATGGACCCCAAGGGCGGTCATTCGTTCGAAGACGTAACCCTCGCCGAGTAAGTACTCGCGTGTTATTGGCGGGCGCCGTGGGACCTAAGTCCCATGGCGCCCCTAATTTATTGGCGATCACATGATCCGTTTCCTTCTCCAGCGCCTCCTGCTGATCATCCCGACCTTCATCGGGATCACCATCATTGCCTTCGCGTTTGTGCGAATCCTGCCTGGCGATCCCGTGCTATTGATAGCCGGCGAGCGCGGCGTTACGCCCGAGCGTTACCAAATGCTCATGCAGCAGTTCGGCTATGACCAACCGATCTGGCGGCAATATTTCGACTACTTGTTCGGTATTTTCCAAGGCGATTTCGGCACCTCGATCTCTACCAAGCGTCCGGTCGTCAATGACTTCCTGGCCCTCTTCCCGGCTACGGTCGAGCTTTCTTTCTTTGCCATCATTTTTGCCGTCAGCCTCGGTATTCCGGCAGGCATTATCGCTGCAGTGCGCCGCGGCTCTTGGTATGATCAAACGCTGATGGGCACGGCTCTTGTGGGCTATTCCATGCCAATCTTTTGGCTGGGCCTGCTGCTCATAATTCTGTTCTCTGGCATTTTGGGTTGGACCCCGGTCTCGGGGCGTATTGACCTGTTCTATTTCTTCCCGGCTGTCACCGGCTTTATGACGATCGACGCCTTGATCTCGGGTCAGGACGGCGCCTTTGTCTCGGCGCTCCGCCACCTCATCCTGCCAGCGGTGACGCTTGGTACCATTCCTCTTGCGGTTATCGCTCGCCAGACGCGTTCGGCCATGCTGGAGGTTCTGGGCGATGACTATGTGCGCACCGCCCGAGCCAAAGGCCTGTCGCCCCGCCAAGTGGTGGGCGTTCACGCGCTGCGCAATGCGCTGATCCCCGTGATCACCACAATCGGTCTCCAAGTCGGCGTCATGATGGCCGGCGCCATTCTCACCGAAACAATCTTTTCTTGGCCCGGCATCGGCAAGTGGATGATCGACGCGATCTCGCGCCGTGACTATCCCGTCGTGCAAGCGGGCTTGCTGCTGATCGCGTTGATCGTGATGGCAGTCAATCTCATCGTCGATGTGCTCTACGGGCTCATCAATCCCCGTATCCGGCATCAGTAGGAGGTGAGCTTGACCGACACTGCCGTCCCCTCCGCTCCCGAAGCCAGCCGCGCCGCCCAACTGCGCGAGTTCTGGTATTATTTCTCCGTCAACAAAGGCGCCGTCATTGGCCTCGTTGTCTTCATCCTTTTGGTGGTGACAGCGCTGCTAGCTCCATGGGTTGCACCCCATTCACCCACCCAACAGTTCCGTGATGCGCTTTTGGTGCCGCCCGCGTGGCTTGAAGGGGGGCGATCCGCATTCCTACTGGGAACTGATGCCGTGGGGCGTGACATCCTTTCACGGCTCATTCACGGCGCGCGTTATTCGCTCCTGATCGGCGCGGTCGTTGTCACGATCGCACTAACATTCGGGATCATAATTGGTTTGGTCGCTGGCTATGCCCGCGGCTGGGTCGATGTCGTATTGATGCGTATCATGGACTTGATCCTCGCCTTCCCATCCTTGCTGTTGGCGCTGGTCCTGGTTGCTATCTTAGGCCCAGGTCTCATCAACATGATGATCGCCATCGCACTGGTGCTCCAGCCGCACTTCGTGCGCTTGACCCGTTCGGCGGTGCTGGGTGAACTCAACAAGGACTATGTGACCTCCGCCCGCGTTGCGGGCGCAGGGCACATGCGCCTCATGTTCAAAACCATCTTGCCCAATTGCCTTGCACCACTCATCGTGCAGGCGACGCTGAGTTTTTCGAGTGCCATTCTCGACGCGGCAGCGCTTGGTTTCCTGGGCCTCGGCGCTCAACCGCCAACCCCCGAATGGGGCACCATGCTGGCCGAAGCTCGCCAGTTCATTCTGCGCGCGTGGTGGGTAGTGACTTTGCCGGGTCTCGCAATTCTCATCACCGTCCTGGCGATCAATCTCGTCGGCGACGGGTTGCGCGATGCGCTTGATCCCAAGCTCAAGAGGAGCTGACCCATGGCCCTGCTTGAAATCAAAAATCTAACCGTCGCCTTCGACACGTCGGTCGGCCTGTTCAAAGCCGTTGATGGTATCGACGTAGCGGTGGATCCTCGCGAAGTTCTCGCCATTGTGGGCGAGTCCGGCTCTGGCAAGTCCGTGGCCATGCTGGCTGTCATGGGGCTACTGCCCAATACCGCCACTGTGACAGCCGACCGGATGACCTTCGAGGGTCGCGACCTTCTTACCATGCCGGTGCAGGAAAAGCGTAAGATCATCGGCAAGGACATCGCCATGATCTTTCAGGAGCCGATCGCCAGCCTTAATCCCTGTTTCACCGTAGGCTTCCAAATTCAGGAAGTGCTCGAGCGGCATATGGGTCTCAAGGGCCGGGCGGCACGCGACCGTGCGATTGAACTGCTGCAACTGGTCGGTATCCGAGACGGCGCGGAGCGCTTGGGCGCCTTCCCGCACCAGATGTCGGGCGGCCAGTGCCAGCGCGTGATGATCGCCATGGCGATCGCCTGCAATCCCAAGCTCCTGATCGCCGACGAGCCGACCACCGCTCTGGACGTCACCATTCAGAAGCAAATCCTTGATCTGTTGGTCGCTCTACAGGCCGAGCATGGCATGGCTCTCATCATGATCACCCACGACATGGGCGTGGTGGCGGAAACTGCCGATCGCGTGATCGTCCAATACAAGGGACACAAGATGGAAGAGGCGGACGTCCTTTCGCTCTTCGAGAACCCCAAGTCCAACTATACCAGAGCCCTGCTCTCGGCTCTTCCTGAAAACGCTGTAGGTGACCGACTTCCGACCGTCGCTGACTATGATTTTGAAGCGGAGGTCGGCCGATGAGCACCCCGGTTCTCGAAGTCCGCGATCTCAGGCGGGACTATGTGACCTCGGGCGGACTCTTCCGCCCGGCCAAGGTCGTTCATGCCGTGAAGGGGGTGAACTTCACGCTGGAAAAGGGCAAGACGCTCGCCGTGGTGGGTGAGAGCGGCTGCGGCAAATCCACCCTCGCCCGCATGATTACCCTTATTGACCCGCCGACTTCGGGCGACATCCTGATCGACGGCAAGAAGGTGGAAGCCAAGCACGGGGTAACCCGCGAGATGCGCCAGAAGGTGCAGATCGTCTTCCAAAATCCCTACGGGTCCCTGAACCCGCGTCAGAAGATCGGCGAGGTGCTTGCCGAGCCGCTCCTGCTGAACACCGACATGCCCGTCGCCGAACGACGCGACCGCGCCCTACAGATGCTGATCAAGGTCGGGCTCGGTCCCGAGCACTTCAACCGCTATCCGCACATGTTCTCGGGCGGCCAGCGCCAGCGCATCGCTATTGCTCGGGCGCTCATGCTCAATCCGAGCTTTCTCGTGCTCGACGAGCCGGTTTCTGCCCTCGACCTTTCGGTGCAGGCGCAGATCCTCAATCTTCTTAAAGATCTGCAGGACGAGTTCAGCCTCACCTACGTCTTCATCAGCCATGATCTCAGCGTCGTCCGCTATATCGCGGACGAAGTGATGGTCATGTATTTCGGTGACGTGGTGGAGCACGGCTCGCGCGACCAGGTCTTCGGAGCGCCGCAGCACGACTACACCAAGACACTTTTTGCTGCGACACCGCGCGCCGATGTCGACAGCATCCGGGCGCGGCTCGCCCGAAAGGCAGCTCTCGCGTCCTAGCGCGAGAGCTCCATCCGTCGACCCAGGCTGGCTGAATCCATCAGCGCATCGATGAGCCGATGCACTTCGAGCGCCGTCCGGCCGTTCGAGAGCGGCTGCCGATCGTTGCGGACCGCTTCGACGAAGTCGGCAATTTGGCTGGCGTGCCAGTCAAAGGGGAAGGCCATGGGGTCGGCGCCGCCGCCCCCCTCGCTCGCCTCTCCTTCGGTTATTGTCTCGCCCTCCACCGTCCGCACGGTGAGATTGCCGGCGGTGAGAGTTGCGGACGCCTCTTCGAAGGCTAGGGTAAGGCTCTCGGGGCCGCCAGGGAAGTTTGCCGTGGTCGCCATCAGAGCGCCCACCGCGCCATTGCTGAATTCCAGCCCTGCTGAAACGAAATCCTCGGTCTCCATTTGATGCAGCCGCGTGGTCTTGGCCATGGCAGTCACCGCTTCGACGGGACCGCAGAGGCTAAGCATCAGATCGAGTGAGTGAATGGCCTGGGTGATCAGCACACCACCCCCATCCTGGGCGAGAGTACCGCGTCCGGGCTGGTCGTAGTAACCTTGCTGGGGACGCCACCATGGCACCACCAGATGGACAGCCTCTAATGCACCGTAGCGCTTCTCGGCAACCGCCTCCGCGAGATAGCGCGACGCTCGTCGGAAGCGGTGCTGAAAGATGATGCCAAGTTTGACACCATGCTGTTCACAACATGCGACAATCCGTTGTGCCGCGTCGAATGTCCGCTCCACCGGTTTCTCCATCAGCACATGCTTGCCAGCCCTTGCCGCTGCAGCAACGATGCCCTCGCGGGCATTTGGCGTGGTGAGTACCAGAATGGCTTCGACGCGAGGGTTGGCCAGAAGCGCTTCATAGCTTGCGGCGGCGGGGAACCCGTAAAGCTCGCAGAAGCTCAGAAGCTCCTCGCGATTGCGCCGGTACACGCCTACCACCTCAATGCTGTCGCTCAGCGATTGCAGCGCCAGCGCGTGCGGCTTGGCACCCATGCCGGCGCCGATTACTCCCAAGCCGAGACGTCTGCCGCTCATCCGAACCTCCCAATTTTTTCCTTGGGAGCTCAATACGACGTCAGGACGCCTGCCGCCACCTCTGGCTGCGGAGAAAAACTTCAAGTTCGTCGAGGCATAGCGGCTTGGCGAAGGCATAGCCTTGGAGCACATCGCACCCGAGATCCCGCAGAATGGCGGCGTGGGCCATGGTCTCCACGCCCTCGGCGACAATCTCGATGTCCATCGACTTGCCAATCTCGACGATCGAGGCGAGGAGCCGGCACTGCGCCTTGTCCGATACGATCGGTTCGACAAGCTGCCGATCGATCTTTAATCGCGCTGGACGCAGCTTCTGCAAGGCGACGATCGATGTGTAGCCAGTGCCGAAATCGTCGATCTCGATGTCGATCCCAAGTTCCTTGATCCGATCAATGTTCCAGGCGACGGCTGCGTCTCCCTCATCGAGGTAGATGGATTCCACAAGTTCGAACGCGATGCGACCTCTGGCAATCTGCAGTTCTTCCAAACCCGAGATGAGATCCTCCTCACTTATCCGCTTAAGGGACACGTTGACGGAGGCGCGAGGTACTGAGAGCCCCTTCATGTCCAAGCGATCCAAGGCCATGAGCGCTTGATCGAGGATCATCCGGTCAATTGTCGTGACCACGTTGAGTTCTTCAGCCACAGGAAGGAAGGTGTCCGGCGTCTTGATGCCGTCGGTAGGATGGACCCAGCGTGCCAAAGCTTCGATGCCGACCACATCTAGCGTGCGGGCATCAAACTGGGGCTGGTAGAAAGCCGTGAACTCTTCGCGTTCGAGGCCCTTCAAAATGTCGTCGGCGATGCGCTTGCTCTGCACCACCTCGGCTTGGAGCGCTTCGGAGAAAAACTCATATCGATTGCGACCGCGGCCCTTGGCTCGATAGAGGGCGATATCGGCGTTCATCAACAGGCGCTGTACATCGAGCTGTTCGCCACTTTCGACAGCTATCCCGACACTGACGCCAAAACGGCATTCGTGAGTTTCATAGGGAACGGGCTTGCGCATCTCCTTGACGATCCGGTGGGCCAATTCGCTTAAGCGCGTCTCGCCTTCGGCAGCGGTCGAGAGCACGATAAACTCATCGCCGCCGACCCGCGCCACGAAGTCGTCCGGGCCACTCTTATCCCGCAGGATACGGCTGGCGTGCACCAACATGGCATCGCCCGCCGCGTGGCCCAGCGTATCATTGATCTGCTTAAACCGGTCGAGATCCAGATGCAGCAGCGCAATGCTTCCGGTCCCGCAATAGCCTTCGTCGGCATGGCGCCGCAGCATGTCATCCAAGTAGCGTCTGTTTGGCAGCCCGGTGAGGCTGTCGTGCAGGGCGTTGTGTTCGATGCGGTCTCGAGCCGCCTCCAGGTCCTTGTTGCGTGCATCCGCCTGGGCCTTGGCGCGCTTGAGCTCGGCATTGAGCATGACGTCGGCCGTCACGTCCCAGTTGACGCCGACAATCTTGGGCTGGCCAGTGCTGTCGGTATAGATTGCGCCAATGGAGCGGATGTGCCGGATGGCGCCGTCGGGATGTAGCGAACGAAAGTCGGACCGGTACGCTCCAGTTCGCTTGCCTACAGCGAAATCAAGCTCAGCCTGCAGCCGATCTTCCGGGTGAATAGCGTTTTCCCAATCGGTGATGTGGCGTTTGCCGCCTGCGGGCGGCAACCCATAAAGCTGGTCCATCCGCTCGTCCCAGACCAATTCCCCTGTCACCATGTTCATCTCCCAAACACCCACCTTAGAGGTATCGAGAGCCAGTTCGAGCCGGTGCGAGAGTGCCAATAACTCCCGCTCGCGTTGTTTCAGCAGCCGAAAATTGGATTGTCGTTCGGTGACAAGACGTGTCGCCACAAGCACTGGCAAGAGAATGAAGAGACCCGCAACCAGCATGATTATCCGCATGGGCCAGCTGCCCTGATCGGTCCAACCGCCTTTAGGTGCCCCGGAAATCTGCCATGCGCCCGTAGGCAGGTGCACCTCCGCAGTCACGGGGTCGGCACCGCGCAGATTGGTGCCGAAGAAGGCTGTTCCAAGAGCGGAACTGCCAATTTGCTTGGTTATGGAGACCTGAATGTCCAGGTCGGGGTCCAAGAGCCCGCTCTCAGCATAGAGGCGATCGACGTCGACTACAGCAGAAACGACGCCCCAAAACTGCCGCCCTTGCTGCGTGTCCGTGAAGACCGGAAAGCGCCCAATCAGGCCCTGCCCACCTTGCACGAGGTCTATCGGCCCTGCGAGCACTAGCTGGCCAGTATCGCGGGCGAGCATTACCTCGTCCCGTTGAGCAAGGTTCTTGCGGTAGTCCAGCCCGATGACTTTCTCATTTCCCGCAAGGGGATAGGTCATGTTGACGACAAGGCCTGGTGCGGCGGCAATGGAGCGCAACTGGCTGTGCTCATTGAAGAGTTGCTCGGCGAGCTGGGAGAAGCGCCGCTGGTCCATCTCCGGTTCGGTCGCGATCGCGGCGACCAGGCCGCGCACCAGCTGGATGTTGGCGTTAATGTTGCCTTCGAGCTTGGCGCGGAGCAGCGAGACTTCGGCCAAGACTTCGTTGCGGTGCCGCTCGTGGTTTATTGTAGCGCTCTGATTATCAAGGATAAAAAAGCCGGCCAACAGCACGGCGGCAGCCAAAAGGGCGGGCACTAAAACCGGCCGAAGCCAAGCGAGACGGTGTTCGAGCGGTTGGGCAGCTTTGGACGTCACAGTCTTCTTATTCCCACTGTCACTAGAGACAGGCACGAAGGAATAGACACCACACCGGCACTTATCCGAGGTTTAAGCGTGCTCTTAAAGTGCCGATCTGGTTAGCGGACTGTTAGCGTGTGGCGCAGCAGTTTCCAGCAATTCGACACCCGCACTGCTGCAAATCTGTCGAAAGGCTGCCGAGGGACAATGATCGGTCACGAAAGTGCCGATCTGGTCGATGCGCGCGATGCGC
>JAESGL010000556.1_pt1 | contig 13969 bp, 9 predicted proteins | sample 9269711 | NCBI WGS metagenome assembly JAESGL01 (sample SAMN14515918, study PRJNA621676) | algae metagenome | isolation source: Kastovskya adunca ATA6-11-RM4 and co-occurring heterotrophs from soil and... | place: Chile: Atacama Desert | collected 2011-06-27
TGAACATGGAGAAACGGGACGCTCGGACATACCCGATCGCCAAGTGTATGGCCGGCTTTCGCAAGGCCGCGATGCGGCCTTCCGCAGGAGCGCGGACGCCAGAAAAACCGATCCGGCAATCGACGCCAGCTCGGTCACTGTATCGGCTCGGGCGAGACTCGTGCTTTCAGTATATTTATCTCTCGCATGAGAGGTTTTGTGTCGTCGTACTCGCGTCGACCGCCACCGCCATGGCAGCTGCGCTTGCCATGCGATGATCGATCCACCAGCGGGCATCGGTGATCGCCGCCGCCGGGTCGAGTGCGGTTGGCGCCAAACGCCGCAGGGCTGCCAGCTTCTTCAGCCGGATGCCGTCCGCCCACGCGATCTGTCGCGGACTGCCGGTCAGCGACGGCAGCTGCATGTTCGCAAGCTGTTGGCGCGCGGCGTCGGCCTTGCTCGCGGACGCTGCGCGCCGGGCTTCGGCCGCGCAAGTCGTGCACTTCAGGCGCTCGAGACGCACGGCGTCGCGGTCCATGTCTCCGGCCCAGTAGCCGGCAAGGAAGCGGCGCTCGACGTGGCCGCAGCGATGGGTGATGTCACGCTCCATGCAGACGAGGCTAGCATCAAGCTCAGCTCTTCGAATCAGGCGTGAGTCGAACTGACCCGGTTGTGCGACCGGCTGAGCGGCCGCGAGATGATGTTCACGCCGACACGCAGCGTTCAGAAGCGAGGGGCTGGCTGCACCGTCTCTTGGCTACTACGGTTGCACGCATGTCCACGAATGCGGAAGCTTTCGCGATCGCCGTGCATGGCGACCAGCGCTACGATGGCGAGCCATACCGCGTGCATCTCGCGGCCGTGGTCCGAGTGCTGAACGACTTCGGCTATGTCGGCGCCTACGAGGCGGCGGGTTGGCTGCACGACGTGTTGGAGGACACTGGCGTCAGCCTGGCAGAGATAGCCGATCGGTTCGGATCGGACGTGGCGCGCATGGTCGATGCGGTCACCGGTCTGGGTGCCACCCGTGCGGAACGCAACGCGCGCATTTACGCCGGGATCGCTGAAGAGCCGGAGGCAGCAGCGGTGAAGCTGGCCGACCGCATCGCCAACGTCGAGGCGGCAAGCGCTGGCAGCACACACGGCGCGCGCTACCTGAGCGAGGCGGATGCCTTCTCTGCCGTGGTCAGGCCGCACGTCCCGCCTGCCATGTGGTTGCGGTTGGAGGAGGCGCTGGCGCGGCATCGTGCGGCCACCAGTTAGTTGAACGAGCTTCCTTGCCATCGCGGCGGCTAACCGACTTCGTGCTTTCGAGTAGCTTTCCACTGGTCGGAACGGACAGGCCGCTTTTGAGCTTTTCGGGTGGGAAGCGGCCCGTCCGCTTTCGGGTGAGCGCGGCGAGAAAGCCGACGTTCGTCCAGACGGTGAGGCAGAGGGCCTTAAATGGTCGTTGAGAGCGGGAAGCCGCCTGTCTGCTTTGGAGCAGCCTGCGGCGTCAAGGGACGAGGGCGTCTGAGATCGCCCACCACGAAAGCGGACTGCGGGCCGCGGTGTCGTCGCTGCTCGCCTACCTTCCGGAGATCTAGATCCTGGCTGGTCGGTGATCGGGGTTGGGCGCACGTTCGACGTACACGCGTTCTAGACGCGCGTTCGGCTGATCGAGGCCCCACCTTCGCTCAAGATAAAAGGCCAGCGCCCCGTTGGTCTCGACCATGAGCCCGGCGTCTCCAATGCCGTATTCCGTCAGCACCGCCGAACGCTGCTCCTCGGAGAGCCCCGACTTCGGTCGGAGTTCGATCCGGACGCGGTCCTCCCACTGGTCGTCGCGCGGCAGCGGTTCGGGCAGGGGTTCGACGTCGAAGGCGCTGTCCTCGGAAACGCGGACCGGCAGGTAGTCGCGCCATTCCGCGTGCCTGTAGCTCCACGCGCGGAAGTGGATGCGTTCGCCGTCGTAGCCGATCCGCGCGGGTGCGATCCACTGCGGCGCGGTCCGGCCCGAGCTCATCGAGACGTAGTCGATGCTGATGCGAAGACCTCTGTCCATCGCCTGGTAGAGCTGCCGGACGACCTCGGGTGGGCAGTTGCGCTTGGACATGGGCAGCGCCTCGAAGCGTTCGCCGGCTCCATCTGCGATCACCTCGAGCATGGGCGGCGGATCGACGACGCCCTCGAGACCGACATGGTGGTCGTCGGCGACGTAGGTCTTCCGAGCGGCGTCGTAGACCGGACGCGGCTCGCGGCAGCGGGCGAGATACTCGCGGAAATCCACGGCGGCCTGTGCGGGCGAGATGCCGAACTTGGCTGTGAGCGCCGCACGATTGGCATTGCCGCGCCAGCGGAAGCACTGGTCCAGATAGGCCAGGCGCGCTCTCGCGGCGGGTCTCGGCTCGGGATCGGACATGCGTAGACGCTACTTGACGAATCGAAGAGCGTCCATATAGTTTCGACACGTATAGTAAATATACAGGGGAGTGGCATGCGCATTCTGCACACTGGCGACTGGCATCTCGGACGTCAGTTCCATTCCGTGCCGCTCGACGAGGATCATGATGCGATCCTCGCGCAGGTCGAGTCCGCCATAGCGACCCACGAGCCGGACGTCCTGATCATCGCAGGGGACGTGTTCGACCGGGCGACGCCCTCCCAGACCGCACTCCGGCGCTTCGGCGACTTCGTCCGGCGGGTCGGCGCCGCCAGCCGCACTGCGATCGTCATCATCGCCGGCAATCACGACTCGGCGGCGCAGATCGGGATGATGAACGTGCTGGCCGACACGGACCGCTCGCTGGTGCGCGGTCCGCTCGATGCGGAGGAGCGGCCGCTCGTCCTCTCCGACGAGCACGGCCAGGTCGCGATCTCAGCGCTGCCGTTCTCGTTCGAGTTCGCCGCGCGGGCCTGCTTCGGCAGCGATGACATCTCCTGTCCGGCGGACGTGCTGCGGGCGCAGGTCGAGAGTGCGAGGCGTCACGTTCCGGATGGCGCCCGCTGGGTGGTGGTGGCGCATGCCTTCGTCGAAGGCGCGTCCACCAGCGAGGGCGAGCGTCCGCTCACCCGCGCAGTGGGGGGTATCGAGACGGTGCCATCCAGCGTGTTCGACGGAGCGCACTACGTCGCCCTCGGGCATCTGCATCGACCTCAGGCGGTCGGCGCGGGGCACGTGCGCTACTCGGGAGCGCCGCTCGCCTTCGGCTTCGACGAGGAGGGTCACGAGAAGTCCATGACCCTGGTCGACATCGACGAGGATGGCGCCGTGTCGGCGACCACGATCGCGTTCGTGCCCTACCGCAGGATCAGGACCATCCGCGGCAGGCTGGCCGAACTGCTCGCGGCGCCGGGGGGATCGAACGATCTCGTCAACGTGGTCCTGACAGACGAGACGGACCAGATCGATCCCATGAAGCGGTTGCGCGCGCTTCATCCGAATGCGGTTAAGCTGACCTACGAGCGGCAGGCGACGCCGACCGAACAGCGCCTGCGCGAGGGACGCGCGGCGCTGGAGCGCCCGCCGGAGGTCATCGACGACTTCATGGGCTTCGTGCGGGGCAGCGGGATCACCGATGCGGAGCGGGAGCTGGTCGAGACGGCGCTTGCGGATCTCGCCGTCGCGGGAGAGGATGCATGAGGCCGATCAGGCTCACCATGACGGCCTTCGGCCCCTACGCCGGAACCGAGGTGGTCGACTTCCGGGAGGCGACCGACGCCGGTCTGTTCGGGATCTACGGCGCGACGGGATCGGGCAAGTCGTCGATCTTCAGCGCCATGACCTTCGCGCTCTTCGGCGAGGGTGCGAAGAAGGAGCAGCCGATCGCCACCATGCGGTCCGGCCATGCGGACGCGGACAGGATGACCGAGGTCTCCCTCCTCTTCGAGATCGGCGCCAGGCGCTACTTCGTGCGTCGGCAGCCCGAGCAGACCCGTCCGAAGAAGCGGGGCGAGGGCGAGACCAGCGACTCGCACAAGGCCTGGCTGTTCGACGTCACCGAGGTTCGCGTCGATGACGTGACCAGCGACAACTGCGGCGTCGTGCTGGCGGAGACGAAGGTCGGCGACGTGCAGAGGATCGTCAGGGATCTGCTCGGCTACGGCGCGGAGCAGTTCCGCCAGATTGTCCTCCTTCCGCAGGGCCGCTTCGAGCGCTTCCTCGTCGCCGACAGCAATCAGCGGGTCGACATCCTGCGCGAGCTGTTCGACGTCGACATCTACCGGCGTGTGGCCAAGCGCATGAAGGATGAGGCGGCCGCGGCGAAGCGTGAATTCGAGGACGGTCACCGCATCGTGGCGGGCCGTCTCGCCGAGCGTGGCTACGCTAGCACCGACGAACTTATAGTTGGTATCGCCGCTGCCGACGAGGAGACGCAGCAGCGCCTCGACGAGGCCACCGCCGCCGACGAGGCGGCGCAGGTTGCAGAGCAGGCACACCTTGCGGCGGAGGCGATCGAAGGACGCTTCAAGGCCGCCGAACTGTCGGAGGGGCGCGTTCGGGAGCTTGGCGATCAGGCCGCCGACATCGACGCCCTCCAGATCGTACTCTCTCGTGCCCAGAGCGCAGAGCGCGCGATCGATCTGGCGACGCGCCTGAAGGATCTCCAGGTTACCCATGCGAAGGTCGAGAAAGACGCGCAGGATGCCCGCGACCGTTCGGCGAAGGCGGAGGTGGCATATGGCCGGAGCGAGGCCACAGTCGTCGCGGAGCGCGGCAACGCGGGTCGCATCGAGGGCCTGGTCGCACGCCTTGCCGAGATCGACCGTCTGAAGGCGGTTCTGGTAGGCGCGGCCGATCTGAAGGAGCAGGCTGCGATCAGGCGGGGCGAGCGCGACGACGCGCGGACCGCCTTCGATCGGCTAGAAGGCGAGCGCGCCGGGTCGGAGACGCGTCGCTCCGGTCTGGTGCGGGATCTCCAGGCGGCGCGCGCCTCGGCCGTGCGTCGTGCGGAACTGTCCTCCCAGCTTGCATCGGCGAAGGTCGAGCACGCCACCGCCAAGGCACACCATGAAGCGGAACGGAAGGTCGTTCTCGCGAGGGGTGTGCTGGAGAAGGCTCGGGTCAGACGGGACGAGACGGCGGGCAGGCTCCAGCCGCTTCGCGACGACGCAATCGAAGCCGAGCGCGCCTTCATCGACGCGCAGGCGCAGCTGCTGGCAGGCGAGCATCTGGTGGACGGTGAGCCCTGCCCGGTCTGCGGCAGCTCCGAACATCCGTCGCCCGCTCAGGGTGAGGGGGATCCTCGGGGATTGGAGGAGAGGATGCGTGCAGCGCGCAAACTCCTCAACGACGCATCGCGCGACGCGGACCGCGCCGACGTCACGTTCACGTCGCAGGAGATCGCGCTCGGTGAGCGCGTGGCCGAGTTCGAGACGCTCGCCGCACCCAACTCGGTGCTGGCAGAAGCCGAGTGCGCCGTGTCCGAGCTGGAAGGGCTTTTCGACGCGCTCGGCGAAGCGGTGTCTGTGTCCGACCTCGAACATGAGTTCGAGGCAAGCGAGGTGGCACTGACTGCCGCCGCGGAGAAGGCGAACGCGGCGCGCGACGCCCTGCAGAAGGCGACGACCGACGAGGCCGTGGCGACGCGGGCCTACGACGACGCGATCGCCGGCGTTCCGGAGGCGTCGAGGAAGGACGGCGCTCTCGATGAGGAGGCGGGATCGATCACTGAGACCGTTGTTGCGCTCCGTGACGCGCTCGCAATGGCCGAGGATGAGCTGCGGAAGGCCGCCACGGTCAGGGACACCGCGGCCGAACGGGTGGTCGGCGCCACCGAGGCCGCGACGAGGGCGGAGGCGGACGTCGCAATGGGCCAGGCGGCCTTCGATGCGCGCCTCGCCGAACTGGGTCTGGACGCACGCTCCTACGAGCTGGGGTGCGCGGACGTGCCTGCGATCGCGCCCCATGCGGAGAAGATCCGGACCTACCGCGAGAACATGATCGCCGCCAAGGCGACGGCAGCGTCCGCCCGCGAGGCCGTACGTGACGTGGAGCGGCCGGACCTCCTGGCGCTTTCCGGAACGAGGGACAGTGCGCGATCGGATTGCCTGGCGAAGCGCAAGGTCGCCTCCGATGCCGATGCGGCGAGACGTGCCCTGCACGAACTCCTCGCCTCGCTGCAGGCGGAGGGGGATCGTCTGGCGGAGCTGGAGCAGCGGACCGGACCTATGCGCGGACTGGCAGATGCGTTCGCCGGGGAGAACCCGATGCGCATCCCGCTGGAGACCTTCGCGATCGGCGCCATGTTCGATCACGTGCTCGCCGCGGCCAATCTGCGGCTCGATCCCATGACGGCGGGACGCTACCGCCTGGAGCGCGATGCTCAGTCGGTCGGCGGTCGGACGAAGCGAGGTCTCGACATCCGGGTCCACGACATCGAGACCGGGCGGGCTCGCGAGGTCAGCACGCTGTCGGGAGGTGAGACGTTCATTGCCGCACTGTCGCTGGCGCTCGGACTCTCGGACGTGGTGGAGATGAGCCACGGGCGCATACGGCTGGACACGATCTTCATCGACGAGGGCTTCGGCAGCCTCGACACCGAGAACGACAGCGGCACCCTCGATCGCGTCCTCCGGGTCCTGCAGGAGATCGTCGGCAAGAGTCGTGCCGTCGGCCTGATCTCGCATGTGCCGATGGTGCAGCAGGCCGTCCCGAACGGCTTCTCGGTCGTGAAGGGCGTGGATGGAAGCCGCGTCGAGCGCAGGGTGGCATAGCCGCATGACCACTTATGCTCATGGCCTAGGCGGGGGGCGTTCTGATCCCGTCGGAGGCGCGGAGAGGCCTGATCTGTCGCGAACGGCATCTAGCAGGGATGCCGGCGAACGAAGGAGTTCCAGTATGATGGACGTCGTGTTCGGTCTCCGGATGGACGGGGGCACTTGGCCGGAGCACGGCGGCGCAGGCGCCGGCGCGGTCGGGGCGCCGGTGGTCGGTCCGCTCGGTTTCGTCGAAATCCTGGAGACCGCCAGGGGCATGGGAGCTCCGTCGCCCGCCAACGTTGTCCGTATCGCGGCCTTCCAGGCGGCGCTCGAGAACTTGGCCGGCCCGGAACGGTTCTGGACGCGATCGCTGGGGGTCGATGGTTGGGCGACGGCGCGCACGCTGCTGCGCTGGCGCGACGAACTGGTCGAGGCCGGCTGGAGCACCGATCGCGACTGGTCCGCCGGACGGCTCCGCGACCTCGCCGCGGGTGCTGCCGCTGCCGCCGGGGCAGGTCTGCCGCCCGGCATGTCCGACCGGATCGCGGCCTTGGCACTGGAACTGAAGTCCCGTCCTGCGCTCCCGATCCGGAGGATGCGCCTTGTGGATGCGCGGGACGTGCATCCGGTCGGATGGCGCCGGCTGATCGACCGGCTGGAGGACTGCGGCGTCGTCATCGAGGAGGTGGCCTCCGGTCCTTCCGCACCGGCGGACACGGCGCTCGGTCGGCTGCAGCGCTGGATGGTCGACGGCGGAACCATCGAGGGCGAGTCGGACGGCACCGTGACGATCGCGACCTCGGCTAGCGAGGCGCTCGCGGCCGAGGTAGTCGGGCAGTGGTTCTCTGCTCGGGGCGACCACGCCGACGTCCTGATCGCGCAGGAGTCCGATACCCACCTGCTTGATCTGGGGCTCGTCGGATCGGGCCAGCCGCGCGCCGGCCGCAGCGGGACGTCGGCGCACAGGGGATCCCTCCAGATCCTTCTCCTCGCCTTCAAGGTCGGCTGGTCGCCCTTCGACCCGCGCGCCCTCATGGAGCTGCTGGTGTTCCCACGGTCGCCGATCGCCGCGAGGGCGGCACGACGCCTGGCGGGGGCGCTGGAGCAGGCCCCGGGGCGCGGAGGACCGGAGTGGGAGCGGGCCTGGGAGGAGGTAGAGGGCAGCGAGGTGGAGGCCGCCGAAGGCGACGCCTCCATGCTCAGGAAGGCGCGCGGGCGTCTCGATCGCTGGCGGGCATGGGCCGACCCCGAGGTCTTCGATCCGATCGAAGGGATGCCGCTAGCCACGGCGCTGGCTATCTGCGACCGCACGGCGGCGTGGGCGACGGTCCGCCACGAGCTGGACGGCGATCCGCTCTACATCGCCACCGCCGCCCTCGCGACCGATGTGCGCAGGGCGCTCGTGGCGCTCGGCCGGGACAGGCTGCCGCGCACCCTGGTGGAGCGCATTATCGATCAGGCGCTCGACGTCGGGCACGACAACCCCATGGCGATCGCCGATGCGGCGTCCTGGCGCTCCGTCGCCCATCCCGGCGGCATGTGGGGACCGGCCGAGGCGGTCGTATGGTGGAACTTCGGGGCGACGGCGGAGGCGGCGCAGCGTCAGCCCTGGACGGAGACGGAGCGGCGCGAGCTGGCCGACCATGGATGCGCCCTGGACCTTCCGGGGGTCGCGGCTCAGGCCGCCAGCGCGGCATGGGAGCGCGCCGTTCTGAACGCGGGCGATCGTCTTCTGCTCGTCACCAGCGGACTGGACGCCGGTGACGACGAGGCGCTGCACCCGCTCGCGCACCGTCTGGCCCCCGCGACTGGGCGGCTGGCGACGCGGGTCAGGATCGAGGACGCGCTCTCCAGCGACGGCATGGTGCTCGCCGGTGTCGATCTGACCCGGGCACCCATCGAGCGGAGGCCGCTGCCGGAAGCGCGTACGCTGTGGACGACGCCGTCCGGCTACGCGGCGCGGGCGGCCGATCTCTCGCACTCGGCGACCTCGTTCGAGGCCGGTCTCGGCTGTCATCTCATGTGGGCGCTGAAGCACGTCGCTCGGCTCCGGCCGGGACGGGTTCGCTCCATTCCGGACGCGAACCAGCTGCTCGGCAACGTCGCGCACGCGCTGGCTCACGAGATCTTCGTGCCCGGCGAACCTCCGACGCCGGAGGTGGCAGACGCACGGGCGCGCGAGATGCTCGATGGCATGATCGACGGCATCGCCGCTCCGCTGCGGCTGCCCGAGCTCGCCGCTCAGCTCGCCGACGCGCGCGAGCGGCTGCCCGCGGCGATGGCGGAGCTCGCTCGCACGCTGGTGTCGAATGGTCTGACGGTGGAGGCCTCCGAACTGCAGGTCAGCGCTACGTTCGAGAACGCGCTCGCGGTCCGGGGCGCCGTCGACCTCGTCGCGCGCGACCGCGCCGGCCGCCACGTCATCATCGATCTGAAGTGGACGAGGAGTCCGAAGCGTCGCATGGAGGAACTAAAGGAGGGTCGCGCGGTCCAGCTGGCCACCTACGGCGCGATGGTCGCCGGCGACGCGCCCTATCGAGCCGGCTATTTTCTCCTGAACCAGCGGCAGTTCGCCACCCTGGCGGACGGCGGGCTCATCGGACGGACGGTCGACGCGCGACGCGGCTTCCGGGACACCTGGGCCGCCGTGGGCGAGAGCTGGAGACGGTTGGGCGAGGTCGCGGAGGCGGGCGGCTTGGTGGCCTGCGGCATCGACGGCTTCGACGAGCATCTGCCGGGCGATCTCCCGATCGCGCTCGAGGCCGAATGCCGCTGGTGCGACTACCAGACGCTGTGCCGCGTGAGGGGACTGAAGTGAGCGACACAACGCCGCCGATCCACAATCGCGTGGACACCATCATCGCGTCGGCGGGAACGGGCAAGACCTACACGCTGGTCGAGCGCATCAAGGCGGCTGTGGACGGTGGTCTCGCGCCCGAACGGCTCATGGCGACGACCTTCACGAAGAAGGCGGCGGCCGAACTCGCGGGGCGGATCCGGTCCAGGCTGATCGAGGAGGGGCGGCCGGATCTCGCCGCCGCCATGCTCTCGGCGCGCATCGGGACGGTGAACAGCGTCTGCGGGTCACTGATCTCGGAGTTCGCGTTCGAACTGGGCAGGTCGCCGGTGGCGGAGGTGATCGCCGAGAACCGGCAGAAGCCGGTCTTCGAGCGCGCGATCGGTGCCGCGATGTCGCGCTTCGCCGGTCTGATCCAGCCCATCGCGGAGCGGTTCGAGATGCCGGCGCAGGGCTACCAGTCCGCCCGCGGGAAGGTCGAGGGCTGGCAGGATCACATCCGGCGCATCGTCGACCTGACGCGCTCCAACGGCATCGCACCCGAACGACTGGAGGAATCCGCCGAGCACTCGCGGGTCGGGCTCCTGCGACTGCTGCCTGCCGCGGTTCCGGGCTCGGATGCGGAAGCGTTCGACGAGGCGCTGCGCGTCGCGGTGGCGGCTTGCATGCGGGAAATCGCGGACAGGCGGGACACGCTCAAGAAAGGCACGCTCGACAGCGACGTGCCCAGGGTCGAGAACGCATCGGCCGTTCTCGTTCGAGGCGACCGCCTGCCGTGGGCCGAGTGGGCGGCGCTGGCCAAGCTCGGAAAGACCAAGACGGACGAGGCAATCTTCGCCGACGTGAAGGCCGCAGCCGCCGCGCACGTCAGGCACCCGTCGCTCCGCGAGGACATCGAGACGTTCGTGCGATTGCAGTTCGAATGCGCGGCGCAGTGCCTTCGCGACTATGCCGACTATAAGCGCTCCCGTGGTCTGGTCGACTTCGTCGATCAGGAGATGCTCGCCTTGGAGATCCTGCGCGAGCCGGCGAATCATGAGCAACTCCGGGAGATGATCGGCGCCGTCTTCGTCGACGAGTATCAGGATTCCAGTCCGATCCAGATCGCCATCTTCACCGCTCTGGCGGCGATCGCGCCCCTCAACGCCTGGGTTGGCGACCCCAAGCAGTCGATCTACGGCTTCCGTAACGCCGATCCGGCGCTGACGCAGGCAGCCGCCGCCGCGATCAACGCGGGCACGGGTGGCTCGAGCGACTTCCTCCGTCGCTCCTACCGGTCCCGACCGGCGCTGGGCGCCTTCGCGAATGCGGCGTTCGAAGCGAACTTCGCCCGCACTGGCATGAGCGCGGCCGAGATTACGTTCGAGGCCCATGACCGGGGCGATCCCGAGGACGGCGTCGCCTGCCTGTCGGTCTGGGCGCTTGCCGGCAAGAAGAAGGATGAGCGCACGGACGATCTCGCGGCCAAGGTCGCCGGCCTGCTGCGACAGGCGGACGACTGGCAGGTCCAGACCAAGCGGGAGCCGGCGCGTCCGGCCTGCGGCGGTGACGTCGCCGTCCTCTGCCGCAGCAACGACCACGTCCTGGCGATAGCCTCGGCGTTGGCGCGGCGCGGCGTGCGCGTGGCGGTCGAACGGACCGGTCTGCTCGATCAGCCCGAGGTCGAGCTCGCGCTGGCGGCGCTGAGGTGGGTCACGGACCCTTCCGACAGCCTCGCGCTTGCGGAGATCGCCCGGCTGGCGTGCGACGACGACGGCTGGCTGGAAGCGGCCTTCGAGGGCGAGAACGTGGCCGCGCTGGAGGCGTGCGTCCCGTTCGCCGAGGCGCTGCGCCGGATGCGCGATCTCGCGCCGCAGCTGACGCCGGCCGAGATGTTCGACGGCGTCCTCCACGTCGATGGCGTTCTCGCGACGATCGGCGGGTGGGGCTCGATAGAGCAGCGCCTCGTCAACCTGGAGGGCTTGCGCGAACTGCTGGCCGAATACCAGGACGAGCAGCGCTCTGAGCGGCAGGCGGCGACGCTCGCCGGGGCATGCGACTGGCTCACCGGCAGCGATGCGCCCGCGCAGCCGCGAAGCAGGCACCCCGACGCGGTGAACGTCCTCACCTATCATGGCGCGAAGGGCCTTGAATGGCCGATCGTTGCACTGGCCGGGCTCGAGCACCCGGCTAAGGGCAATCCGTTCGGCGTCTACGCCGAGCAGGCGGGGCCGCCCGACTGGCGCGATCCCCTGGCGGATCGGGTCATCCGCTACTGGCCCTGGCCCTACGGCGCGCAGAAGCAGGGGGTCGGACTCGATGCCACCGCGGCCGCGAGCCCGGAAGGAGCACGCACGCTTGAGGAGGAGCGGCTCGAACGGACGCGCCTGCTATACGTCGGGATGACGCGGGCGCGGGATCACATGGCGCTAACCATCGCCAGTGGTCGGGACTGGCTCGACGAATTGTCGGACGACGCTGGTGCCGCCCTAATCGGAACGGGCGATCCGCTTCAGGTCGGGGCGACGCAGTTTCCGTTGCGGTCGCCGCCGGAGCGATGGGACCCGGACGACGCGGAGATCGAGGCCGAGTTCGTCCGAGCCGGGCCGGTGCTGCAGGAGCATCGGCCCTTGCGGTTGCGGCCCAGTGGCCACGCTTTCGAGGGAACGGTGGAGATCCTGGAGACTGTCGCCATCGGTCCCCGTATCGTTCTGGCCGGGGATCCGGACCTGCAGGCGGTGGGGGAGGCGTTCCACCGGTTTTTCGCCTGCGACGACCCTCGCGCTCCGTCCGCCGTCCGGCACAAACTCGCCGGGTCGATCCTGATGCGGTGGGGCGCGCCCGAGATTTCTTCGGGTGAACTCGTGGCTGCGTCGGATCGCTTCCACGCCTTCCTGGACGGCCGTTACCCGGGAGCGGTCCGGATGCGCGAGTGGCCGATCCACGCGGCGGAGGACAGGCAGGTGATCGCTGGCCGTATCGACATGCTGATCGAACACGCGGGTGTCACCGCCATCGTTGACCACAAAAGCTTTCCTGGAGCCATGGAAATGGATGCGGGGCGTCTGCAAGCGTTCGGTGGACAGGTGGACCTGTACTCGCGCGCACTTCGCTGCGCCTCAAGCCGCGGGTGCGACGAATACTGGATCCATCAGCCGATCGCGGGTCTAATGCTGCGCGTGAGCCTGACAGGCGCGACGTAGGTCTGCGGTGCAGTCGCGCGGCTCGAACCGCCGAAATGAGGCGCAAGTCGAACGGCCAGCCGATCGGCGGCGCGGTCCGGGTGCAGTTGGGGAGCGGCTATTTGGCGCCAAGCCGATTTTCTCGACGTAGGCGGGATGAACGCTTTTGTCTCAGTCTAGGTCGCTACATATGACTAGTCCGGCCTGCCGGAAGATGAATATTCGCCCATGAATGAGCGGCCGCTTGCGGCAAAGGGTAAGCTGGTCCTTGAACGTCCACAACTGGGTCTTGATATCTACTCATATCACGAACGCTTCAGCGGATCGCCACCACCTTGACCTCGGCCGCGACGGCGATCTCCTTCCACTTGCGGTCGGAGGTCCAGGCCGGCAGTCCGTCGCGCTTGGCGAGCGCGAGGCAGAAGCGATCGCCGAGCGACAGCCCGCCTTCGACGGTGTGGCGCCGCAGCCGCGCGGCCTCGCGCGCAAGCGCCGCATCGGCCGGGACGAGCTCGACCGGCAGCGGCCGCAGCATGGCGTCGACCTCCTCGTCGGGCATGCCGAGCTTGTGGTAGTGAGTGGCAACCTCAGCCATGTTGACCACCGACATGCGCGCGCCGGCGAGCGCGCCCTCGACCTTCTTGGCGCCAGCCTCGCCGCGCAGCAGCGCGAGCAGCGCCGAGGCGTCGAGCACGACGCTCATTCGCCGTTCTCCGCGGCGCGGGTGGCGAGGAAGTCGTCGACGCTGGAGCCGGGGGCGTCGCGGTAACAGCGCGCGAGCGCCTGCGCCTGCGCCACGATCTGCGGCACGGTGCGCAGCACGACGCCATCGGCCGTCTCGTCGAGATAGACCGCACCGCCGCCGGTGAGCCCAAGCCGCTTGCGGATGTCGGCCGGCAGGCTCATGCGGCCGTTGGGCGTGATGTTGACTTGGACGGTCATGGTGGCAGCCTGTTGCTCGGTGTGTCGCTGGGGACAGTATAGGCGCATCATTGCCGACGCTCAACGTCGGTGATGCCGTGCCACGCGTGCAGAAGCGTGACACGCCCCCTTCCCTGCGCCACGCCACACATCGGCACTTTCCATAATCGCGGCTTATGGTATGTACAGGCGCGTTATTGCTCAGAACAGGTGTCGGTTGTCCTGAAACGGTGGACGCACACGGCGAGCGTCGCCCGGCGTCAGTCCACTCCTGAAATGGTGGACATTCTCCCCAAAAGAGCGGACGCTTGCCAGGCTGGATCAGCCGAGGCGTCGTACCATGCGAACCGCGGACCTGAAGACGGCGAGCGACGCTGACTGGGCAGAAGCGCACCGCCGCGAGAAGATCATCCGCCCACTTGCTGCGCTG
>JAESGL010000557.1_pt1 | contig 13952 bp, 19 predicted proteins | sample 9269711 | NCBI WGS metagenome assembly JAESGL01 (sample SAMN14515918, study PRJNA621676) | algae metagenome | isolation source: Kastovskya adunca ATA6-11-RM4 and co-occurring heterotrophs from soil and... | place: Chile: Atacama Desert | collected 2011-06-27
GGACTGGAGCTATGAGCATGACCACATCACCACCGACCTGGGACCAGGTGATCGCCACCAAGCACTGGCACGCCTGCGACCTCGACACTCATACGCTCACGCAATGCAGCCAGCTCGCGCGGCGCGATGACGCGCTCGACTGGGGCGGGGAGACGCTCGCGATGGCTACGATATTCGGCCTGACCTACCTTGTAATGCTGCCGCTCACCCGCGCGCTGCGCACCGCGCGTGCGATCCGCGACACCGCGCGATGAGCCTCGACGATCGCCCGTACATGCGCGCGCGGCCGGGACCAGGGCGCACCGTCCGGCTCGATGCGCCGCCCGCCGGGGCGATCGATGCCGAAGCCGTCTCGCGCCCGACGCCGCACAGAGCGCCGCCAGGGCGGGCCATGCCCGACATGGGGCTCCGGTGGTCCTCGTCCCGGCAACGCCGTCTGGCGGGGCTCCTTGCGGCTCTGGCGGGGCTGTTCACCCTCGCCTGGGCGATCGGCTGTGCGCTCATCGGCGCCTCGCTCCGCACCGAAGGCGGCACCTTCACCCCTCCAGCCCACGAAAGGTCACCCCGACATGGGGATTAGCTATCCGTTCCGCTTCCGCCGCGAACCCAAACCCCCGCGTGCCGGCCTCACGCTCGCGACTCCGGATACGCTCAACCCGGCGATGCTGGATGCGGTGCGCGCCGGAAGCGGCGACCGGATCGCCGTTATCGGCGACGGCGCGGCGTTCACCGCGCTTGCCGACCAGACGCGCGATCTCCTTATCGATCCCGCGCACGGCAACTGGGACTTCTTCGCCGATCACCCGAGCGACCATGCGCGCTCGTCGGCGGTCGAGGCGTTCCTTCCCGCCGAGCCGCGCATCTGCGCAGGCTACACCGGTGCCTATCGCTACGTGCTGCTGCGCGCGATGGAACATGGCGGAAGAGAGCCCGGAGCCGGACTTGCCGCCGTCCGCGACCTGGTCCGCGCGCTGCCGCCCGAAGCCGTCGCCGAAGCGGCCGGACACGATCCAGCCAACGGCCATGCGCTGCGCTGGGGCATGACCGTGCTGGCCGGCGTCACCGCGCCGCTCCTCGTCATCGCCGATCACGACCCGCGTTTCCCGAGGGTATCGATCGCACGCTGGCTCGCCGGCCCCGCCTCGACGATCCTGTTCGTGCGACACGATCCCGATCGGCCGACCCGTGAGACCGACGCCGTCATCGCCTCGCTGCGCGATCACGCGATGCTCGGGCGGATCGAGGTCGCAACCACGATGGATCTGTCGCCCGCCCTCTCCGAAGCGGAGCGCGCCTGGTGATGACGGGAACCACGATGCGGATGGGGGGCCATGCCCCCAGCCGAACCGCTTCCACCATCCACGCGCGGCGAGGATGACATGAACGATCACGTTCTCCTGCATCGCGGCGATCTCGAGAGCGCACGGCTGTCGCGCGACCATGCCGATGCGATGCGACGCTTCGTCACCGACCTACGCCCGCTCGCCAGAGCGCTACGGTCGGCCGACGGCAGAGCCTACGACCCCTCCGGCGTGATCCCCGACGTGCGGGCAGCGGTCGAAGAGTGCATCGTCTGTCACGAACGGACGGCAAGCGATCTCGACGGTCGTGCGCTTGCCTATGAGCGCAACGCCGCGTCGCGGACTGCCTCGGCCCGAAAGATGAGTTCCGCCGAGCTGATCCTCGGTCTTGCCCACCGGATATTGCTGTGCGCGGGCGCTGCCGCACTGATGGTCCTCGCATGGCACGCTGTCGAGAAGGTTCGATCGCACCTTCTCGGCCCGACCATAACGACCCCTTCGATCGGCACTCCACGAACCCCGGAGGCTTCGTCATGAAAGTGGAGATCGAGATCGACCCGGACGAGATCGAGCTTGGCGACCTGTTCCGCGAACAGGCTGCCGGCCTTCGCGGCTCTCTCGTCGACCTTCGGCGGATGGTCGGAACGCTGGGATATTACGGACAGGCGGGTGCCGGGGCCACGATGACACTGGAGGCGATCCGGCAGTCTCTGACCGTGATCATCGAAGCGCAGGGCGACTTCGCGGACGGACTGGACGAGGCAGCCGCGCAGATCGACGAGCGGACCGAACGCATGATCGCCGAAAGCTGGCAGCCCCGGCCCGATCCGCTCCCGCCGGTCGTGATCGTCAACCCGCAGAACGAACCGACCGCCGCGGAAGGGCTGATCGGTCTCCTTCTTTGCTCAGGATGGGTCGTCGCGGCGCTGATGGGCCTTCACGACCTCAAGCAATGGCGCGCCAGCAGCGTCGTTCCGGCCACCACCGTCATGGAGAGCAATCATGGGGCTCGATGACCGCGACTATATGCGTGAGCGATATCGCCAGCGCCAGGGTCTGCCCGCGCAAGGTTTGCGGTGGAACGACCGCAAGACCCGCTGCGAACTCGACGTTCCGCTCGGCAGCGCGTCCTGGGTTTCGGGGTCGGCGAGGAAAGGCTCCTGGTTCGAGGCGAAGAACCGCGGCCACGATTACCAGCGCGGGCGCTGGCGACCGAAGCGATCGTCCGGCACGCTGCGCACCGCGATCGTCGCCGGCGTCGCTGTCGCGCTACTCGCGACCGGTATCGGCGCACGCGGCTGGATCGCGCAGCGCTACGAGGCGCTCGTCTATCCGCAGGGACGCGGCTTCCCCGCCTCCGGCACCGTCAGCGTGCCCGTCGGCCTCGACCTGAAGCGGGTCGTCGCGAAGCTGACCGCGCAGGGCGGTGCCGAGAACACGATCATCCAGATGATCGATGCGAAAACCGGCCGCAATGCCCTGTCGGTCTACATCCGCGCGCATGAACGCGTGACGGTGCCGGTGCCGATCGGGCGCTTCCGCCTGCGCCTCGTCCACGGTCGCGAATGGACGGATGCCAAAACCCTGTTCGGCAAGGGCACGATCCACGACGAGATCGAGGGCACGATGCGCTTCACCCGCAAGCTCGGCCACATCCTCGACCTCGGGCTCGGCCGCGACAGCAACCTCACCGTGCGCCGCATCGCCGCACGACCGGCGCCGCTCGCATGAAGCGGACCCGCGCTCTTCACCCCGGAGGCCGCGATGGGGCTCGCTGACCGGGACTATATGCGTGCCCGCGCTCGCAGCCGCGGCCACGCCCGCACCCAGGCATCGCGGCATGCGGCCGGTCGCGATCGCATCGTCGCGATCGCGCGCGTCGCGATCCCGGTCCTGTGCCTGCTCACATACCTCGTGCCGATGTACGGCGACATGAAGCGCGGTGGCTGGATGCCGGACTGGAAACCGGCGCTGCCGTTTCCCGAGTCCGGCAGCGTCACGGCCGCGCGCGATCTGTCACGCAAGCGCGTCAGCAGCCATCTCGCCGTCCAGACCAGCGATGCCAATGCCGTCGTCCAGCTCTTCGACCCGGACACGGGCGCGCATGCTCTCTCCATCTATGTCGCCGGCAACGACCGGGTCGAGGTCCCCGTCCCGCGAGGCATCTGGAGGGTGCGGCTCGTCGAGGGCAGCAAGTGGCACGGTCCCGCCGACTATTTCGGCCCGAACACGTCGTACGAGACGGTCGTCAACCTGATGACGTTCGACAAGGGCTGGCATCACCGCATCGATCTCAGGCGGCGTCCCGACGGCAACCTGCCGACGCGGCTCATGGTCTCCGGTCCGGAGCCGCTGAAATGACCCCGTTCAACGCGCGTCAGTCCTTTTCCCGTCGCCGGCACGCTCGCGCGTCGTCGCCCGCGACCAACGGCGCGAGGGTCGGATGAGCAACTGGAGTTTCGAGGAAATGGGCGAGTTCGGGTCGGTCGCCGACGCCGACCGCTGGGCCAAGCGGCAAGGCCTCGCCCCGCAGGACGTCCGTATCTCCGCCAAGGGGGACGGCGTGGAGCTGGAGGTCCGCAGGTCGGCCCTCGGCGATGGTGGCACCCGCCACGACGACCGGCGCGACGGACGTCGCAACGGTTTCTTCTGACAGCAAGGCAAGGAGTAACGACAATGAAGGCACGATCCATTTCATCGCTTCTGCTCGCCGGTTTCGCGTTCGCGATGCCGGCAGCAGCAAGCGCGGCGCCGGCCAGCCCGGTCCTGCTCGCGATGGCGAGCTTTGCCGGCGAGACCGCCGGAGCCGACGCCGCGCACCGCGCCGCGGAGAAGACCGCGCACTACCGCGCGCACGCCCACCACAAGGGCAAGTGCAAGGATTGCGCGGACTGCCGGGAGTGTGACGACTGCGACAAGGTGGCGAAGGCGACGCCGACCAACGAGGAACGCGCCGGCATCTGCGACCCGACCACCCATGCCAAGGGAGCGAAGGCCGGTGCGTAACGCTGCCCGTCTTTTCGCCGTGACGGCCGCACTCGCGGCCGTCACCCCTTCCACCCTCCTCGCGCAGAAACTGGGGCAGGGCGGCACCGGCGTCGACGAGACGACCGAGCTTCCGCAATGTCCCGTGCCGCTCGGCGTCGCGGCGCTGGTCGAGGAGAAGACCGCCAATCCGACCGACAGCCTCTCGCCGCAGCTGCAGGCGCTGATGCGGATGGCGGAGATGCAGAACGGCGGATCGACCGCGCGCGTCGATCCGCTGCCGCTGGTCAAGCTGATGATCGCGCGCTCGGGCTGCTTCCGGGTCGCCGATCGCGGCGATGCGTTCACCGCGCTGGAGCGCGAGCGCGCGATCCAGGGCAACACCGCACCGCGCGCCGTCACCAAGGCGGATTACCTCCTTCAGGTGCAGGTGGTCTATTCCGACAGCAAGGCGCGCGAGAGCGGAGGCGGCCTCGGCGGCATGTTCGGAGGGGCGGTCGGCCTCAAGTCCAAGACGATGGAAAGCCAGGTCCTCCTCACGCTCGTCGACGTGAACACCGGCATCCAGGAGGCGGTCGCCAGCGGTTCGGCGCGCAAGAAGGATATCGGCGTCGTGGGGGGCGGCTTGCTGCTCGGCCTCGGCGTCGGGGCACTGGGCGGCAGTTACGCCTCGACCGACATCGGCAAGATCACCACGCTGGCGACGCTCGATGCGTTCAGAAAGCTGATCGAGGACGCGCGGCCCCGGCTCGAAGCCAGGCTCGTGCCGGCCAAACCGCCCGCGATCGTCCCGCCCGCCTCCGTGCCCCTGCCGGCGCAGTCGGTGCAACCGACGCCTGGAGGAGTGCCGAAGAGATGATCCGTCGTTACTGCCGGGACAAATCCGAGGGGAAGCGGACAATGTGCGCCGGCATCTTGGAACAGGCTCTGCCCGATGGCAATGTCACGTTCCAGGCCGCTCACGACGACGAGATCGGCAACGACGCGTTGCTGCGTCTTTGCAAGGGCAGGGGGGTGTGGATTCCGGCGTCCCGGTACTGGCTATGCGCGCCGGAAATCGCCTCTACCGTCCGCGCCGCGTTGCCCGATGCGGTCAGGCTAGGCCGTCTCACATGAATATGATCAGCCTGCCCCGCCCGACCTGCCCTTATTGCGGCGAGGACATGCGACGCTGGCCGCTCGGCCAACATACCCTGACCTGTGACACCTGCCGACGGCCGATCGTACGCTACCTCAGTTCGCCGACACGACGGATCTTCCGGCTGCGACCACTCTACGCCGTGATCCATATCATCGGCTTGGCCATTCTGGTGATCGGCTTCGCGACTGTCTGGCTGGCCGGCTTCCCGCCACGCGCGATCATTCCGGTGATCGCTGTTCCAATGGTGATATTCGCCGCCTCGGGGATAGCCGATGGTTGGCTGTCGTGGCGGACCGGAATCGACCGCGCGGGACAGAAGTTGCGCAAGGGCGGGGGCGCCAAGGTCATTGGACTTGGGCGCGCCGCCTTCGGTGTCGCCGGTATCGTCGTCGCGACGATCGGGCTGCTGGCGTTTGATTCAATGAGCGGGCGGGACCCCACCGGCACCCGACCTGGTTCGGTTGGCGTGCACCGATGACGATCACACCGCCCGCGACGCCCCCATCCCCCCGACTTGCCACCATGTTCGGATCGCTGTTTACGGCGATCCCTTCGCTCGCCATCGCCGGGACGGCGTTTCTGTACTTCGCAGGCTATGTCTTCCTCGATACTTACCGGCGCTCGCTCGGACTAGCGTTCGGATCTGTCGAAACGTCGACCGCCGAAATCCTCGCGCAGGGCTATATCGTTCTCTGGTACGCCGTGATCGCGCGGTTCTGGTATATTCTCGTGACGGCGACGGTCCCTGCGCTTCTCACACTGCTGGCGATCCTCTCGGCCGGTGTGCTGCTCGTCATGGGGCGGAAGCGAGGCTGGCGTGGATGCGCGTGGACAATTGATGTCGTCCGGAAGGGTGTCTCACGGGTCGAGGCACTCCCGAACTATCTCCTTTTCGTCTCCGTGGCCGCAGTGGCGCTCGTCTCGGCGTGGCCCGCCGGAGCACTCGCTGCGCGCGTGGAATATCGCGCTTCGATCGAGAACGTGAGACGAGGCTGCTGCTTCCGCTACACCGGCAGAGACGCAATTACCGCCACCGGCTATGTCGTCGCGGCCGATCACGACCGACTGTTCGTACTGACCCGCGCCGGCACTGTCGCCGTACCGACCGAAGGTCTCACCATCGTTCCCCTCGATCGCAGACCGACCCTTGCCAGTTTAAGCAGCTGCGACAGGGACTTTGGCAGACCCGGCGCCATCCACGCTCAATCTCAACAGTCTGGCCACCAATGATTCCCTTCTGCCTGATCCTGGGTGACAGCACCGCGATCGGAACGGCGCAGGCATTGGCAGCGCAGGGCATACGCTGCGAGGTTCATGCGCGCGTGGGTGCTGGTTCGGCCGAGATCGAGCGGCGGGTGAGCGGCGCTTCGCCCGCGACCGTCGCCCTCATCGCGCTTGGATCGAACGATGCCGCCAGCCCGGCCCTCGCGACTAACCTTGTCGTCATCAGACGGAAAACCACCGCTGTTCGCGTGGCCTGGCTTGCCCCCTACGACCTACGCGCGGCATCCATCGTCACGTCGATCGCGGCACGGTTCGGCGACATGGTCATCCCGCTGCGGGCGCAACCGAGCCGGGATGGCATCCATCCGGTCAGCTATCGCCCCGTCGCCACGTCGCTGCGGTGGGGCGCGGCTGCTCCCGTCAGAGCCGCCGTAGCGCCTGCGCCGATCGCGCGCGCGACCGTGCTGATGATGAGTGGCCCACTCGCTCCGTGATCGCCGTCATCACTATGTCCGGCATATTGGTCGCCCGAACCAAACGGCTCGACTCACTCCCGCTGGAACAAATCCGGCTCATATGACAGGTTGAACGCCATGGACCATCGCATCACCCACACCTGCGTGTAGGCGCTTGCAATCGTAGCGGCGTGTGCTCGCAAACAGCCTGATTTCCTGCTCACGCTTTCTGCCACTGGCGGGGAGCGTCCTGCTCGAATTATCTGCCAGTGTGCTCGCCATCATCCGGCGCTGCTTGCAAACGGGGCGTTGTGCTCACGCTCCGTGCCAATGGGCTCTCCAAACCCGTAGCTGTAGGTTTCCTTGAAACAGTGGACGCAATCCGTCCTACAGCAGCGCCCGAAAAGACTGGATCCGCGCCTTAAACAGTGGACGTCAAGCGCACTGGTCCGCCGCACCTCATCCGCGTGAGGCTGCCGCACCCAAAAGCACGAATGTGCGGCTAGTCCGCGAGCGGCCGTACGTTGGTGATGGCAATGCCTACATCGGCGCTCGCAAGTGGCCCGTCGGTCGTGAGCATCTCGGCTTGCAGGTCGATCGCCAAGGCAAGGCATGCCCGGTCGCCGAGAGACAGACCGAGCGCCTTCGTCGCTGGCCGGAGGTCCCCTACTATGAGCGCCTGAGCAGGAGTGAGCGGCCGGACATCGAGGTGCAGCCCGCCAAGCGCCTCACGCACCTCATCTAGCGGCAATCCTCGATCCCGAAGCTTGGAGACGACTTCGGCAAGGTTGACCGTTCCGATGATGCTGTGCGTCAGGACGTCGACTACCCGATCCGCCCCAGGTTCGTCGTTCAGCACGCAGAGCAGGGCGGAGGCGTCGAGTACGACCTTGCTACTCACGCTCCGCCTCACGTCGACGCTCCGCGATCAGCTCGTCAGCCAAGCCGACGCCTTCGGGCACATACTTGCGCAGGATCGCGCGAGCACGTTCCAGTGCTTTAGGCACGGAACGTACCCTCAGCTCGCCGTCGTCCACATCGACGAGAACGGTGTCACCCGTGCTGATCCCGAGCTCACGGCGCATTGCTGCCGGGATCACGAGCTTGCCACCGTCCACGATCTTGACCCTCTGTGCTTCCATCTGCACCAAACCCACTTTGGTAATCCAATCACCAGACCTTACCCGATCTCGTCGCGGACGGATAGCGCGAAGGAGGGCGCTTCAACGCGTTTGGTGATCGGTCGTCGTTCATGTCCGCGCCCGGTAGCTACTTAGGCCTGGCTTGCTGAGCTAGGCTCGACAGGATCGGCGCTTGCTATTTCGAGCCGGTTGCCGCAGCGGTGGCTCACAAGAGTATACCCAGTTGAGCCGGGGAATGATGAGCAAGCAGCAAAACATGATCCAGGCAGCCCGAGTGTATTTGCGGGTCAGCACCGACGAACAGGATCTGGCCCGACAGGAGGCGATCGTCGCGGGTGCGCGCGCGGCCGGCTTTTATGTCGCGGCGGTGTACCGTGAGAAGGCGTCGGGAGCGCGATCCGATCGTCCCGAACTGTTGCGCATGGTCGACGACCTGCAACCCGGCGAAGTCGTGATCGCCGAGAAGATCGACCGGATCAGCCGCTTGCCGCTGCCCGAAGCCGAACTGCTGGTCGCAACGATCCGGGGGAAGGGGGCGCGCGTGGCGGTGCCGGGGATCGTCGACTTGTCCGATCTGGTCGCCGACAGTTCGGGCGTCTCGCGGATCGTGCTGGAAGCGGTCCAGGACATGCTGCTCCGCGTCGCGCTGCAAACCGCGCGCGACGATTACGAAACAAGGCGCGAACGCCAGCGCGAGGGCATCGAGATCGCCAAGCGGGCAGGGCGCTACACCGGGCGGAAGCCGGATCTGGCACACCACCGCCGCATCGTGGCACTGCGCGATGCCGGGATGAGCATTGCCCGGACCGCAGAGCTGGCCGGCTGCAGTATTGCGCAGGTCAAACGCGTGACTGCGCTGCACCGTAAGAAGGTTGCGGCGCAGGACATGCATTGTGAGAGCACTGACGCTGGACGATAACCTCTGCCGAAATTTGCCGGACAGCCGTCATCTACGGCTTAGAGATGACGTCTCGGATCCAGCAGTGCCGGAAACATTCATGTCCGCCCTTCAAAAAAGGCCGCTGTTCGAGCGGCCTTTCCGCAGCTTTAACGGATGTCCCCGGTACCTACAAAAGTGGAAACGTGCCGATTGTCTCGACGTGAGAATGTTTACTCACCGGCTTCGGATAAAGCGCGACATCGCAACGATGCGTCTCGTCCGCCAAACCGCATCAACAACCGCTCGTCGGCGCTGCATCATATGCATCAGGCTCAATCACCGAATCGGAGTAGCGCCAGCTTCGGTAGCGCCCGATAAGGATGCAGCGATGCCGGCAGAAAACGAACGCATTGTTTCAGCTGCTTATTCGTCCAGACCAGAGTAGCGGTTAAGCAGTCATCACCGTTTGGAATACGCTTGTAATCATCGACTTGCGTGTTTCCAACCAATGTGGCCAATCCACAACACAGTGCGACAATTTCATCACCGAACAAGTTCGCCACGAAAAACCGACTTGCAGAGAGACATCCATCCCGCGAGCCTTGTCCCATAACAAAACAAGAAGACAGGGGTTTGCTAACATGCTGAGTTTCCGATCGGTCGTATTATGCGGCGGGGCCGTCCTCGCTATCGTATCTACGACCCTGGCTACCGCTGCGGACGCCCAGACAGCGCCTTCCGTGTCCAGCCCGAACGTTGCCGACGATGCTGCTGCGGACGGGGAAATCGTGGTGACTGGCTCGCGCATTCGCCGCGATCCGACCGATCAGCCGTCGCCGGTCGTCAGCGTCGATGAACAGGCGATTGCGCGCACCGGGCTGTCGTCGATCGCCGACGTACTGCAACGCATTCCCAGTTCGGCGGGCGGGCTGAACACCAAGTTCAACAATTCGGGCAATTTCGGCAATCCGCCTGACGGCGGCGGTGTCGGCGCCGGATCGGCAGCGATCGACCTGCGCTATCTGGGCGCCAAACGGACGCTCGTGCTGGTCGACGGCCTGCGTTACGTCAACGGCGCCTCGGCCAGCGGCATCCCCGCCTCGGTCGATCTCAACTCGATTCCCGACGTAATGATCGGCCGGGTAGAGGTGCTGCAATCCGGGGCGTCGCCACTCTACGGATCGGACGCCATCGCCGGCGTCGTCAACATCATCACCAAGTCGAGCCAGCGGGGCTTCCGCGCACAGGCACAATATGGCCAGTTCCTCGAACAGGGCGATGGCGAAACCGAGAATTACCAGCTCAGCTGGGGCAACGGGTCGAATCAACCCGTCGATTTCGTTGCTGGCGCCTTCTACATCCGCCAGCGATCGGTCAGCGCCGCCGACCGCGACATCTCGCTGTTCCCCAATCCCGGCCAAACCAGCTGCGCCGACCCGATCGGCGGCTGTTCGAGCTACACCCCGCTCGGCCGCTTCATCGTCAATGGCCAGAATCTGACGCTGCGCGCGCCGGTCATCGGTCGCACGCCGGTGTACGACCCGACGCTGGCCGGCGGCGATTTCAAGGCGTTTACCGCCGGCGACCGCTTCAACTTCGCGCCGTTCAACTATTTCCTGACGCCCAGCGAACGCTATGGCGGTTTCGTCAACGCCCGCGCCGAATTTTCCGAAGCGCTGAACCTACGCGTGAAGGCGGTCTACAACCACCGCCAGTCGCAGAACCAAGCTGCGTTCCTGCCGCTGCCGATCGGCCCGGATGCGGGCGGCGGGCCGCTGACCCGTACCGTTTCGATCGACGTGACCAACCCGTTCAACCCGTTCGGCCGCACGCTGAACGGCGGTGACAATGGTCAGCCCGCAACCTATTCGGCGATCTTCCGTCGTTTGGTCGAGGCAGGGCAGCGCACGTACAGCCAGACGGTCGACACCATGTCGGTCACCGGCACGCTCGACGGCCAGTTCGAGATGATGGGCCGCAACTGGTATTGGGATGCCAGCGCGGTCGTCGGCTATAACGACGCCAAGCAGTTGTTCACCGGCAACGTCAACGTCGCCCGCCTGCGCCAGGCGCTGGGCCCGATCGGCCAATGTACCGGCGAATGCGTTCCCCTCAACGTCTTTGGCGGGGTCGGGTCGATCACCCCGGCGATGCTGGGCTTCATCGGCTTCGACGAGCGCGCGCGCAGCAATCAGGTGCTGAACGACTATACCGCCAATCTGTCGGGTCAGCTGTTCGACCTGCCGGGTGGTCCGGTCGGTATCGCGATCGGTTATGAACACCGCTACCAGTCGGGCAGCTTCACCCCCGATCCGTTGATTCAGGCGGGGCTTGGCGCGGACATTCCGGCCCAGGCCGCGCGGGGCAGCTTCAACGTCGATGAAGTCTATGGCGAAATCCGCCTGCCGTTGCTCAAGGACGTGCCGTTCTTCAGCAGCCTCGAACTGAACGGCGCGGTTCGCCATTCGGACTATTCGACGTTTGGCGGCAACACGACGCTTACCGGGGGTGGCTTGTGGAAGCCGGTGTCGGACCTGCTGCTGCGCGGATCCTATGCGGAAAGCGTCCGTGCGCCGTCGATCGGCGAATTGTTCGGCGCACAGTCGCGCTTCGACCAGTCGCTGCCCGATCCCTGTTCGAACGTCGCGGGCAGCCTGTTCCGCACCAACGCCACCGCGCGCACGAACTGCATCGCCGACGGCGTGCCGGCCAGTGGCAGCTATGCCGAACCGGCGGGCCAGTTGCCGGTCCTGACCGGCGGCAATTCGGCGTTGCAGCCCGAAAAAGCGCGTACGCTGCTGTTCGGCGGCGCCTACAGCCCGGCATGGGCGCGGGGCGGCTTTGCCAGCGCGCTTAGCCTGGAGGTCAATTATTACGACGTCCGGGTTCGCGACGCGATCGCCGCCATTCCCGCCAACGTGTTGCTCGGCCGCTGCGCGTTGACCGGCGATCCACTGTCGTGCGCGGCGACGACGCGGACCGCCAACGGCTTCATCTCGTCGATCAGCGGGCTGCTGCTCAACACCGGCGGCATCCGCACCCGTGGCATCGATGCGACCTTCACGCTACGCACCCGCGAAACGGGCGCGGGCGTGTTCGGGTTGTCTGTGATCGGCAATTATCTGCTGGGCTATCAGGAAACCGTGCCCGCTACCAACGGCACCACGACGACCCGCTATGAGGGAACCGAGCGCGGCAGCCCGGATCAGGCATATCCGCGGTTCAAGGGGCTGGCGACGATCGACTGGGCGGTAGGGCCGGTTACGGCATCGGTCACCGGCCGTTTCATCGACGATGTCCGCGAAATTCAAAACACGACAGTGTTGAAGGAGCGGCTGTACGGTGACGTCCAGCTCGCCTTCCGTCCTGCATGGATGGACAGCCGCTTCGCGCTGACGCTGGGGGTTAACAACGTCTTCGATCAGGACCCGCCAGCCTGCTTCTCGTGCAGTCTCAACAACTACGACCCGACGACCTACGACGTGCCGGGCCGCTTCGGCTACGTTCGCTTGTCATACGGTTTGTAAGTACAACCGGAGTGGGTGGCGAACGCCCGCTCCGGCAAGCCATGATGCCGGAAGGAACTCAAAGCCCGCGCGGGGAAAAATTCCGGGATGGTTGCATTAGGACCAAAGCAAAATCCATAGATTATCGGCGCTATAGCGATCGATTAATGAACCGCGTTTTGCCACGTCCGATACTGAACGATGATCGTTGCCGTTCATATCCACCGGGACTACTATCACGATCTGTTCTCGGCACCGTTGGGTTGCTTCGCTCCAAATCGGCTGATCGCTATCTTGCGTATACCCAAGAACGCCGGGCAGGAGTGATGAGTAGGTGGCAGGCAGCGGAGTGAAGGTAGCGCGCGTCTACCTGCGGGTTAGCACGGACGATCAGGACCTGACGCGGCAGGAGAACATCGTGGCCGGCGCCAAGGCGGCCGGCTTCTACGTCGCGGCGGTGTACCGGGAGAAGGCGTCGGGCGCGCGGCCGGACCGACCGGAGCTCCTGCGCATGGTGGCGGACCTGCAGCCGGGCGAGGTGGTGGTGGCCGAGAAGATCGATCGGATCAGCCGCCTGCCGCTGCCGGAGGCGGAGCTGCTGGTGGAGACGATCCGAGGCAGGGGGGCGCGCCTCGCAGTGCCGGGGATCGTGGACCTGTCCGACCTGGTGGCAGACAGCGCGGGCGTGGCGCGCATCGTGCTGGAGGCGGTGCAGGACATGCTGCTGCGGGTGGCGCTGCAGACGGCGCGCGACGACTACGACACGCGGCGCGAGCGGCAGCGCGAGGGCATCGAAGTTGCGAAGAGGGCGGGGCGTTACACCGGCCGCAAGCCGGATATCGCCCACCATCGACGCATCGTAAGTTTGAGGGAGGCGGGCATGAGCATCGCGAAAACTGCGGAGCTCGCCGGATGCAGCATCGCTCATGTCAAGCGCGTGACCGCACTCCACCGCTCGAGGGCGATTAAGCCCGAGCAGGGCGGCTGAGTTTTGTACGTGTTCCACCTGCCGATCATGCTGGTTTAGATTGCATCGCTCATCGGGCATCGCGCTAGGCTGCGGAGCGTGATGCCGGCCGTCACCGCGGGACATCTCCGCATAGCCAAGCCCATCCTCCGGTTCTGACACAGAATTTCGACACCTGTACGGCGTTGAGAACGCTGCCGGAGGTGGCCGGTGTCACAACCGGACGGGCCTGTTGAAAAATGCCGGACATGCTGGGTTGCTCCTTCGTTTCATGGCTGCCGAAAGGAGCGTCGCTATGATGGGACCAGCCTGTCGCGGTAAGCGGGACGGGGCGTCCCGCCGCACCATAGA
>JAESGL010000558.1_pt1 | contig 13933 bp, 12 predicted proteins | sample 9269711 | NCBI WGS metagenome assembly JAESGL01 (sample SAMN14515918, study PRJNA621676) | algae metagenome | isolation source: Kastovskya adunca ATA6-11-RM4 and co-occurring heterotrophs from soil and... | place: Chile: Atacama Desert | collected 2011-06-27
ATCGCGGCATAGCCGAAGAAGCGGTTGACCCGCTCGATGATCTCCACGGTCAGGTGGCTCATCATCGGGGCGTGCGCGCCGCGGACGGTCAGCGTCAGCGTACCGTCCTGCTTCTTGCCCACCGGAAAGCGGATCGAATCGGGGCTGCTGACCGCGGCCAGCCGCTCGCCCACGATCTCCGGCCAGCGGGTGACGATCGCGGATTGCACGAAGCCGAAGCGGCGGAACGCGGCGCCGCCGATCGCGGGCAGCAGTTCGGCCACCTGTCGCGATCGGTTCTGCCGCTCGGGCGGGGGGGCAGGGACACGGTCGCGCTTGCTCATTCGCCGTCCCATGCCATAGCCGGGGCATGGACGCCAAGCGCCGCGATGTCGCCGCCCCGCTTCTCCACTGGTACGACCGCAACCGCCGCGACCTGCCGTGGCGGGCGACGGCGGGCGAGACCCCCGATCCGTATCGCGTGTGGCTGTCCGAGGTAATGCTGCAACAGACGACCGTGGCGACGGTGCGCCCGCGCTTTTCGGCATGGATCGCGCGCTGGCCGACCTTCGCCGCGCTGGCGGCGGCGGACGAGGCGGACGTGATGGCCGCCTGGGCGGGGCTGGGATATTATGCCCGTGCGCGCAACCTGCTGGCGGCGGCGCGGGTGATCGCGGCCGATCATGGCGGAAAGCTGCCCGATACCGAGGCGGCGCTGCGCGCGCTGCCGGGGTTCGGCGATTATACCGCGGCGGCGGTGGCGGCGATCGCGTTCGGGCGACGCGCGGTGGTGGTCGACGCGAACGTCGAGCGGGTGGTCGCGCGGCTGTTCGCGATTCCCCACCCGCTGCCGGGCGGGCGCCGCGCGATCCGCGCCGCCGCCGACACGATCACGCCCGACCGGCGCGCGGGTGATTTCGCGCAGGCGATGATGGACCTGGGGTCGGCGATCTGCACCCCGCGCCGCCCGCGCTGCCTGCTGTGCCCGATCGCCGAGGGCTGCGCCGCGCGTGCGCTGGGCACGCCGGAGGGGTTCCCGGTGAAGAAGCCCAAGGCGGCGCGCCCGCATCGGCACGGCACGATCTTCTGGCTGGAACGCGACGGCGCGGTGCTGCTCGTACGGCGCCCGGACAAGGGGCTGCTGGGCGGGATGCGCGCGCTGCCGACAGGACCGTGGAGCGATGTGCCGCCGGGGCTGGCGGAGGCGCCGGCGGCGGCGGACTGGCGGATGCTGGACGAAGGTGTCTCGCACGGGTTCACGCACTTCACGCTCGACCTTGCGCTGGCGGTCGCGCGGACGCATCACGCGGTCAACATCGGCGAATGGTGGCCGGTCGACCGGCTGGACGAGGCGGGGCTGCCGACCTTGTTCGCCAAGGCCGCGGCGGTGGTGAGGAGAATGGCGTGACGAGCAAGCGGTGGACGATGGCGGCGGCGCTGGCCCTGGCGCTGGCCGCGGGGGGTACGGGACTGGCGCGGCAGGCGCAGCCGGCACCGACAGCGGCGGCGCGCGCGCCATCGCTGCTGCCCGCGACCCAGGCATTGTTCGACCGATACGTGGCGGAGCGCCGCGTGCCCGGAATCGTCGGCGCGTTCGGGCGTGAAGATTATCCGACCTATTTCGTGTTCAGCGGCACGATAGCCTGGGACGACGGCGCCCCTGCGGCGGGGCCGGACAGCCTGTGGCGCGTCTATTCGATGACCAAGCCTGTCACCGCGATGGCGGCGATGATCCTGATCGAGGAAGGCAAGATTGGGCTGGACGACCCGCTGTCGAAATATTTCCCGGCGTTCGCGACGATGCGCGTGCTGACCAAGCCCGACACCTCGCTCGACAGCCGCCCGGCGACGAAGCCGATCACGATCCGCGAGCTGCTGACGCATACCGCCGGGCTGGGGTACAATATCATCAGCAAGGGGCCGCTGCTGAAGGAATATGAGGCGCGCGGCATCCTGCCCGCCGCGCTCAACGCCGCGACGGAGGGCAAGGCGAAGGCCGCACGGCCCGCATCGCTGGCGGAGTTCGCGAATCGCGTCGCGGCGCTGCCGCTGATCGCGGAGCCGGGGACGAAGTGGAGCTATTCGATCGGCCTCGACGTGATGGGCGCGGTGATCGAGAAGGCGAGCGGGATGCCGTTCGACCGCTTCGTCCAGACGCGGCTGCTCGATCCGCTCAAAATGACCTCGACCTTCTGGCAGGTGCCGCAGAAGGACGCCGGGCGGCTGGCGACCAATTATGCGGTTCTGGGGGCGCAGGGCGTGCCGGTCGATCCGGCGGCGACCTCGGTCTATCTCCAGCCGCCCAGCTTTCCCTATGGCGGTGCGGGGCTGGTGTCGTCGGCGGGCGACTACGACCGGTTCCTGCACATGATCCAGGATCGCGGCACGCTGGACGGCGTGCGCGTGCTGAAGCCGGAGACGGTGGCGCTGGCGACGTCGAACCTGCTGCCCGCGGGCGTCACCTTCACCGGGGTGACGCCGGGCAGCGTCACCGACACCGGCTATGGCGCGGGCGGCTATGTCACGCTGGCCGACCGGCCGGGGGTGCTGGCGGGTACCTATGGCTGGGACGGCGCCGCGAACAGCGTCGCCTGGGTCAACCCGACGCACCGGATGCGCGGCGTGGTGATGGTCAACATCTTCCCGCCCGGCTCGCTGCCGCTGCGCCGCGAGGTGCCGGCCGCGCTGATGCAGGACGCGGCGAGGCTGCACCGGTGATCGCCGCTCCGGGGTTCACCGGCGGGACGCTCGACCGCGCGGACCATTTGCGCCACGATGCCGATGCCTTTGCGACGGCGCTGGGCAACTGGCAGTCGCGGCTGCTGAAGCTCGACGGGTTCGAGCCGGAGGTGGACGACAGCGGCCGGCTGGCGTGGGCAATGCTTGCCGACGCGCCCGACGATGCCGAATTCGTGCTGCTGGGGCTGGACGGCGGCCGCGCGCGTTTCGCCGCGGTGCCGCCCGCGGGGGGACCGGCGCCGTCGTTCCGATCGCCCACCTTGTTCCGCCTGCTCGACCAGCTGCAGCCGGGCGAGGCGGCGACCTTCGCCACCGCGCGCTCGCTGGTCGACTGGCACCTGCGGCACCGGTTCTGCGCGCAATGCGGCGCGCCCACCGCGATCTTCCGTGCCGGCTGGGGCCGCAAATGCGGAGCCTGCAATGCCGAGCATTTCCCGCGCGTCGACCCGGTCGTGATCATGCTGGCCGAGCACGGCGGCCGCGCGCTGGTCGGGCGCCAGCCGGCCTTTCCGAAGGGGCGCTATTCGGCGCTCGCCGGCTTCCTGGAGCCGGGCGAATCGATCGAGGAAGCGGTGCGGCGCGAGATCGGCGAGGAAGCCGGGCTGCCGATCGGCGCGGTGCGCTACGTCGCCAGCCAGCCGTGGCCGTTCCCCGCGCAGCTGATGATCGCCTGCGTCGCGCAGGCGCAACACGACCGCATCACGCTCGACGCCAACGAGCTGGAGGATGCGATGTGGGTGACGCGCGACGACGTGCGTGCCGCGCTGGCGGGGGAGGGGCCGTTCCTGGCCCCGCCGCCCTATGCGATCGCGCACACGCTGCTGGAGGCGTGGTCGGCCGGGGAGTGACCCCGGCCGGGAGCGATTACTGAGCGACCTTCAGCTGTTGCAGCACGAACGCCTGCGCCTCGGCATTCTGGCGATAGCGTTCGAAGCGGCCCGACTTGCCGCCGTGCCCGGCCTCCATGTTGACGCGGAACACCAGCGGGTTGCTGTCGGTCTTCATCTCGCGCAGCCTGGCGACCCATTTGGCGGGTTCGTAATATTGCACCTGGCTGTCCCACAGCCCGGTGCCCACGTACATCGCCGGATACCCCTGCCGCTTCACATTGTCGTAGGGCGAATAGCTGAGCATGTAATCGTAATAGGGCTTCTGCGCCGGGTTGCCCCATTCGTCATATTCGAACGTGGTCAGCGGGATCGAAGCGTCGAGCATCGTCGTCACCACGTCGACGAACGGCACCTGCGCGACCATCACCGCATAATCCTTCGGCGCGATGTTCGCGACCGCACCCATCAGCAGCCCGCCCGCGCTGCCGCCCATCGCCGCGACGCGGCCCGGCGCGGCATATTTCTGCGCCACCAGATAGCGGGTGACGTCGACGAAATCGGTGAAGGTGTTCTTCTTGTTGAGCAGATGCCCGTCGTCGTACCAGCCGCGGCCCATTTCCTGCCCGCCGCGGATATGCGCCAGCGCATAGACGACGCCGCGGTCGAGCAGCGGCAGGCGGGCGGGGTCGACCGCCGGATCCGTGGAGATGCCGTAGCTGCCATAGGCGTACTGGAACAGCGGCGCGGTGCCGTCGCGCTTCGTGCCCTTGCGATAGACGATCGACACCGGCACCTTCGTCCCGTCGCGTGCGGGCGCCCAGACGCGCTCGGTCACGTAATTGGCGGGATCGTAGCCGGGGACCGGCGCCACCTTCAGCATGCGGCGCTCGCCGGTCTTCGCATTCACCTCATAGGTGGTGGTCGGCGTGACCAGCGAGGCATAGCTGTAGCGCACCCAGTCGGTCTTCGCCGGTTCGGCGTTGATCGACAGCGACATCTGGTACGCCGGCTCGTCCGCCTTGACCGGGGTGGAGCGCCCGTCGTCGCCCAGCAGGCGGATCATGCGGTTCCCGCCCTCACGCTGGTCGATCGCGACGAAGCCGGCGAAGGGCGTGAAATCCTCGATGAAGACGGTGTCGCTGGCCGGCGTCAGGTCGCGCCAGGCCGCGACGCCCTTCGCGGCATCGGCATCGGCGAGCGTCACCAGCTTGTAGTTCTTGGCATCGCGATTGGTCTTGACGATCCAGCGCGTGCCCATGTGATCGGCCTGATAACGGAAATCGCGCGCGCGCGGCGCGAACAGCGTCAGCGCGGCGGGAGTGGCCAGCGGCGCGCAGCGTTGCTCGTCGCTGACGGTCGATTCGACGCGCACGCACCAGAAACGATCGTCGCTGGTGCGGTTGATCGACATCTGGAAGGTGTCGTCCGTCTCCTCGTACAGCACGCGGTCGGTGGCGGGGGCGGTGCCCAGCACGTGCGCCATCACCTTGTACCCGCGCAGCGTCGTCGGATCCTTGGCGATGTACATCAGCGTGCGGTTGTCGTCGGCCCAGACCAGGTTCGGCTCCGCATCGGTGATCGTGTCCGGCAGCAACTGCCCGGTCGCCAGATCCTTGATCCGGACGACATATTGCCGGCGCCCGACGGTATCGGTGGCAAAGGCCGCCAGGCGGTTGTCGGGGCTAATCTCCATATCGCTCAGCGCGAAGAAATTGTGGCCCTTCGCCATGGCGGGCTGATCGAACAGCAGTTCGGCGGGGGCGTCGGCGCTGCCCTTGCGCCGTTCCATGATCGGGTAATTGGCGCCGGCGGCATAGCGGCTCTGATACCAATAGCCGTTGCGCCGATAGGGAACCGAGCTGTCATCCTGTTTGATGTGGCTCACCGCCTCGGCATAGAGGCGGTCCTCCAGCGGCTTGAGCGGGGCGAGGAGCGCGTCGGCATAGTCGTTCTCCGCCTTCAGATAGGCGAGCATCTCCGGGTTCTTCCGCGTGTCGTCGCGCAGCCAGTAATAGGCATCCTCGCGCGCGCCGTTGGGGGACGGGACGGTATGCGGCTTCTTCGCGGCGCGCGGCGGCTGCGGCGCACCTGCCGCTGCCGGCCCATTTCCCTGCGCCAGCGCGACAGCGGACACCGACAGCAGCACGCCGGCGAGCAACAGCTTCTTCATGGAATGGACCGTCCGATCGAGGGGAGACAATGTATCCCACGATACGGGGTGCGCCGGGCCGCGCAAGCCCCGGCGGGCGGACCCGCGCCCTAGCCGCGCGGGCGCGCCTGTGCGTAGGTGCCCAGCACGCGCACCCATTTGGAATGGAAGCCCAGTTCCTCCATCGCGCGGTCGAACGCCGGATCGCCGGGTCGCCCCTCCACATCGGCGAAGAATTCGGTCGCGGCGAAGCTGCCGCCGCGCTGGTAGCTTTCCAGCTTGGTCATGTTGACCCCGTTGGTCGCGAACCCACCCATCGCCTTGTAGAGCGCGGCGGGGATGTTCTTCACCTCGAAGATGAAGGTCGTCATCCACGGCCCCGCGCCGGTCAGCGGCCGCGCGCCGCGCGCCAGCACCACGAAACGGGTCATATTGTGGTCGGCATCGGCGATGTCTGTCGCCAGCAGGTCGAGGCCGTAGAGCGCCGCGGCGCCGGGCGGGGCGAGCGCCGCGACCGCCGGATCGCGCCGTTCCGCGACCAGCGCCGCGGCGCCGGCGGTGTCGGGGTAGCTCAGCGGTTCGATGCCGTGCGCCTTCAGCCAGTGGCGGCACTGGCCCAGCGCCTGCGGATGGCTCATCGCCTGGCGCACGCCGTCGCGCGGGCCGCAGCCGATCAGCGCGTGGCGGATCGGCAGGAAATGTTCGCCGGTGATGACCAGCCCGGATTCGGGCAGCAGGAAATGGATGTCGGCGACGCGGCCGTGGAGCGAATTTTCGATCGGGATGATCGCGCAATCGGCGTGGCCCGCCTTCACCGCGTCCAGCGCATCCTCGAAGCTGAAGCAGGGGAGCGCCAGCGCGCCGGGAAACGCCTCCGCCACCGCGACATGGCTGTTGGCGCCCGGCGCGCCCTGGAACGCGACGGCGCGTTCGGGGTGGCGCGCGGCGGCGGCGGCCATGTCGGCGACGAGCGATCGGGCGGGGGCGGCGTAGCTTTCCATGATGGCGCCCGCGACTAGGGAGTGCACCGGCTGCGCTCAAGTGCTTGCGGTCCCCCCATCGCTTTTCTATGGGATGCCCTAATCAAGAGGGGCGGATAGCGCGACATGGACGATCGGAACAACACGATTGCAGGCTGGGTACTGGGTGGTGCCGCCGTCGCGCTGGGGCTGTCGATCGCCGGGGGCATGATCTTCCACGGCGAACGGCCCGAGAAGATGGGCTATGCGATCGAGGGCGTCGAGGAAGCCGGCGCGGGCGGCGGCGAGGCGGCAGAGCCGATCGCGACGCGCCTGGCGAAGGCCGATCCGGCCAAGGGCGCCGACGTGTTCAAGAAGTGCGCGGCGTGCCACACGATCAACCAGGGCGGGGCCAACGGCATCGGCCCGAACCTGTACGCCACGCTGGGCGAGCCGGTGGGCCAGGGCAAGGGCGGCTTCGCCTTCTCCGATGCGCTCAAGAGCGTCGGTGGCAACTGGGACTTCGACAAGATGGACGCGTGGCTGACCAGCCCGCGCAAGTTCGCCAACGGCACCAAGATGACCTTCGCCGGTCTGGGCAACGCGCAGGACCGCGCCGACCTGATCGCGTATCTGAACCAGCAGGGATCGAACCTGCCGCTGCCGGCCGCCCCGGCCGCCGGCGCCGCCCCGGCGGCGAAGGACGGCGCGGTCGCGAACGTGACCGACAGCGCGAAGGGCGATACCGCCGACATCGCGAACCAGGGCACGCCCGCTTCGGGCGCCCCCTCGGTCGATCCCGCCGCGCAGAAGGACAAGGCGCTGGCGGTGGAGCCGCCCGCCAAGAAGTAAGGATCAGGCGGGCGGGCACGTTGCCCGCCGCCGTCCGCGGCTGTCGGCACGCGCCCCGGCGCCAGACGCGCTGCGCTTGCGACCTCCGCCGCCCGGACGGAGCGATGCCGGACGCTCAGGGCAGCAGGAACGTGCCCTCGATCGTCGTCACGCACGATCCCGACAGGATCACCCGGTCGCCATCCAGCCGGCATGACAGGTGCCCGCCGCGCGCGCTGGCCTGAAACGCGGTGAACGCGTCGCGGCCCAGCCGCGCGGTCCAGTAGGGCGCCAGCACGGCATGTGCCGATCCGGTCACCGGATCCTCGGGAATGTCGAAATAATCGGTGAAGACGCGGCTGACGACCTCGGCCGTCTGCCCCGCGGCGGTGACGATATGGACATAGGGGCCAAGCGCCTTCAGCGCGCGACCGTCCGGCGCCGCGGCGCGCACAGCGGCCTCGTCGTCCACGACGATCACGGCATAGCCCTTGTCATGCCACAGCGTCTCGCGCGCGGTGACGCCCAGCGCGGCGACGATCTCCGGCAGCGCGCGCGCCGCGGGCGCCCAGGCGGGCAGCGCCATGTCGTAGCGGGCGCCGGTCCCGGCGCGGGCGACCGCCAGCACGCCGGCCTGCCGCGTGCGGAAGGTGACGCGGTCGCGCGTGCTGTCCGACGCCAGCACCACATGCCCGCTCGCCAGCGTCGCATGGCCGCACAGCGCGACCTCCGCCGCGGGGGTGAACCAGCGCAATTCGTAGTCCGCCGCGCCGCTGTCGTCCGCGACGAGGAAGGCGGTTTCGGACAGGTTGTTCTCCTGCGCGATCGCCTGCAGCACGCCATCGTCCAGCCAGCGCGGCAGCGGCATCACCGCCGCCGGATTGCCGGCGAAGGCGGCGTCGGCAAAGGCATCGACCTGGGTGAAGGGCAGGCGCATCGCGGCAATCCTTTCAGACGCGCTTGGAGAACCAGTGCGGCGTCACGTCCGCCTCGACCAGCGGGTTGTCGGTGTCGACATGCCCTTCGGGATCGAGGTGGATCAGCGTTTCGACCCGCGGGAAGGCGTCGCGCAGCGCATGTTCGACCCCCTCGACGATGCGGTGCGCGGCACGCACGGTCAGGTCGGGGTCCACTTCCATGTGGAATTGCGCGAAATCGTGGCTGCCGGCGCGGCGGGTGCGGAAATCGTGGATGCCGCGGATGCCCGGCTGGCGCGCGGCCACCTCCATGAAGGCGGCGCGCTGTTCCTCGGACCATTCCTTGTCCATCAGCATGTCGATCGCCTGGCTGGACGCCTGGAACGCGCCCCATGCCAGCCACAGCGCGATGGCGATGCCGAACACCGGATCGGCACCCGCGATCCCGACATATTGGTCGAGCACCAGCGCGGCGATGACCGCGACGTTCAGCAGCACGTCCGACTGGTAATGGACGTTGTCGGCCAGGATCGCGACCGATCCGGTGCGCCGGATCACGCTGCGCTGATAGGCGAGCAGCGCGAAGGTCGCGAGGATCGCGACTACCGATACGCCGATGCCCAGCCCGGCATCCTCGTTCACCGCAGGCGTGCTGAACCGTTCGATCGCGCGCCACGCGATCCCGATCGCCGAGGCGGTGATGAGGACGACCTGGAACAGTGCCGCCAGCGCCTCCGCCTTGCCATGGCCGAAACGGTGGTCGTGGTCGGCCGGCTCGGCCGCCAGCTTCACCCCGTACAGCGTCACCAGGCTGGCGAGCAGGTCCAGCCCGGTATCGGCCAGGCTGCCCAGCATCGCGACCGAGCCGGTGTGCCACGCCGCATAACCCTTGATGACCAGCAGCGAGCAGGCCATCGCCACGCTGGCCAGCGCGGCGCGCATCGCCAGCGGGATGATGCGTCGGCGTTCGTCGCGCGTCATGGGTACAGCAACCCTTCGTGCCACGTGCCGTCGGCGGCGGGGGTGAACAGCCGGCGTTCGTGCAGGCGGTGCGCACGGTCCTGCCAGAATTCGATCCGCTGCGGCGTGACGCGATAGCCGCCCCAGAACGGCGGGCGCGTCACTTCCTGCCCGTCGAATCGCGCCCTGGCGGCGTCGAACCGCGCCTCGAACGTGGCGCGCGCGTCGAGCGGGCGCGACTGGTCCGATGCCCAGGCGCCCAGCTGCGAATCGCGTGAACGGGTGGCAAAATAGGCGTCACTTTCCGCATCGGTGACGGGGGCGACCGGCCCTTCGATGCGGATCTGGCGGCGCAGCGATTTCCAGTGGAACAGCAGCGCGACATGCGGATTGGCGGCCAGTTCCCCGGCCTTGCGGCTGCCGCGGTTGGTGTAGAAGACGAAACCGTCGCGGCCATGCCCCTTCAGCAGGACCATCCGCACCGACGGGCGCCCGTCCGCATCGGCGGTGGCCAGCGCCATCGCGTTCGAATCGTTCGGCTCGCTGGTGCGTGCCTCGGCATACCAGGTATCGAACAGCGCAAAGGGATCATCGCTCATCGCGCGGCTTCTACCGCGCAATCGCGCGCGCGTCATCATCGCGCCCTTCTCCGCGCACGGGGCAGGGAACCCGCGGGCCGCCAACTCATTGAATCGCCCTCGCAACGAAAGGGTTGGTGATGGCCGCGCGCGCCTATTGGCAGGGACAGATCCGGCTGGCGCTGGTGTCGATCCCCGTCGAAATCTATTCGGCGACGCGCTCCGGCGCGCAGATCAGCTTCCACCAGATCCACGAACCGTCGGGCAAGCGGATCAAGCTGGAGAAGACCGTTCCCGGCGTCGGCGCGGTCGACACCGACGAGATCATGAAGGGGTTCGAGATCGAGAAGGGCGAATATGTCCTGCTCGACCAGGACGAGATCGACGCGGTGAAGCTCGAATCGAAGAAGACGCTGGAGCTGACGCAATTCGTCGACGCGCATGAGATCGACGTCCTCTATTACGAAAAGCCCTATTTCGTGGTTCCCGCCGACGATCTGGCGGAGGAGGCGTTCATCGTGCTGCGCGAGGCGTTGCGGCGCACGAAGAAGGTAGGGCTGGGCCAGCTGGCGATGCGCGGGCGCGAATATGTCGTCAGCCTGAAGCCGTGCGGGCGCGGCATGGTGTTGGAAACGCTGCGCTATGCCGATGAGGTGAACAAGGCGCAGGGCTATTTTCGCGACATTCCCGATGCCAAGCCCGAGCCGGAGCTGCTGGAACTGGCGGAGGCGCTGATCGAGAAGAAGGCCGCGCCGTTCGACCCGCGCGGCTTCCACGATCGCTACGTCGATGCGCTGAAGGGGCTGATCGACCGCAAGCGCAAGGCCAAGGGCCGGCGAATCATCGAGGACAAGGACGCGGGCGCGGCGCGGTCGGGATCGAATGTCGTCGATCTGATGGCGGCGCTGAAGAAGTCGATGGAGGGCAAAAGCGGCACGGCCGCAGCGGACGCCGAGCTGGCAGCGGCGAAGAAGAAACCGGCCACTCGCAAGCCCGCCGCGCGGAAGCCGGCGACACGCAAGCGCGCCTGACCGGCGATGGCGCGCCGCCCCGATCCGTTGGAACGATACAACGCCAAGCGCGACTTTTCGCGCACCGCCGAACCGGCGGGTACGCTGGCGCCGGGGAACGGCAACAGTTTCATCGTGCAGAAGCACGATGCGACCAGGCTCCATTGGGATTTCCGGCTGGAGGTGGACGGCGTCCTGAAAAGCTGGGCGGTGACCCGCGGGCCGAGCCTGGACCCGGCGGAAAAGCGGCTGGCGGTGCGGACCGAGGACCATCCGCTGTCGTACGCGACGTTCGAGGGGACGATCCCGGCGGGCGAATATGGCGGTGGCACGGTGATGCTGTGGGATCGCGGCACCTGGTCACCGGTGGCGGGCAAGACCGCCGCCGATCTGGAGGCGGGACACCTGCACTTCGTCCTCGACGGGGAGCGGATGAAGGGCGAATGGCTGCTGATCCGCCTGAAGCCGCGCGGAAAGGAAACGCGCGAGAACTGGCTGCTGCGCAAGATCGACGACGCCGCCGCGGGCGCGACCGACACGCTGACCGACACCGCGCTGACCAGCGTTACGACAGGGCGGACGATGCAGGAGATCGCCGAGGGGGTGCGGGCGCAGCGCCGCGCTCCGGCCCGTCGCAAGAAGCGCAAGGCCGGCGCCGCGCCCCCGCCGTTCGAGGCGCCGCAGCTGTGCACGCTAGTCGATAGCGTCCCCGCCGGCGCGGGCTGGATCCATGAGGTGAAGTATGACGGCTATCGCGCACTGATCGCGGTCGGCGGGGGGAAGGCGACGGTCTATACCCGCAGTGGACTCGACTGGAGCGAGACGTTCGCCGAAATCGCGACGGCGGCGGCGCAGCTGGATGTCGGCGACGCGCTGATCGACGGGGAGATCGTGGCGTTCAAGGACGGCCGCCCCGATTTCGCGACGCTGAAGGCCGCGATCGCAGCGGGCGGCGAGATGACCTTCTTCGCGTTCGACCTGCTCCGGCATGACGGCGAGGATCTGCGCGCGCTGACCAATGTCGAGCGCAAGGAGCGGTTGCGCGCGCTGATGGCGGATGCCGACCCGCATCTGCAATTCGCGGAGCATGTCGCCGGGGCGGGCGAGCCGTTGTTCGAGACGATGTGCCGCGAAGGCTTCGAGGGCGTGGTGTCGAAACGGGCCGATGCGCCCTACCGCGGCAAGCGCACGCAGGCGTGGCTGAAGACCAAGTGCATCCGCCGGCAGGAGTTCGTGATCGTCGGCTGGCTGCCGTCGGACAAGGGGCGTGGGCTGCGTTCGCTGCTGCTGGGCGTGCATGAAGACGGGGCGCTGCGCTATGCCGGGAAGGTCGGCGCCGGCTTTTCCGCCGATACGATCGCCGACCTGCGCACCCGGCTCGACCGGCTGGCGCGCAAGACCGCGACGGTCGCCGCACCGCGCGCGATGGTGCGCGGCGCGCAATGGGTCACGCCCAAACTGGTTGCGGAGATCGCCTTTTCCGAGACCACTCCTGACGGACTGCTGCGCCATCCCAGCTTCCTGGGGCTGCGCGGCGACAAGCCGGCGGCGGAGGTCGTCGCCGAACGACCCGCCGCGGCGCCGATGCCCGTCGCATCGACGGTGAAGGTGACCAACCGCGACCGGGCGATCTTCCCCGAATCGGATGTGACCAAGGGCGATCTGGCGGATTATTACGCCGCAATCGAGCCGGCGATGCTGCCGTTCGTCGCGCATCGCCCGGTCAGCCTGGTGCGGTGCCCGCAGGGGCGGGGCCGGCAATGTTTCTTCCAGAAGCACGATGCCGGGTCGTTCGGCGACCGGGTTCATCAGGTACCGATCCGCGAGAAGGACGGATCGACCGAGGATTACCTGTACGTCGACAGCGGCGACGGCCTGGTCGCATGCGTGCAGATGGGGACGATCGAATTCCACGGCTGGGGTTCGCAGGTCGCGGACGTCGAGCGGCCAGACCGGATGGTGTTCGATCTCGACCCCGACGAGGGCCTGGACTTCGCCGCGACGAAGAAGGCCGCCGAGCATCTGAAGACGCAACTGGCCGAACTGGGGCTGGCGAGCTTTCCGCTGCTGTCCGGGGGCAAGGGCGTCCATGTCGTCGTACCGCTGACCCCGCAGGCGGAATGGCCGGCGGTGAAGGATTTCGCCGATCGCTTCGCACGCGCGCTCGCGCAGGCTGAGCCGGACCGGTTCACCGCAACGATGGCCAAGGCGAAGCGCAAGGGTCGGATCTTCATCGACTGGCTGCGCAACCAGCGCGGGGCGACGGCGATCATGCCCTATGCCGCGCGGGCGCGCGCCGGCGCGCCGGTGGCCGCGCCGGTATCGTGGAGCGAACTGCGCGATATCGACACCGCGGCACGTTGGCGCGTCACCGACCGCGACGAATTGCTGGCGCGTGCGGGCAGCCGCGCGCTGCGCGGCTGGGGCGTCGCGGACCAGCAACTTCCCGACACATGAGGCTATTGATATTCTATCGCTGGGGTGTAGTTTCGATTCGACCGATGGTCGGTGCCATCGCCAGCAAAGGGGATCGAGATAGATGAAGAAGATCGCTGCCGCCGCTTCCGTGATCGCGATGAGCCTGGCGCTGGTCGCGTGCGGCAAAAGCGCCGAGCCGGCCGCCGCCAACGATACGCTGGCGAACGAAACCGTGCTGAACGACGAAGTGCCCGCCGACGGCAATCTGGCGACATTCGGCAATGGCGCCGACGCGCTGCCGGCCGATATCACGCCGACCGACAACGCGATCGGCGGGAACGCGCTCTGACCTTCTGAACTGACGCGGCGTCCGCCCCGCGGCCGCCGCCACCGTTACCGTCTGGTGCTCCCTGGACGAAACTGGACCCGGTACCTCTTGGTGCCGGGTTCTTTCTATGCGGCCACCAGTGCCGGTTCGGTCGCGGCGATCCAGCCGCCGCCGAGCACCCGGTCGCCATCGTACAGCACCGCTGCCTGGCCGGGCGCGACGCCATATTCGGGCG
>JAESGL010000559.1_pt1 | contig 13923 bp, 12 predicted proteins | sample 9269711 | NCBI WGS metagenome assembly JAESGL01 (sample SAMN14515918, study PRJNA621676) | algae metagenome | isolation source: Kastovskya adunca ATA6-11-RM4 and co-occurring heterotrophs from soil and... | place: Chile: Atacama Desert | collected 2011-06-27
CGTCGGGTCACGCCGCGCAGCTGATCATCTTCCAGAGCCTGATGCAGCCGGGCGACGAGTTCGTCGCCTCCAGAAAGCTCTATGGCGGCTCGATCAACCAGTTCGGCCACGCCTTCAAGTCCTTCGATTGGCGGGTGAAGTGGGCGGACCCCGAGGATGTCGGAAGCTTCGAGGCGGCGATCACCGACAAAACGCGGGCGATCTTCATCGAGTCGATCGCCAATCCGGGCGGCATCGTCGTCGACATCGCGGCCATCGCGGCGATTGCCCAGAAGCACGGCCTTCCGCTGATCGTCGACAACACCATGGCGACGCCGTATCTCTGCCGGCCGATCGAGCACGGCGCCGACATCGTCGTCCATTCGCTGACCAAGTTCATGGGCGGGCACGGCAACTCGATGGGCGGCGCCATCGTCGATGCGGGCACGTTCGACTGGTCGGCGACGGATCGCTATCCGATGCTGTCGCAGCCGCGGCCGGAATATAACGGCATCGTCCTGCACGAGACATTCGGCAACTTCGCCTTCGCGATCGCCTGCCGGGTGCTCGGCCTGCGCGATCTCGGCCCGGCGATCTCCCCCTTCAACGCCTTCATGATCCTCACCGGCATCGAGACGCTGCCGCTGCGCATGCAGCGTCATTGCGACAATGCCCGCGCGGTCGCGGAATATCTGAAGGGGCACGAGAAGGTCGGCTGGGTCTCCTATTCGGGGCTTCCCGACCATCCGAACCACGCTCTGATGCAGAAATACGCGCCGAAGGGTGCGGGGGCCGTATTCACCTTCGGCCTCAAGGGCGGGTACGAGGCCGGCGTCGCATTTGTGGAAGCGCTGGGCCTCTTCTCCCACCTCGCCAATATCGGCGATACGCGCTCGCTGGTGATCCACCCTGCTTCGACCACGCACAAGCAGCTGGCCGACGAGCAGAAGATCGGAGCGGGCGCCGGCCCGGACGTGGTGCGGCTGTCGATCGGCATCGAGAATGTCGACGACATCATCGCAGACCTCGAACAGGCGCTCGCCAAGGCGTAATGCACGCCGCGTCTGAAAGGGCCGGTCGCCACGCGCGTCCGGCCTTTTTGCTGCAAGCGGTTGCGGCGACGGCTGCGATACCCGATTTCCAGCCCATCACGACCGACAAGGGACCGACATGGCCGATCATTTCCTCCGCTTCGACAAGGCGCTCGTGCCGGTCGAGAACGGCGCGCCCGCCAAGGAAAAGATCCGCAGTGGCCGCCCCACCCACAAGACGTGGAACATCGAGGACGACGGCAACGGCCTTTACGCCGGCATCTGGGAATCGACGGTCGGCGAGTGGGAGATCGACTACACCGAGTGGGAGTTCTTCCACATTCTGGAAGGGGTTTCGGTGCTGACCGAGGAAGGCGGCGAGCCGGTCAAGCTCGTGGCGGGCGACAGCTTCGTCATCCGCCCCGGCTTCAAGGGCCGGTGGACGGTCGTGGAGCCAACGAAAAAGCACTACGTCATCAAGGTTTAGGCGTCGTTCCCCCGACGAAAAGCGAAGGCCGGGCTGTCGAGCACGCGGACATGACGCCTATCCCGACAGCCGGCGTCACGCCTTGACGATCGCAGGGCCGGACAGGCCGAGGCGGTGGAAGACGTTGCGCGTGTCGACGACGAGACGGGCGCTTTCCGCGATCATCGCGTAATCGACGTCGTCGTGATCGGTGACGATGAGCACGGCGTCGTAGTCCGCAACGGATTCCGGCGTCAGCGCCACCGAGCGGCGCCCCGCCAGTGCGGCGTGCTCGCGGGTGACGGGCACGGCTTCCAAGAAGGGGTCGTGATAGTCCGTATGGCTTCCGCGCTGCTCGAGCAGGCGGATGAGCTCGAAGGTCGGACTCTCCCGTATGTCGGAAACGTTCTTCTTGTAGGCGAGCCCGATCAGCAGGATGCGGGCCGAGCCCAGCGAGACCCGCTGATGGTCGTCGAGCGCTGCGGCGAGCCGATCGACGACGTAGCGCGGCATGGAAAGGTTGATCTCGCCGGCGAGCTCGATGAACTTGGTGGCGAGGCCGAACTCCCGCGCCTTCCAGGTCAGGTAGAACGGGTCGATCGGGATGCAGTGTCCGCCAAGGCCGGGCCCAGGGTAGAACGGCATGTAGCCGAACGGCTTGGTGGCCGCCGCGTCGATGACTTCCCAGACGTCGATCCCCATTGCGTCGTAGATCGTCTTCAGTTCGTTGACGAGCGCGATGTTCACCGCACGGAAGATGTTCTCGGTGATCTTCGCAGCCTCCGCCACCTTGGGCGAGGAAACCGAGACGACCCGCTCGACAACCGACCGGTAGAACGCCTCGACGAGTTGCGTCGCCTCTGCTCCGTCGCCGGCGACCACCTTCGGGATCGTCGCGGTGCGGAAGGTCGCGTTGCCGGGATCCTCGCGTTCGGGCGAGAAGGCGAGGAAGAAGTCCCGGCCGCTCTGTAGGCCGCCGGCTTCGAGGATCGGTCGGACGATCTCCTCCGTCGTCCCCGGATAGGTCGTCGATTCGAGCACGACGAGCTGGCCCGGCTTCAGGCTCTTCGCGATGGTCTCTGCCGTGGCGATGACGAAGCGCAGGTCCGGCTCGCGGTGGCGCGAGAGCGGGGTGGGAACGCAGATGGCGATGATGTCGCAATGCGCCAGTTCGGAGAAGTCGCCGCTTGCTCTGAACCGGCCGGCGCCGACGTGGCCAGCGACCACCTCCGGCGCGACGGAATCGATATAGGATCTGCCGGCGTTCAGGGTCTCGATCTTCAGCGGATCGATGTCGAACCCGACGGTTCGGAACCCGCCGCCGGCCGAAGCGGCAGCGAGCGGCAGCCCGACATAGCCGAGCCCGATCACGCCCACGACCGCCTCCTGAACCGACAGGCGCCGGCCGAGGGCTTCCGCGTGTGACGAGACCCCCCGGTCAGTCATCGTGAGGCGTGGGGGCGCGGCAGCCGCTCAGGCATCGCGCAGCGCCGCCAGCGCGATCTCCAGAACCCTCGCGCCGTCTGCCCCGGTGACGGCAACCGGAGCCGTTCCCAGGATCGCCGCCCGGAAAGCCTGCAGCTCCGCCTTCAGCGGCTCGTGGAAGCCGATGCCGATGCTGCGGTGGAGATAGCCGCCGTCCGGCTGGTAGCGCGAGAACTCCGACACGGTTCGCAGCAGCATGTCGCAGCTGATGAAGCGGTGGCGGGTGGAGACGTCGATGCGCCGCTGCTTGAACGGCGTCAGCCAGTTGGTGTTGATGCTCGCCAGCGCGCCGCTTTCCATGCGGAACTGCATGAAGGCGATGTCCTCATGCTCGCCGATCGTGCGCGAGACGAGGGTCTGGTGGTCGAGGATCTCGGAACGGGTCAGCCAGCGGATCAGGTCGATGTCGTGGACACCGAGATCGATGACGATACCGACGTCGCCGATGCGTGGCGGGAACGGCCCCACACGCGTGACGGCGACGGAAAGGATCTCCTCCTCGCCGATGGCCTGGCGCAGGCCCTCGATGGCCGGGTTGAAGCGTTCGACGTGGCCGACGACCAGTCGGCGGTCGTGCTCGTCGGCCAGCGCGACCAGCGCATGCGCTTCCTCGACCGTCCGTGCGATCGGCTTCTCCATCAGGACGTGGATGCCGGATCGGATCAGCTGGGAGCCGACGTCGAAATGCAGCGACGTCGGAAGCGCCACGACGGCGGCGTCGATGCCGAGCGCGATGAGCTCCTCGACCGTGGCGCAGGCGGTCGCACCGCTCGCCCGCGCCGCGCTTTCGCGCACGTCGACATTGTGATCGACGATGCCGACCAGTTCGAAGCCTTTCGTGTCGGCCAGCACGCGGACGTGGTTCCTGCCCATCACGCCGCAGCCGACGACGCCGATTTTCACCGCTTCTTCCAAATGTCTTCCCCGAACCGTTCGCATTGCCCGAGCCGGCCTTCAGGTTAAGGCGGGCATCGTCACCCGACCCTTTTCGCGAAAGGGGCAGGTTCTCGCGGGTTGTAGAAGTCGGGAGCGCCTTCGGCAATGCCTGCGGCGATCAGGCACCCGCCGGCGGCGTGCGCGACCGGCGGATGATCAGGCGCCTTGCGGGCAGCCGGACGGTCTGGCCCGCCGTTCAGCAGGCGCCGCGCAGATGAACTGACGCCAGCCGGCGCGCTCCTCACGGACCTTCACCGTGCGATGCCGCGTCTCGTATTGCGCCGGCACCTCCCGCGCGATCGTGCGCTCGGGTTGCAGCACCACCTTCTCGCGCACCGTCTCGTAGCGTGCGGGGATGACGTGCTGGCTGACGCGCTCGGGACTCAGCATCACCTGGACATGCTCGACGCCGTATTCGGCCGGGATGACCTCGTCCCAGCTCTCGCCCGGCTCTACCACGGTGCGCTTGAGCGTCTCGTATCGCGCCGGAATGACGATCCGGCAGTAGACCCTCTTGCCCTTGATGATCCGCCATTCCCACGTCTCGCGGGCAGGTTCCACCATCACCGTCTCGACGACCAGCCGATGAACGGAAGGCGCCGAGCGCCGCACGACCTGGGCTGGCCGCAATTCGACCTGCCTCGCCACGGTCGTGTATTTCGCAGGGATGAGCTGGCTGCTTACCTGCTCCGGCGCCACGAGTACTTCATGGGTGGCGTATCCGTACTGGGCAGGGACGGTGTCATATGCGACGAAGCCCGGCCGTACGAGGACATCTTCGGCAACGGTCGAGTAGAGGGCGGGGCTATGCGTCGGCTCGTAGCAGGCGCTTGGGCGGCCACCGGCCAGAGCGGGTGTTGCAGCTAGGATGCCGGCTGCGGCGGCGATCGCTGGAGAGAATTTCACGACAACGGCCTCCTGTTGCGTCAATGGCTCGCATATGACAGCCATAACGCGCGGATGCGCAAGATTCATGCCAAGAACGTCAAGTATTGTTTCTGTCTCGGTTAATCGATGGCATTTTAACGGTCGCTCGGAAGCTCGCGGCGAAAGCCGCGGCGCCTGCGCGAGGCCCAAAAAAGCCCGCTCGGGAGAGCGGGCTCTTTCGTCTTCAGCCGGGCGACGTAGCGCCCGTTGCGGGTTGATGCGTCAGCGCTCGATCTCGATGAGAATCTCGTTGCGCTTCATGAAGCCGGGGGTCCACGGCGGATTGTAGAAGGCGTACTGCGGATCGCTCTTCTGCTTCAGATTGTTGTCCGCCAGGTAGTTGTAGAGGCTCATCAGCTGCTTGCTCGCGAGCGTGGCGTTGAAATTGCCGGAGAAGCGGATCGCGGCCACGCGCCGGGCGGGCACGTCCCTGAGGGTCACGTCGCTGCTCGCCGGCTGGGGCAGGTTCGCCATCGTGTACTTCTTCGGCATGACGAAGCGGATCGCCCAGCCCTTCATCCGTCCCTCGCCCTCGGCGAGCTGCTGCAGGACCGGCGTCGTCATGGCGATCTTCTTGCCGTCCCGGTTGCGGGCGAAGATGTAGTCGGCGAGGGTATCGAAGCCCGAGCGGCGGGCCTTCTCGTGGTAGCCGCTCTTGATCGTCTCGGCGATGATCATGGCGTCATAGTCGCGGATCTCGATCGCACCGTCTTCGCGAACGACGTCGTAATCCGGCTCCTCGGAGTGTTCCTGAACCTTCTTCGTGACGTAGTAGGCGGTGCCCACGACAGCCACGGCGCCGCCGACCACCAGAAGCGCCGTCAGTTCCGGGCGAGCGCGCAGATAGTCGAGGCCCCGCTCGGTCTGCATCCCGCGGCGGAAGCTGTCGAAGCGCGGCAAGCGGATGTCCGGCAGGTGCCGGCGCGCATCGGCGAAATAGCAGCGCGCATCGTCCACGCCTTCTCCGGCAGAATCGCGCAGCGACAGCATGTGGCGGCGCGCCTCGTGCCCCGAAGGCATATGCCAGCCGGTCATGAAGTCCGGGAGATAGCGCGAGACCCCCGTCGGTTCGGGATGAAAATATGGAACGTTCCGCGCGATCGCCCGGCGCATGCGCTCGGTGCGGCTCGGGGCGGGATGGAAGCGCTCCACGGCCTGTGCCTCCAGTTCCGCCAGGCGCTCGCCGATGCTGCTCAGGGTCTCCGAAAGGCGGTCATAGTTGCTGGGCTTGTCTCGGAACATCATGGACTCCTGAAGTCATCGGTTCGGTAGCAGGGAAGGGCCGCATTCACGCGGAAGGATAATGCGGCTGGCCTCACGCGATAACGTGGACCTGCGACGATGGTTGCGCAGCCAACGATCGGCATGGGCGGCATGCTCGGTGAGCCCTTTGGCCTAGTCGCGGGATTTTCCAACCGTTTTTGCAACCTTTGCAGGGTCTGGGCATTCTTCCCCCATCAGGTTTTTCATGGCCTGATACTCCAGCCTGACTTGGGCGGCCTCGGGCCGCCCTTTTTTTGCCCGCGTGACGGACCTAGAGCGGCTTCGCTGGAGCCTCACTCAGCCTCCAGCGGTCGAGGACGGTGCCGAGCCCGCGGTCGAGCCGGTGCGGGGTCACCTCGCCGACATCCTGCGTCTGCCCGGTTCGCAGAAAGCGGAGAGACTCGTCCGGGAGGTCGATCAAAATCGCCGTCAGTGCCCCGTTCAGGACAGCGGCAGTGTCGATCGATATCCGGTTTTCCGTCACCACCGGATAACCGTCCTTCAGGGGCGAATGGCCGTGCACCACCACATGATCGAGGTGGCCGACGTGCTCGAGAAACGGCTCCCGGATCCACAGGCAGTCGTGCCGGTCCTGCCGATCCATCGGCCGTGCCGGGTCGACGCCCGCATGGACGAAGGCGAAGCCGCCGGCCGTTTCGAGAAGCGAGGCGTGCGCCAGGAGGGAAAGATGCGCCGGCCGCGTCTCAAGCACATGATGACGGGATGCGCTGATGTCCGCGCCGGGCTCGACGCCGTAGGATTGGAGCGTCTCGCCTCCGCCCTGCGCGAGCCAGTGCAGGGTCTCGTCGAGGGTCAGCCGGTCTTCCAGGAAACGAAGCAGCCAGTCGTCATGGTTGCCGAGCAATAGCTTCGACCCTGGCCGGGCGTCGAGCGCCGACACGACCAGGTCCATGGCGCGCCGGCTGTCCGGGCCACGGTCCACGATGTCGCCGAGAAAATAGATCGGCCAGGTGGGCACGATCCGGTCGAGCCCGACGAGCATCGTCTCCAGGAGATCGGCGGTGCCGTGGACGTCACCGATCGCGACGATCTGGTCTGGTGTCTCGGTCAACGTCACTCCATCGGCTCGAGGAGGCGGTAAGCTGGCGGCTCCACGGCCGCATCAGACTCAGAACGCCCAGGTGCGGGCCTTGGAGATCAGGAAGTCCCGGAACACCTTGAGCTTCGCCGCGCTGCGCATCTGCTCCGGGTAGCAGAGATAGGTGTCGAAGGTCGGCATCTCCATCTCCGGCAGGACCTGGACAAGCTTGGCGCGCTTGTCGACCATGTAGTCCGGCAGCAGCGCCAGGCCAATGCCGCTTTCGATAGCCGATCGGATCGCCATGAGATTGTTGATCTGCAGGATCGGGTTCCGCGACTTGCCCTCGGGAAGCCCGACCGTCTCCAGCGTGTTGAGGTTACGCAGATAGTTCGGCGCCGGCTCGCCGAATGTGATGATCCGGTGATGGTCGAGATCCTCGATCGTCTCCGGCGTCCCGAAGCGGGCGAGATAGGAGGGGGCGGCGTAGACGTGCAGGTGCACGGTGAAGAGCCGCCGCTGGATCAGGTCCGGCTGCTGGGGCTGACGCAGGCGGATGGCCGCGTCGGCCTTGCGCATGGTCAGATCGATCTCCTCGTTGTCGAACACCAGCTGCAGTTCGAGCTCGGGATAGAGTTCGAGGAACTCCTTCGAGCGTTCGGTGAGCCAGCCGGAGCCGAGGCCCACCGTCGTCGTCACCCGAAGCTTGCCGGTCGGCTTCTCGCGGGTCTCGGTCAGCTGGACCCGGACCGCTTCGAGCCGCTTCAGCACGTCATTCGCGGTCTGGAAGAGCAGCTCGCCCTGCTCGGACAGCACCAGCCCCCGCGCGTGGCGGTGGAACAGGGGAACCCCGATCTCCTGCTCCAGCGCAGCGACCTGCCGGCTGATCGCCGACTGGCTGAGATTGAGCGCGTCCGCCGCGTGCGTGAACGAGCCGGCTTCCGCCGCGGCGTGGAAGATCCGCAGCTTGTCCCAATCGAGCGCCATGGGTGGTGTTTCCTGAGATGGCTCGGGAAGAGGGCGCAGCGCCCCCTGCGAATGCTATTCGGCGGCGACCCGCGTCTCGTCGGCGGATCGGGCCGCCAGCCATTTCTCCGCCTCCAGCGCCGCCATGCATCCCATGCCGGCCGCAGTGACGGCCTGGCGGTAGACGTCGTCGGCGACGTCGCCGGCAGCGAAGACGCCCGGCACGGAGGTCTGCGTCGTGCCCGGCTCCACCCACAGATAGCCGGACGGCTTCTGCCGCAGTTGGCCGACGAACAGCTCCACCGCCGGAGCGTGGCCGATGGCCACGAAGACGCCGTCGGTCGGGTGCTCGACGATCTCACCGGTGAGCATATTGCGCAGCCGCACCGCCTCCACCGACTTCATCGGATCGGTGGCGCCGACGATCTCCTCGACCGCGGTGTCCCACAGCACCTCGACATTCGGCGTGCCGAACAGCCGGTTCTGGAGGATGCGTTCCGCACGGAACTCGTCGCGCCGATGCACCACCGTCACCTTGCGGGCGATGTGCGACAGATAAAGCGCTTCCTCGACCGCGGTGTTGCCGCCGCCGACCACGACGACGTCCTTGCCGCGATAGAAGAAGCCGTCGCAGGTGGCGCAGGCGGACACGCCGAAGCCCTGAAAAACGTTCTCGCTCGGCAGGCCGAGCCACTTCGCCTGGGCCCCGGTCGCGACGATCAGCGCGTCGCACGTGTAGATCGTGCCGGAATCGCCGGTGAGACGGAACGGCCGCTGCGCCAGATCCGCCGAGACGATCAGGTCGCTGGCCATCTCGGCGCCGACGTGGACCGCCTGCGCCTTCATCTGCTCCATGAGCCACGGGCCCTGGATCGGATCGGCGAAGCCCGGATAGTTCTCGACTTCGGTCGTGATGGTGAGCTGGCCGCCCTCCTGCAGCCCGGCGACGAGCAGCGGCTTCATCATGGCGCGGGCGGCATAGATTGCAGCGGTGTAGCCGGCCGGCCCCGATCCCAGGATCAATATTTCCGCATGGCGTTCGGTCATGGTGGCCTCGCTTCGATGGCCTCTGGCAGATGGCCCCGCAAATATGCCCGTTCAATAGACGAGGGGGTGCGGGCCTGCAACACGGCCTGCGAGCCCGGGTGCGAGGCGCGGCCGGTATCCGCTGCAGATTGCCGACGTCTCGATGAGGCGGTAGAAGACCGCCGATCGCCCCGGCAGAGGGTGCGCCGTCGATACGCCTTTGGAGCGATCCATTTTCAGGACCATTGCCCACGTCACGTCGATCTTCGGACTGGCTCTCGCCGCCGCGATGATGGTGTCGGCGCTCGTCGATCTCGCCGACCAGAACGAGGACTGGCGGGTCTTCGTGGGCACCGGCTTCATGGTCGGTATCGTCTGCGTGCTGATCGCCGTGGCAACCCGTGGCGAACGCCCGAAATTCACCCCGCGTCTCGGCTTCCTGCTGGTGACGACGGTGTGGCTGTTCGCGACGGTCGTGGGCTCGCTGCCGATCTACTTCTCCTCGGTCAACGTCACCTACGCCGGCGCGTTCTTCGAGTCGATGTCGGGCCTGACCACGACCGGATCGACGGTCATCTCCGGCCTCGACGCGCTGCCGCCCGGCATCCTGATGTGGCGCTCGCTGCTGCAATGGCTCGGCGGCATCGGAATCATCGGCATGGTGCTGCTGATCCTGCCTTCGCTGCAGGCCGGCGGCATGGCGCTGTTTCACATGGAAAGCTCGGACAAGTCGGACAAGGTGCTGCCCCGGGTGAACCAGCTCACCGGTGGCCTGATCGCCGCATACCTTGTCCTGACGGTGCTGTGCGCTGCCGCCTACACCTCGCTGGGGATGGAATTCTTCGACGCGATCAACCACGCCATGACGACGCTCGCGACGGGCGGCTTCTCCACCCACGACGCCTCGATGGGCTATTTCGAGGACAACCGCATCCTTCTCGCCTCGACCCTCTTCATGATCCTCGGGGCGCTGCCCTTCGTCATCTACATCAAGGCCTTCCTGCCGCGCCGCTTCCAGCTGTGGCGCGACCCGCAGATCGTCGTTTTTCTCATGATCTGCCTCGTGCTCAGCTTCTCGATCGCGGTGACGCGGCGGATCATCAACGATACGCCCTTCGGCGAGGCGCTCGTCTCCTCGACGTTCAATCTGGTTTCGATCATCACCACGACCGGCTACGCGTCCGACGACTACACGCTCTGGTCCAATGCCGCGATCGGCATCTTCTTCCTTGCGACGTTCCTGGGCGGCTGCGCCGGCTCGACGTCCGGCGGGATCAAGGCCAACCGGCTCGTCATCCTCTATCTGGTCGTGCGCGCCAGCTTCCGTCGCCTCGTTCGTCCGCACGCCGTCATCCGGCTGAAATACGGCAATGACGACATCTCGTCCCAGACGATCCAGACCGTGACGATCTTCTTCTTCCTGTATTTCGGCACGCTCCTGATGGGCACCGTCCTGCTGACGGTGTTCGGACTGGACCTGATCACCGCATTCTCCGGAAGCCTGACGGCCGTATCGAACGTCGGCCCCGGCTTCGGCCAGATCATCGGCCCGGCCGGGAATTTCGCTACCCTGCCCGACAGCGCGCTGTGGGTTCTCTCGACGTTGATGCTGCTCGGCCGGCTCGAACTGGTGACGGTGTTGATCCTGCTGTTCCCCTCCGTGTGGACGGACTAGGGCGGGGACGATGGACATGATCGAGCCAGGGCTTCCGGCCTGTTTCATCAATCTCGATCGCGCCACCGAGCGACGCGACTTCATGGAGCGGCAGGGCAGGCGGCTCGGTCTCGGCCTCGCGCGCATCAGGGCGCTCGAGCCGACGGACATCGACGACGCAGCCTATGGCTGGATGTCCCGGTCCTGGGAGCGGCCGATCACCCGGATCGAGGTGGCGGTTCTGATGTCGCACGCCCGGCTTTGGGAGCGGGCGGCCGCCAGCAATGCCGGCATCGTCGTTCTCGAGGACGATGCGGTGCTGTCGCCGCGCATCGGCGACTTTCTCCACTCGCCGCCGACGGGCGAATGGGACCTCGTGAATCTGGAATGGTTCGGCCGGCGAAAATATTTTCGCCGATCTGCCGCCGACCGGACGCGTCCGCGGATTACGGCTGTGGCCCGGGACAAGGCGGGGGCGGGGGCCTATTTTCTGAGCCCTGCCGGCGGCCGGAAGCTGCTTTCCGCGCTGGCCACACATGCCGCCCCGGCGGACGCGTTCATGTTCCGGAACGGGCGGTTGCGGATCGGCCAGGCGGAGCCGGCGCTGGCGATCCAGGCGCACATCCTGGCCGCTGAAGGGATCGAGCCTGGTATCCGGACCGTCACGCAGATCCATCAGCCGCGCGAGCGGCTGCCGCTGTTCTCCGGCACGATGATGTATCGCGCCCGGCGCGTCGCCGCACAGTTCGGTCTCGTGCGATACCAGGTGGGACGGCTGGGGCCGGTGGTCCTGCGACTTCCGGAGATCGATTTCGACGAGTTCCGCCGCGCCGTCGGGCCGGAAGCCGGCGGTCAGGCAGGATCGTCCAGCGTCCAGAGCCAACGGTAGACGGAGCCGATCTCTCCCGCCTCGCGCGCGAGCGGGAAGGCTTTCCTAACATGCGCGAGCGCTGCCTCTCCGGAACGGCGGCGCAGATTGTCGTCGTCGAGATACGGTGCGATGGCTGCGGCGAGCGCCGGAGCATCGCCGGCCGGCACGACCCGCCCGGTCACGCCCTCCACGATCTGTTCGCCGAAGGCTCCGGCATCGCTCGCCACGACCGGCGTGCCGCTGGCCATCGCCTCCAGCGGCGTCAGGCCGAATCCCTCGTTGCGCGGTGGCGCCACATAAAGGTCGAAGCGGCGAAACCACGGCGCGACATCATCGACCTCGCCCAGCAGCCATATGCGGTCCGTAAGGCCGGCCGCCTCGATCCTGGCCCGCAACTGCGCCTCGAATTTCGCGTGCTCGGCCGTGGTGCGGCCGGTGATCACGGCGATCCAGTCCGGTCGCGACGGGAGAAGGGCGATCATGGCGTCGACGAAGAGGTCGGTCCCCTTCTGGTGCCGGATCCGTCCGGAACAGCCGACGACCCGCCTTCCCTGGATCAGGGGCGCCGAGGCTTCGGCCGGCCGGGGGCCGTCGGGGCCGAAGCGCTCGAGGTCGATGCCGTGCAGGATCACGGTGGCAGGAGCGTCGAGATAGGCGGCGCTTCGGGCGCTGGTCGCGATCACGGCGTCCATGCGGCCGATCAGGAAGCGTGTCCAGGCGGTATGATATCGCTGTGCGGCCGAGGTGAAGACAAGCCGCAACGGTATCCGGAGAACGTCGCGGAGAACGACGCCGGCGAGCATCTCGGTATTGCGACGGGCATGCCAGATGCGGCGGCGGTGTCGCGCTGGACGCCGCCAGAGAGCGGGAATGGCCGCGAAGCCCAGCCGCGGCACCGAGGCCGGCAGCACGTCGGGCCCCATCGTCGCTATGCCGATGTCGCGCGCCTGCAATGGCAGGAGCTGCACGATAGTCGACGTCACGCCCGACAGACGGCGTTTGAAGTTCGGCGCGACGACCTCGACGTCTTCGATACGCATCAGCTTGTCTCTGGCGGTCCAGCCGCGGCGGACGTCCACCTGCCGCCGTCGCGGCGGAGGACCGCCATCCGGGCCTTGCCCGATCATGCGATTGCGCGGCACGGGCGCCGGGGCTTCATCTCCGGCACGCGGCCTTGAAATCATCGCGAGCCGGATGCCGATGTTCCTCGTCTCCGGGAGGCTGAGGCACGCGAAAAAGCGACGCGCTTCAGCCCCAGCGCAACTCGAGGATCTCGTAGGAGCGTGCGCCGCCCGGCGCCGTCACCTCGACGGTGTCGCCTTCGCCCTTGCCGATCAGCGCCCGGGCGATCGGCGAGGAGATCGAGATCCGGCCGTTCTTGACGTCGGCCTCCTGGTCGCCGACGATCTGATAGGTCTTCTCTTCCTCGGTGTCCTCGTCGACCAGCTTCACGGTCGCGCCGAACTTGACCCGGTCCCCCGACAGCTTCGCGACGTCGATGACCTCGGCGCGGGCCGTGAGATCCTCCAGCTCGGAGATGCGGCCTTCGTTCAGGCTCTGGGACTCCTTGGCGGCGTGGTACTCGGCGTTTTCCGACAGATCGCCATGAGCGCGCGCCTCGGAGATCGCCGCGATGATCCGCGGGCGCTCTTCCTGCTGACGCCGACGAAGCTCTTCCTTGAGCGACTCGAAGCCGGCACTCGTCATCGGGACCTTGTCCATCGCCTCCACCTTTCCGACGCCCGGCAGACCGGGCGCCTTGTCCTTCATCGCCGGCCTGGCCGGGGCACAATAACAAACCGGCCCCGAACGGTGCGATCCGTACGGAACCAGCGTGACGCTCGGACCGGGAAGACGTCCGATCGGCCCGTCCGAACGGCCTTTTCGAGATCAGACGGTTACAAAGTACGACTGCAGCGGGCGAACTTCAAGATTGCCGCTCCGAAGCGCCGCGATGGCTTCGGCCGCGGCGATCATGCCTGAAAGGGTCGTGTAATACGGAACCTTGTGGATCAACGCGGCGCGGCGCAGCGAGCGCGAGTCGGAGAGCGCCTTGGCGCCTTCCGTCGTGTTGAGCACCAGCTGCACCTGCCGGTTGCGAATCGCGTCCTCGATGTGGGGACGCCCCTCGAGCACCTTGTTGATCTTCTCGGCCGGCACGCCGCTCTCGACCAGGAAGCGCTGCGTCCCGCCGGTCGCAATGATCCGGAATCCGAGCGTGTGCAGCTGGCGCACCGGAGCAAGGACCCGGTCCTTGTCGGTGTCGCGGACGGAGACGAA
>JAESGL010000560.1_pt1 | contig 13873 bp, 14 predicted proteins | sample 9269711 | NCBI WGS metagenome assembly JAESGL01 (sample SAMN14515918, study PRJNA621676) | algae metagenome | isolation source: Kastovskya adunca ATA6-11-RM4 and co-occurring heterotrophs from soil and... | place: Chile: Atacama Desert | collected 2011-06-27
CAGGGATTTTCTTCACATTGGCGCGCAGGGGCAACTCGCTCGAGTCCTCGTCCGTTGAACCGGGGACCAAAATGGAGAGAAACATGCGCAATTTGTCAGGCAAATCCATCGCGATCGTCGCGACCAACGGCTTCGAACAATCCGAACTCGAAGTGCCATTGAACAAGCTGCGGGAAGCCGGCGCCGAGGTGCACGTGGTCTCGCTCGAGGCGGGAGAAATCAAGGGCTGGGACAAGACCGACTGGGGAAACACTGTTGCGGTCGACAAGACGGTCGATGAGGTGAGCGCTGATGCCTACGACGCCATCGTCCTGCCGGGCGGCCAGATCAATCCCGACCTGCTTCGGGTCGAGCCCAAGGTGCTTGATTTGATCAATGCGTTTTGGGAGCAGAAGAAGGTTGTGGCGGCAATTTGCCATGCGCCGTGGCTGCTGGTCGAAACGGGCATCGTGAAAGGCCGCAAGGTCACCTCCTATCCATCGGTGAAGACGGACGTCATCAACGCTGGTGGCCGTTGGGAGGACAGCCAGGTCGTTGCCGACCAGGGGCTTGTCACCAGCCGCAAGCCAGACGACCTCGATGCGTTCTGCGAAAGGATCGCCGAAGAAATCTGCGAAGGCTTGCACGAGCGCCGCGCGGCGTAACGCACCATTGCTTCGGCATGGCGGGCTTGCTATCTGCCCGCCATGTCCAAACAGATCATACATATCGTGGGCGGCGGCCTCGCCGGCTCGGAAGCCGCCTGGCAAGCCGCCGAAGCTGGCGTTCAGATTGTGCTGCACGAAATGCGGCCGGTCCGCGCCACCGACGCCCACCACACCGATAGCCTTGCAGAACTCGTCTGCTCCAACAGCTTCCGCTCGGATGACCACGAGCAGAACGCCGTGGGCTTGCTGCATGAGGAGATGCGCCGCTGCGGCTCGCTGATCATGCGGGCGGCCGACCAGCACAAGCTGCCGGCGGGTGGCGCGCTGGCAGTGGACCGACACGGCTTTTCAGCGGCGGTTACGGAGGCGATCTCCAACCATCCAAACATCACCATCGCCCGCGAAGAAGTGGCTGGCTGGCCGCCGGAGGAGTGGGAGAATGTCATCATCGCGAGTGGGCCGTTGACTTCCCCTGCCCTGGCCGATGCCATCCTTGCCAAGACCGGCGAAGACGCGCTGGCGTTCTTCGATGCAATCGCACCGATCGTCCACTATGACAGCATCAATCACGATATCGCCTGGAAGCAGTCGCGCTATGACAAGGCGGGCCCAGGCGGCACGGGAGCGGACTATCTCAACTGTCCCATGGACAAGGAGCAGTACGACCGTTTCGTCGACGCGCTGCTGTCCGCGCCCCTGCACGAGTTCAAGGACTGGGAGAAAGTCCCCTATTTCGATGGCTGCCTGCCCATCGAAGTGATGGCAGAACGCGGCCGGGAGACCTTGCGGCACGGCCCGATGAAACCGGTGGGCCTCACCAATCCGCGCAACCCCACAGTCAAGGCATATGCCATTGTGCAACTCCGGCAGGATAATGCGCTGGGTACGCTCTGGAACATGGTCGGCTTCCAGACCAAGATGCGCTATGGCGTCCAGACCGAGATCTTCCGCATGATCCCCGGGCTGGAAGAGGCGCAGTTCGCCCGACTCGGCGGGTTGCACCGCAACACCTTCATCAACTCCCCCAAGGTGCTCGGGCCCGACCTGCGACTCAAAGCAGATCCGCGCATTCGCTTTGCCGGCCAGGTGACTGGGGTCGAGGGCTATGTGGAGAGCGCCGCCGTCGGTCTCATCACCGGCCGCCTAGCTGCTGCCGATGCCATTGGCTCGCCGCTGGCAACGCCACCGACAACGACGGCTCTGGGTGCGCTTGTGGCGCACATCACGGGTGGCCATATCGAGTCCGAGAGCTATAGCGGCGCCCGCAGCTTCCAGCCGATGAACGTGAACTTCGGTCTGTTCCCGCCGGTCACCGTCACCCGTCCTGAAGGAGTCACGCGGTGGCGGGGCAATGACAAAGTCATGGCGAAGCGGCGCGCCATCACCTCTCGCGCGCTGCACGATCTCGGCGCCTGGGCCAGCTAGCGGCCTTGTCGTAGCCCCCACCAGGAGAGCCGGGCGATCTTGCGCCAGTCCGGCTCATCCACTGCGGGGGCAAAAACCGAACTCTGCCTGTTCTTGAGGGCCGCCAGCTGCGGCCGCAGAGTGGCGATCGGCGCAAAGGCGGCGCGCAGCCTGGCCGGGAGCGCGCCAATGGCGCTATCAGCCTTGTCGAGATGCTCGCCTGCCATTTCGGTCAGCTGACCGATGGCTTCGACCACGCCCTCGCTCTCTTGGCCGGAAAAGAGCTCGCGCTCGCTGACCCCGTTGGCCGTAAACACCGACCAGGGCAGCATGATGCGGCCTTGCGAGGAGACATGGCCGAATGCCCGAAGGTGCCCTATTATCGCATGGGCCACGCCGAGGTGACCTGCCGCATCACCCGTCTCAACCGGTTCGCCGTCATTGAGGATCATGGCGGCGAGCTGATAAAGCGTCGAAGCCGTCTCGCCCGCATAGCCCTCGAAGGTGGCGACATCGGGCATCGGGTCGTCATAGAGATCGAAGCGCCGGGCCGCGATCAGGCGCAGCAGAGTGCCTGTTGGCAACTGGTACTTCGCAACCGTCTCCAGCAGCGCTTCCGCCACAGGGTTCTGCCGGACCATGCCATGGCCTTCCCCGTCGAGCGCATCGGCCCACCATTGCAGGCGGACCTCACCCGGAGCTGGATTGGTAACGCGCTCACGAACTGAAGCGACGTCGGCGTTGAAGGCGTAGAGAGCCGTCACCGCTTGGCGCTGCGGGCCGGTTAGCACCAGCGTGGCGAGATAGCGGTCACGGTCGGCCGTGCGCAGAGCGTCCGCGGCGTGGCTGAAGCTGTCGGTATCCACTCAGCGGACCCTGTCGACCGCGATCAGAGCGGCGGCAACGGCACGCTCTTCAGCCATCAGGACATTGTAGGTGCGAACAGCACCTCCGGTGGCAATTGCTTCAACAATCACCTGGCGCTCACGAAAGGCTTCGCGCAGCTGCCGCGGAACGGCAGAGATGTCGTGCCCCAGCCCAATCAGCAGGACATCGATATCGTCGGCAGCGGCCAACACGGGAGCGAGCGTTTCGAGCGTCACTTGCTCTGCTCGCTCGACACTCCAGGCTTGCATGCTACCCGGCAGGCACAACAAGGATCCGCGGTGGGAAACACCGGCAAAGCGGAAGCCCCCATTGCCATAGGCATCGATCTGCGTCTGCTGCGGGTAGGAGCGAGCTTCGCTTTCCGCCATGCACTAATCCTCTTAGACGGCGGCGCCGTCTGCCTGCTTGGCCTCAACGGCCTGCGGTTCTGCGCGTTCCTTGAGCCCCAGATAGACCAAGATGGGAGCTGCGATGAAGATCGAGGAGTAGGTGCCAACCAGCACGCCGAAGATCATCGACAGCACGAAACTGCGGATCACTTCGCCGCCAAACACTGCAAGCGCCAGCAGTGCAAGCAATGTGGTTGGACCCGTTAAAACGGTACGCGACAGCGTGGAATTGATGGCACGGTTGAGCAGATCAACCAGCGGCACCTTGCGATATTTGCGCATGAACTCGCGCACGCGGTCGTACACCACCACCGTGTCGTTGAGCGAGTAGCCCACGATGGTCAGGATAGCCGCGATGCTGGAGGCGTTGAACTCGATACCCGTAAGCGCGAAGAAGCCGATTGTCAGAATGACGTCGTGCAGGGTCGAAACCACGGCGCCCACTGCAAACTGCCACTCGAACCGGAACCATAGATAGGCAAGGATCGCGAGCACGGCGACGGAGAGGCCAATTGTGCTGGTGAGAGCGAGCTCACTCGAAACAGTGCCGCTCACCGCTTCGGTGCGGCGAACTTCGTAGTTCTCTGCGGTGAGGAGGTCCGTTACCCGGTCAACGGCAGCTTGCTGCGCCTCCGGGCCACCTTCCTGCAGTTCGATGCGGATCAGCAGGTCTTCTGGAGGGCCGAATCCCTGCACCTGCACGTCACCCAGATCGAGTGTCCCAAGCGCCTGCCGGATAACGCCGGGATCTGCTGGACCATCCTGATGCTGCGCCTCTATCGAGGTGCCGCCCTTGAAGTCGATACCGAGATTAAGCCCGTGAATACCGAACCACGCCAGCGAAGCGACAGATAGGATCACCGAGCCGGTGATCGCGATCTTGCGCCAGTTCATGAACGGAATCTTAGTGTTGTCAGGGACGAATTTGACCAGCTGGACCTTGAGCTGCTTGGGGCGCGCCGCGCCATACCAGCGCTCAATAATGAGCTTGGTGATAAAGTAGGCACTGAATAGGGTCGTCATGATGCCAAGCGCCAGCGTCACCGCGAAGCCCTGCACCGGTCCGGAGCCCAGAAAGAACAGCACGATGGCGGCGATGAACGTGGTGACATTCGAGTCAAGGATGGCGCTCATCGCATTGGAGAAGCCCGCCTCTATCGATGCAATGATGGATCGTCCCGCTGCCCGCTCTTCTCGGATGCGCTCGAAAATCAGCACGTTGGCGTCAACCGCCATGCCCATGGTCAGCACGATACCCGCAATGCCCGGCAGCGTGAGGGTCGCGCCAAGCAGCGAGAGCGCGCCGATCACCATCAGCACGTTGATGATAAGCGCCACGTTGGCGAAGACACCGAACACGCCATAGGCAATCAGCATGAAACCGACGGTGCTGATGCCGGCGATGATGCCAGCAATCAGGCCACCACGCACGCTATCGGCGCCAAGGCTGGGGCCGACTGATCGTTCTTCAACGATATCAAGACTGGCCGGCAGGGCGCCGGCCCGGAGCAGAACAGCCAGGTCGTTAGCCGATGCCGTGGTGAAGCTGCCAGAGATCTGGCCACTGCCGCCTGTAATTGGCTGCTGAATGACTGGCGCGGTGATGACGAGATTGTCGAGCACAATCGCGAAGCGCTGACCCACATTGGCAGAGGTGATCTGTCCAAAGGTAATCGCGCCGCGGGTGTCGAAGCGGAAGCTCACCACCGGCATGCCGCGTTGCTGATCATATGCGGGCTGGGCATCGACGAGGGACTCGCCACCCAAGGAGACGTCCTCGTAGAGTAGCTCGGCGCCGCCTTCCTGGGTGGGAACGATAATGGTACCGGCAGGCAGCCCCTGGGCCTCAGCCTGCGCGGCCGTCATGCCGGGATAGACCATATGGAACGTGAGGCGCGCCGTCTGCGAGATCAGGTTCTTCAGACGATCTGAGTCGTCGAAACCGGGCACCTGCACGAGAACGCGGGTGTCCCCCTGGCGCTGGATCAGCGGTTCGGTGGTGCCCAACTCGTCGATACGGCTGCGGATGACTTCCACCGATTGCGCCACCAGGGCGCTCATGCGCTGGTTGATCCCCTCGCCAGTGAGAGCGATGGTGAGACGGCCGTCAGCCGCCTGACCAAACGCGAGTTCATCGACCCCGACGCCGGCGAACAATGCGTCGCTCAGGGTATTCTGCAAACCCTCAAGTGCCGTCGCCGCCTGCTCGCGCTGCGATGGGTCGGTCAACTCAATGGTGATGGTGGCGGTAGCTTCATCGGTCGTGATGATGTTGCCGATGCCATTTTGATTGGCCAGGACGTTGCGAGCATCGCGACGAAGATCGCGCAATCGCTCCGTTATGATAGCCTCTCGATCTACTTCGAGCAGCAGGTGCGAGCCGCCCTGCAGGTCAAGACCCAGCACCATCTGCTGCTTGGGCAGCCAATCAGGCAGTCCGTTCACGAAGTCGCGGTCGAGAAAATTGGGGAGTGCAAAGAGCACGCCCATAAGGGCGACCAGAACAATGAGGACAGCGCGGATTGGCGAGGATTTCATCAAGAACGTCCTAGAAAGCAGAAACCGGAGCCCTTGGGCTCCGGCATTGGGAGTAGCCGGACTTTACGCCGGTTTGTTGTCGTTGACTGGCTCTGCCTTGCTGCGCACATCTGCGACCATGCTGCGCACGAGCTTGACCTTAACGCCTTGAGCGATTTCGACCTCAAGGTCCTCGCGGTCGACAGCCTTGGTCACCTTGCCCACGATGCCCCCAGTCGACACAACCGTGTCGCCACGACGGATGGCAGCCAACATGGCCTGCTGCGCCTTCAGGCGCTTCTGCTGCGGCCGAAAAATCAGAAACCAGAAGATGACCACCAGCAGAAGGATGGGCATGAGCTGGATAAAGATGTCGGCGATACCACCGGTGCCTGGGGCTCCAGCGGCCTGCGCAAAAGCGGGCGTTACGAACATAGGGCGTGCTCCATTTTCTCTTTTTACTTATGAAGGGGCCGCGCCAGGCACCAGCATCGACTGCGCTGCCACTGGACGCATCTGGGGCTTGTTGTACTTGCACCCCGGTCAAAATCGCGCGGACTATACCGTTGCACCCAAGCGATTGCAAAGCCATTCCAATGGCCACAAATTGCCGCGCCTACCACGAGGATCTTCCATTGTGCAGAGCACGAACTATCTGGCGGAAATTGCCACAACGCTTGAAAAAATCGCCAAGTCACTGGAGACCATGGCACCGACCGCTGATGGCTCTGCAAGCGGCATCGGCGAGGTCGACGCCTACCATTGGGAGGGTAGTAGCGCAGCCTTGATGCCCGTCCGTAAAGTAAGCCGCGTGCCACTTGAGATGCTCAAGGGAATCGACCAAGTGCGAGACATCCTGCTGCGGAACACCGAACAGTTCGCCCGCGGCCATGGTGCAAACAACGCTCTGCTCTGGGGCGCCCGCGGCATGGGCAAGAGTTCGCTTGTCAAAGCCATTCATGGAGACATTGCGGGGCGAGCCAACGAGGGCTTCCAGCGACTCATCCTGATCGAGATTGCTCGCGAGGATCTGGAAACCCTCCCTGCCCTGATGCGTCGCATCGCTGGTGAGCCGGCTCGCTTTATCGTCTTTTGCGACGATCTGAGTTTTGACAGCGGGGAGACCAGCTATAAGTCCCTCAAGACCATTCTGGATGGCGGGTTGGAAGGCCGCCCCGACAATGTGCTGTTTTACGCAACTTCGAACCGCCGGCACCTGATGCCGCGCGACATGATCGAAAATGAGCGCTCAACCGCAATCAATCCGGGGGAAGCCGTGGAGGAGAAGGTCTCGCTGTCCGACCGGTTTGGCTTGTGGCTGGGCTTCCACAACTGCGACCAAGACACATTTCTCACGATGGTGCGCAGCTATGCCGAGCACTTTGGCTTGGGCTTGGATGAGCAGCTCCTGCGAGCTCGCGCCATCGAGTGGGCAGCAACGCGCGGTGCACGATCCGGGCGCGTAGCCATCCAGCTGGTCCGTACTCTGGCCGGCGAAATGGGCAAGCCAGTTTGAGCTTGCACAAATGAAAATCCCCGCCGTGGCGGGGATCTCGGTACTTCCGCGGCTCTCTAGCTGGCGAGAAGCGGCATCGGGTCGACTGGGGTGGCACCCTTGCGCAGTTCAAAGTGCAACTGCGGCTTGGTGACCGAACCGGTCATGCCCGCGGCACCAATTTTGTCGCCGCGGCTGACGGTGGCGCCCTTGGCAACGCTCATCGAGGACAGATGGGCATAGGCCGAAACATAGCCATTGGGATGGCGAATGAGGACGAGGTTGCCGTAGCCTTCCACGCCCGAACCGACATAGATCACGGTGCCATTCTCTGCGGCGGCAACCGCCGCGCCCTCTGACGCTTCAATGTTGATGCCGGTGCCTTTGGACGAGGCGAAATCGACCAGAACGCGGCCACTGACTGGCCAGCGGAACTTGTCGTTGCCGGACATGGCAGGCTCTGCGGCCGGTGCAGTGGCGACTTGCGTCGGCGCAGGCTGCGGGGCGGCAGCTGGATCGGCGGCGGGCGGCGGGCTGGCCTGCATGTTTGTTGGCACCGTCGCAGGAGCGGCCGGCTGGGCGGGCTGCGGCGCCGCCATTGGGGTTGCACTCGCAACTTGCGTGGGCGCTTTGGTGGCCAGAAGATCGGCCCGACCCGGGATCGTAATGGTCTGACCCACGACGATCTTGTCGGGCGAGGACAGGCCGTTAGCCTGAACCAAGGCCTGCGTCGTCACATCGTAACGGCGAGCGATGGTGTAGAGTGACTCACCGCTGGCAATCGTATGGGTGAAAGTATTGCCGTTGGCCGGTGTCGGCGTTGTTGCTGCGGTGGCCATAGTAGGCACCGAGCTATTGGTGGGGAGGCTGCCGAGAACGGCAGGCGAAGGCATCGGCGCGGCCGAGGCGAGGGCGGGCTGGGGTTGCATGGCTGGCAGGGATCCCTGGGACGGTGAACTCAGTACTGGAAGGTCTTGGGACTGGACGGAGGGTGAGACCCCTGCCGTCGCCACCGGCTGTGCGAAGCCGGTATTGGCGGGTTGATTCCAAGCCGGCTGCACCGGCTGGCTGTTCCAGCTTGCACCACCAATGGGAGCGGGCGGCAGGAACTGGTTCTCGGCGACCATATTTTGTGGTGCACCGAGGCTGGAGGGCATGGGTTGATTGAAACTTGCGGGAGCCGACTGAGCCACCGAGCTAGTGGTGGTCGCGTCACCGAAGGTTCGACTACCGAGGCTTGAACACCCGGTCAGAGCGATGGCGGCGACCATCAGGCTTGCCATGGCAGTGGCGCCTTTGGGCGCGCTACGGAATAGGCGGATACGCATCAGCTCACTCGTTACGCAGGTACTCAACACAAGATCGAAACTACGCGGGTAAGGTAAAGACGAGTTTAAAGCCGATGCGAATTGCGCAATTTGCAGTGCGAGCGATTCAGGGCTGGGTAAGCCTAATGGAAGCGAGCATCATGAGTGATGCACCGCTGCATCACAGGGTCAGACGAGCCGCCAAGTCGCCGACGAGTGCCATGTGAGTTTGCTGCAGCAGCATTGGGGTCACCGTGATGAAGCCGTCACGGCGCATGGCCTCGAAATCGGCTGCCGGATCGAGCGGTAGCGGGGTTTCAGGAATGGCGATGAAGAATTTGCCATCATTGTCGCTCGCATAATAGCGAAAGGGCGAGCGGGAGAACCGCTGGTGCGGGACGACGGCAATGCCCTTAGTCGTCTCCGGGTCACAGAAGGGGAAATTGACGTTGTAGTATGTATCGGAACGCCGGTCGGCCGCGAGGATGGCCTTCACCGTTGCCACGCCGTGCGTCTCGGCGTTGGACCAGTTCACATCGCGCCCGTGCTCGTAGTTGACGCCCTGGCTCATGGCGATGGCAATGGCGCCCTGCAGTGCACCCTCACGAGCGCCACCGGCGGTACCTGAGCAGTTGATGATATCGCCCAGGTTCTGCCCTGCATTTACACCCGAAAGCACGACATCGGCCGGCTTATCGCCCAGGATATGGGTCATGCCTGCAACAACGCAATCGGCCGGGGAGCCGCCAACGACGGCAAAGGTTCGCTCTGCACGTTCCTCGAGCGCCAGCTCTCGACCGAGTGTGAATCTGTGCCCTGCCCCGCTCTGATTGCCGTCTGGTGCTACAATCCAAACGTCGTCAGAAATTGCGCGGGCAATTTTGGCCATGATGGCGATGCCGGGCGCATCCACACCATCGTCATTGGTGATGAGGATGCGCAGGCTCATCAGCGACCGCCTATTGACGTGAGACCACCCATATAGGTCTGCAGGACCTCGGGTATCAGAACCGTGCCGTCCTCCTGCTGGTAGTTTTCCATGACGGCGATGAGGCAGCGGCCGACCGCGGTTCCGGAGCCATTGAGGGTGTGGACATACCGGGGCGATTGCTTCTCGCCGGCCGGGCGGTAGCGCGCTTCCATCCGCCGCGCTTGGAAATCACCGCAGACCGACACCGAGGAGATCTCGCGATAAGTGTCCTGGCCCGGCAGCCAGACTTCAAGATCATAGGTCTTACGGGCGCCAAAGCCCATGTCGCCCGTGCACAGAGTCATGACCCGGTAATGAAGGCCTAGCTTCTGGAGCACCGCCTCTGCGCAGGCCAGCATGCGCTCATGCTCGTCGATCGAGGTCTCTGGCGTAGTGATGGAGACCATCTCAACCTTGTTGAACTGGTGCTGGCGCAGCATGCCACGCGTGTCCCGACCGGCAGAGCCTGCCTCGGAGCGGAAGCACGGCGTGAGTGCTGCAAACCGCAAAGGAAGCTCTTCCTCGGACAGGATTGATTCCCGCACCAGATTGGTCAGTGGAACCTCGGCCGTTGGAATGAGCGCTAAACGGCTCTCCCCATGCGGCGTGAAGAAGAGGTCTTCCTCAAACTTGGGCAGTTGGTTGGTGCCAAAGAGGGGCTCGTCCCGAACCAGGATCGGCGGCTGCACTTCGGTGTACCCATGTTCGTTGGTGTGGAGATCCAACATGAACTGGCCAAGAGCACGCTCGAGGCGCGCCACCTGCCCCTTGAGCACTACGAAGCGGCTACCCGAGAGCTTGGCGGCCGTCTCGAAATCCATCTGGCCCGCAGCCGCGCCAACTTCATAGTGCTCCTTGGGAGCAAAGGAGAAGCCGGGCTTGGCCGGGCGGTCCTTGGCTGCCGTTTCCGGCGATCCGTTGCGACCGAAATACTCAACGTTGTCGCTCTCGTCGTCACCCTCGGGGACGTCATCCAGAGCGAGATTTGGAATCGCAGCTAACGCGTTGCGAAGTTCGGCCTCGACCGCGCGCTCCTCAGCCTCGCCTTCTGGAATGATCTCCTTGAGCCGCGACACCTCGGCCATAAGCTCGGTTGCCCTGGCTTCATCATTTTGCGCCTTTGCCTGTCCAATCTGCTTGGACAAGGCATTGCGCTTTTCCTGCGCCTCGTTGAGGCGCTGAATGATTTCACGGCGGCGATCATCGATAGCCAAGAGATCAGAGGCGCGAACCGACACGCCCTTGCGCTGTGAAAGCGCGGCATCGAAAGCTTCGGCGTTGGCTCTGATCCACTTGATATCGAACATAAGCGCTACGGGACTGTGCCCGCCTCTTGGTTTGCCTGCCGAATGCACACGCCGAGACACGACCTCGTGGCTCGGCAGTTACACCATGAGGTCCAGCGGATATTGAGCGCTAAGACTGCCCGGCTGCCGCGGCAGCATCTGCGGCGGCCCGCTTCTTCTCGATGCGGCGCACGGAGAGAATGGCGAGTTCGTAGAGCAGGTAAATGGGCACGGCAAGGCCGATCTGGGAAATCGGATCTGGCGGGGTGATGAAAGCCGCAAAGGCAAGAATGCCCACGATGGCGTAGCGCCGGCCCTTCTTGAGCATGTCGACGTGCACGAGGTCGATCTGCGCCAGTAGGGTCAAGATCACCGGCAGTTGGAAGCTGACGCCAAACGCCAGGATCAGCGTCATCGCAAGGCTGAGATATTCGGACACCTTGGTCAGCATCCTGATCTCTTCGGTCTGCATGCCCGCGAAAAATCCGAGGGCCATGGGCAGGATGACGAAGTAGACCATCATCGCGCCCAGGATGAAGAAAAGGGGCGTTGCGATCAGATAGGGTATAAAGGCGCGGCGCTCATGCTTGTAGAGCCCAGGCGCCATGAACATGTAGATCTGGCTGGCAAGAAACGGAAAGCCGAGGAAAATGGCCCCGAAAAACGCCAGGTTGAGCTGCGTGAAAAAGAACTCCTGTGGAGCCGTGTAGATAAGCTCAAGGTCGCCCGGATTGTCGAACACCCGGCGGTACGGCACGAGTAGGAGATCGAAGATTTGGCCTGCAAAAATGAAGCAGCCGGCCATCAGAACGACAATCGCGATAGCCGAGTAGATCAGCCGCTTCCGCAACTCGACCAAATGCTCAAGAAGCGGCGCTTCACTACCCGCCAGTTCGTCCTCGGGCTCGGTGCTCTTGTCCTCGATCTGCTTCACGTCGGCCATAGATTAGCTCTCTCCACCGACGGCATTGCCCTGTCCGGCGCTGGGCTTCTTCTTGCGCGTACGGGCTTTTGGCTGCGGCCGGTCGAGGCTGTCAGCGGGCTCGGTCGAAAGACTATGGGCCGCCCCACCCCGGGTCTTTGATGCGACGGTTGTTTTGCTCGCCGGAGCTTTCGCTGGCGCGGCCTTGCGTTGCCTCGGCGGCTTGGGTGCCGGAGAGTCCGCAGGCTCACTCGGCAGTGCCTCGGTCGTCCCGTTGGCGGTGACATTCTGCGCACTCTGCTCAGCTTCAGCCGAGGAGTTGGCGAGCGGCGTAAGCTCAGTCTTGATCACCGGCCGCGTTGGTGCGGGCGCGGCTTTCACCGGGCCCACTTCGCTGCTCGTTTTCTGCTCAGTTATGCCAGCAGCGGCCTTGATCTCTTCCACGACGCTCTGACCGTCAGGATCGGCCGGCTTGAGCAAGCCGCTCGGCTTCGGACCCGTGGGCGTCATCGCATTGAAATCCCGTCGGATCTCGTCGCTCGTCTTCTTGAGCGGTGCGGCGATAGAATTGCGCAGGTTGCGAACTTCGTCGAGACCAGTGGTCTTATTCAACTCTCGCTGGAAATCATTGCCCATTCGCCGGATTTGGCCAGCGAACTTGCCCACCCGCTGCATGACAACGGGCAAGTCCTTTGGACCGATCACAATCAGCGCGATAACGCCGACGACCAGCATCTCTGTCCAGCCCAAGCCGAGCATAGTGATGTTCCTTCAGTGCGCCGGCCGGCGACGCGGCTTAGACGACGTCTTTCTTCTCGGGCTCGTGAACCGCCGTCGTTTCAGCAGTCGTCGTTACGCGTTCAACGGGCTTATCGTCGTCGCGCATGCCTTTCTGGAAGGCCTTAATCCCGGAAGCGACTTCGCCCATCATGCCGGAGATCTTGCCGCGTCCAAAGAGCAGGATTACGACGACGGCGACGACGAGAATGCCCCAAATACCTGGCGCGTGCATGTTGGTCTCCCTATAAGTCTCAGAACGCGATACACGCGATAGATAGGTCAGAAATAGGTTCAATCGGCAGGAAACACAAGAACGTGTTCGCACGCTTCCGGCGAGTCACGGCAGTTCTCCCATGACAACTTATTGACCGTTCTCGTCTCCTCCAGCGTCATCAGCATCCAACGGGTCCTCGTCTTCGCGCAGTGCGCCATCGAAAGGCAATGGGATCTGGAGGCCGGGAGGCAAGCGACCCGACAAAAGACCAGCCCCCTTGAGCTCTTCCAATCCGGGCAGATCCCCAAGGCTCTCCAGACCGAAATAGTCGAGAAAAGCATCTGTCGTGCCGTAGGTGACAGGCCGGCCAGGCGTGCGGCGCCGTCCCCGCATGCGGATCCACCCTGCCTCCATCAGCGTGTCCAGCGTTCCCTTGCCCGTGGCCACGCCTCGGACTTCTTCGATCTCGGCTCGAGTAGCCGGCTGGTGGTAAGCTATGATCGACAAGGTCTCGAGTGCAGCGCGCGGCAATGGCCGGGTCTCCTCGTCCTCGCGGCGGAGGAGGAAGGCCAGGTCTTCCGCCGTCCGGAACGCCCACTTGTCGCCGCGCCGGACGAGAGTGACGCCACGCTCGGCGTAGCGCTGTCGTAGCGCCTCGATCAGAGCTGGGAAGTTGGCGCCTTCTCCGAGATAGGGCCGCAATTGCTCTTTGCCGAGCGGCTCACGAGAGGCAAACAACAAGGCTTCCAGGATGCGCAATTGCCGCTCTTGCACGCCGCACGGCTCAGTCACAGTGCATCCTTGTGGCGACGGCGCATGAAGAGTGGGCCGAATGTCTCCTCCTGGCGCAGGTCGATTTGCCCTTGCCGCACGAGTTCAAGGCTGGACGCGAAAGTGGAAGCGCGGGCGGTCACGCGTTCTGCCGGCGTGCTCAAATAGCTGAGGAGATAAGTGTCGAGCGGCACCCAATCGAAGCTGTCGCCGATGAGCCGCTGGAGGATGTCACGGGCCTCCTGCAAGGACCAGACCGTTCTGGTGACGGGGGTGTACTCTG
>JAESGL010000561.1_pt1 | contig 13830 bp, 16 predicted proteins | sample 9269711 | NCBI WGS metagenome assembly JAESGL01 (sample SAMN14515918, study PRJNA621676) | algae metagenome | isolation source: Kastovskya adunca ATA6-11-RM4 and co-occurring heterotrophs from soil and... | place: Chile: Atacama Desert | collected 2011-06-27
GCCAAGGATTGGGAAAAATCCATCGCCAGCGCCCAAGCCTGGATCTTCATCGCCCACATCCGCATCCTTACCAGGCGCATCGCAAGGCATTGTCATTGCTCATAGAGTTTTGAGTCAGGCTCTTAGACATTCAACTCGCTAAGCTTAAAGCTGAAGGGTGTGAGATCATCCGTTCAGAGAAGGTATCGGGCAGCACCCGTGACGGGCGCGCCGAACTGGAAACTGTCATTCAATTCCTGCGCCCGGGCGATGAACTGGTGGTTGCTCGCCTTGATCGCCTAGGCCGTGACACCCGCGATGTGCTGAACCTAATCCATGAGTGCGAACAGCGGCAAGCTTTTGTCATCGTACTCGACCCACATGTTTCTACACGCGGCGAGATGGGGCACATCCTGCTAACTGTGCTCGGCATGGTCGCGCAGATGGAGCGGCGGTTCATAAAGGAGCGGCAGCGTGAGGGTATTCAGCAGGCCAAGGCACTTGGACGCTATTCCGGTGGCAAGCGCCGCTTAGATCGCTTGAAGGTGCAAGAGCTTCGAAGCAGAGGCTTAGGGCCAAGCGAAATCGCAAAACACCTTGGTTGTTCGCGTATGCAGATTTATCGCATTCTCTCAGAGCTGGATGGGACTGATTTGCCCAAGTGACCAGCAACAACGAAGCGAACTTGCACATGCTGCCCGCGTTCGTACACTCTGACCGGTGCAACCAAAGGAACCTGCCTGTTGCCAAACCCTCACGACTTCCACGAACCAAAATCGACCTATTCCAAGCCTGATCTGCTCAAGTCGGCTGATGGAGGATACTTCGGACCCGGCAATGCACAACTGCCAGCGCCGCCTATGCTTATGATGGACCGTATCAACGACATCAGTATGGACGGAGGCGAATACGGCAATGGCTATGTGGCAGCGGAGTTGGATATTAACCCCGACCTTTGGTTCTTCGACTGCCACTTCGTGAACGACCCTGTGATGCCGGGATGTCTTGGGTTGGACGCGATGTGGCAGATCGTTGGATATTGGCTAGGCTGGTCAGGAGCGCCCGGCAAAGGCCGAGCGATTGGAGTTGGAGAAGTTCGCTTCAGTGGCGACATAACTCCCGAAACTAAACTCGTCCGCTACGAGGTAAGCATCAAGCGCGCTCGCCGAGGCGCGCTGACACTTGGGCAAGCTGACGGGCAAGTCTTCGCCGATGGAAAGGCGATCTACTCTGCCAAGGACCTCCGGGTTGGCATGATAAAGCCAGCGACCTGAAGATATGCATCTGATCGACGCCCTGTGTTGGTGTGGAATTAAGCCGTGCGGAGTTTAGCTTGGTCTTGGCGCTCGGCATTCATGTTGCTGGCTGGGTTCGCGACCATGTCCCTCGCAGTCTGGCCAGCTTTGCTCGCCCAGAACTTTTCTCACCATGATCGCTTGGCCGCTGATTGGACAAACCTATTCGAACACTGCCGCACTTCTATTGAGATGAACGTTCCGCTGGTCAGCACTGCCGGTCAGATCGATGGAAGCGGTGATCCTATCCTTGGCTCACCCGAGGCTGGGGTGACTACCCTCTCCTACACCAACGGCTGGTTTGAGGCCCGACATCAAGAGCACGGAGAAGGCGCGGCGCTTCGCAGCACGTGTAGCATCGCTCTTCGTGACGAGTCCAAGCTGCTTGATACAGACGAGCTGGCGACGGTGTTGTTCGCGTTTATACGCTTGCGCCAGCAACTACTTGAAGCAGGTAGTCACGAATTCAAAGACTTGGGAATATTGCAGCCTGCGACAACAGCGGCGTTTGCCTTACGAGACAAGAACAGCCGTGGATGCTCAACAAACGCTTACATCTCGATTGACGCTTTAGCTCAGGTCTTTAGCAACACAGTCGGCGAACAAACGACACCATGTGCCGAGTGAGATAGATAGACGGTCACTTTTGTGCAGCGGTCGCCTATAGCACTCGCGTTCATTTAGCGAGTGTAACTTCAGGCTTTAGGTCCCAGCATAGTTAGTCACGACAAGGCTATGCCAGCCCTGATGTTACGCAGGTGTCAGGGTTTCTGTTGCGCATCGCCAGCGTATACCCTGAGGTGACAGCCAAGTCGCAGCACTTATCACCATAGGCCACCGTGGTAACAATCCTTCTGAATGCATTCGTGCGATCGTTCGCAAGACCGGAGTCTTGCGCACGGCTTAGACCAGCTCATGACCGATGTTGTCCCCGGAGGGTCTTCCGGCGCACAATGGCGGCGGGCTTCTTGTATCTGCCCGGCGATCGTCTGCTGGTCCTCCATCACTGAGAGAAGGTTGGATCAGCATGGGAGCGAGGTATCACACGTCGATCACACTCCGAGCAGTATCGTCATTGCCGCCGTTTCCGACGTAGCGCCTGAGGGGCGCTTGAGGCCCGGCCTTAGTGTAAAAGAGATGATGTGACCGCCGCAGGACCAGCATCTATGGTTGTCAGCCGTGCTTCAATCGCATCGATCTCATTGAGCAGGAACAACCCGGACTTATACAGATCGACGGGAATTCCGACCAGTTCACGCCCGGCAAAGGTAACAGTAAGCCCCGTGTACCCGTCGATGATGGACCACGTGCCGTCCGTGTCCTCGTGAGCGATGAATCGTGCTGCCATGGCCATTTCCACCATTATTGCCGCTCAGAGACAGTGCAAAAGTGGTTCGCTTTCTCGACACGAAGAGTGGGCGCGAGAATTGCCACAGCAGCAAACTGTCCAATCAAATTTGCCGATGCGGTTAAAATTAACCGCGTGCTAACCTAAAGGTTTTCCTAGGATTTCAAGCGTGCCATATCGGGATGGGGCGCGCATTAATATTCTGGTGAATATACACAGAAATCGGAAGCATGCTTATGCCATCGGATACAGAAACCAAGTTGAACCACGCGGCGGGCCAGAGTTTAAACTCCTCGCTGGATCTCACGCGCGATCAGCCGACAAGATTGGAAGCGGGTGATAGTTTCGCCAATCACAAAGTTAAAGGGCGCGAAGAGATCGACACGATCGACACTCAATTGGCAAACCTTGAACGAACGATCGAGCTGGAGCAGCAGAAGCTGCGAGAAAGCAAGGCCGCGCTGGACAGCAGCTATCACTCGCGAGCCCGGCTACTGCACCTTCGGAATGCCATGCTGCATTTCGTAATGGAGCTGGAGTCGCGAGAGGATGAGTCGTAGAGAGGCAGCGCTCCTTTCTCGTTGCTCTCCCGCTGCGGAAGTCCTTTGAGGGACACAACCCACGTAGACTCAAGCCGGTAGCTGGGTGGAGTAGCAAATTGCCGGGGGCGTTTTGGCGGGCATCAGTAAGACGTTGTCGGACCGGCTCTAATCTGATCGCTATTTATATCGAATTGTGCCCCGGGTAATCGGACTTTACGAAGCCCTGCAATCGATGGTGCGCTCTCAAGGAGGGCGCACATGGAAAGACGGCCTAGGCTCGACGATTTGGTTTTCTACGGCGCATTCGTGGTGCTCGTTGTCCTTGTGGTCGTCTTCGCGAGGATGAACATGGAAGCGGTGTTCGGGTGACGGCCAAAGACTACCTGACGGTACGATGATCACGATTTGCAACGGTATGGTCGTCTTCCCGGTTTGCGGAGGAGCAACCCACCGGAGCATCCATTGTGTACAGACGCCCCGAAACCGTGTTGGTGGTCGAGGACGAGCCACTGCTCGCCATGACGTTGGAGATGGGCTTAGAGGATGCAGGCTTTACCGTGGTGCTCGCGACCACCGGTGATGCGGCCATCGCGAAACTCGAAGCTAAACCGTCCCGTTTCTCGGCAGTCATGACAGACATCCGCATGCCCGGCACGGCAGACGGATGGCAGGTTGGTCGTCGCGCCCGCGACTTACGCCCGGGCATCCCAGTAATTTACGCCAGCGGCGACAGCTGCGCTCACTGGCAAGCATCAGGCGTACCCGGCAGCGCCATACTGCCAAAGCCGTTCTCTATGGATCTCGCTGTCCAATGTCTGGAGCGCTGCCTTGAGGATGCGGAATGGGAATTTCCCTCCGGTGCCGATCCGTAGGCGAGGTAACTACAACAAAGGTTTGGCAAGAGGCCGAGCCATCAATCGCTTACACCGGGGCCGAGGCACCGTAAGTCCCCGAAGCGTCAGTTCCCTCAGTGCCACTTACCAGCGCTTTCCGACGCTTGTGCATGCGCTCTTGCACGTCGTTGGCTAGGAGTTTGAAGTCGTCCATCAGCATCACACACTCGCTTGCATGCTCCGGGTGCAGGTAGGCGAGTTCACCCAGCTTGCGGGCGTCGATGTTCAGCAGCCGGATAACCTCGTCAGGATACTCCGAGATTTGTGACATCCACCGCCACTCGGCTAGAGTGCGCTTGAAGTGCAGAATTTCATCCAGGGGGTTCTTGTGGATCACTGGTCGGCTCCGTCGCTTGGCAGACGGCCAACGGAGCGCAGTTCCTTCGGTTTCTCCGTGACTCTAGTTTAGGTGAACGGGGCCTTAAGGCCCTCGAAACCACGAGGGGCAGCAGAGAGTAGCAGCCGATACGCGGGGACAGGCGTCAAGAAGCCGTTGGTGAACCCACTTTAGCTCGATCGGCGCTGGGCTGAATACCGCCGGTGGTCGACGGGCGGACCGAAAGCAATGCTGACAGCAAGTCGGCATCATCGGCGGGTTTGGACAACCACGGAGCCTCGGGTAAATCTGGATGACTGGCTGGTAGATAGCCACTGACGTAGATGAAGGGAATGGAACGGTTCCGCAGCACCTCCACGAGGCGATCACAATCGGTATCGGAGAGCTTTACATCCACGGTAACAAGGTCGAACGCGGTCGTTTCCACCAGATCGAGTGCTTCGCTGCAACTGCCCACCATCTCGGCCCGTCCGCAGCCATGGCTCAAAAGCGCCCGCTCTAGATCGGTGGCGATAAAGAAGTCATCCTCTACGATCAAAGCGGCGTTTACATGCGACAAGTCTGACATCCGTTCCTCTGTTGATTGGGAGCGGCTTAACAGAGATTAGCATCCTACAGGGGAACCGTCCTGAACCGGACAATTAGGGGAGGTCAGCTACACGCACTGGACCGTGTCTTGTGCGCTGGCGGCAAGAACCATATGGTCAGCCCATCGCTCGCCACTTTTCAGGGCGCGAGCGGCTGAGAGTTCGATCATGCTCCCGCCCCGAGATGGGAGCCGAGCATGCCTCAGCCTCAATCTGCCGTACGCAATCGCCTTTTGAAGTCCTTGTCACCCGAGGACCATCGCCTCCTCGAGCCGCACCTGAACCCTTTCCAGCTGGAATTCCGCGCCATGGTGACGGAGCCCGATACTGCGATTGAAAGCGCCCTGTTTGTCGAGAGTGGCATTCTCTCGCTGCTTGCCCAGAGCCCGGAAGGCCGGATCGAAGTGGGCATGATCGGCCGGGAGGGGGCAAGCGGTGTGGCTGCTGCCTTCGGAGCGACACGGCATCTCAACGCCATCATGTGCCAAGGCAGCGGAGAAGCGTTGGCCATCCCAGTGGATGAGCTTAGGCGGGCAGTTGAGCAAAGCCCCACCCTTGCAGCGATTTTAGGTAAGTACCTGCACTACAAGACAGTCCAGATCGGGCAGACCGCCTATGCCAATGTCAGCCTCAACATTGAGGCGCGGTTAGCACGTTGGATTTTGATGACGGATGACAGGTCCGAAGGGTTCGAGCTGAGCCTGACGCACGAATTCCTCTCCCTGATGCTGGGCACAGGCCGTCCGGGCGTGACCTCGGCCCTGCACGTGCTGGAAGGGGCCAAGATGATCAAGGCCGAGCGCGCATCCATCACCGTGCTCGACCGGGACAAATTGGAATACCTCTCCAGTGACGCATACGGATTGGCTGAGGCCGAATACGAGCGCCTGTTCGCATAGAACTTGGGCTATAAGTGCGGCCGATCGGCACAACTTTGTAAGCCCTCATCGTTGGCAACCGATTGGACCCGTCAAGAGGCAGCAAGTGCTGGTGCCATTCTCGGACAATCGAGAAAGTGACGGGGCAGGCAGATCACTTGGCGAAACCGGGCGGCGATTAGCGTCGTTAGGTAGGCTGTGAACCCCTGACAGCCAATTATCTCCACAAAGTTGAGGGCAACCTCATGCGTGCTACTGATTCAAGAGGCAGCCGAGCTCTGTCTTTCTCCCACCGTACTGGACGTCGAGAGCCGGAGCGGCCTGCCCGTTGCCCTCCAGAACGCGTGCCGGTACATACGATGAGCACATTGGGTGAAGGACCGCCGGATGGTAGTCTGAATCGGGGAGGTCAGGGAGGCTTCAATTGGAAAGTGCTCGCCCGGATCATCGATGACTCATCAGCGTTTATTCAGGCCGCCGATCTGCAATATCGCTGGCTCCTGATCAACAAAGCGTCCGCCTCTGAATTCGAGCGCATTTATGGCCTGCAACCCCGACCGGGTCTGTCGATGCTCGATGTACTGGCCGACAAGCCGGAACATCAAGCTGCTGTAAAGGCGGTTTGGAGCCGTGCCCTCGCTGGCGAAGAATTCACCGAGGTGGCCGAGTTCGGTGAGCCGGGTCGCGACCGTCGCATTTATGAGATGACGTTCAACAGTCTTCGTGGATCAGGGGGTGAGCTGATCGGCGCATACCAGATCGTCTATGACGTCACCGACCCGTTTGCTGCCATGCAGGCCGTTATGGAAGAGAGCGCCGAATTTGAGCGGCAAATTGGGGAGCTAAGCGGGCACCTGACCCGGACGGAGAAGCGGCAGGACGTCCTTCTGGCGGAACTGCAACACCGTGTCAGAAACATGCTGGCGAGAATGACGATGCTGGTGAGCCAAACCGGCAAGAACGGCGAAGCCTTGGACGTCTACCGCCAACACCTTTCCGGTCGAGTGGCGGCAATGGCGCGCGTGCAGAGTAGGCTCACTCGCGATCCAGATGCGTTGGTGGAGCTCAATGCGCTCGTGCAGGAGGAGCTAATGGCACTCTCGCCGAAGCCAAGCCGTATCTCTGTTGCAGGACCATCGGTTCAGGTGGGGCCGAAGGTGGCCGAAGCCCTTACGCTCGCTCTGCATGAACTTACTGCCAACGCTGCGAAGTTCGGTGGTTTGCGCGATGAGGTGGGCAGGGTTGACGTGAGTTGGACCACGGAGATTCAGGACAATGAGCTTTGGCTTTGCCTCGTCTGGCTGGAGTCCGAGATATCCATCGAGGCCGGGAAGCCTAGCTATGAAGGTTTTGGGACCAAGCTCCTGACGCGCCAAATAAGCTACGAGCTGGGCGGAGAGGTTACCCTGAAATATAATCCAAGTGGCCTGCGCTGCACACTCAACCTCCCTTTACGGGACGGGGCCAGCATCCTCCAAACAGACGCTTCTCGCATTCCGGGATTGGAGTAGTCGCAAGGGACCAATCACCTTCCTACGGCTTGCGAATGGCAGGTTGAGTATTCGATTTAGGGCGACAACGGCGGAACGAAATAAACGGATGCGATTGGGCCGACGGTGGTGATCGGGTCAGTTGCGCTCGCGATCGGAAACGTCCTTATCCTCCAAAGAAGCCAGCGTTGTGGAAAGTCTAAAAGCGAAGCCTGCTGGCGCGTAGTCAAGTGTTACCTCCGCCCCCAATTCCAGCGCTAAGCCACGCTCGATCAGTTGTGTCCCAAAGCCCTTGCGGGAGGGCGCAACCACTGCGGGACCATCTTGCTCCGTCCATTCGAGGCGCAGGGTGGGCTCAGGCGTCTGCTCAACTGACCACACAATCTCCACCCGTCCTTCCGCAGTGCTCAAGGCTCCATACTTGGCAGCATTGGTGGCGAGCTCGTGCAACGCAAGCGACATTGCTAGAGCAGCACGAGGCCCAAGATGAACAGGTGGACCATCACTGTGAAAACGCGTGATGTCGGCACCATGCGGCTCCACGGTTGCCCTGACGACCTCAACGAGGTCTGCGCCCTGCAGATTGCTATCAGTCAGCACATCCTGGGCGCGAGACAGTGCTATGATGCGAGCGCTGAGAGTGTCATGGGCTTCTTCCAGTGAGCCTGCTCCCCTCAGCGTCTGCATGATAATGGCTTGAATTTTGGCGAGGGTATTCTTCAGCCTATGGTTCAACTCGCCCATTAGCAGGCGAAGGCGCTCCTCGCCCTGAACTCGTTCGGTGACATCGTAACCTTCGACGAAGATGCCGGTGACTTTCCCAGCTTCGCCAACAATAGGCTGGTAGACAAAATCAACGTATCGCTCTTCCACGGCAGAACCGGGTGTGCGCTGTAGCCCGACCTTCACGGCAGAGCCGGTGAATGCCGTCCCGGTCTGATAAACTTGGTCCAGTAGCTCAAGAAAACCTTGGCCGACCACCTCGGGTAGTGCCTCGCGAACCGCCTTTCCCTGAACATCTCTATGACCCACAAGCTGCTCGTAGGCCGGGTTAACGAGTTCAAACACATGCTCATCACCGGTGAGCATGGCCATGAAGCCAGGAGCCTGTGCAAACAACTGCTGGAGGCGCTGTTTTTCCGCTTGCGAGCGTCGCTCGGTTAGAACTCTTTCAGTGGTCTCGACCACAACCGCCATCACGCCCAGCGGCTTGCCGTTTTCGTCCACCACCGGCGAATAGTCGAGGTTCAGCCAGACGGGGCGAGGCGTCCCATCGCGATTGAGCTCAAGCTCTTGATCCTTGTACGACAGGGTGCCGCCCGCCATGACCACCTTCATGACGTTGTCGTTGAAGTCGGCGGCTTCCGGCCAGGATTGGCGCACTTCCATGCCGAGTTGCATCGGGTGCCGGGCACGTGCGAACGCAGAATAGGCGTCATTGTAGATCATGACGCCTTCCTCTCCCCATAGAACCACCATCGCCGCCGGGGAGCGGAGTACTATTCCTACAGTCGTCTTGAGCGCCTGAGGCCACGCCGCGACAGGTCCGAGTGCGGTGTCGGACCAATCAAAGGCGCGCACCAGTGCACCCAATTCACCACCGCCTGATAGAAAGGCGAGTTCGGAGGTGAGTAGGTCAGAGCACACAGGCTTTTGCTCACGATGAGCATTGTTCACGTTTCTCAAACCTCTTGCGACACAGTTTTGGAATGCGGACCGGGATCCCGGTGAATGCAACCACACCTGAACCACCGTCAAGTTCGGCCATTGTTTTGCTGAGCACCTAGCCCTAGCTGAATCACAGCCAGCTCGAAGCCCCTGCACGCTGCTACCCATCCGCACAGAAAGCCGGTGCGCGCAACAACATAAGTTAGATACGACTTTGCAAAGGAGACCGTAGCGTCGGATCGTGGGGTTCAGGGATCCGCAACTGTACGCCTATCGCAGGGTCAGCCTTCCTCGTATTGTGAACAGGTAGGTAACACTTCGCTAACCATACCGGTTCAGCCTCCTGGCGATCAATTGGAGGACCACCACATGATCGCCGAACCTATTCAGGAAGTCCGCCGCCGTGGTGCGCTGGAAGGAAAAGAACCAAAGATAGATCCGATGTGGTCAGCCGACGAGGACGAACGGCGGCTTGCCATCATACGACGGGCCGCTGCTGGGGCCAGACAGACCCTGCGGGCTCAACGTAGGCTTTGAACTGGAATATTGCTCGCGGCTCAGTGCAGGGCTGGCGCGAGCGGCCATGAGGCAGCTATGGAGATATTCGACGTCGCCGCGCCGAAAGGCGTTGCCCCAGTCGAAGACTCTCCAACGACTGGGGCTGGCGATGAGGGGCTGGTAGAGTAACCGACCTCGGATCAGTCAATGTTGGGGTGACCCCACGCCGTATTAATGCGCACAACTCATGTTGCGGACGACAAGCTGATCAAGGTGCGTTTGAGGTTCAGCGAGCCGCGCCTGAAAGCCGAGAACTTATCTTCATCATATCGCGACGGTCCTTGCCGGTGTGCCGCTCGGTGCATTCTGCTTGATGCTCATATGACAACCCGATTGGCATCACGTCAGGCACTGGGAGGCAGCACCCCGGCTGGCAGAGCGTCGCAGTGCATTTGCCGATTCAGCCGTTGTTATTGGACCTAAGCAGCATCCTTAGTTTGCTGATCAGCGTGCCCAGCGCCTCTTTGTGGTGTGCCATGCGATGCTCTTCCAGCTCCGAGGTGTTTCGGGCGGCACCATACTCAAGTGCTCTGCGGAGAGCGGACATTGCATGATCCTGAAGTATCAGCGGCTTGCCCGGCTCAAGTTGCCGAAGAATGGGGTCAAGGTTGACCAATTCATCCTTGAGGGCGGGCCGCCCGGCCATGCGGGCTTCCGTCGGAATGCCGTCCTCAGCGAGCCACTTTAGTGTCTTGTGCTCTGCGGCGGTGAGTTCGAGGGTCAAGGTCACGGTATTCACCAATGGCGTGCGAAGGGGTGCGATCTGCAACCGGACATCTAAGCCTGTCCAAGTAGCGGGTCTAAGTTCACCCATGTAAGCAGGGCGACGAGCAGCACCAACAAGGCAAACATGCCGTAGAACAGAAAGTCGTCAGAGTAGGTTGTCGGGCCATGAAGGGCCTCCTCGCCCAGACAGCTATCCCGTCTACTCTGGGGCCACCATCCCAAACACCCAATTTAGATCTACTGCGACAAATCTGCCGACGAGCTAGGCGACAGAACGTCACTTCAAAGCTAAACCAAGTTCAGCTTTGTCGAAGGGGCTTCCCACATGCTCTGGCGCGGGCTTTCGCTCATGACTCGGGCAAGCGCCACCCTGATTGCTAGATCTTCCGATTCAAAGGTCTGCAGCACCGTTCCTGCCACGCGATCTACGACCCGCCACCGACCGTCGGGCGCTTCTTCGTATATGTACCTGAAAACGTCGGCGCGCTCGTGCTTTTGCATGGCGCGCTAATGTTCTGGTGCCCGTTCGGCTCCCGGCGTGAAGGGGGAGGAGTTAACAGGAAGTGAATAGGTGTGTTTGCGCGAGCCTTGCGGCCCAAAAGCAGCTGGAGCACCACTTCATGTCCTCATTAGTGCGCCATCACCGCCCTCCTAAGAAGGTCTCGTGCGGCAACTGACTTCTCATCGAGCAATTCACCAGCCGCCTATAGCTGCGCGTAACCTTTACGACAGGTCAAGCCTGAGGTTCAGCGACCCACTTTGCCGCCGCTGCGGCGGTCACTGAGCCAGAGCACTGCTGGGCTTAGGGGCAAAGCCCCATGATGCCGCCCGCTCCGCCCTACGCGCCTTGTATGATCAACGGCTGAACCTTGTCAGTACTCGTCTGACAACATGATGGTGAGCACGCGAGTGGTGATCGCCGGGTTCGCAGGATCATCGCTATGGCGGGTTAGCTCCGGGTCGTAGCAATCGATCTTCCACATGATCCTGTGCCCCTGCACCTCGATGCTGGCGCAGTCTTGCTCCCCATAGGGATCGTTGTCGGCGGTGAAGGCATCGAAAGCGGCGACGGCCCGCAATGCTGCGGCGAGTGTTTCCGTTGGCAGGCTGGCCAAGCCTCGCGTCAGCACCGTGCGTCCGCCAACCCCTGTCTGCCGAAGAAGGTCGTTCAACTGGCGAATGGCATCGGCATGCGTGTTGGTGGTCATGTGGGTCATCGGGAATGTTCCTCAAGCAAAGAAAAAGGCCGGTCACGAGGACCGGCCCATGGGGTTAGTTTGCCTTCGACTTCGGCTGCGGCAGCAACCCGATCTGGTCACGGGTCCGTACGAACTTGGGAAACTCGTCGGGCCAATCCCGCCACAGCAGCGTGAACAATTCGCCGGTCACCGCCTGCACCACCGCTTCCCACCAACCCTCACCGGGGCCGTCACTGGCCAGCACGAGGTCGCCAACTGCGATGACATCCCAGTCCTTCGGCTGGTTGTAGACCTTGGCAGCAGGGTCGCTGACTGCCTCAGCGGCATTCGCGGCAGCCCGTAGCGAAGGTAATATCGAACGATCCGGCAGGTGCGCTGCCAGCTTCTCGAACAGGGCTTCACCGACGAACGGTACGAAGGCTTTGCCGCTGCCGAAGATCTTGCCCTGGGGCAGCTTAGTGGCGAGCGCCGACAGCTCACCATCGGTGACCGGCAGGGTCGCCATGCCCATCTTCGTGGCAGCGAGCGCCGCCTCTGCGGCTTGATCGGCGGTGAAGAACGATGCGTGCCGCTTATCCTTGTCGTCGAGCCCGAGCAGGATGGTCGCCGAAGTGGCGGCGTTGGCCGCAGGTGGGGGAGAAAGCAGGTCGGGTTGGGTCATGGTACACTTCCAAAAAGAAGAGGGGCCACGAAGGCCCCTCGAAGGTGATGCTCGGCACCGCGCCAACCCGGCACGTGTCCATGTTCAGCGATGATCATCGGCACCTCGCGCCGCCCAGCAACAGCGCCGGACAGCGCCAGCATAAATAATTATGCGTACGATGTCAAGTTTATCTCAATAGACGTTTACCATCTAGAGCGCGAATGACGTTTCTCTCAAGACTTCGGTAGTCGAAATCTAAATAACGCATCCGATCCAGACCTAGTTGTTGCGCTGGCTTTGTGAAGCCTCCACCAGCGGCAAGAAGAATCCCCTCATGCTTCATGGCCCGCAGCACTTCCATTTGGGTGCCGCCATCCGAGCCAAAGAAGTCATTAAAAAACTCGCGACGGACATAAAGATGCTCAACGCTGCCTTCGGTTCGCAGAAAGCCCTGTCCACACTCCCGCGGATCAGCAGCCTCCCCGTGGACCACGACTGGGAAGCGCGTCCGGTCCGCAGCCACGGCAAGGAACCGCGCGAGTCCGTCCGCCACCTTCGCACTGGTTTGATGGAGCTGCCTGCGGGCAACTTCAAACAGCCGCACCAACGCGTCCTGCGCGGACGTCGCCGAGTCGAGGAGCCCGGCATTCGCTGCGATCACAGCGGCAGCTGCGAGAAATTTGAAGGGGCGAGCGAAACGATGCTCAAGCGGCCCGACACAGTCGAGGCGCTTACCAAAAGCAGTCGCATGCTCGCGGAACTCAGTTTCGAGCTCGCCCACATCGCGGCTGCAGATCGCGGCAATCCAAGCCGGGAAGACAACGCCGTAGTGGCCGTCAAGGAAGTTGGACAAGGACTCCATGCGTGAGGTCGGGTCGCCGTTGGCGTCGTTCATGCGGTTGAAGATCCCGCCGTGTGCGATATCCGGCACCTGGATCTCCACACAGCGGACCCGGTCGCCTTCCTCGTAAACTTGGCGAGCGGCGGCGTAGCGCTCTGCCAGCGACCGTTCGTCCGAAAGCATTGGCAGCGCAAATTTTGGGGGTTGGACATGGCCAGTAGTGAGCGTCACCCGAGCATCAGCGCCGTGCACCGCGAACAGCATCTGACGCACTTTCTCGACGTGAGCCGCCCCGGACTCAACGGCAGCCTTGATGTCCTTGAACGGAACTGCCGTGCCGCTCATCCAAGCCAATTCAGGTGCCACCGAACCCCTCGACAGGTTGAACGTTTGCAGGTCAGTCTCCTCCGCACGAGCAAACACCGACTGTGCAGCGCGGAGCGCGAGGGTTTTGCCTGTAGACGACGGCCCGACAAGATTTATGGCAAATCCTTGCAGTTCTCCGACGCGCAGGGCCAGCGGCGGTAACAAACCGCACAAGATAGCCAGCCAAAGTACGTCGGATTCTTTCGCAAACTCCTCGAAAAGCCGGATGTATTCAGAGGGCAAGTGATCAGAGCGCCCTGTTCGTTGGCTTACGAAGTTGCTGCTGAAACGCAGCAGTGGCGTTTCCGCGGGAGGTTCGCCGAAGATGCCGAAGTCGCAAACGAAGCAACTATTGTTGATTGTCACCAGGAACTGACCCGGGATTGTCATTGAGAAGTGACCCGGTTGGACGATAGTTTCCCGCGACGCGGGGTCGGTCAAGGGGCGGGTTTTTCCTTTCGCGTTTTGGGCGCCGCTGCG
>JAESGL010000563.1_pt1 | contig 13813 bp, 10 predicted proteins | sample 9269711 | NCBI WGS metagenome assembly JAESGL01 (sample SAMN14515918, study PRJNA621676) | algae metagenome | isolation source: Kastovskya adunca ATA6-11-RM4 and co-occurring heterotrophs from soil and... | place: Chile: Atacama Desert | collected 2011-06-27
TGCTCAATAACGCCATGTCGATCACTCCAATGCCCCCCAGCCTGCAGCCAGGGGACGATCAAAACATGGGTCAAATCTCAGTGAAAACTTCTGCCCCTAACGGGTCAGATCTCGGTGACAATCAACATTCTCGCATTCTCTCGTTCTCAATTTGCCGCCGATGTCGGTTTTGACACTAGGCGCAACCCAACCACAACAACAACCTCGGGCATGGGCCCAAGCTACCGCGTTGGGTTAAATCAGCCATCGGCCAAGCTGGTCGTCTTTGAGCGGGATGGGGTCTCTTCCTGCCGCTGACCGGCGGCATCCTCGCCTATCCGATGGACTGGCCCATCCAGTGGCTGATGTTCGGTGGTTTCTCCCTCGCGGCGATTGTCCTATGGACGATGTTCTACAAAAAGCGGCCTGAAGCACCTGACCGGCTGAACAAGCGCATAGAGCAGCTGATCGGAAAAGAAGCGGTCCTAGAAACTGCCATCAGCTCTCAGAACGGGCGTATCGCCTTGGCTGACACTGTGTGGCTAGTAACTGGACCTGAGCTCCCAGCCGGAACTCGTGTGCGTATCGTGGGAGCGGAAGGTGCGGTACTGCGAGTGGCGGCACTTTAGCAGCACACGACGCTAGCGCCCTCAGATGTCCACTCAGCAGCCAAGTACTAGACCCCAACCCAGGTACTGGATGTGCTGCAGAGGGCGCGTGGGAGCTTTCACTTTAGGACTGCTGGTAGCCGCATTGACTTGTTTGATGCGCTTACTTGAGTGAGCCATTTCGCGTGATCAAGCGGCCGGTCCACGTGGAACGAATGGCCCAAAGGAGAGAGTGCAAACCTCTTTGACAATCAATGTTTAAGAGCTTTGTGACAGGTTTGTGACAGTTGGGCGCCTGCCATCCTAGCAGCTGCCTCCTGGAGCAAGGACCTGATTTCGCAGACGCTCCCAGGCTCAAGCTTGCCGAAACGAGTGAACGCATGAACGAAGCTTATCTGAACATTCATTCGTGCCGCGCCGAAAAGTGCCCGTGTGCGCCATGGCGGTGAAGGTGGAAAGCAGGCAGGCTCCGATCGAGGCTGAGGATCATAGAAGCCGCTGGGAAATCGCACTTGAAGGCGCCGGCCAAGGGGTCTGGGACCACGACCTTGTCAAAGGTACCGCATATTACTCCCCGTCTTGGTACAAGATGCGAGGCTTCGAAGACGGCGAGAACGTCGATGCTGAACTGGGCTCGTGGTTCGAACGTCTCCACCCGGATGAACGGGACAAAATCTATCGGACGACCGTGCTGCAGAATAGCGGTGAGCTACCGCACAACGCCTTCGAATATCGCGAGCGGCATCGCGATGGCAGTTGGGTTTGGGTGCTAAGCCGCGGTCGACCAGTCGCCTGGAAGGCCGACGGGACGGTGGCCCGCATCGTCGGTACCGATACTGACATAACTCAGCTCAAGGCGATTGAGCGTCAGCTTGCCGAAGAGAAGGAGCGGCTGCAGGTTACGCTTAGATCGATCGCTGACGGCATGATCTCGACTGACGCCGATGGGAAGGTCACTTTCGTCAATGCGGCCGCAGAGCAGTACACCGGCTGGGAACTTGCAGCTGCAATCGGTCGGCCCTTGGTTGACGTGTTGTCCGTCGCTGATGGGGAAAGGGTGCCGCTCTCCCAGGCGGTGATGGAGGCATGCCTTGGATCACTGGAGACTGTCAGCATGGACGACGAGGTCGTGCTGGTCAGTAGAAGTGGCTCCTTGCTGGACATCCGCCTCACTGCGTCGCCTGTGATTGGCGTTGATCGATCGGTGCTTGGTGCGGTTTTGGTGTTCCAGGACGTTACGCAGAGCCGAGCACAAAAGCGGGCGCTCTCTCATATAGCAACCCATGACACTCTAACCGGTCTTCCCAATCGGGCAGTGTTCAACGATGCCCTTGAGGCCGCCGCCGAAACTGCACGACGCGAGCAGCGCGAGCATGCACTCTGCTATATCGATTTAGACCACTTCAAAGCCGTCAATGACGGGGCCGGACACGCCGCCGGGGATGAGGTCCTCATCAAGGTCGCCGGCCTTTTAAGGCGGTCATGCAGGACTGCGGATTTCCCCTGCAGAATTGGTGGGGATGAGTTCATCCTGCTTCTCTTGGACTGCTCGCTTGAAAGTGCTGAAGCAATCTGCAACCGGATTGTCGATCTGATCGGAGCTCAGATATTCGCGTTCGGGGGAAACGACTACCGTATCGGCGCCAGCATAGGCATCACCAGCATAACCTTTCGCCGCCCATCGGCTTTGGAGCTGACTACTGAAGCGGACGCGGCCTGCTATGTGGCCAAGTCGAAGGGGCGAGGCAGGGTGGCCGTCTACCCCAAAGACCTCGAACCCGGTCTCCTTTCTGACCGTCGTCAGGAAACAATTATCCTAGGTGAGAACGGCAACCACGGATGATGCTCTCCGTTTCATGACGCGCACGCAACACACGAGCAAAACTCGCGTCCCTAGCCAGGTCTCTCCTCTTCGGCGCCTGGTTAGGGATCTTGTTTCGGGTGATCGGCTTAAGGCCTTGTTCAGCTAAATCTGAGAACCATTTACCTGCACGACATGTATTGCGTACGTGCTCTGTCGATGAACCTGAGCTGCCAGCCCTTCCGGCTTGCTCCGCTACAGCCCGTCTGCCAAGCGGTTGAATGGATCTTTGTAGTAGTCGCTCAGGGGGATCGCCTCGCCCATTAAGCGTCGCAGCCACTTATCGATGATCATTGGGAATCGACACCGTAGCCTTCCCAGTCTTTGTGAAGTCTACCGCCTGCTGCAATCAGCTCTTCCTCGTTCTCGGCCACCGCCGCAGGCCTCTAGCGCCACCAGGCAACGTGGCTGTTTAGCGAAGAACTCCAGCAACTTCGGCGGCTGATCTTACGGCTGAACAGCGCAGCAGAAAGCAAGCGGGTGAAAAAACCCAGCTTGCCGCCGAGGGGCATAGGGAAGCGAGAAACTATTCGGATCGGTGGCAGCAACGGCTACTACTATTCCTACCCTGAGCCTGATGACCTCATGACTATGGAAATCGGTGCAGCGCCGAGTTTTCAACCCAGCATCGAACAGGTTACGGAAACCGTGCGGCAGCAAGTCGGCAAGGTTGCTGTACCTCGCGATCTGACCAAGGCTCATCACCTCATTCGGCGGCTCTTGGAGAACGACGAGGAGCGCAGGATCAAGTACCTGTCCGCGTCTTATCACTCCTATTGGGACGCCCCGTATTTCGATGCCCCTTACGAGCGACGTCGATTGCGCCTGATGAACGCTCTCATGCTCAATCTGCATCGGCTCGGCGGCAGAGCGACGATCCGGGACAAGAACCCTTCCGGCTTTTCCTACAAGGTCGGCCACCAGAACCTCTATGTCTCCATCGACCACCCCGAGAGCCGCCGTTCGAGTTGGATGAGTGAAGAGCTGGTCACGCGGCCGGCGTCGGAACTAATTGTGGTTTCCATCGGACCAGGTGAGACGGACAAGCAGCTGCAACGCAGATGGGCCGACGATGAAACGGGCAAGGTCGAAGCTAACCTGCAGGATATTCTCATCTCCATGGTCGTCACCGCAGAAGTCGAGTTCCGCGACAATGAGCTTCGGCAGCACAAGTGGCTGATTTCTCGCAAAGAGCAGCTCATTGAGAACGAGCGAAAGCGCGTCGAACAAGAACAGCGGCGGGAACGCGAGCGGATCGAGGCGGACCGCAAAGCCAGATACGAAGGACTTTTGCTGGACGCCGCCGCTCACCGCCAGGCAGAGGATATTCGGACCTATGCTCGGTCAGTTGCCACAGCCAAAACGCCGTGGACAATCCCGCTGAGGTCGATGAATGGGTGACTTGGGCTTTGGAGCAAGCAGACGCGATCGATCCTATAGTAAGAATGCGCACCCTAGGTGTCATCGGGCGGCCACCCGAGCCGACCCGGAAAACGATGGCTGAAGACCAGCGGGAAAAGGCTGAAGCGGTGCGACTGCTATTCGAGCCCTCTCGTGGCGCTCGTTAACGGTGGTCTACGTTGGGATTTCGGAGATTGTGATTGAGAGGTCGGGACATGCCGGAGGTTAGTGGCATTGTCCTGGGCCTACCGTTGAAATTGTAGCGCGCCGACGCAGAGCGGGCGCGCTGGGAATCACGCGTGCGGCTCAGCGCTCTGCGTTAGATCCGATCTCGTCTACATCTTCGGAAAAAGGAGCACGGCCGGCAGGTCCACTGAGGATGCACCCCATACACCGCAGGCTTCGCGCCTCCATGGAAGAGGCAGGATGCGGTTCCATAATGCACGTTACCGGACGTCGCCTGATTGTCTGAACGTCTGCAGGTCTAACCCGAATTGGCGCTCGGGACCTGAGACGCAGTATGCCTAGACCGGCCTCTAATATGGTCCCACGGACCCTGACTTGCGCCCTCCTGCCGCTCTTCTAACCTTGCACTTTGTGCATCTCGTGATATCCCCGCAGCAAACATGGGGCTGCAAATGAACACGTACAAAGTCGTTCTTAGATCAGGCTCAGTGGCGATCATTGAGGACCAGCGTACATTGAGCGCGATAGCAAACCAGTTAGCTCATGACGGCTTCGTGGTCGTACGGAGGCGCGCCAATGGGTACTCTCAACAGACCACTGAGATGGCCCTCCTCGAAAGGGCTGTGGAAAGTCTTGAAGCTGGTGCATAGGCGGCCAGTCGGGCTCCAAGCTTCCAACGCGGAACGAAAGTTCAAAGCACCACGTTTGGCCGCTGCAGTCTCTTCTCCCGCTGCAATCCTCGCCCCGGCTTTCTCCTCAAAGCCGGGGCTTTTCTTGCGCGGCAAGGGCCCGAAGCAACCACTTAGCTTTCAGCGGCGTTGTGCTTGTGCTCTGAGTTGAGGTGTACAGGCCAGCCGTACCTGTCCTTGAGAAGGCGTTCCCAAGCTCGGCTGGCCTGTTCCCTCTATCTAGCTTGAACCACAATGCCGCGCCACGCATTAGGCTTGTTGCTCTGTTGTCGTGGACACCGGAGCGTAAAGCCAGCTGCGCATTCCACTCCTCTCAACGAGCGGCTGCCCTTACTGCCACTTCAGCAGCTAACCCGGGTTGGATCGATGCATGCTCCCTGTTAGGCACGGGAGAGTTCTCCTGGGGGCATACCATGAATGATCAGCGCCAAACTATCCTGGTGGTCGAGGATGAAGGCATGCTCGCACTCACCTTTGAAATGGCACTCCAAGATGCCGGATATGAGGTGGTAGTCACCTCGGATGCAAGCAGTGCAATCGCTGAGCTTGAAAACGGAGCGGACCGTTTTTCGGCTGTTGTCACTGACATACGGATGCCGGGAGAGGGCAACGGTTGGGATGTGGGCCGCCGCGCTCATGAACTCTGCAAGACGCTGCCTGTGATCTATGTCACGGGCGACAGTGAAGCGAGCTGGCGGGAGAATGGAGTGCCAGGCAGCGCTCTGCTAATCAAGCCCTTCTCGTTAGATGCTGCCGTTCGGCGTGTTGAACAGCAGGTGGCCAAGTCTAGCCCGTTCACTCTCCCCCACGCTGTACATCGATGATGTCTCGCAGCTTTCTGCCAAGTTGATCGATGGTGAACGGCTTAACCAGTAGCTGTACACCAGCATCGAGCACACCGTTATGGACGATTGCATTGCGTGTGTAGCCACTGGTGAAAAGCACCTTGAGATCGGGTCGCCGGTGCAGAGCTTCATCGGCAAGGCGCCGACCGTTGATGTCTGGCATAACGATGTCAGTGAAGAGCAGAATTACCTCCGGATGGCCGTCGAGGAGGCGAAGTGCCTCAGCTGCGTTTGCGGCCTCAAGCACACGATAGCCTAGCTCCTTGAGCGCCTCGCTACTGGTAAGCCTTACCGCTTCTTCGTCTTCCACTAGCAGTATGGTCTCACTCCCACGGGGGGTCTCATTAGCGGTGTCGGCAGGCACCTTCTCAGCCTCTCCTCCTGAGAAACGCGGCAGGTACATCTTCACAGTCGTGCCCTGCCCCAACTCGCTGTAGATTTTCACGTGCCCACCAGTCTGACGAACGAAGCCATAGATTTGGCTGAGGCCAAGGCCGGTTCCTTTGCCTGCTTCTTTGGTGGTGAAGAAAGGATCGAAGGCTCTCTCCATAACCTCTTTGGACATACCCGAGCCGGTATCGCTGACGGCAACCAGAACATATTGCCCAGGCGATATCCCTGGATGGTCTGCCACATAGCGTTCGTCCAAGTCGAAATTCCCGGTTTCGATGGTCAATCGCCCGCCATCCGGCATGGCGTCGCGGGCGTTCACCGCTAAGTTCACAATGGCATTCTCGAGCTGATTACGATCAGCATGGGCTCGCCACAGTCCGGCTCCGAGAACAACTTCGATGCTGATGTCCTGCGGGATAGTACGACGCAGCAATTCCGAAACATCCGAAACGAGCTTGTTGGGATTGATGGGCTCGGGTGAGAGCGGCTGCCGGCGGGCGAATGCCAGTAGGCGCTGTGTAAGACTAGCAGCCCGTTGAGCTCCCTCGAGCGCTGCGTCTACGAAGCGTCGCGCATCTTCGGTCCTGCCCTTTTCAATGCGCCGGCCCAATATGTCCAGTGATCCAACTATAATGGCGAGAAGATTATTGAAGTCGTGGGCGATGCCTCCCGTAAGTTGGCCTACCGCCTCCATCTTCTGAGCCTGGCGGAGCTGCTCCTCGGCGGTCTCGCGTTGAGCGATCTCTTGAAGAAGCTTGCGATTGGCATCTGTGAGCTCTTCGGTGCGCGCGAGGACCTCAGCTTCGAGGCTACGGTTGAAACCGAGGAGCGCCTCGCGAGCATTCCTGGCTTCTTCAAACAATCTCGCGTTGTCTATGCCGGTAGCCGCTTGTCCAGCGATGCCCAGCAGCAGTGTCTCGTGTCGTTCGGTGAAGCGGTCAGGTTCTGGATGGCCGAAAAACAGTCCGCCGATTACCTCACCGGCGCGCCCAATCACAGGTACAGCGAGATAGGAGCGGACGGGCAGATGCCCCTCAGGCATGCCATTGTGAGGCGTGTTATGGCCGTACCGCTCGTCCTTGGTGATGTCTGCGGATCGAACTACACCGTCGCCCTTGAAGGTGGGGGCAAACACGTTCGTGTTCCGCGGCATGGGGAACCTGCTGAAGTGCTCCCGGGGTACTCCAGAGATAGTGTAGAGTGTGAGAATCTCACCCTGCTCATTGACGGTGTTGTAAAAGAACGCGCCGAACTCAGCACCTGTCAGCCTCACTCCGGCGTCGGTGACCATCTGCACTAGTTTTTCCAGTTCGAGTTCAGCTGCGATGGCTGCACCCGTCTCATTGAGAACGCGCAGCATTTCTGACTGGAGCTTCAACTCGGATTCAGCGGATGCTCGTTCTGAAATGTCGATGAATGAGGAAACCGCCCCAACGACCGCCCCATCCCTGACAATGGGGGCGGAGTTTACCGACAGATCCACCTTTCTCCCAAGCTCCGGAAACACCACCGTAAGTTCAGCACCGCGGACGCTCTCACCCCCTAGAGCCCGCGCGGTCGGGTCCGCCTCGACTGGCAGTGTTTCACCTCCAAGGGACTGACGTTCGAACTGTGGCGGTCGATAGGTCCCCTCTTCACCAGGCTCCAGCCCAAGAAGGTCGATAGCGGTCTGGTTGGCGAAAACGACACCACCTAGTTTGGCCTCGATGATGCCAACTGGCGAATTGTGCAGGATGCGTTCGAGACGACTGCGCTCGTCCTCCAGTCTCCGCTCAGCCACGTCTCGAGCATCCGCCTCGAGCCGCAGCCGACGCGCGGAATTCACCATCGCCATTCCGACTGCATTCACTTCGCGAATAGGGGTAATCGGCAGCTCGCTTCGATCTGCGTTGGTCGGATCGGCCGCCACCCGGGCCAAGTTCGACATCGCACTTGCAAGCGGACTGCCGAATAGAAGCGCGACAGCAACCGAAATACCCAGTCCAAGCAAGCCAACGCCAATCAGGCTCAGGACAGATGAACGGAGAGGATCGTCAACCAATGCCGCCGGAATGCCCACTGCTACCCGCCAGTCCAAGAGACTAGACCTGGCATACGCGGAAAGAACTGATTGGCCACTTGCCGTCGTGCCCCTCCAACTGCCTTCTGCTCCAGATGTGTTGCGGCGCAAATCTTCAGTCGCCAACGTCCCGACGAATCGTTCCTGATCCTTCGACCGAGCAATGATCACCCCGTTGCTGTCGACGACTGCAAGGGTCCAACTCTCGGGCAGTTGTGCCTGCAAGAGCAAGCTGCTCAGCGAACTCGACGTCAAGGACATCGACAGAACACCAGTCACGTCGCCATCTCTGCGGACAGGCTCAGAAAGCCGGAGAAACCACTCACCCGTGGCGGTATTTTGCATCAAATTAGAAACGGCCACTTGCCCTTCGAGGGCCTGCACTTGATCTTCTTCCAAACGAACGGTGCGAGCAGCGCTATAGGGCCTAGTCGTGTCGATTAGCTCCAACCCGCCTCTATCGACGAAGATGATCGGTGCTGCGAAAATTTCTTGAGCTCTAAGTGCTTGAGTATGAAAAGCTTCGTAGTCACCTCTCTCCAGAGCGCCCGACAGGGCAAGAACCTCGAGGCCGCTCAACTTCCCTTCGAGATCTCGGTCGACCGTGTTGATGAGAAGCCGTGCGCTGTCGAGCGCGGCTTCGTAGGTCCTCTGCGATTCCGATTGCGCGTAGCGTTGTAAGGTAAAGCCAGTGAAGGCGAGGACCGGCAAAATGACTGCGACGCAGAGTATGAAAACCTGCAGCGGCACACCCACTTCGCGACCGCCAAGCAGTCGTGCAATCATTATCCTTCTCCATCTTGGATACGAGCTTTGGGCGTGCGAAATCCTGCCCTATTGCAGGGGCATACCGATGCTGATGGCAAGGCCCATCAGCACTGCACCTAGGACTACCACCAGGGCTTTGAAAAGCTTAAGTGAAGGGGCTACGGTCGGCTCGGGCTCGTCGTCCATCGCATTTCCTAAATGGATCCGCCGCGGAACGTATTAGGATCGACTAAGGTTCACAAGTTTGCACCTTGTGTCTACTGAACGTCTCCGCCCGCCGCAGGTTCACGTTTCACTATTCAGCGGCGTGCAGCTGCTGCGGCGTGCCGCTCGAACCTCAGTTTTTGTATGGTTTCATCGAGTGGCTCTGGCCGGTGCAGAAAATAGCCCTGCCCGAAAGACACACCAAGGTCCTGCAGAATGCACAGGGCCTCCGCAGTTTCTATTTTCTCAGCTACAACGTTGATGTGTAGCGCCTGACCCATATAGCTGATCGACTTGATTATTTCGCGATCAAACCGATTTCTTTCAACGTTCTGAACGAAAGACCCGTCGATCTTGAGGCTGTTCACTGGAAAGCGGCGCAAATAGGCGAATGAGCTAAGGCCAGCACCGAAATCATCTAAGCTGACGCGGCATTTCCGCTCGCGGGCTTTTCGCACGAAGGACTCTGCTGCACCTACATTGGTGAAAGCAGCGGTCTCAGTGATTTCGAAAACTATGTTCTCGAGCGGCGCTCCGGCTTGACTAGCAGCCGCTTCAACAAAGTCCCATAACATCGGATCGCTGAGAGTGTGTGCTGAGAGATTAAATCCCAGCGTGACCCCAAATGGTCCGCCCATTGCAGAGCCGAAGGACCGCAATGCCGACCGTATGATGTATCGATCAAAGGCAGCTGCCATACCAAACCGCTCGGCGGCCGGAATAAATTCGGCTGGAGGAATGAACTTGCCGCTGCGAGAAGCCATGCGCGCCAACACCTCGATCATGCCCGTTGGCTGATTAGGTCTATCCAGCGCTCTGATTTCCTGCCCGTACAATGTTAGGCGACCATCTTCCATGGCACTGGTCAGATCCATCGCCAGTGCCGCTGCAGTCATGCCTGACGTGGAGGGAAGGTCAGACTCAAGTACCCATCTGTTGCGGCCGGCTGCCTTGGCGGCGTAGCAGGCGTCATCGGCTCGCGCCATGACCTCAGCTACGGATTGATGAGGTGATGTGCCTACGGTGATCCCGATGCTGGCACCAAGCGTCATCTGTCCATGTGCGCTCTGCGGTGCGATTTGTTTGACAGCTTTCAGGATTTTTTCCGCCGCTTCTCCTGGCTCACCCTGGGCCAGCTGGAGAGCTAATGCGAACTCATCACCCCCAAGACGGGCCATGACCCCCATGGGGATTGATCTCTTGACGAACGCAGCGACGTTCTGCAGGGCAGTGTCACCAGCAGCGTGACCTAAGGTGTCGTTGAGGGCTTTGAAATAGTCTAGGTCGATGTAGAAAAGAGCGAAAGGTGCTGTGTGTGCGCGAGCGATCAATTGCTCTAGCTCACGTTCAAATGTCGCCCGGTTCAGCAATCCTGTCAGGGAATCGCGTCTGGCGGCATCAGCAAGTCTCTCTTGTCGTTGGTACTCCTCGGTTACGTCCCTGACAGTGCCCACTACACGGCCAGCGCTGCCCGGTATGTGGTGCAGCTTGCATAGTGTCTCAATATGCCGAACGGCACCGTCTCGTCTCACTATCCGATAGCAGACTTTGTTCGACCCGATGTTGCTTAATGGTAGTGCATGTGCCCGCTCGGCGCTCTCTTTGTCCTCGGGATGGAGAAAGGTATGCCACGTTTCTCGCGGTAGCCCGCCCTCACCAGGTTGGAGCCCGTAGATTTCTCGTGTCCGATTATCCCAAAAGCTCGTTTGTGCATCCACATCGAATTGCCAAATACCAACATTGCTGGCGTCCAGCGCCAGCTTTATGGATGTGTTGGCTTTAGCCAAACTGGCTTCCGTTAGCTTTTGGCGCGTGATGTCTGTTTGCACACCGACAGCTCTAAGAGGCCGTCCGGCCTCGTCCCATTCGATTATGCCACCTCGATCAAGGACCCACACCCAGCTTCCGTTCTTATGCTTCAAACGAAGCTCGGTCTCTATGCTGCCGGTTTCACCAGCCAGGTGTCTCTCACCGCTACGTACTGCATGCTCTCTATCATGGGGGTGCGTTAAGCTCAGCCAGAGATCGCTGTCTTGGCGGAACTCGTCTTCACTATAGCCCAGCATCTCGAACCAACTGGTTGAGTAGAAGCACTCGTCTGTTAGCAGGTTCCAGTCCCACAACCCGAGCTGAGCCCGCTCGATAGCGTGCCGCCACACGTCCTGCGATCGCGATCGATGTTGCTGCTGCTCATTCATGTCCGCACCTTCTTCAACCGTTGTGCATCATCAGAATAAGTCAGAAAAGTCTGTCATCCGCCAACGCGATCATTTGCTGACTTGTAGAGGCTTCCGCCTGCATTTGCGGCCCACGCCCTTAACGATTGCAAATGGAGGCTGACGCAGTGAACCGGCGGTACTCTCGCGCGGCGCTGAGGCACATCGCTAGGTAAACATCCTTAAGAAGGTGGGAAGTTCGCACCAATGCGCGAACCTCAAGGCCAGAATAGATCTGGATTTATTTCAATGCCGCATTGCCGAACGTGAGATAGGACTTGGTCGCTAGCGTCACCCTCTCCTGCAGAGCCTGAACCCCCGACATCTGTGTAACCGGCTTGGAAGCCTGCGGCGCCGATGCAATGGGCCCTTCTGCAGTCGTTTCGATCTTGAAAACCTCGACAATCTTGTCCAACTCGACCGCCTGAGCCTCGGTCTGCTCAATGGCGGCATTGGTCTCCTCGACCAGAGCGGCATTGTGCTGGGTCATTTCGTCCATCTGGCGCACTGCGGTGGTCACCTCACCGATGGCCGACGATTGCTCGTCGCTGGCAGCAGAGATACCTCGCATGAGGGCGCTGTTCTCCCGCACAGCGGCCAGGATCGCCTGCAGCTTCTGCGCTGCGTTGTCGACCAGCTTGGTGCCGCCACTGACTTCCTGGGAGCTCTGCTCGATCAGTTGCTTGACGTCGGAAGAGGCCTGGGCGGCGGACTGGGCCAGTCGCCTGACTTCGACAGCGACGACCGCAAAGCCCTTACCCGCTTCGCCGGCTCTAGCGGCTTCAACCGAAGCATTGAGGGCCAGCAGATTGGTCTGGAAGGCAATGTCATCGATGAGGCCAATGATGTTCGAAATTTTGGCGGAGGAGGTGCTGATCCGGTCCATCGCCTGCGTTGCCTGTTCCATCACCTGACCACCTTCGTCAGCCAGCTGTGCTGCTGACTGAGTGCGCAGAGCGGCGTCCTGCGCCTTCTTGGCGTTTTCAGTGACGGTGGACGCCAGCTGGTCCATAGCGGCGGAGGTTTCCTCGATTGCGGCAGCCTGCTTGGTGGTGCGCTCGGCAAGATCGTTGGTGCCCGCCAAGATCTCCCCTGTTGCGGCCTTGAGTGCTCGGGATGTTCCCCGAAGCTGCGTAACCACATCCGACAGGGTATCGGCAACAGCGTTGGTGTCGTCTCGCAAGGCGGCAAAGGCTCCGCGGTAGGTACCCTCCATGCGCTGGGTGAGATCGGTGCGGGCAAGGGCTGCCAGCACGTGACCGGCTTCGCTCAGTCCCGATGAAACCGTCTCTAGCATGCCGTTGAAGTTTGTGGAGATGCGGTCGATATCGGCATCGCCGAACTTGCCTTCGATGCGCTTCGAGAAGTCTCCCTCTACAGTGGCTTCAACGACAGTGTCGAAGGCACTCTGGAACTTCTGCATCATGGCCGCGCGGGTCGCCGCCTGCTCTGCATGGCGCGCCTTTTCGGCTTCCGAGAGTTCCATCGCCTTGCCGTTGTTCTGGAACACCAGCAGCGCCTTGGACATCTGCCCCAGTTCGTTCTCCTGGTCTGCTCCCTGGATCTCCATACCGAAGTCGCCTTCGGCGAGTCGGTTCATGTTCGCAGTCATGCTCCCGATCGCCCCGGAGAGCCACCGACCGGTGACAACAGCCAAGGCGATACCGATGAGCACGGCAAGTCCACTGACCGCCAGCACCATGATGGTCTTGGTCTGGGCCTCCTGTGTAGCCAGTGGCCCAATGGTATTCTGTTGCTCTGCTCGGCTTGCTGCCAGTGCATCGAAGTGGGCCTGCATCTCAGGCCCGATGAGATCCAGCTCGGCTGCGGCGCTGGCTACAGCGTCCAAATTGTTGGACTGCTGGGCGGCAATGAGTTTCTCAGCGCTGGCTTTGTACTCCAGCGCATCCCCCTGAGTGTCTTGTATCGCCTCTAGTGCCTGGGCGTCCCCGGCAAACAGCTCAAGCCCATCGGCGTCGAAGGTCGCCAAATCTTCGGCGGCCCCGATCAGATGTTCCGCAAGTGCCGGTGTCGGGTTTAGACGAAAACGCAGGCTGTCCTGTCGCAACTCGGCAAGCTCGGCGGTATAGCTGCTCACCTCCAGTGTTTGTCGAGCTGCGGTCCTATACTGGTCCAACAACTGGTAGACACTTTGCACGCCTGAATACCCGATGGCGGAGACAATCAGCAGGAGGGCTAGCAACCCGCCAAAGGCGGTGTATATGCGAGCGGCGAGGCTTATCTTCGAGAACATTCGTGAAAAAGATCCAACGCAGAGGAGACCTTGAGGATCGTACCGCAAGCATGGTTAAAAAAGGCTGCAGCGGAATGTATTGTTCCGCTTCGCTCGCTGATGAGCGTCACGTGGTTGCCACATCCGCGTCCCGGCGCCTTTGGTGCAACTGCACCTAGCACGGATCTAGCACACTGGCAGAAAAACACCGTAATGAACTAAGGTTACAGATGTATCTCCAAAGTTGGTAAGGGAGAGGCCGACAGTTCAATCCTGTCCGGCAGCACCATTTCCCTTGGTACGGCAAGATACTCGATCTCGGGTGATTTCCCGCTGGCCGCTGCGAACGGTGTTTGCGGGAAGCGACTGGA
>JAESGL010000565.1_pt1 | contig 13746 bp, 17 predicted proteins | sample 9269711 | NCBI WGS metagenome assembly JAESGL01 (sample SAMN14515918, study PRJNA621676) | algae metagenome | isolation source: Kastovskya adunca ATA6-11-RM4 and co-occurring heterotrophs from soil and... | place: Chile: Atacama Desert | collected 2011-06-27
CCTGCCGAAGCCGAAGAACAATATTATGCTGCCGCGGCCAACATCGATATGGCAGCGTGACTCACAACCCAATGCCTCCGGCAGACCCGGTGCGGTTCAAACTGACTGGAAGGTCGGAAATAATCTCGATCATCGTTCGACTCCTTGGTTGAAAGGAGTTGCGATGGTCTGCCTACCCTTAGCGGGGTCAATCATGGTGCGGCATCAGATCGATGGCCGACGTGGGGCCAGGCGTCACTCCCGCGCAGCGGGTTCGTACATGTCCCAACCTCAGACGTCGCGGATCAACTCATGCTCGGGGATTTCCAATCTGCGCTAACGTGAGAATGCCCTGCCAAAGGTCCATAATCCCGGATTTTATATCCCCGTTCTGTTCAAATTTCGGCTCAGCCGGCTTGCTGCTCCCGACCATCGGTTCCATCAACTCACGCCTGAGTCGACGCAGACAAATGGATGTGGTCGAGCACTCGTTTGACCAAGCTCCAAGGCCCGTCGCTGCGTGGATGCCCCGATATGTTGATGCATCTGTCGAAAGGCAGCACGCCCAAATGTCGGGTCTCGAGTTGGGTGATGCGGGCATTGTAATCGCTAACGTCTGCCAAGCCGCTGATGTTCTCTAGCTCTAGCCGGCCGATCTCGAAGGCATGCATTTCCGATCCAGCCGGATGCACCTCGATTTTGATTACGAGCATGATCATCAACCCCCTTTGGTGATCGAAAGCATCAATCAATTTGGATTTCGTCGAGAGAGCTTCTCGTGAGAAGCCGGTAGCGAGTGCTTTGAGAACGGACGACAGCACCAGTTACGATGCGCGATCTAGCACTCCGTATGGGAGAGGTGAGTACAAGCCTTCCATCCGGGAACCGATTAGCTTGATCACCGACAATCTTGCCTACTAGCCGCAACTCAACCTGCGAGGGATTGAATGCGTTCAGGTCGACAATGGGCGTCCAATCCTCGAGTTCAGCATCGAATTTCAGCCTTCGATCTGGCAATCCCTCAATCGTCATGGCCTGCGGCTAATGAGAACATGCTAAATTCCTTATCTTCGGAACGCTGGCGGAGCGAAATGCCTTCCGGAAGAACAAACCGTTCAACCTGTGGACGGGAAGCAATTTCTTCCGCATCGCACCTCAAAGAGGTGACCCGACCATCGGCCGTAACGATCTGCAGTCGCTCTCCTTCGCTTGGCCAGCCTAAAAAGCTCAAGCGAATACTATCGATGCTCTCGACGCCCTCATGGGCGAGCATTGCCATGAGAGGCACAACGATCTTCTCCAGATCCTCGGGCCGAATCGTGCCGGTGATGTCGAAATGCATACTTGGCCCTCCAACGCATTGAGTTGGGGCGGACCGGCTCGAGCCGGGTGTTGGAAACCTACGAAGGCGCAGGCGCATGCGCCTTTACCGGCAAGCCGGTTGGACATGCGCGCATGCCACCCGGCCACAGAATGACCGAGACATGCCTTCGAGGGGTTTCCACGCCCCGCCGCCGTTCTTTCATCGGCGACTAGGACGTCGTCGCAGATCAAAGGGACGTTCGCAAGATGCTGATGCATCTTGATTGGAGTAGGAGTTTTGAGCGTCGATCTCCGCTTACATCTGAGAAGCAAGGCGACCGCGCTGAAATCATCGCGCGAACGAGAAGGCACTAACAGGATTTCGCATCGGCAAGCCGAAGAAGGATGTCCTGAGGAAATGAATTTAATTGAGTTGTTATGGGCGGTCCACCCGCGCAAAAATTGATCGGGCGTCAAAGCTCGCCCCTTCTAGTGGCTTTAACGTCAATGGCCCCGGTTTGCCTGGTTCAGCAACGTCGAAGCCGGTGTGTCAGAACATGTAAGACCAGCACCAATCGCCGCGTGCTGGCGGAGGCGGGCGAGTCGATCCAGAAATTCGTCCAGCAGGGGATTGTCGAACTGGGCGACCGGCTGGGCCCGATCCTGTGGCAGTTCATGCCGACCAAGAAGTTTGATCGCGATGATTTCGGCGCCTTCCTGCAACTATTGCCGGCCAGCGTCGATGGCGTGGCGCTGCGCCATGCGCTGGAGGTGCGGCACGAAAGCTTCGATGACTCGGCCTTCCTGGCTCTGGCACGCGACGCGGGCGCGGCGGTGGTGCTGGCCGACCATGACGATTATCCGGCAATCACCGGCCATGATGTCGGTTTTGCCTACAGCCGGCTGATGCGCAGCCGCGAGGAAGAGGAGACCGGCTATACCGCGACGGACATCGCCGGCTGGGCCGATCGGGCAAAGGCGCAGACGGCGCAGGGCGACGCCTATCTCTTCTACATCAGCGGCGCCAAGGTCCGGAACCCGGCAGCGGCGCGCGCGACCATCATGGCTCTGGAGCAACAGCTGTGACATAATTGCGTTTGATGCAATTGGTATGTCAGGCTTTGCGATTGTTACAATGATGTGAAATCATCATATGGCGCTGCATCCCGATCCGGGATGTCGTTCCAATGATGGAGTCCAATATGCGTCAGGCCTTTCAGGCGACTGCGCTGGTGGTTGCAGTCAGCGTCCAGATGCTGACCTCCTACTCGGTGCTGTACGCTTAAGCGCAGATCGCGCTCATCCTTGTCCCGTCGATGCGGGGCATAAAAAGGCCGCCCAGGGCATATGCCGGGGCGGCGCTTTTGTATCCGGAAACCCTGCCTTCCGGTGGCGGCGAGGGATCAACCCTCGGCCAGCCAGCCGGCGAGCAGATAGGCCACGACGCCGATCGGGCCCAGGGCGCACAGGGTCAGCAGCACCAGGGCGACGCGGATCAGCGTGACATCCAGCCCGGTGCGGTTGGCGATGCCGGCGCACACGCCCATGATCTTCGCGTTGCGGCGGTCGAGGGTGAAGCTGTTGTTCATGGATCTGGCCTTCAATAATATCTGTGATGGGAAAGGGGCGGTTGCCCGATCAGGCGATCGGGGCAACCGGAACCGCCGCGCCGACGAACAGGCTGGCGAAGATGACGGCGCCGACAAAGGCAAGGGCGACGCTCTGGAACTTGGCGATGGACATGATACTCACTCCCTAGATATTTCCTGGCCGGACCGTCCGGCCTTGATGCCAGACTATATTGCAGGCGGCGTGCCAGTTTCGATTTTTGGCGGAAATCCGTGGGTTTTCCTCAGTGACTGATTTTTCCGTAAAGCGAAAAAATCCGATGATTGGGAAAATTTGCCGTCAATCGGTGAAAGTTGCAGGTGGGTAATGAAAAGGCCGTTGCTTTTCGTTTATGGCACGCTGCGACCGGGCTTTGACGGGCCGATGGCGCATTGGCTGGCCGATCGCGCCGAGTGGATCGGGGCGGGCTGGATCGGCGGCAAACTCTGTCAGGTGGCGGATTATCCCGGTTTCGTGCCGGGGGAGGTGGGGCGCGTGCGTGGCGACCTGTTCGCGCTACCCGATGCGGAGGCGTTGCTGGCGCGGCTCGACGCCTATGAGGAATGCTCGCCCGACGATCCGTTGCCCCATGAATATCGGCGCGAACGCCGCATGGTGGAAACGACGGATGGCCCGGTCTCGGCCTGGGTCTATCTGTACGCCCTGTCCGTTACCGGACATTGGGTGATCGCCAGCGGCGATTATCTGGCGGAGCGCTGATCCGCTGGAATGGATGACTCTGGCCTCTGGACGGGCAGGGCTGCCTTGCGCCTGCCCGTCCCGGCTGACGATCAGAAATGATAGGCGAGGCCGACCAGGGTCTGGTGCCGGTCGAACTTGCCGCCGTCGCCAAGGTCACTATATCGATATTCGATACGCGCGGTGACCTTGTCGGCGACGAAGCGCTCGACGCCGGCACCCACGCCCCAACCATCGAAACTGTCATGGCCCGACAGGGTGCCGCTGGCATCGCTGAGCGCGATACGGGCGCGCATATTCTCGTAGCTGCCCCGGACATAGAGCAGGGTGTTTCCACCGACGACATAGCCGGCGCGCGCGCCGATATCGAAGCTGTAATTCGGGTCGATCAGCGATCCGCCGACGCGGGATGCGTCATCGGCCGCGATGTCGAAACCGGCCTCCACGCCGACCACGATCTTGTCGGTAAGCTGATGATCATAACCGGCAAATCCGCCACCGAAGAAGGCGTCGCGCGATTCATGCAGGTCGAGACGGCCGACATCGCTGTTGGCGCTGCCGATGCTGTCGCGGTTCCAGCCGGCCTGAACGCCGACATAGGGGCCCTGGAAGCTTTCGGCATGGGCGGTGCCGCAGGCTAGGGCAAGGCCGATGGCTGCCGCGGTGCCGATCATGTTTCTCATCATGTCTATCCCTTTTCCCATTTGTTCGAGATGGGCTCGAAATAGGGAAATGGGCGGGCATGATAAGCCGGCGGCGGCGCACCAGACTGTCTCGCTAGGCGAGACAATCCGGTGGCCGGTCGATGCGCCAATGCGGGAGGATCAGTCCTGAGGCTGGTCCTTCTTCGGCAGGATCTTCTCGACGATGACAGGCGCCACCGGTGCGGGATCGACCGCGCTCTTGACCAGGCTGTCAAGGCTGGAGCCGTCTAGGCCCAGTTCCTTCATCAGCCCGTCGATCACCGGTGCCTGGGCGCGGTAGCGCAGCGCGGCGGACACCGCGGCGCTGGCGAGATTCTGGTCGCCGCCGGCGCTCACCAGGCCGTCCGCACCCGCGCCGCCGCCCTGGCCGGTAAGGCCATCGACCTGCACGATCTTGATCGAGTCGATCGATTCCATCGGCTTGGCCGCCTCGCGCACCAGGTCGGGCAGCACCTTGAGCAAGGCGAGCTTGGTCTGCAGCGACATCTGGTCGGAGGACAGCAGATTCGCCGCTTCGTTGACCGCGCGCTGGCCGGCGGCCTCCACCTCGAAGCGGACGCGATCGGCCTCGGCGCGCAGCTTGGCGGCTTCGGCCTCACCTTCGGCCGCCACGCGCAGCGCTTCGGCCCGGTCCGCAGCCGCCTGTTTCTCGGCTTCCGCCTCGACCCGGATCTGGATGGCGGCACGCTCCGCCTCGCGCGCGGCGTCGATCAGTTCGATCCGCTTGGTGCGTTCGGCGATCTCGGTCGCGCGGCTGGTCTGCACCTGTTCTTCGGCGGCAACCGCCTTGGCGCGGGCCTCGTCGGCTTCGGCCTTGGCCTGGCTTTCCTCGCGGCTCTTGTTCTGGACCGCGATCTGCTGTTCCTGTCGTGCCAGTTCCAGCGCCTGGGCCTGGGCGATCTTGGCCTGCTGCACGGCGCGGTCGGCCTCGATCTGCTGGCTGTCCACCAGCTTCTTCGCCTCGATCCGGGCCTGGTCGGCTTCCTGGCTGCGCAGCGACTGTTCGCGGGCGACTTCGGCGATCTGCGCGGCGCGGCGCATCTCGACCTCGCGTTCCTGCTCCAGCCGGGCAAATTCGGCGTCGCGGGCGATCAGCAAGGACTGGCGCTCGGCCTCCAGATTCTTGGTTTCGATCTGGACGCGGGTTTCCTGCTCGATGTCGTTGCGCGACTTCTTGCGCAGTTCGATCTGCTCGGTGAGCTTGGTCAGACCTTCGGCGTCGAAGGCATTATTGGCGTTGAAATGTTCGATCGAGGTCTGGTCGAGGCCGGTGAGCGAAACACTCTCCAACTCCAGACCGTTCATCGCAAGGTCGACCGAGGAGACCTGCTGCACCTTCTGCACGAAATCACCACGCTGTTCGTGCAACTGATTCATGGTCATGCCGGCTGCGACGGAGCGCAGCGCGTCGACGAACTTGCCCTCGACCAGTTCCTTCAGGGCTTCGGGATTCATGGTGCGCATGCCCAGAGTCTGCGCGGCGGTGGCGATCGACTGGGCGTCGGGCTTCACGCGGACATAGAATTCCGCCTTCACGTCGATGCGCAGGCGATCGAGCGTGATCAGCGCGTCGCTATTCTTGCGCTCGACCGCCAGGCGGACGGTGTTCATGTTGACCGGCATGGTTTCGTGGAAGATCGGCAGCACCAGCGCGCCGCCGTTCATCACCACCTTTTCCCCGCCGAAGCCGGTGCGGACGAAGCCGATTTCCTTGGATGCGCGCTTGTAGAGGCGGGCGATGACGATGCCCAGCACGATCAGGACGAGCAGGCCGCTGCCGGCGATCATCGCATAAGGCAGGATGGAAAAACTCTCCTGCACGGCGGGAAGATTCATGACTCTCTCCTAGAGACGGGGCAGATAATGGTCGCCATGCGAGATGGCGCGGAACAGATGCTCTTCGCGGCGCACGAGCAGGATGGTCTCGCCTTCCTCCAGCACCTGGCCGTCATTGTCGGGCTCGACCATGACATAATGGGCCTGGCCATGATGATCCTCGACCCGCGCGCGGGCGGGGGAGCCGCGGGTCGCGCGGCCGGTGACGATGCGGGCACGGCTGCCGACCAGATGGTCGAGCGGAATGGCCGTGCTGTGGTCGCGGGGCAGCAGCGGCGCGAGCAGGCGGGCGGCAAGGCCGGTGGCGGGTAGGGCCGCGACGCCGGCGGCCGGGACCGCAATCCAGGGCGACAGCATCGCACCCAGAAGGTCGTGCGCCGCCTGCTGGCCAAGCAGGCCGATGACGGCAAAGCAGGTCAGGAACAAGGCGATCAGCGCCAGCAGCGGCAGGCGGCCAAAGCCCAGCCAGCCGAGCAGGTCAGCATCCGCATCCAGATCGAGATCGGCATCGCCGGCCAGGCCCAGCGCCTGGACGCCACCGATCAGCAGCATCAGCAGCAGGGCCGATACGAAGACGATATTTTCCGGCGCGAGAAGAAAGCCTGCCACCCATAACCCCCTGATTCGGAGGCGATGCTATCCGACGAAGTGACGCCGGGACAGGATAAAGCGACGCGCTGTCTTAGTTCAGTGCATCGCCACGTCGCGGCTGAGATAGACCTCTGCCACGCGGCCGTCCTTCATCGCGCAGGTGAAGCGGCGGGTGGTGCCTTCGGTGGCGCGATAGCTGGCGCGGGTCTCGACCTCGCCATCGATATTATAGCCATCAGCGGTTGCGCGCGGCTCGTCGATGTGGCGGATTTCGGCATAGCCGGCCTGGCCCTGTGCCTCGTCTCGCGCGGCCAGCGCGCAGGCATCGGTCAGTTGGTCATTGCTCTGGTTGGTGGCAGCGACGTCCGAAAAATCATCCGCGCGCGCAATTGGTCCCGCGTTGCCGGCATCCGCACCATAATCGGTGCCGCCGGTCGGGGGCGGGGCGTCATTGTCGGCATAGGGACGGTTGTCGGCATTGGCGCCGCGTGCGTCCTTGCGGTCCTTGGAGACGGAATTGGCGACCACCACGGCGGCGCCGAGCAGGGCGGCAATGCCGACCGCGTCGCCAAAGCCGAAGCCATTGCCGCGATCATGGCGGTGATGCCAGTAGCGATCGTCATAGCGGGGCCGGGCCTGAGCCGGGGCGACGCTGCCCAGCAGCAGCCCTGCGCCGACCAGCGCACCCGTCATCCACCGCGTCCTGTTCCCGATCATCTGCCTGTCTCCTGCGATGGAAAGAGCCATAGCCGCGTCGGGCTGTCCAGAGGCTGAATGGGCTCAGTCCGGCTTGCGCCGGATGTCGAGCCCGGTGAAATGGGCGGCAAAGGCATAGCTGTCGGCATATTCCTCGATCAGCTTGTCGATCGGCTTGCCCGCGCCATGGCCCGCACGATTCTCCACCCGCAGCAGATGCGGCTTGTCGCCGATCGACGCGGCCTGCAGCGCGGCGGCATATTTGAAGCTGTGCGCCGGCACGACCCGGTCGTCGGTATCCGCCGTGGTCACCAGGATCGCCGGATAATCCTTGCCGCTCAAGATGTTGTGATAGGGCGAATAGCCATAGAGCAGGGGGAAGTCGCGTTCATTGTCGGGCGATCCATAATCGTCGACCCAATAGCGGCCGGCGGTGAAGCGATCGAAGCGCAGCATGTCCATGACGCCGACCGCGGGCAGGGCGGCGGCGAACAGGTCGGGCCGCTGGTTGACCACCGCGCCGACCAGCAGGCCGCCATTGGAGCGACCCTCGATCGCCAGGCCATCCTTGGGGGTATAGCCCTGGGCCTTGAGATATTCGGCGGCGGCGATGAAATCGTCGAACACATTCTGCTTGTTGGCGCCGCGCCCGGCGTCGTGCCAGGCCTTGCCGAACTCGCCGCCGCCGCGCAGATTGGCGATGGCATAGGCGCCGCCCTGTTCCAGCCAGGCCATGCGGGTCGCCGAATAGCCCGGCGTCAGCGCGATGTTGAAGCCGCCATAGCCATAGAGGATGGTCGGCACCGCCTGCGCATGGTCGGCCAGCACTTTCTTGCGCAGGATCGTCATCGGGATCAGCGTGCCGTCCTTCGAGGGGTAGCTGACCTGTTCGACGCCATAATCGGCGGGATTGAAGGGCAGGTCGGGCTGGGCGAAGAGTTGGGTCTGCTGGCTCGCCGTGTCGAAGCGATAGATGCTGGCCGGGGTCACGAAGCCGGAGAAGGAGAAGAAGGTTTCCGGGTCGCCATCGCGCCCGCCAAAGCCGGCGGCGGTACCCATGCCCGGCAGCGGCACGTCGCCGACCTTGCGCCCGTCCAGTTCGACCAGTTCGGCGACGGTTTCCGATTGGGTCATGTAAGCGAGGATGAAGCGGTTGCCGACCAGCGATCCGCCCGCCAGCGTATCGGCGCGTTCGGCCACCAGCGGCTTTTCGCTGCGTCCCGGCCGCAGGGCGTCGAGCGTCACCAGCCGCATATGGGCGGCCCTGCGGTCGGTGACGAAATAGAGGGTCGATCCCCGGCTGCCGATCAGGCGCCAGTCATTGGCGAGGCCCTTGACCAGCGTCCGCAGCTTGACGGGGCCACCGTCGAGCGCGGCGACATGCAGTTCGCGGCGCGGGTCCATGCCGGCAAAGCTGCTGACGATCAGCCAGTGGCCATCGCTCGTGACCTGGGCGGTGTGGCTGAGGCCGGGGCGATCGGGCGTCGCATAGATGAGCTGGTCCTGCGTCTGGGGCGTACCGATGCGATGATAATAAAGCTGCTGGTCGCTGTTGGTCGACTGATAGGCTTCGCCGTCGACCGGCGCGGCGTAGCGGGAGTAGAAGAACCCCTCGCCCCGGCCGTCCCAGGCGGTCTGCGAGAATTTGACCCATTCGACCTTGTCGTCGAGGATCTTGCCACTGTCGACGTCGAGCACGCGAAGGGTGCGCCAGTCGCTGCCGGCATCCTGCACGCCATAGGCGAGGAAGCGGCCGTCGGGCGAGGGCGTCCATTCGGCCAGCGCGCTCGCGCCGTCCCTGGCCCAGCGATTGGGATCGAGCAGCAGTCGCTGTTCGCCGGCCAGCCCTTCGCGGACATAGAGTGGGGTCTGGTTCTGCAGTCCCTTGTTATAGCCGTAGAAATAGCGGGTGCCGGCCTTGCGCGGCACGGTGAAGCGGCCATGGGCAAAGAGCGCCTGCATCCGCGTCTTGAGCGCGTCGCGGCCGGGCAGGTCATCGATATAGCGGCGGGTCAGGTCATTTTCGCGGCCGACCCAGTCGCGCACGGCGGGATCGGTGCGGACGTCATTTTCCAGCCAGCGATAGGGATCGGTCACCTTCACGCCGAAATGATCCTCGACCAGATCCTGGCGGCGGGTGAGCGGGTAATGGAGGCCGTTGTCCGGCGGCGTCGCGTCGATCGCGGCGGGGGTGGCATCGCCCGAGGCAGCGGCAGCCACAGCAGAGGCCGGCGCGGCGGCGATCACTGCCAGCAGGGCCGGCAGCGGCCAGATCAGGCGGCGAAGCGCGCGCATCCTCTCGACCCTATTGTCCTTGAAAAGAAAACAGGCCGCGGCTTCGGATGAAGCCGCGGCCTGTTCGACTATCGTCTATCCACCGTTACCGGTGGAACCGCGATCAGGCGGCTTCGAATTCGTCTTCGTCGACGGTGTTGACCGGACCGGAGTCCTGGCCCTTGGCATCGACGTCACGGTCGACCAGCTCGATGATCGCGATCGGCGCGGCGTCCGAAGCGCGGAAACCGGCCTTGATCACGCGGGTGTAGCCACCGTTGCGATCCTTGTAACGCTCGGCCAGGACTTCGAACAGCTTGGTCAGCTGCGCATCGTCCTTCAGGCGGGCGTCGGCCAGACGACGGTTGGACAGGCCACCCTTCTTGGCGAGGGTGATCAGCTTCTCGACGTAGGGACGCAGTTCCTTCGCCTTCGGCGTGGTGGTCAGGATCTGCTCATGCTTGATGAGCGAGGCAGCCAGGTTGCGAAGCAGGGCGGTACGATGACCGGTGCTGCGCTGAAGCTTACGATGACCAACTTTATGACGCATGTCTCATTCCTTCGTTCGTTAAGGGGCCGGATGAGGTACCCCAGACCAGGCAGCGATTAAGGGGCGCCGCCCATTGCCCCTGTTCCTCCCCGGAACGGGGAGGGGGACCGGCCATCGGCCGGTGGAGGGGCAGGTGCCGTCAAATGCAAGATTTGACCGGCATTCCGCCTGGAGGCCCGTGCCCCTCCACCACTCGCTTCGCGAGCGGTCCCCCTCCCCGAGCAAGCTCGGGGAGGATTAGCCCAGCAGCTCCTGTTCGAGCTTCTTGGCCATTTCCTCGATATTTTCCGGCGGCCAGCCGGGGATGTCCATGCCCAGGCGCAGACCCATGGACGACAGCACTTCCTTGATTTCGTTCAGCGACTTGCGGCCGAAATTCGGGGTGCGCAGCATCTCGGCTTCGGTCTTCTGGACCAGATCGCCGATATAGATGATGTTGTCGTTCTTGAGGCAGTTGGCCGAGCGGACCGACAGTTCCAGTTCGTCCACCTTCTTGAGCAGATAGCGGTTGATCTGGTTGGTGTCGCTTTCGCCTTCCGACGCAGCGGCAGCGGCATGGCCGGCAGCCGGGGCAGCGGCGGGCAGCGCGTCCTCGAAGTGGACGAACAGCTGGAGCTGGTCCTGCAGGATGCGGGCTGCATAGGCAATCGCATCTTCCGGCGTCACGGTGCCGTCGGTTTCCAGCGTCAGCGACAGCTTGTCATAGTCCAGTTCCTGGCCGACGCGGGTGTTATCCACCTTGTAGGCGACCTGGCGGACCGGCGAGTAGAGCGCGTCGACCGGGATCAGGCCGATCGGTGCGTCTGCCGGGCGGTTGGCGACGGCGGGGACATAGCCCTTGCCGATGTCAGCCGTCAGTTCCATGTTCAGCGTCGCGCCCTGATCGAGGTGACAGATCACCAGATCGGGGTTCATCACTTCGATGTCGCCGACGACGGCAATGTCGCCTGCCTTCACCACGGCCGGGCCGGTGGCGGACAGCTGCAGACGCTTGGGGCCTTCGCCTTCCATCTTCAGCGCGACCTGCTTGATGTTCAGGACGATGTCGGTGACGTCCTCACGCACGCCGGCGAGCGACGAGAATTCGTGCAGGACATTCTCGATCTTGATCGAGGTGACCGCCGCGCCCTGGAGCGAGGAGAGAAGAACCCGGCGCAGCGCGTTGCCGAGCGTCAGGCCGAAACCGCGCTCAAGCGGTTCGGCAACGAAGGTCGCCTTGCGCTTGCCGTCGCCGGTCGGCTTGATCTCGAGGGCGTTGGGCTTCTTCAATTCCTGCCAGTTCTTCATGTTGACAGTCATGTACTTCCCCTGGGGATGTGGCCGTAACGGGTAGATCCTGGACCCATCAGGACGTTCCGGCCGATGCAAACGGGTAAGCGGGCGACGCGTCCGCCGCCCGCCTTCAAGCCTCTAGCGAAGCTTAATTAGACGCGGCGGCGCTTCGACGGACGCACACCATTGTGCGGGATCGGCGTGACGTCGCGGATCGAGGTGATGTGGAAGCCGACGGCCTGCAGTGCGCGCAGAGCCGATTCACGGCCCGAACCGGGGCCCTTGACTTCGACTTCGAGGGTGCGGACGCCGTGCTCGGCAGCCTTGCGGCCGGCGTCTTCGGCGCACACCTGAGCGGCGTACGGGGTCGACTTGCGGCTGCCCTTGAAGCCCATCATGCCGGCCGAGGACCACGAGATCGCGTTGCCCTGGGCGTCGGTGATGGTCACCATGGTGTTGTTGAAGCTGGCGTTGACGTGCGCGACGCCGGCCGAGATGTTCTTGCGTTCGCGGCGCTTAATGCGCTGGGGTTCGCGTGCCATTTTGCTCTAATCCTACAAAAATCGTTCAAAAGCAGAAGTCACCGGAGGGTCGGTCCAGAGGACATGACCCTCGACGATTACTTCTTCTTGCCGGCGATCGGCTTCGCCTTGCCCTTGCGGGTGCGCGCATTGGTGTGCGTGCGCTGACCGCGGACCGGCAGGCCCTTGCGATGACGCAGGCCGCGATAGCAGGCCAGATCCATCAGGCGCTTGATGTTCATCGCGGTTTCGCGACGCAGATCGCCTTCGACGGTCAGGTCGGCGTCGATGGCTTCGCGAATCTGCAGGACTTCGGCGTCCGACAGGTCCTGAACGCGGCGCGCATGGTCGATGCCCAGCTTGTCGGCGAGGTCAACGGCGGTCTTGCGACCGATGCCGTGGATGTAGGTGAGCGCGATGATTACGCGCTTGTTGGTCGGGATGTTAACACCCGCAATACGTGCCATGGTACTTAAATCTCCTGCTCCACGGGGCAGTTGGCGCCGCCCCATCTCAAAGCGTTCGGGCCTCTTTCCTGGCAAGGAAAAACAGGCCATGATGTTGCTTCCCGAGACGCAAAAAAGACGGCCAGTGCAGGAAGCACTGCCGCTGTTACGCGTGTAGGGAACGGCGGCCTTTATCGATTCGCCCCAAAACTGTCAATATCCGGCGCTTTTTTGAGCCTCTCCGTGCGATGAACGGAGGGTGGTCCATCCATGCGGCTGGCGATGGCCGTAGCCGGCCATCCGCCTCCGCCGTCGCCTTGCCCCTTTTCGGGTTGAGCGCTCCGGCCGGCTCGGGCATGGAAGCGCCATGCGTCTGACCCGATTTCTTGTGTCCGCCCCGGCCCTTGCAGCGCCGCTGACCCTGTTGGTGGCCGGCTGCGTCGCGCCGCCCTCCGCGCCGCCTTCGGCTGCGGCGTCGCGTCCGGCGCCCGCAGCCCGGCCTGCGCCTTTGCCACCGGCGCAGCCCGCACCGCCTGCGGCGGTCGAGTGGCAATATCGCCCTGCGACGCCGGGCAACTGGACCTATCGCGCCGATCCGGCCGGGCCGGTCGCGCTGTTTGGCGAGTCGGCTTCTGCCCCGCGTTTGACGCTGCGCTGCGACCGGGCGACGCGGCGGATCAGCCTGAGCCGGGCCGGCGGCGGGCAGGGGGCGATCACGGTGCGGACAAGCTATGGCGCGAGCAGCTGGCCGGCGGTGATGGCGGGGACGCAGGTGCCGCAGCTGACCGCCGTGCGCGGCGCGAGCGACGCGGTGCTGGACCAGCTTGCCTATAGCCGGGGCCGTTTTGCGGTCGAGGTGCAGGGGCAGGAGACGCTGATCGTGCCGGCCTGGGCCGAAATATCGCGCGTGATCGAGGAATGTCGGGGCTGAAAATCGGCCGGCCCAGGCTTTTCGGGCCGACGGTCGAGTATGATTCCAAAAAAGAATATTACAAGTCTTGATCCTGCAATCCGTCTGATTCACAGTCCGTCTCGTGGCCGATCGAGGGGTAGCTCAAAGCCGGTCACGCGGGCTTAATTAGCGAAAGGAGGTGATCCGATGTCTCATGGTTCAGCAATGGGGTCGGTCAAGTCCATTCGGGGAACGCGCCGCTGACGACGCCGGAGCGTCGGTACAAACCCTTCATGGTGTAGAGACCAAGAGCGCCGACATACAGGCCGTCTCCGCCAGGGGCTTTAGCGCGAACTTGTCTTCCTTCTGGGCGGTT
>JAESGL010000570.1_pt1 | contig 13615 bp, 25 predicted proteins | sample 9269711 | NCBI WGS metagenome assembly JAESGL01 (sample SAMN14515918, study PRJNA621676) | algae metagenome | isolation source: Kastovskya adunca ATA6-11-RM4 and co-occurring heterotrophs from soil and... | place: Chile: Atacama Desert | collected 2011-06-27
AATCAAACGGCGACCAACCACAACAAAAAACACAAAAACAAACATACCATACAAGAACCACTACAGAAATATGAGTTCGTCACTGATCACGACTGCAGCGACGATCGTCATCGCGGTGAGAAGAAATATCCCGCTGAACAGCGCGAGGGCGATCTCATGGCGGCGGAGGTCCGTGGGTGCATCATGCTGGTCGAACATCGCGTTTCCATAACCCGGCTGGCGTCAGGATTTGAGCCTGGAACGTCGGGCTACCATCATGATCGGCGGAAGGCAGCAGGAAAACACCGCCACACCCAGCAGGAGGATAGCCGGAAGTCCGCCGATCTCGCGCGAACGGATTTGGTTCCGCACTGCGCCGTGAAGTTCGCCACGCAGCATCGGCAGATCTGCTGCGGCACCCGCCAGCGCGAGGTCGTGCGCGAAGATCGCGATTGCCACGACGAACGCGATCGCCGTGATGACCCCGGCCAGGAAATCCAATGAACCGTCGGTGTTCCACAGCAGGAAGCACAGGCCGCCCAACACCGTCAGGCCGACCCCGATCAGAACCTCTCCGATCATGCCAGCAATCTCGCCTTCTGCGTGGCGAATTCAGCCTCGGAAAGTATGCCGCGGTCTCGCAAGTTCGCGAGCTTCTCGATTTCGTCGGCGACCGACGATCCGGCCACGGCCTCGGGCCGGACCATCTTGCTCTCGATCCAGTCCTTCAGGGCGGCGAAGCGGTCACGATCGGCATCGCCGAATTTCAGCCGGTTCTGATTCTGCACGTTCGGGCTGGCGTTGGGGTTCGGTGCCTTCTCACCAAGGATGGAGAGTTCAAGCCAGCCAGCAATCCACACGCCCGGCTCATTCCAAGTGATTGCTTTGATGTTTTCGACCGGCACCCGCTTCGTGCCGAGGAAGCCATAATACATCACAGAATATTTGATGAGGATGGCGTCGCCCTCGACCCAGACGGTCACGCCGCTCCCCTTCAACTCCCCCTCTGGCGCTTGCATCTTCAACTCCCCCATCGCCGCGATCACACCTGATCCGGCATCCCAAAATTCTGTCGTCGATCTTCGAGCCGGCCGGTCGCCGGCGCGACGGCCATAAGCCCGCGCGCAATCAGACGCAGCGCCTTCTGCTGATCCTCAGAATTTTCGTTTGGCGACATCGACTGATGGCATGGCGGTCGGGCTGCAAACGCCCTTGAACTTGTGAGATCCCAGAATCGAACTTCCCATTTCGAAGTACGTCCCGGCGACGCGGTCGATTATAACGTGGAGTGTATCGCTACCCTCAGACGTCGTGTCCGACATTATCATATTGGGGAAGAAATTGAATTTGCACGCGTGCCCAAACGTTTCGCAAAGGGAAAAGGATCGGCCGAAGGCGTCGTTCCAGTACGAAACCTGAGAACCCTCCTCATCAATGATGTATATTCGAACGTCTCTCGACGAGGACGTTTTTCTCGTGACCTCATCCGTTTTTTCCCACTGTCCTTCGCATTTGATCGCGATGGGAACCGCAGCGAGCGCCGGCGCTGCCACGCAAATCATCGTAGGAACCGCGAGATAGCGGATGAAACGGCCTATAGCGCCCGACACTGCGTTCTGCCGCGACAGCGCAACGTTCATGCCGCGCGCGCGACCGGTGTGCTGGGGCCACGCTCACCGATCAGCAGTCGAGCAACGCGGACGAGCGCGTCGCGCTCATCGACATTGAGCGAACGCCAATAACTGAGCCAGCGCTCTTCATCCGGATTGAGCAGCGGCTGCACGGCGTCGGTACCGGGATCGTCGGTTTCACCCATCAAATAAGCGGGTGTCGTCCGCAGAACGCGAGCGATCCGATGGATGTGCTTCGAACCAATCTTGTTGGAATGGATCAAGCCATGAATAGTTGGCTGAGACAGCTGGACGCTCCGCGCGAGCGCAGCCTGCGACAGGTTGCACGCGTTCATTCTCTCAAGGACACGCGAGCCGATAATCACGGTTGGTACCAATAATAGGCGTGCCTATTGCTTGCGACTTCGGTTTGCCTTACGAGAGGCCAATAGGGATGCCTATTGGAGTCGAATCGTGGCGGCCACCTCACCAGTGCAGAATGCCGAATTGGCAGACGCGCTCGCGAGCGCGGTCAGGATCATCGGTGGGCAGGGTGCTACCGCCCGTCTTCTGGGCGTAGCTCAGCCCTCTGTCTGGCGCTGGATCGCTCGGGCCAAGCCGCTCCCGGCCGAACACGTCCTCGCCGTCGAGGCCGCCACCGGCATCAGCCGTCACGACCTCCGCCCCGACCTGTACCCGCGCGAGGCGCCTGCCGCTGGCGCCACCGACCTGGAACCGGCACGATGACGCGCTCGCTCGCCCGCGCCGCCGCGCATCGCGCTCGCCGTCGCGTCCATGCGCGGATCATCGCGCCCGCGCTTGCTGCCGCCCGTGCCCGTCAGGAAGCCGAACGTCGCGGGCGCACGATCCGCTGGGATGCGATCACTCGCTTCCTGGCAGGTGAATGGGAAGCGGCCCCTCATCTGCTGCGAGGCCGCGCATGATGCGCTCCCACATCTGCGCGCCCTCGGCGATCGCCAGCGCTTCCAGCGTCCGGCCGTCGCTGGCGGCGACGTCCGCCACCGCCGCGCGCACCGCGGACAGCACTCTCTTGGCGAACGCCGCCGCCTCTTCCAGCGGCTCGTCGTACCGGCCGAGCAATTCGCTCCACAGCGCTTCCAGCATCGCGCCATGCACAATCGCGGTCGCGCGGCTGCGCTGCGCCGCCGAACGGTCGTCTCCCATCGATTTCGTCCTTCGTGGTGGTCTAGGAAACTCCACGATAGCCGGGCGGGGTCGCGCGTCCAGCGCGGCCCCCGAAGGTGACGCTCTTCGCGTGACTTGCGGAATCCACGCGAACGCCGGGCGAGGGCAGGGCGCGCAGCCGACCGGTAATTGCTGGCCAGCGGCCCTGTCCTCCGAAGGTCATACGTCGTCATCGCGCCGGTCTGCCCGCGCGCGCACCGTCTGTCCGCCGCGCTCCACCACGGATCGCGCGGCGTGACGAAGGAGCGGGCGCCTCTCACCTATGAGGACGCGCAGGCGCGCGTCGCCGGCCGCCTGGGCGTGAAGCGCGCCGCGCATATCGTCGGTGTCGCGGTCCGCACGTTCCAGGACTGGGGCGATCCCGACGTCGACCGGACGATCCCGATCGCTGCGGCCGAGGCGCTCGACCTCGCCTACATCGACGCCGGCGGCGAAGGGATGCCGTTCCTCGACACCCTCAACCTTCGGCTGAAGACCGCGCGGCAGAATCGCTACGGCGATCAGATCGCGCTTGCCGCCAGCGCTGCCTCGTTCGCGAAGGAAGCCGGCGAATTCACCGCCGCAGCGATCGCCGCCAGCCTGCCCGACGCGGGCGCGGCCGACGTCGCCGCGCTCCGCAAGGAAGGGCTTGAGGCGATCGCCGTCGCCAAGTCGATGATCGCCGCGGCCGACGCGCTCGGCGTCGATGGCGGCGATCACTGGATGCACGCCGCCGCGCCGGATCCGCCCGACACCAGCTGACCCGCCGATCGCTCCCTTGATCGTCGAACCTGCCGCCCCGATCGCGCACGCTTCCGGGAGCGGTCTTTTGCGTCCCGCTCGAAAGCGCGCCCGATGTCCTACCGCAACACGCTGATCTCCATCCGCGCCTCGCTCCTCGCCAACGAACGGGCGATCCGCGCCTGCGAGGCGGACGCGCCATCGGTGGCCGCGCGCCGCCACCTCGCCCGCGCCCGTGCGCTCCACAACGCCGCGATGGACATGGTCACCGCCGCGCTGGCCGCGCCCTATGATATCATCGACCCGCCGCCAGCCGCCCGCGGGACCGCCGCCCAAGGAATGGCGCGGTGATGACCCCCGGCGAATACCTGCGCCGCCGGCGCCTGTCCGAACACCTGACAGTCGAGGACGTGGCGGGCCGCATCCACAGCTGGCCCCGCCTTGGCCTCGACGAGCGCGCGAACTGGATCCGCCAGATCGAGGCCGACGTCGTGCCCGCCACCTTCGGCACGATCGCCGCGATCGGCCACATCGTCCCGATCGACGCGCAGGCGCTCGCCGCGCTTGACGCCATCCGCTTGGGCATCGGTGAGCGCGTACCGCAACTCTGCGCGCACTGCGCCATCACGCCGTGGCAGGTGATCCCGAGCCATGCGCTCTGGTCCCGGCCGGACCTTTGTCCGGTCTGCGAGAAGCACGGCCCGCCGCCCGGAACCGAGGTGACCTGGTGATGGCCAATCCGAAACCCGGTCCCGACTTCCGCAACGTCGGCGTCTGTGCGCGCGGCGAGCTGCTCGAGGCGATCACTGCACGCGCCGCGCTGCGCCAGTGTTCGCTCGGCGCCGCAGCGCGTTCGCTGATCGAGGAAGCGATCACGGCCCCGGCCGCCACCGCGCTGGTCGACCTGTCCTCCGTGCCGACCGCCGACCTCCTGGATGAGGTTGCATCACGACTGGCGGCTATCGTCGACCACGAAGCCGCGCTCGCCCGGGCCGAAGCCGCCGAAGCGCGTCTGGCGACGATCATGGGCGCGCTGGCCGGCGCGCCACCGCGGGGCGCGGCCTGATGCGCCGCGCGCCTGAACTCGGCGTCGGCCAGCTGCTGACGATCGGCACCGTCCTCGCAGCCACCGCGCTGTTCGCCGCGCTCGCCGGTCGCCCGGCGATCGCGTGGCTCGCCGGCCCGATCGCCGGCGCCGCGCTGCTCACCGTCCTCCGCCACCTCGTCAACCGGGAGAACCGCCCGTGATCCACCAGCAACCCGACGCATGGTCCGCCGCCGACCCGGTCGGCATCGATGACGACGATTACGACCGCGCCGCCGCCACCGTCGCCGCCGCCGCGAACACCACCGCGTGGCAGTGCCTCGCAGGATTCGGGGTCGGCCTGGCGCTGTGCCTCGCCGCGGACCTCATCCGCGGCACCCACCACCTCGCCGCGCTGATCGGGCTGGCATCGTGACCGATCGGCTGGCTCAGGTGCAGGCCGAGGTCGCGCGCCACATGGACGCGATTGCCGCGCTGTTTCGGGAGGGGGCACGGGTCACCGTCATCGTGCGCAACCCGGAAGGCGAGCAGACACCCGGCGCCCAGGACTTTGTCATGACCGCGGACGATCTGTCGCGGGTGATCGACGTCGTCGAACGCCGCGCGGCAGCGATCGCTCCGCTCAGCAACCGCGATCGCACTGTCCCGCCGACCATGATGGCGCCGGTTCACGAGGGCGGGGAGAAGCGCTCGGTCGTCATGACCAATTCCGCGATCCACACGATCCGGCTGGCCGAGGGGAATTTCGCGGCGATCGTGCTGTCGCGGCCGACCAGTGACGTGGCGGCAATAGCAATCCTCGATCGCGCCGAGGCCGCCGCGCAAATCCAGCTGCTGCGGAACGCGATCGACGACGCTGGTCGCCTCGATCGAGGCGAGCCAACGGCTCACGCCGCCCCGTCGCTGAGGAGGAACTGACGGTGAACCAGCCCGACTTTTTCCCCCGCGGTTTTGCCGGCGCGTGGAAACGACCACTGCGCGGTGTCCGACCCCGATCCTCCCAGGGATCGACCCACCCCCTCCGGACGGGGCGCGCGCGATGACCGATCAGCGCCCGCGCACCAGCCCGATGCCCGACGACGCAGCCGCGATCGGTCAGGCGCTCATCGATCGCCTGAAGCCGGAACTCGACTCGGCCTTCGCGCAGGTCGCCGCGCTGCCGGGCAACCCGGCCGAGCGCGAGAACGACGCGCTGTCGATCATCGCCAGCCTCGGTGGCTTCGTCGGCCTGCAGCTGACCGGCCGGCTCATCGCCACCAAGCGCATCGACCCCGAAACCGCGCTGACCATCGCCTGCGAGACGATGGCCGACCGGATGTGCGCGGAGGTTGCCGGTGTCATCCTCGGCGTGGGGAAGGAGCGGTGACCGACGCGCCCCCGCAGCCGCTGCCCGACCTGCTCCACGACTGGGCTTGCCGCACCATCGGCGAGGACGGCTTCGGCATCCCGAACGCCTTCGTCGTCGACGCAACCGGCGCACTGACGATCATGGCGCTCGTCGTCCCGCCGGACGCGGCGTACCGGTACATGCTCGCCCACTGGGCGAAGGAACAGCCGCGCGAGATGATCTTCGCCCTCGATCGCTTCGCGCGGCCTGAGCAGGGCACGACGCTGGGCGATCTGCTGGCTGGCTGGCACTTCACGCGCGAAAAGCCCCGCCCGTTCATCATCGAGTACCAGTACGAACCCCGGATCGTGAAGCCGGTCGACTGGGAAAACCCGTTCTGGAACGCGGGGCTGACCCGCGAACTGAACCAGCACCTGCGCGATCATCTGGGCGTGCCGCGCTGATGCCGATCGAGCGCATCGACCGCGACTGGATCGCGCAGCACGCCGCCACTCAGCTGGTGTTCCACGCCAACATGGGCGACCGCCACCTGCTCCAGCGCCGCGTCCTCGACCGTCGCGACGGACGCCCGATCGGTCTGCGCTACGCCGACACCAGCTACAAGCGGACGAAGCGCAACGGCGACCTCGCCGGCACGTCGGTGCGCACCTGGTCGGTCGAGGGCCACGACCAGGCGCTTGCCACGCTCGACGAGGCGCTGGAGATCCTCCACGTCCAGCGCCTCGGCGCGCTCCCGGCCGCGGCGCGCGGATGAGGGTCACGCGCGTCAAATGGACCCCGGCGATGGTCGAGCGGCTTGCCGAGCGCGCGCGTCAGGGCTGGACCGGCCAGCAGATCGGCGACGAGCTGGGCGTCTCGCGCAGCGCCGCCATCGCGCGGCTGTCGCGCCTGCGCGCCGCCGGCGACCCGCGCGTGCCGCCGGCGCGGGCGAACCCTGTCCAGCCTGGCCGCCGCCCCGACCTCGACCCGCCCGTCACGCTCGCCGATCAGGTGGCCGAGGATATTTCCCGCGGCGCCTCGTCCTTCGCGTCGATCGCGCGCGTGCGCGGCGTGTCGACCCGTGAGGTGAAGGCAGCGTGGTCGACCATCGTCGAGCGGCTCGGCTGGCAGGTGTCATGATCTGCTTCCGCGACCGCACCTTCTGCACCGCGGCCTGCGCAACGCAGGGGTGCGAACAGCGCCTGACCAGCGACGTCAGCGCGGCGGCACGCGCTTGGTGGGGCACGCCGGGCGCCCCGATCGCGGTCGCGGACCGCAGTGCCAGCTGCGCCGACTTCACCCCGGACGGTTCGGGGAGCCGTCCGGAGCCGACTCCCGTCCCCATCACCAGCACGCCGGCGGCCGTCACCGCCGGTGCGCATCCACGCAAGCCGGAGACCCGACCGTGACTAGCACGAAGCAGAAGATCCGTAAGCAGCTGACGCTCGATCAGATCCGCCTCAGCCCGCTCAACGTCCGCCGCACGCCGCGCGAGCAGGAAGACACGTCGGCGCTCGAGGGGCTGATCCTCCAGCAGGGCCTGCGCGTCCCGATCGAGGTGCACCAGATGCGCGGGTCGAAGGGGACGTGGGGCGCCTTCGCCGGCCGGCGCCGCTACTATGCGATCGGGCGGCTGATCGAGCGCGGCGACATGGCCGCGGACGCGCCGGTCGAGGTCATCGACCACGTCGGCTATTCGGACGCCGAGCTGATCGAGATGTCGATCACCGAAAACCTGCCGCGCGTCGACATGGAGGATCACGAGCTGTTCGCCGGCGTCGCGCGCGCGGCCGCGCTCGGCCACGACGTCGCGCAGATCACGCAGGCGCTCGGCCAGCCGGACGAGGCGCGCGTCGCGAAATGGATCCGCCTCGGCCGGCTGGCGAAGCCGGTCTTCGACGCCTTCGTGGCCAAGCAGATCGATATCGACCAGGCCCGCGCCTACGCCGCCACCGAGGACAACGCGCTCCAGGAAGCGGTGTTCGACCGCTTGGGTCGATTCGCGCCGGCGCGCCAGATCCGCGCCGCGCTGAAGATCGGCGACGCCACCAGCCGCCGGCACCTGATGTTCGTCGGCGAGGCGATCTATCGCGCCGCCGGCGGTCGGTACGAACTCGACCTGTTCGCGGAGACGGCCGACGATCGCGGGCGCGTCGTCGATGAAGGGCTGCTGGAAAAGCTGGTCGAGGAGAAACTGGCGACGGTTCGCGACCAGGTGCGCGCCACCTGCAACCGGCCCGACCTGCGCTTCATCGCTGAGCCACCGAAGCACGGCGGGCTGGTCGACTCCGTCCTCGCCGTCACCCCGCAGAAGCAGGGCGCGCACCTGAAAGTGGGTGACGGGGTGGTGGCCCACATCGACATCGATGGCGCCGGCGAGCCGGTCGTCTCCTACTGGTGGGAGAGCCGGAAGGCGAAATTCGGCAAGGACAAACCGAAGGAGGCCACGCCGGTCTCGACCGGCCCGATCGGCAACGCGATCGCCGACCCGTACCAGGCCAAGCCGCGCGCCGACGCCGCGATCCGCCGCGAGGAGGGGTTGAGCCAGGACGCCACCTTCGCGCTCCGCGCCATGCGCAAGGCGATCCTGCGCGCCGCGCTGGTCGCCGACGCGGAGGCGGGCGGGGCCGAGGGCCTGGACTATCTCGTCTTCGCCCAGGCGCGGATGCTCCTCGACATCCGCCGGCCGGCGAACGTGGGCATGCACGCGATCAGCACGCCGCACGACGTCGGGGTGTCCTTCGACGCGCAGGAGCTGGCGCGCGGCATGACCAAGGACATGCCGGCGCACCGCGCGCTGGGGGACGCGATCGCGCTCATTACCCGGCAAAGGTGGTTCACGGAGCCGGACGTTGCGCGAGGATACTCGCTGTACCGCGCCGCGGACGAGGTGATGAAGCGGGTCACCGCGGCGCTCGTCGCCGGCATGGCGCTGGAGCGCAGCCTCGCGGCCGACGGCTATCAGATGCCGATCCACGACGTCGTCGCGCACCACGTCGGCGCCGATCGCGACGACCAGGTCCGCCGCCGCTGGTGGGCGCCGAGCGTCGACTTCGTGGATTTCTTTCCCAAGGACCAGCGCGCGGCGCTCGCGGACCCCTTCGTCGACCGCGCCACCGCGGCGAACTGGCCGAAGCTGAAGTCGGCCGATCTCACCACCGCCGTCGTCGCCGCGCTCACCCGCGACGGCAGCAAAGGCGCCAGCTGGATCCACCCGCTGCTGCGCTTCACTGCCCCCGACGCGCCCGCCGGCGCCGAGCTGAAGGAGGCCGCGGAATGAACGACCACGTGATCGATGATCTCGGCCGCAAGATCTCTGCCGCGATGCAGGATCTGCTCAACCGCGAAATGCGGATCGCATCCGCCGTCCTCGACAGCCACGATCAACTCTACCTGCTGAACAAGCTGGCCGCGGGCGTGTCGGCCGGCGCCGTGCTTGCGGGCCTGCAGCTGCGCAAGGAGGGCTTGGATCCTGACCCCACCTACGACGAATTTGCGGACTCGCTCCGGCAGATGGTCGGCGCGCCGAAGCCGACCTACCTCGACGCGTTGCGGGCCATGGAAACCAAGAAGGCGGTGGCGCAATGATGCCGCTCCGCGCCCGCCTCGCGTGGCGACAGCTTCCCCGCACAGTCCGACGCCGACTGGCGCTTGACGCCCGCCCGGCACCGAACATGCCAGCCAGCCAGCCAGCCAGCCAGCCAGCCAGCCAGCCAGCCAGCCAGCCACCCCGGGTGCGTCCACCGCTCATCGATCTCGCGTCCGCGCCTTCCGGGATGGAACAGCGCGCCGCCGGCTGGCGCGTGAGGTGAGGCGATGATCCGCCATCACCCCGCCATCTCGGCGTCGCCGACCCCACCGCCGCAACGCGGCCGGTTCCTGCGAATGCCCGACGTCGTCCGCTCGGTCGGGCTGAGCCAGGCCACGATCAACCGCCTCCACCGCGCCGGCGATTTCCCACGCAAGGTGCGAATCGGCCCCAACTCCACCGGCTGGTGGGAGAGCGAGATCGACGCCTGGAAGGCCGATCGCGAGCAAGTGCCGCGCTCCAACGAAAGAAACTGAGCCGCGCCGAAGGGGGCACCAGCGGGGGCATCGGCCGTCGCCACCGCGAAAAAACAGACGTAATACCGGGGAGTTAGCCGTGCAGTTTTCGTCCTACTCAGGGAGCCACCTTTTTTCTCGACATCGTTGGTACAGCGCGCGCGGCGCGATCCGCCTTGCGGGTCATGCGGCGCGTTCGTCATGCCCGGCGTCTAAAACGATCGACTTGCATCGCTCCGCTTCGACGGTCATGCCGTTACCGAGGACAAGGGAGAGGATGATGGGTGAGTTCGCGGGCAAGCATGTGTTCGTCGCCGGGGCGTCGAGCGGCATCAATCTGGAAATCGCGCACGCCTTCGGCGCGGCCGGCGCGAAGGTGACGGTGCTGAGCCGGAGCGACGAGAAGATCGCGGCAGCGGCGCAGGGCCTGCGTGATGCCGGCGCGACCGCGCTGGGGATCGCATGCGACGTGCGCGACTATGCCGGGCTGGAAGCGGCGTTCGCCAACGGTGTGGCAGCGCATGGGCCGGTCGACGTGCTGGTATCGGGCGCGGCGGGCAATTTCCTGGCGCCCGCGCTGAAGACCAGCGCCAATGCCTTCAAGACCGTAATCGATATCGACCTGCTGGGCACCTACAACGTGTTCCGCGCCAGCTGGGACCATCTGACCAAGCCGGGGGCGTCGCTGATCGCGATCACGGCGGGGCAGGCGGTGCACCCGATGGCGTTCCAGATCCACGCCTGCGCGGCGAAGGCCGGGGTCAACATGGTCACCAAATGCCTGGCGCTGGAATGGGGACCCGCGGGGGTGCGGGTCAACGCCATCTCCCCCGGCCCGATCGCCGATACCGAGGGGATGCGCCGGCTTGCCGACCCGGTGCGCGAGGCGAAGATCAAGAAATCGCTGGCGCTGCGCGATTACGGGACCAAGGCGGATATCGCGGAGGCGGCGATGTTCCTGTCCAGCGCGGCGGCCAAGTACATCACCGGCACGATCCTGAACGTCGATGGCGGCAACGACCTGGGCGATGCAAGTGCCGACGCGCTGGGGCTGGGGGGATGATACCCGCACCCGCGCGGTCCGGTCAGGCGATGAACTGTTCCATCGTGATGCGATCGTCCAGCGCATGTTCGGGATCGAACAGCAACGTCAGCTCGCGCGCGCGGTCCATCGAGATATCGACCTGCGCGACGTCGCGGATCTCGCGCTGATCGGCGACGGCGGATACCGGGCGTTTGCCGGCGTCTATCACCCGAAGCGAGACGCGTGCGCGATCCGGCAGGATCGCGCCGCGCCAGCGCCGCGGGCGAAACGCGCTGATCGCGGTGAGTGCCAGCATCTGCGATCCCAGCGGCAGGATCGGGCCGTGCGCTGACAGGTTGTAGGCGGTCGACCCAGCAGGCGTCGCGACCAGAATGCCGTCGCACGACAGTTCGTCCAGCACAATGCGGTCGTTGACCTTGACCTCGATCTTCGCGGTCTGGCGCGTTTCGCGCAGCAGCGACACCTCGTTGATCGCGGGCAGCGTATGGACGCGCCCGTCCACTCCGACCGCGGTCGCGGTCAGCGGCGTCACCTGGAACGCGCGCGCACGCTCGATCCGGCCGTCCAGATCATGGCGGCGCCACTCGTTCATCATGAAGCCGACGGTGCCCAGGTTCATTCCGAACACCGGCACGATCGGACGCCGCCGTTCCAGCAGGATATGCAACGTCTGGAGCATGAACCCGTCGCCGCCCAGCGCGACGACCAGATCGGCATCGTCCAGCGAGCACCAGTCCCAGGCATCGGCCAGTTCGGCGCGCGCCGCCTGCGCGGGCGGGGTGGGCGAGGCGACCAGCGCCCGCCGCGGATAACGGCTCATCCCCCGGTCACGCTCATGTGGCGGGCGACCGCGGGTGCGGCATCGCGCGCGATGCGGAAGTCGTGGCGGCGCGGCTTGGTGGTCAGCGCATCCTCGATCGCGGCGTCGAGCGCGGCCACGCCGCCGTCGCGCAGCGCGGCGCGCAGATCGCGCTGGTCGTCATGGCCGAGGCAGGTGTAGAGCCGCCCCTCGGTCGTCAGCCGCACACGGTTGCAGCCGTCGCAGAAATTGGCGGTCAGCGGGGAGATGAGGCCGAGCCGGGTGCCGGTGCCGTCGACGCGCCAGTAGCGCGCCGGGCCGCCGGTGCCGTCGGTGTCGCGCACCAGCGGGAACCGCGTGTCGAGGCGATCCTTCACCGCGGTCAGCGGCAGGAAGCGGTCGGTGCGATCTTCATCGATGGCGCCCAGCGGCATGGTTTCGATCAGCGTCAGGTCGTGCCCCTGCGCGATGCACCAGTCGAGCATCGCGGGAATGTCCTCCTCGTTCAGCCCCTTCAGCGCGACCATGTTGATCTTCACCGCCAGACCCGCATCGCGCGCGGCGGCGATGCCGTCCAGCACCTGCGCGATATCGCCGTGGCGGGTGATGAAGCGGAAGCGATCGGCGTCGAGCGTATCGACGCTGACGTTCAGGCGGCGGATGCCGGCGTCGTACAGCGCCGCGGCATGTTCGCGCAGCCGCGTGCCGTTGGTGGTCATCGTCAGTTCGTCGAGCGCCGTGCCGACATGACGGCCGAGCCGCTGCACCAGCTGCTGCACGTCGCGCCGCACCAGCGGTTCCCCGCCGGACAGCCGCACCTTGCGCACGCCGCGCGCGATGAAGCGTTCGGCGATCACCGCCAGCTCCTCCAGCGTGGCGATCTTCGCCCGCGGCAGGAACGTCATCTCCTCCGCCATGCAATAGCGGCAGCGCAGGTCGCAGCGATCGGTGACGGAGATGCGCAGATAGCGGATGGTCCGGCCAAAGCCGTCGACCAGCGGTGCGTGCGTCCTGTTTTCGGTCATCTGCGTCACAACGAAAGAGCTAGGCATGTGTTCATCCGGGAGCAAGTGTCGATTGCCCCGCCTGTTCCGCCCCCTTACGAGGCAGGGGTGAGCAGCGAGCAAGAGCAGACAGACGCCCCCCACGACGACCGCCGCGACGATCGCCGTGCCGCGGGTCGGGCGGCGACGGCCGAGCAGATCCGGTTCGTCGCCAAGGCGGAGGCAAGTGCGGCCGGGATGACCGCGATCGTCGCCGCGCCGACCAGTTTCGAGATCGTCAACGCCGCGTTCGGCCGCGCGCTGGGCGACCGACTGGTGCAGGCGATGGCGGCGCGGCTGGACGAGGTGCTGGCCGATTACCGCAGCATCGCGACGCGCGCGGGCGCGACCTTTTCGATGCTGGTCGCGGGGCCGCCGGTCGAAGGCGACCGGGCGGCGGCGGCGGTCGAACGCGCGCTGGGCGCGCCGTTCGCGGTGGATGGCGAGACGATCCACGTAGGCGCGCGCATCGGGCTGGCGCGGATGAGCGGCGGCGAGCCGGTCGGCGACCTGCTGTTCCGCGCGGCCGGAGCGCTGGAACGTGCGCGCGCCAGCGACGGGGCAACGACGCGCGTGGCCAGCGAGGGCGAGGGCGCGGCGCTGGCGGCGCTGGCGGCGGACCTGCACCGCGCGATCGAGCGGGGCGAGATCGACGTCCTTTTCCAGCCGCAGGTGGCGATGGCCGACGGCCGCATCATCGGTGCGGAGGCGCTGGTGCGCTGGGCGCATCCGCGGCTTGGGGCGCTGGGCGCGGAACGACTGCTGGCCGCGGCGGAGCGTGCCGACCTGGGCGTCGC
>JAESGL010000571.1_pt1 | contig 13614 bp, 10 predicted proteins | sample 9269711 | NCBI WGS metagenome assembly JAESGL01 (sample SAMN14515918, study PRJNA621676) | algae metagenome | isolation source: Kastovskya adunca ATA6-11-RM4 and co-occurring heterotrophs from soil and... | place: Chile: Atacama Desert | collected 2011-06-27
TCGTCATCAGGCTGGCACAGCGGCGCATCGAGCCTCGTCGCGTTATCGCTTGGTCATGCTGGCGGCGCGCCCATCAAGCCGCCGCTCGACGGTCACATGTCCGATCAAGAACGCAACTGTAATGCTAGGCGACAGATGGCGTAGGGCAGTGTCGAGCACCTCGCGCAAGGCGTCGACCAGCGGTCGGCTTTTCTCCTGTCGGGCTCGACAACGCACATCGGGCGGTTGGCCGCGGACCTCGGCCTCGACGACATAAAGCGCGCCGATACGCTCGAGTATGTCGGTGGTCAGCGGCGTGGGCGACCGCTCGTGCAGGTCGAAGACCTTGCGCCGGAAATGCGCCCAGCACGCGACCTCGCTGACGCCATCATGATACAGTCCGTCATAACCGGCATAGGCATCGGCCTGTAGAAAGCCGCGGAAACCGGCGAGATGGGACGTTGGGTGCGCGGCGGTGCGGTCTGGCGTGAAGCGATACCAGGTCGCGCGCGGTGCCGTGCCGCCGGACGCCCGGTCGTCGGCCGCATAGACCCACAGCCGCCCGGTGGCGGTCTTGCCTCGGCCGGGGTCGAGTACCGGCACCGGCGTGTCGTCGGCGTGAATCTTGTCGGCCTTGAGCACTTCGTCGCGGATGCGGCTGACGATGGGGTCGAGGAGCCCGGCAGCCTGTCCGGTCCAGCCCGCCAGCGTCGAGCGGTCGACGTCTAACCCTTGCGCCGCCATCATCTCGGCCTGGCGGTACAGCGGCAGGTGGTGGTCGAACTTGGAGACGACGACGTGCGCCAGCGTGGCGAAGGTGGCCTTGCCGCGTGCCACGGCGCTGACCGGGGCGGGAGCCTGGACGATCTTCTCACATATCCGGCAGCTGTATTTGGGGCGGACGTTGCGCACGACGCGCCAGCGCACCGGCACGATGTCGAGCATCTCGTGCGCGTCTGCCCCAAGCGGCCGCAGCGCACCACCACAGTCTGGGCAGGTACAGGGGCCCGACGTCGGCTCGTGGACGACCTTCTCGCGCGGCAGGTGTCCCGGCAGACTACGGACGGGCACCGGCCGAACCGCCACGCCAGGGTCAACCATCTCAAGCCCAGGCGCATCGCGCTCGGTCTCGAGTTCCTCCAGCGCCAGTTCGAGCTGCTCGATCTCGCGCCCCAGCTTCTCGGACGAGGCGCCGAACTGCATCCGCCGCAGCCGCGCGATCTGTCCGCGCAGGGTATCGATGAGCAGGTCGCGAGCGGCCAGCGCGGCATTGGCCCGGGCGAGCGAAGCCTCCAGCGCGGCGATCCGCGCGGTGGCATCTGCTATGGAAACAGGCGCTTCCGACACGCTGTCTCCATAGCAGATTGCAGGTCGCTGGGCGAGGGAAAGTGGCGCAAAACCGCCGTTCTTACCCCGCCAGTGTCGGCGTGAACGTCCGCTCAGGCCGACGCCAGTCGATGCCTTCCAGCAGCATCGACAATTGCGCCGGCGTCAGTGTCACGGTGCCGGTCGCGGTCACTGGCCAGACGAAGCGGCCCCGGTCGAGCCGCTTGGAAAACAGGCAAAGACCTTGCCCATCGAACCACAGCAGCTTGACCAGATGACCGCGCTTGCCGCGGAACGCGAACAGCGCACCCGAATGCGGGTTCTGCGCCAGCACCTGCTGCACCAGCACCGCCAGGCCGTCGAACCCCTTGCGCATGTCCGTCACGCCGCACGCCAGGAACACCCGCGTTGGCAACGGCACCGGGCTCACCGCAGCACCGACAACACCCGTGCCAGCGCACCTGCATCCACGCTCGCATCGACGCTCACCCGCACGCCGCCCGGCAACTCGATCTGGATGAGCCCCGAGGCACATGGCAGCGGCTGCGGCGCTGGCGGCGTCAGTTCCGCCACCTGCACTGCAGCAAACACCGGCAACGACGGCATCGCTCCGGCCAGCTTGCCTTCGCGCAACTGCTTGCGCCACGTGTAGATCAGGCTGCTCGATACCTCACGCCGCGCAATGACATCGCAGACCCGAACCCCCGGCCGAAACGCCTCGGTCAGGATCTCCAACTTCTCCGCATCTGACCATCGGCGCCGGCCCGACACCTGACCGACCACCTCCATTCGACCAGTCATACGAGTGCTCGTATGACTGGTCGTAGAACCGAAAATTTCCCGCAACACCCGCGCCCTCGTCAAAGACGACAAGCATCCCGAAGGCTAAGACCACCGCAAGGCGGCCTACCGGCCACGCTTACAGTTGGCGCTTATGTCTGTGCAATACGTCGCACGCAATCAGCCGATATCGCCGTCATTGTTTCGACAGTCGGGAGCGCGCGTGGGTGTCGATGGTCGACACTATCAATTACTGACAAACAGAAATCACATGTTCGGATAGTTCGGGCCACCGCCGCCTTCCGGCACAACCCAGTTTATATTCTGCGTCGGATCCTTGATGTCGCACGTCTTGCAGTGAACGCAGTTTTGAGCGTTGATGACGAACTTGGGACTGCCGTCCGCAACACCGACCACTTCGTAGACACCGGCCGGGCAGTAGCGCTGGGACGGTTCGTCGTAAAGCGGTAGGTTGTAGGCGATCGGGATCGAGGGATCACGCAGCTGCAAGTGGATGGGCTGATCCTCCTCGTGGTTCGTGTTCGACAGGAAAACCGAGGAGAGACGGTCGAAGGTCAGGACGCCATCGGGCTTGGGGTAGACCGGCGGTTTCACTAGGGCCTTCCGTTCCAGCGTGTCATGGTCGGGATGATGATGCAGGGTGAAAGGCATCTTCAGCCCGAAATGCTCCAGCCACATGGTTATGCCGGACAGGCCGGAGCCGACGAAATCCCCGAACTTCTTGACCAGCGGCACGACGTTGCGGACGACGGACAGCTCCTTCTTCAGCCAACTCGTCTCGAACGCAGCCGGATAGGCGGCGAGTTCGTCGCCTTCGCGCCCCGCCCGGATTGCTTCGAACGCGGCCTCAGCAGCCATCATCGCGGACTTCTGCGCGCCGTGCGTGCCCTTGATGCGCGGTACGTTGAGGAAGCCGGCGGAGCAGCCGATCAGCGCGGCGCCGGGGGCGACCAGCTTAGGGATCGACTGGAGACCCCCGTCATTGATCGCGCGCGCTCCGTACGAGACGCGGCGGCCACCCCCCAGCAGGTCGGCGATGGCGGGATGCGTTTTCCACTTCTGCATTTCCTGAAAGGGGGACAGATACGGATTGGTATAGCCGAGCCAGGTGACGAAGCCGATCGACACCTGGCCATTTGCCTGATGATAGATCCAGCCGCCGCCGTTTGCGTCGCTGCCCAAGGGCCAACCCTGCGTATGCACCACCTTGCCGGGTTCATGCTTCGCGGGATCGATGTCCCACAGCTCCTTGATGCCGAGGCCATAGACCTGTGGGTCACTCTCGGCGGCGAGATCGAAGGTCCGGATCAGTTCTTTGGTTAGGTGACCGCGCACGCCTTCGGCGAAGAAGGTGTATTTCGCGTGAAGTTCTAGACCGGGCTGATAGTCGCCCTTGCGCGTGCCGTCGCGGGCGACACCCATGTCGCCCGTCGCTACACCCTTCACGCGCCCATCCTCGTGAAACAGGATCTCGGCGGCTGCGAAGCCGGGGAAGATTTCCACGCCCATCGCCTCGGCCCGGCCGGCGAGCCAGCGGCACAGATTGCCGAGCGAGCCCGTGTACGTTCCCTTGTTGTGAAGGAAGGGCGGCGTCCAGAGATGCGGCAGGTTGAACTTCTTCCTGGTCGTCAGCACCCAATGATGGTTCTGCGTCACCGGCGTTTCGGCAAGCGGGCAATCGGTCTCCCGCCAGTCGGGGATCAGTTCGTCGAGGGCACGCGGGTCGATGACCGCTCCCGACAGGATGTGCGCGCCGACCTCCGACCCCTTTTCGAGAACGCACACCGACATGTCGGTACCCGCCGCTTCGGCGAGTTGTTTCAGCCGGATCGCGGCCGTCAGACCGGCGGGGCCGGCACCAACGATCACCACGTCGTAGGGCATTGATTCCCGTTCGTTCATGCCTTGCACTCCCGCGTCGTCATGTAGCCCACCTCGCTTCCGGATCCGCTCGAAATGGGCGTTCCGTCTTGAAGCTCGTCAAGCGAGGAGCAGGGCGGGATCGACCGCATAAAGTTCGGCCGACGAGGCTCGCGCGGCCGCCGCCAAACCCAAGGCTTCGGGCACGATCTGGTTGAGATAGAAGGCGGTCGTTGCCTTCTTGGCCTGCCATAAATCGTCATCCGAAGCTGCTCGACCCTGCGCTTCCATCAACCACCCACAGACCGCGACCGACAACATCGTCAGGAACGGATAGCTGGCCGCCAGGCGGTCGTCCGCATCGGCACCCGCTAGCCGACGTCCCGTCTCGTCGCACACGTCGATCAGTTCCGTCAGTGCGGCGGTCTGAGACGTTTCACGCATGTCGGCAATCAGGGAAGCGAACGCCGAACCGTTCCCCATTCCGAGCTTACGACCGACCAGGTCCGCAGCCTGGATGCCGTTCGTGCCTTCGTAGATCGGGGTGATGCGAGCGTCCCGGAAGTATTGTGCCGCTCCGGTCTCCTCGACATATCCCATCCCGCCATGCACCTGCACACCAATCGATGCGATCTCGTTGCCGAGGTCCGTGGCATGAGCTTTCGCAAGGGGCGTGAGGATCTCGAGGCGCTCGCGCGCAGCGGCGTCGCCGAGCGTCGTCCGGTCCACTTGGGCCGCAGCGTAGTATACCAGCGCACGTGCGGCCTGGGTCTGCGCCGCCATGCGCATCAGCATGCGACGGACGTCAGGATGGTCGGCGATTCGGACCGGTTTGCGGTCGGTAGCCCCGGATCGTGCGGACTGCACCCGCTCCAACGCATAGGTAACGGCTTTTCGGGTAGCAGCCTCCCCGATCTGCACGCCCTGCAGACCGACGTTCAGTCGAGCGTTGTTCATCATCGTGAACATCGCCCGCATTCCGCCATGCTCAGGACCGATGAGTTCGCCGACGCAGTCGTCGTTGTCGCCGAAGCTCAAGACGCAGGTCGGGGACGCATGAAGTCCCAGCTTGTGCTCGATGGAGACTACCTTGACGTCGTTGAACGCCCCGAGATGGCCCTCCTTGTCGAGGCGGAACTTCGGAACCAGGAACAGCGAGATGCCACGCGTTCCGGCCGGAGCATCAGGAGTACGAGCCAGAACGAGATGGACGATGTTGTCGGCCAGGTCGTGATCACCGAACGAGATGAAGATCTTTGTGCCCTTGATGGACCACGTGCCGTCGCCCCGCGGCACGGCTTGCGCGCGTAGCGCTCCCACGTCGGATCCCGCCTGTGGCTCGGTCAAGTTCATCGTACCGGTCCAGGCACCGGTTGCCAGCTGCGGCAGGAATTTTGCCTGCTGTTCGGGCGTACCGTGGTGAACCAGCGCCTCGATGGCACCAACCGTCAGCGTAGGACACAGGGCGAAACCGGGGTTGGCAGTGCCCAGCAGTTCCAGCACCGCGGTCTGCAACGTAAACGGTAGCCCCTGCCCACCATGCTCTTCGGGCACTCCGATGGTACCCCATCCGCCTTCCACGTACGCGCGATAGGCCTCCGGATACCGGTCGGGAAGGACAACCCCCTGCTCAGTCCACTTGGCGCCGACCGTGTCTCCTGCGTGGTTGAGCGGAGCCCAGACCTCGGTCGCGAAGGTGGCCGCCCCCTCGATTATCGCCTCGATGACGTCGTCGCTGGCGGCGGCAAAACGTTCGCTCTGGGCCAGATGCCCGATCTGGGCAACGTGGTCGAGGACGAAGCGGATTTCGCTCGTTGCTGCGATCGCTGTGCTCATGCTCCGGCTACCTTCGACTGTGCTTCCACCGCGGCCGCAGCATCGGCCGCTAGCGCAATGGCGATCTCACGAAGCGCTTTCTTGTCGATCTTGCCGACGCTGGTCCTGGGTAGACCGTCTGCAACATGGATGATCGATGGAATGGCGTATCGGCTTATTTGTCCGGCCACTGCTTGTTTCGATAAAGCGTCGTAAAGCCGCTCCTCCGAGATGATTTCGTCGGGTGCGGCTGTCACGAATGCGATAGGACGCTCGCCCCAGCGGGGATGGGCGATGCCTACGACAGCGGCCTCGGAAACCGCTGCATCCTCCATGAGGCGCGCCTCCAGGTCGATTGAGGAGATCCATTCTCCGCCCGACTTGATGACGTCCTTCAGACGGTCGACGATGCGGATGGCGCCGTCGGCGTCCTTTTCGGCCACGTCCCCGGTATGTAGCCACCCGTCTTCCCAAAGCGTGTCGGATGCGTCCTGGCTGCCGTACCCTTGCGTCAACCAAGGTGCACGCAGGACGAGTTCTCCGCCACGTTTTCCATCAATCTTCGCGTAGACCAACGGGAGGGCGAATCCTGCACGACTAAGACCGTGCGAGTCCTCGGCCTCACCCCGCGCAAGTGCGATCACCGGTCCGGTCTCCGACATGCCGAACCCCGCAAGCGTCGTTATACCGACCTCGAACGCTTCCTCCACCAACGCCGGTGGCAGAGCCGATCCGCCGATAACGATAGTCCACGGTCCAAGCGGTTCGCCAGCGGCGGCATCGATAAGCATGCGAAGCAGCGTTGGAACGCAGTGAGAGAAGCTGACGTCCTCCGTGCGCCGAAGCCGCAGCAGGGTCGAGGGATCGTAACGTCCGGGATAGACCTGCTTGAGACCTAGCATCGTGACGGCGTAGGGGGCGCCCCACGCGTGGACATGGAACATCGGCGTGATCGGCATGTACACGTCGGCCCGTGTCAGGTTCTGGCCTTGAGGTTGACTGGCGAGAGTCGACGTGAAGGCCAGCGTGTGCAGCACGAGCTGGCGGTGGGTGAAGAAGACCTGCTTGGGATCTCCGGTCGTGCCCGTCGTGTGGAACGTCGTCGCGATGGCGTTCTCGTCGAAGTCCTCGAACTCGTAGGTCGGATCGGTCCCGTCGAGCCATTCCTCGTACGACTGCACGCCCGGAGTGGTCATCGGAATCGCTTCGCGAAGCCCCGGTAGATGTGAGCAGATTGCGTCACACAGTGGGCGGAAGTCGTCGTGGTACAGCACGACCGATGCTCCGGACTGCTGCAAGGTGTACCCAATCTGCATGGGTGACAGCCGGACGTTCACCGTCTGCAGGATCGCGCCCATCATCGGTATCGCGAAGTAGCATTCGAGGTAGCGGTGACTGTCCCAGTCCATCACGGCGATCGTGTCGCCCGGACGGACGCCGCGCGCCGCCAGCGCCGTCGCCAGACGACGCACCCGGTCAACGAATTGACGATAGGTGAAACGCAGTCCTCCGCTGACGATCTCCGCGCTGCTCTGCTCGGCCACGTTCGCGAGCAGATGGCGGATGAGCAACGGGAAGGCGTATGCGTCCCTACCCGCGGTCTGAAGTATCTTTGGCTGGCTCACCGCGTCATCCGTATCGTTCGAGTTGTCTTGGACGCCCCGCCCGAAACCGGGCGGGGCGCGTGGATCAGAAGTTGAAGTTGATGCCGGCGGTATAGAACCGTCCGATCACGTCGTAGAGTTGCGGGTTCGTCCTGTTGTACTGGATCAGCGTTCCGGTCGGAGCGAGCGGCGGATCCTGATCGAACAGGTTGTTTACCGTCAGGTAGAAGCGGAACTTTGGGGCGACCTTGAACGACGCCGTGAGGTCCGTGTAGAACACGTGGTCGACGGTGTTGTCCTCGATCGTGGTCGGCTCGCTTCGGGTGACGTCGTAGCGACCGGCACTGATGAAGCGCTCTTGCGCGAACAGTTCGAACGTGTCGGACGTCCACGTCACGTTGCCGACCACGTTCCACCTCGGGTTGCTACTAAGTCCGACTTCCCCGGCCCGATCGACAATATTGCCGTTGGTGAAGATCTGCTGCTGCTTCTCCAGATAGCTGGCGACCACCCGAAAGCCGGCCTTGCCGCCGAAGACGTCGCCTGACGGACGATAGCCGACCTCGATATCGACGCCGCTCGCCTTCAACTCGTTGAGGTTCAGGGTCGGACTCGTGATGCGCGTGATCGTCCCGGCCGCGTTCCGGGTGATGTTGGCGCACAAGGCGTCGTTACCCGCGCGGCACTGGTCGAGGGTCAGCTGCGGCGTCAGCGACGTGATGATCCCCGACACATTGATCGAATAGTAGTCAGCGGACAGCGTCAGCCCCGGCGCGAAGTCTGGCTGCAGGACGATGCCGCCGGTGTAGGTCTTCGCGATCTCCGGCCGGAGATCGGCGTTGCCGAGCGTCGCCAGAATGATCGGAACCGTGACGTTGTTCTCGATCACCGCGCCTGTCTGCTGCACGATGCCGGCGAACAGTTCGGGCACGTTCGGTGCGCGAATGTCGCGCGACGCGGTTCCCCGCAGACGCAGGCCGGCCACCGGCTCCCAGACCGCGCCGCCCTTCCACGTCGTGACGCCGCCGCTGGTGCTGTAGTTGATGTACCGGACAGCCCCGTTGACGTCGAGTGCGTGGAGGAACGGCTGATCACGCGCGAGCGGGACGGCCGCTTCGCCGAACACCTCCCAGAGGTGGTACGACCCGGCCACCGGGAACACGTTGCTGAGCAGCAGGCCGCCGGGCTGGTTCAGATAGGCCGCGGGAAACCCCCGGATGCCGGTCGCATCGTTCACGCTGTTGGCGAGGTCGTTGGTCGTCTGATCGAGCTCCACGCGCCGATACGTACCGCCCGCTGCGAGGGCCACATCGCCTGCCCAGGTCGCGAACGGGGTCGCGCGGATCGATAGGTCCGCGACGTCCTGCTTCACCGTCGTGCGGAACGCCGGGTTGACCTCGACATAGCGGATCGCCTCCTGGGATGGGGCGCCGACGCCGAACAGGTTGATCGGGACGCAGCCCGGGTACAGTCCCGGATTCGTCAGCGAGACACGGCAGACGATCTGGTTGGTCGCGGGGTCCCGGACCGCGTCGGCAGCGGCGTAGAGGCGTTCGAGCGCCACGTTGTTGTTGGTGCGGATCGTGGTCCGGTTGCGGCCCCGCTCGTAATAGCCATCGATGGTCAACCCACCACCGCCGGTGTACTTGAAGCCTGCGGTCAGATCGAGGGTCCGACCCTTGGCGAGCGCATTCGCCGGCGTGCCGAAATCGAAGTTGACGCGCCCCATCGCGAACGCTGGCGTGTTGGTTTGGGTGAGCACCTGCTGCACGGCGGGGTTCAGGAATGCGTTCCCGCTGAAGATCGTGAAGCCGTTGAATCCGCCCAGATTGAACTGCTGGATCTGATTGTACTCCGTCTTCGACAGGCCGAGGGCCGCCTGCCCGAAGATCGTGAGTGATGGGGTCACGTCGAATTCGGCATGGGTGAAGTAGTTCTGGGTCTCGATCCCGGCAGAGAGGCTCGAGAAGGCCTGCGCGCCGTCGCCACCGACCTGGATGAGACCCGACTGCGCGGTCCCGCGCGAGAACGGGACCAGCGTGCCCCCCGGCCCGAACTGGCGGAGCGCGAGCGGGCCGCTCAGGATCACACCTCCCGGGGACGCGGTCGCGGCCCGCAGATTGTCTCGGAAGATCAGCTGGCCGCGATTGGCCGGATTGTTCAGGAAGCCCGTATTGCTCCGGCCCCATTCGCGATCCGCCAGGCTGCCGATCTGCTGGACATCGTAGTAGGAGGCGCTTGCCACGATACGTCCGCGGTCGTTCGCGAACGACGTACCCGCGCTGACGCTGCCCTTGATGCTCGCGCCATCGCCGCGCTCGGAGACCCCCGACTGCAGCGTCCCCTTGATGCCCTTGAAACGGTTGTCCAACACGAAGTTGACTACGCCCGCGACCGCGTCTGATCCGTAGGCGGCGGACGCGCCGCCCGTGACGATATCGACCCGCTTCACCAGATCGGACGGGAGCAGGTTGACGTCGGTCGCGCCTTCGCGCGAGGACGGTGCTGCACGACGCCCGTCCAAGAGGACCAGGGTACGTTGGACACCGAGGTTCCGGAGGTTCAGGAAGCTGCCGGCGTTCGGGCCGGTCGCGACGACGTTCCCGGTCGTGGGGCGGGTGGATCCGCGAAACGCCGGCAGCATGTTCAGCGACTCCGCGATCAGTCCGGGGTTTGCCTTCACCAGCTGCTCACCCGAGGTGACCGTCACCGGCGTCGGCGCCTGCGAACCATCGGCGATTGCTCGCGAGCCCGTGACGATGATGTCGGCTATCGCATCCTCATCGCCGGATGCCGGCAACGCCTCGGCACTACCCTGGAGCGGGGGCGTGGTGGTCGATGGCGTCGACGATGCGGTCTGCGCCAGCCCAATGGATGACCATGAACACAACGCGAGCGTGCAGATGCCGGCAAAAAGCCTGCTCTTCATAATCCTACTCCCATCAAAGCCGGGGTTCGTTCCCGGTCTCTTGAAGCGGAGGATGACGCCGCCGCGAAACGGCGTCAATCATATTTCTTTGCGTTGCAGGAAATAAGTTGCCGCACGCCGAATCACGTAAAACTTTTTTTCGAAAGCGAGGGCGGTTAAGCGCCACATCCAGCGGCTCTGGCAACGAAAGGGCTACCCAGCGGCCAACGAGGTCGGCACAGCGGCGACATCAGACGGGACAGGATGAATGACGAAGGAGCAGACGGAGACAAAACGCGAGGCGCGCCGTCTTCAGGCGGAACGACGTCAGGATTCGATGACATTGATCCTCGATCATGCCGAAGCGGAATTCGCCGCCAAGGGGTACAACGGCGTCACCATCTCGAGCGTGGCCTCGAGCGCCGGCGTCGACACGTCGCTGATGCGCTACTACTTCGGCGACAAGGAGAAGCTGTTCGCCGCGGTATTCCGTCGGCGTGCCCCGGAAGCGAACGCCGCGCGCCTTGCGGCCTTGGGCGCCTATCGTCCATCGCTCGGCAACGGCGGCACACTCGAGGGTTTGCTCGACGCCTTCATGCGGCCCGCATTCGAGATGGCCGACATTGACGACAAGCATCGGAACTACGCTTCGATCGTCGCCTACGTGAACAGCAGTCGGGGCAAGATGTACGAGCTGATGTCCGAGACGTTCGACCCGGTCTCCTGGGTACTGGTCGACGACATGAAAATCCTCCTGCCCCACGCGTCGAAGGAGAAGCTGTACTGGAGCTATCACTTCCTGACCGGCTCCTTTACGTTCTCGCTAGGGCGGACGGGACGCATAGATCGACTCTCGTCGGGTCTCGTGCATTCGGACAATTTCCTCGGGATAGCCGACCGACTGCCCGTCTTCGTGGCAGCAGGAATCCGAGCGCTCTGTGCACCGGACGGCCCGCCCGATCTCAATTCGCCTTCCGACGAAGACCGATCTCCTACGTAGCCAACCCATCATCATGACGGCAGATCGCGGTGCGCCCACCCGAACCGGAGTACGGGGGTGGAACGGAGTGCGTCACGAGGATCTCCCGATCCCCGTGACGCATCGTCCGATCAAGCTGCGAACTGGTTCATCGTGTTGTGCGCGCCGCCCGCCTTCAGCGCCGCCTCACCAGCAAAGTACTCCTTGTGATCGTCGCCAATGTCCGACCCGCTCATGTTCTGATGCCGGACGCAGGCGATACCCTGCCGGATCTCCTGTCGCTGGACGCCCTTCACATAGCCGAGCATCCCTGCCTCGCCGAAATACTCCTTCGCCAGATTGTCGGTCGACAGAGCGGCGGTGTGGTAGGTCGGTAGGGTGATGAGGTGGTGGAAGATGCCTGCCCGCGCGCTGGCGTCCTTCTGAAAGGTGCGGATGCGCTCGTCGGCTTCCGTTGCAAGGTCGGTCGAGTCATAGTCGGCGCTCATCAGCTTTGTACGATCATAGGTCGAAAGGTCGCGACCCTCGTAAGCCCAGCTGTCGAAGACCTGCTGACGGAAGTTCAATGTCCAGTTGAAGCTCGGGGAGTTGTTGTACACGAGTTTGGCGTTGGGCACGACCTCGCGGATACGATCGACCATGCCGGCGATCTGCTCGATGTGCGGCTTCTCGGTCTCGATCCACAGCAGGTCGGCGCCGTTCTGGAGTGACGTGATGCAGTCGAGGACACAGCGGTCAGCGCCTGTGCCTTCGCGGAACTGGAAGAGGTTCGACGGAAGGCGCTTGGGCCGCATCAGCTTGCCGTCGCGCTCGATCACGACATCGCCGCGCAGTGTCGACAGGTCGCGCACCTCCTCGCAGTCGAGGAACGCGTTGTACTGGTCGCCGAGGTCGCCCTTCTCGCTAGAATAGGCGATCTGCTTGGTGAGCCCAGCGCCGAGCGAGTCGGTGCGGGTCACGATGATCCCGTCGTCCACGCCCAGTTCGAGGAACGCGTAGCGACAGGCACGGACCTTCGCGAGGAAGTCCTCGTGCGGGACGGTCACCTTTCCGTCCTGATGGCCGCACTGCTTCTCGTCGCTGACCTGGTTCTCGATCTGCAGCGCGCAGGCGCCGGCCTCGATCATCTTCTTGGCGAGCAGATACGTCGCCTCCGCGTTGCCGAATCCGGCATCGATGTCGGCGATGATCGGCACGACGTGCGTCTCGTAGTTGTCGATGGCGTGGACGAGCCGCTGGGCCTCCATGTCGTTTCCGCTCTCGCGGACGTGATCGAGCTCCCGGAACATCATGCCAAGTTCGCGGGCATCGGCCTGCTTGAGGAACGTGTACAGTTCCTCGATGAGCGCCGGTACGCTAGTCTTCTCGTGCATCGACTGGTCGGGGAGCGGACCGAAGTCCGAGCGCAACGCCGCCACCATCCAGCCTGAGAGGTACAGGTAGCGCCCCTTGGTGGTGCCGAAGTGCTTCTTGATGCTGATGAGCTTCTGCTGGCCGATGAAGCCATGCCAGCAGCCCAGCGATTGGGTGTAGGCCGCCGGGTCCGCGTCATAGGCCGCCATGTCGCGCCGCATGATGGAGGCCGTATACCTGGCGATGTCCAGGCCTGTGTTGAAGCGGTTCTGCAGACGCATCCGCACCACGGCCTCGGCGTCGATCCCGTCCCATGTGCCGCCTTGCTGACGGATGAGTGCGGAGGTGCGGGCGGTCTGATCCTGGTAAGTCATGTCGAAATCTTCCAAAGGTTTGCGGCCGCGGCATGACGCAGCGCTACTTCCGACGCCGAACTGGCGTAGGGGCGGCGTCGGCCGTTGCGGTTGGTCGTGAAAGCGTCCGCTCGGCGATCAGCCCAGACGGCCCAGGCGATGGTACAGGTTGGAAAACTTCGACGAGCGGGGATCGTCGGCGATCTCCCGGACGTACGCTCCGACCGCTTCCTTCAGGAGACTGAAATCCTCCGTCGAGAACACGGCGCGACTGCGCGGCGGTTCTTTTGTCATCTACTGTCTCCCAATCCGCGATCGGTAATCCGTCACGGTTGGAGTGTAAAAAGCATACGGAATCACCAAACCCCAACAGCATCGTGTCGATAAAACAGTCTGGATGTATGGTTTGGCAGTTTTATAACTGTAGTTCTGTAAATAATTTACAAGAGATTCGTAGCTTCAGCGGTGCAAATCAAGCAGCCGATGCACAATACGGGGGCGCTACATAGGACGGGCACAGATATACGCTCTCATGACTGCCATCCGAGACGCTGGCCGAGTTTACTCCTTCGCTGGCCTCGAGACCAGCGGTCGCATTGACCTTGGCGGGTGTGCCGCGGGCGCCTGATCGACGAC
>JAESGL010000572.1_pt1 | contig 13590 bp, 12 predicted proteins | sample 9269711 | NCBI WGS metagenome assembly JAESGL01 (sample SAMN14515918, study PRJNA621676) | algae metagenome | isolation source: Kastovskya adunca ATA6-11-RM4 and co-occurring heterotrophs from soil and... | place: Chile: Atacama Desert | collected 2011-06-27
CTTGGCGGAACCATGCCCGCACTGGCCGCTTTGACCGGCATTACGATACTCTGTCGAGGACGCACCCGCGATGATCCGCCCGCTGATGTTCGCCGCCCTGCTCGCCGCATCGACCGCCTGCACCGGGGAGGAAGCGCAGAATCCCGCCCCGACCCCGGCCCCCGGCGCCAGCCCGTCGCCGTCGCCGTCACCGTCACCGTCCTCCAGCCCGTCGCCGACCGGCGGGTTCGCGACCACCGCGGTCGCGCACTTCGATTCGCCCTGGGCGATCGCCTTCCTGCCCGACGCGCGCATCCTGGTGACGCAGAAGGACGGGCAGATGCTGCTGGTGTCCGCCGACGGTCGGCAGCGCCGCACGATCGCCACGCTGCCGGTCAGCTCGGCGGGGCAGGGGGCGTTGATGGACGTCGTGCCCGGGCCCGATTTCGCGCAGTCGCGGCGCATCTATTTCAGCTATTCGGCGGCCGGCGACGGCGGCAAGGGCGTGGTGCTGGCGCGCGGCGTGCTGGACGGGGCGACCGGCGCCGAACAGCTGCGCTCGATCGAGACGCTGTACCGCGCGACGCCGCTGGTCGACGGCGACGGGCATTTCTCTGGCCGGATCGCCTTCTCGCCGGACGGGCAATATCTGTTCTTCACCGCCGGCGACCGCCAGAAATCCACGCCGGCGCAGGACAAGGACAAATCACTCGGCAAGGTGTTGCGCCTGACGCTCGACGGGAAGCCCGCGGCGGGCAACCCGCTGGCGGCACAGGGCTTCCTGCCGGAGGTATGGAGCTACGGCCACCGCAACCTGCTGGGCATCGCCTTTGATGCGCAGGGCAATCTGTGGGAACAGGAAATGGGGCCGCAGGGCGGCGACGAGCTGAACCTGATCCTGCCGGGGCGCAATTACGGCTGGCCCAACGTGTCGAACGGCTCGCATTACGACGGGCGCGACATCCCCGACCATGCGCCCGGCGACGGCTATGAGGCGCCCAAGGTGTCGTGGAACCCGGTGATCTCCCCCGGCGGGCTGATGATCTATTCTGGCAAGCTGTTCCCGCAATGGGCGGGCGACGCGTTCATCGGCGGCCTGTCGTCGCAGTCGCTGGTCCGCGTCGACCTGAACGGCACGCAGGCGACGAAGGGCGATCAATGGCCGATGGGCGCGCGCATCCGCGACGTGGCGGAAGGGCCGGACGGCGCGATCTGGGTGATCGAGGACGGTGGCAAGGGCCGGCTGCTGAAACTGACGCCGAGGGCGTAGAGGGGGGTAGCGCGATCATCACACGCGTCATCCCAGCGAAATTAGACGCGTCATCCCAGCGAAAGCTGGGATCTCCCCGTGATCGGTAGCGCCCTGTCCGCGAAAGGCCCCTGCCTGCGCAGGGGCGACGTTCGGGGGGCAGGCAGGGGGTGCGTAAGAGCAAGCCTCACCCCCCCATCACCCCGCCCGCATCGTCACCTCATCCAGCCGCGCACGGAAATCGGCGGGAAGGCTCCCCGCCGCCGGATGCGTCATGACGATCGTCGTGTCGCAGGTGGCGATCGCGCGGCCGTGCTGGTGCATCACCGCCGCCACGTCCCACGATCGGTTGCCGATCCGTGCGACGCCGGTCGCGATCTCCACGTCGTCGGGGTAGCTGCCCTCGGCCAGATAGTTGATTTCGTTGCGGGCCACCACCGCGCGCAGTCCGTCGGCGCGATCCATCCGGCCCAGCGCGCGGTTGAAGCGGACGCGCGCATCCTCGAACAGGGCGGCGAAGGCGACGTTGTTGATATGCCCCATCGCGTCCAGGTCCTGGAAGCGCGTGGGGATGACGGTGCGGACCGGATAGCTGGCGAGCAGCAGCCGCTCGGGCGATGGCCTGGCCATGGGAGGGGTGGCCGGGCGGCGCGGGACAGGCCCGGCCGCCCGGCCCGGCCGATCAGCGCGGCGCCATGCGGATCGCGCCGTCCAGGCGCACGTCCTCGCCGTTGAAATAGCCGTTCTCGATCATCGTCAGCGCCAGGCTGGCATATTCCTCCGGATTGCCCAGCCGCTTGGGGAAGGGCACCTGCGCGCCCAGCGCATCCTTCACGTTCTGCGGCGCGGCGGCCAGCAGCGGGGTGTTGAAGATGCCCGGCAGGATCGTGTTGACGCGGATGTTCTCGCTCATCAGGTCGCGCGCGATCGGCAGGGTCATGCCGACGACGCCGCCCTTCGACGCCGAATAGGCCGCCTGGCCGATCTGGCCGTCCTCCGCCGCGACGGACGCGGTGTTGACGATCGCGCCGCGGTCGCCGTCTTCCAGCGGCGGCAGCGTCATCATCCCCGCCGCCGACTTGGCGATGCAGCGGAACGTGCCGACCAGGTTGATCTGGATGATCATGTTGAACGCATCCAGCGGGAAATGCTTGATGCTGCCGTCTTCCTTGCTGCGGCTGGCGGTCTTGATCGCGTTGCCGGTGCCGGCGCAGTTCACCAGGATGCGCTCCTGCCCGATTGCGGCGCGCGCCTTTTCGAAGCCGGCGTCGACCGACGCCTCGTCGGTGACGTTCACCTTGCAGAACACGCCGCCCAGCTCGGCGGCCAGCGCCTCGCCCTTTTCCTCGTTCAGGTCGAACAGCGCGACCTTCACGCCCTTGGCCGCCAGCACGCGCGCGGTCGCCGCGCCCAGCCCGGATGCGCCGCCGGTGATGACGGCCGAAATGCTGTTGTCGAGTTTCATCAATCCTACTCCCCAGGAAATATCCGTCATCCCGGCGAAGGCCGGGATCTCGCGCCGCGGGAGCGCGCCCGCCGCATGAGACCCCAGCCCGCGCTGGGGTGACGACAAGATAAGGTTATCGGTCCGTCACGCCGCCTTCGCGTCGCCGTCCTGCCAGTCGCAATTCTCGATGATCGTCACGTTGGCGACGCCGCCGCCCTCGCACATCGTCTGCAGGCCGTAGCGCCCGCCGCGGCGGCGCAGTTCGTGGACCAGCGTCGCCATCAGCTTGGTCCCTGACGCGCCCAGCGGATGGCCCAGCGCGATCGCGCCGCCATTGACGTTCAGCTTCTGCGGATCGGCCTTGGTGTGGTGAAGCCACGCCATCGGGACCGATGCGAACGCCTCGTTCACCTCGTACAGGTCGATATCGTCGATCGACAGGCCGGCGCGCTTCAGCGCCTTGTCGGTGGCGAACAGCGGCTCTTCCAGCATCACCACCGGATCGCCGGCAGTGACCGTTAGGTTCACGATCTTCGCCAGCGGCTTCAGGTCGTACTTCTTCAGCGCCTCCGCGCTGACGATCAGCACCGCCGATGCGCCGTCGCAGATCTGGCTGGAGGAGGCGGCGGTCAGCACGCCGTCCTCCGACAGCTTCTTCACGCCCGCCATGCCCTCGGCCGATGCGTCGTAGCGGATGCCCTCGTCGGCGGTATGCTCCTCTGCGCCATCGGCGGTCTCGATGGCGATCGGGACGATCTCGTCACGGAACTTGCCGCCCTGCGTCGCGGCCACCGCCTTGCGGTGCGAGTTGAGCGAGAAATCGTCCAGCGCCTCGCGCGTGAAGCCGTATTTCTTCGCGATCATCTCCGCGCCGGCGAACTGGTTGAAGACGATGCCGGGGTATTTCTCCTCCAGCCCCGGCGACTTGTTCTTGCCCAGCCCCGCATCGTAGAACAGCTTGAAGGTCGACCCCATCGGTACGCGCGTCATGCTTTCGACGCCGGCGGCGATCACCACGTCCTGCGTCCCGCTCATCACCGCCTGCGCCGCGAACTGCACCGCCTGCTGCGACGAACCGCACTGGCGGTCGATCGTGACGGCGGGGACGCTCTGCGGCAGCTTGGAGGCGAGCACCGCGTTGCGCCCGACCTGCCCGGCCTGTTCGCCGCCCTGGCTGACGCAGCCCATCACGACATCCTCGACCGCCTCGGCCGGGATGCCGGACCGGTCGATGATCGCGTCCAGCACTCGCGCCGCCAGATCGACCGGGTGGACCCCCGCCAGCTTTCCGCCGCGGCGCCCGCCGGCCGTGCGTACTGCTTCGACGATATAGGCTTCGGCCATCTTCCGACTCTCCGTAACAACTGTTATCCCGCGTCTGATCGCGCAGATTGACGCGAACGGCAAGAGGCGGAGAGGCGAATGGACGTTGCGGACGCAATTCGGGCACGGCGGTCGGTGCGCGGCTATCTCGATCGCGCGGTCGATCCCGCGCTGCTCAGGCAACTGGCGCTGCTGTCGGCGCGCGCGGCGACGGGCGGCAACATCCAGCCGTGGCACGTCGATATCGTCCACGGCGAATCGATGGCGCGGCTGAAGGAGATCATGGCCGGCAAGATCGAGCGGCGCGAAACCGAGACGCCTGGCTACGACATCTATCCGAAGGAGATGGACGACCGGTACCGCCAGCGCACCTTCGCCATCGGGGAGGAGATGTACGGCCGGCTCGGCATCCCGCGCGACGATCGCAAGGCGCGCGCCATCTGGTTCGCGCGCAACTTCCAGTTCTTCGGCGCGCCGGCGGCCTATTTCGTCACCGTCGACCGCCGCATGGGGCCGCCGCAATGGGCGGACCTAGGCATGTACCTGCAGAACCTGATGCTGCTGGCGGTGGAGGAAGGGCTGGCCACCTGCCCGCAGGAATGCTGGGCGGTCTATCCGCAGACGGTCGAGGCGTTCCTCGAGGTGCCGGCCGAGCGGATGCTCTTCTGCGGCGTCGCGATCGGTTACGAGGATACCGACGATCCCGCCAACCTGACCCGCTCGGCACGCGCACCGGAGGAGGAGTGGCTGCGCATCCTGGCGTAGGTTCGCGAACCCGCCCGCCGTCACCCCGGAGTCGTTCCAAACCCTCCGTCATGCCGGACTTGATCCGGCATCCATGGCTCCCCGAGCGCACACGTCGGTGCTCGTGCGGCACCGTGGACCCCGGCGTGCGCCGGGGTGGCGGACGGGGCGGCAGGCCGGGCCATAACGGCAAGGTTGTCGTCCCTGCCGGCGTCGGACGATCCCCACCTTACCCCACGCCCACACCGCGGGGTTGACGCTGCACTGCACAATGGCCAGCTATGCCGCGATAACCACCACCATCGGGGACGCGCCATGGCCACCGCCATCGCCGACCGGCCAGCGGCGCCGGTCGGCCTCATCCATCTGTCGCTGGCGGTCGGCGGCTTCGCGATCGGCACGACCGAATTCGCGACGATGAGCCTGCTGCCCGACATGGCGCGCGACCTGGGCGTCGATGCGCCGACGGCGGGGCATGTCATCAGCGCCTATGCGCTGGGCGTCGTCGTCGGCGCGCCGCTGCTGGCGGTGCTGGGCGCGAAGATGGCGCGGCGCACGCTGCTGATCGTGCTGATGGCGATGTTCGCGATCGGCAATGCGCTGTCGGCGGTCGCGCCGGATTACGCGACGATGATGGCGTTCCGCTTCGTCAGCGGGCTGCCGCACGGCGCCTATTTCGGGATCGCGACGCTGGTGGCCGCCTCGCTGGTGGAACAGGGGCGGCGGACGCAGGCGGCGGCGCGCGTGCTGCTGGGGCTGACGGTGGCGACGATCGTCGGCGTGCCGCTCGCCAATGCGCTGGGGCAGGTGGTCGGATGGCGATCGTGCTTCGTGATCGTCGCGGTGCTGGCGGGGGTGACCGCCGCGCTGGTCGCACTGTTCGCGCCGCGCGACCGTGCCGATCCGGACGCCAGCCCGCTGCGCGAACTGGCCGCGCTGCGCACGCCGCAGGTGTGGCTGACGCTGGGCGTCGGCGCGATCGGCTTCGGCGGGCTGTTCGCGGTCTACACCTATCTGGCCGATACGATGGCGGCGGTGACGAAGGTGTCGCCGTCGGTGGTGCCGGTCGCGCTGGCGGTGTTCGGCGTCGGGATGACCGCGGGCAATCTGATCGTGCCGCGGTTCGCCGACCGCGCGCTGCTGCCGACGGCGGCGGGCGTGCTGGCGTGGAGCGCGGCGTCGCTGCTGCTCTGGCCGTTCGCGGCGGGGCATTTGTGGTCGGTGATCGCCGCGGTGCTGCTGATCGGCGTCGGCGGATCGCTGGGCAGCGTGCTGCAGATCCGGCTGATGGACGTCGCCGGCGATGCGCAGGGGCTGGCCGCGGCGCTCAACCATTCGGCGTTCAACGTCGCCAACGCGCTCGGCCCGTGGCTGGGCGGGCTGGCGATCGCCGCGGGCTACGGCTGGACGTCGACCGGCTGGGTCGGCGCGGCGCTGGCGCTGGGCGGGCTGGCGATGCTGGCGGTGTCCGTCGCGGTGGAGCGGCGCGGGCGCCGCGCTACATGACGATGCCGGCGGGCCGCGCCTCCTTGATCGCGGCCAGCACCATCCGTTCCCAGATCGCCACGTCGCCCGCCGCGGCCATCGCCTCGCTGGGCGCGCGCAGCGTGTGGAGCACCGCGACCGCATCGTCGCGATAATCCTTCCACGCCGCGTCGACCGCGGCGCCCGCGGATTCGGTCTGCCCCTCCGCATTGGCACTCAGCCGCTGGCCGGCGAGCACGCGGGCGATGCGCTCGACGGCGCTGGTATGCGCGATATCCATGGCCTTCCTCTCCGTTGTGGCCGGTTATCCTGCCACAACCGGCGGCGGCGGCAACGGCTCCCGATTGACTCGCCCGGCGCGTCGCGTAGAGGCGGTGGCGTCGATGCCGGGCAACCGGCATGGGCACGCGCGGGAGAGTGCGACGGGCCTTTCAGGCCGCGCGTCGCCGCCGAAGGAGCAACCACCCCGGAATCTCTCAGGCACCATGGACCGCGCGGGCCATCGACACTCTGGAAAGCGGCGGGCGCGTCCACGCGCCGGCCCACCGAAGGGGTAATCCGCCGCCGGCGCGACGGAGAATGCTCTCAGGTTCCGTGACAGAGGGGGACACGGCATCGACGGCGCGGGGCAGCGGTTCCGTGGCGGCGTTCCACCCTCGTGACGGACATGGATGATGAGCGACACGCTTCCCGACGACGAACTCGAACCGATCGAGATCCTGACGCTGCCGCTCGATGCGTGGCACCGCGCGAAGGGCGGGCGGATGGTCGAATTCGCCGGCTATCACATGCCCGTCCAGTACGACGGCATCATGGCCGAACATCTGTGGACGCGCGAGAATGCCGGGCTGTTCGACGTCAGCCACATGGGCCAGCTGACCTTCACGGGCACTGGCACCGGCCCGGGCGTCGTCGCGGCGCTGGAGGCGCTGATGCCCGCCGACATCGCGGGCCTCGCGCTCAACCGCGCGCGCTATTCGCTGCTGCTGGATGACGAGGGCGGGATCCTCGACGACCTGATGCTGACGCGCCAGGCGGACGAGCAGGTCTATATGGTCGTCAACGGCGCCACCAAGTACGACGACATCGGCCATATGATCGAGCGGCTGCCCGACGAGGTGACGCTGAACCTGATGGAGGATCACGCGCTGCTGGCGCTGCAGGGGCCGAAGGCGGTCGACGCGCTGGCGCGGCTGATCCCCGGTGTCGAGAACATGGTGTTCATGCAGGCGGGCGCGTTCGACTGGAACGGCCACGCGCTGTGGATCAGCCGCTCGGGCTATACCGGCGAGGACGGGTTCGAAATCTCCGTCCCCGGCGACGCGGTGGAGGCGCTGGCCGACGCGCTGGTCGGGCAGCCGGAGGTCAAGCCGATCGGGCTGGGCGCCCGCGATTCGCTGCGGCTGGAGGCGGGATTGCCGCTCTACGGCCACGATCTCGATCCCACCACCACCCCGGTGATGGCCGACCTGGGTTTCGCTTTGTTCAAGCGCCGCCGCGAGGCGGGCGACTTCCCCGGTGCCGCGCGCATCCTGGCCGAGCGTGAGGGCGGCGCCGCGACGAAGCGCGTCGGCCTGCTGGTCGACGGGCGCCAGCCGGTGCGCGAGGGCGCGGCGGTGGTCGATGCCGCCGGCGCCGCGATCGGCCGCGTCACCTCCGGCGGGTTCGCCCCCAGCGTCGGCGCGCCGATCGCCATGGCCTATGTCCCCGCCGCGCTGGCCGCGCCGGGCACCGCCGTCCAGCTTTCGCAGCGCGGGAAGGTCCATCACGCGACCGTTACCGCGATGCCGTTCGTTTCCCACCGCTACTTCCGAGGAGTGAAGTAAGATGAGCCGTTATTTCACCGAGGATCATGAGTGGATCGACGTCGATGGCGACATCGGCACGGTCGGCATTTCCGATTACGCGCAAGGCCAGCTGGGCGACATCGTGTTCGTCGAGGTGCCCGACGACGGCCGCCGCATCGCCAAGGGCGACGAGGCCGCGGTCGTGGAAAGCGTGAAGGCCGCCTCCGACGTCTATTCGCCCGCGTCGGGCACCGTGCTGGAAGGCAATCCGGCGCTGGTCGACGATCCGTCGCTGGTCAATTCCGATCCGGAAGGGGAGGGCTGGTTCTTCAAGATCACGCTGTCCGACCCGGCGGAGCTGGAAGAGCTGATGGACGAAACCGCCTACGCCGCGTTCGTCGCCAAGCTGTGATGACGCAGGCCGTCATGCCAGCGCAGGCTGGCATCTCGCGCCGCAGGGACGACGCCGCGATCGTCGCTCACGCCGCCTGAGACCCCGGCTTTCGCCGGGGTGACGGTCTTTTCGAGGGAATATCATGCGCTACCTGCCGCTTACCCCCGCCGACCGGGCTGAAATGCTGTCGGTCATCGGTGCGTCCTCGATCGACGATCTGTTCGCCGACGTGCCGGAAGCGGCGCGGCTCGACGGGCCGATCCGCGATCTGCCCGGCCATGCCAGCGAACTGGCGGTCGAACGCCACATGACCGCGCTCGCGCGCAAGAACATGGTGGCGGGCGACGTGCCGTTCTTCCTGGGGGCGGGCGCCTATCGCCATCACGTCCCCGCCAGCGTCGATCACCTGATCCAGCGCGGCGAATTCCTGACCGCCTACACGCCCTACCAGCCGGAAATCGCGCAGGGCACGTTGCAGATGCTGTTCGAATTCCAGACGCAGGTCGCCTCGCTGCTGGGAACGGACGTGGCGAACGCCAGCATGTACGACGGGTCGACCGCCTGCTGGGAAGCGATCGGCATGGCGCGGCGCATCACGCGGCGGGGCAAGGCGATCCTGTCGGGCGGGCTGCACCCGCATTACGTCTCGGTCGCGAAGACGATGGCGAAATATACCGGCGACGTGCTCGACACCGCGCTGCCGGTGCTGGGCGCAGACACCGATATCGACGCGCTGATCGCGAAGATCGACGACGAGACGTCGTGCGTCGTCGTGCAATATCCCGATATCCTGGGCCGCATCGCGGACCTGACCCCGCTGGCCGATGCCTGCCATGCGAAGAAGGCGCTGCTGATCGCGGTGGTGACCGAGCCGGTGGCGCTGGGCGCGATCCGCTCGCCGGGTGAAATGGACGCCGATATCGTCGTAGGCGAAGGCCAGTCGCTCGGCGTCGGCCTGCAGTTCGGCGGGCCATATGTCGGGCTGTTCGGGTGCAAGGAGAAATATCTGCGCCAGACGCCGGGGCGCTTCTGCGGCCAGACGGTCGATGCCGATGGCAAGCGCGGCTTCGTGCTGACGCTGTCAACCCGCGAACAGCATATCCGCCGTGAAAAGGCGACCAGCAACATCTGCACCAATTCCGGCCTGTGCGCGCTGGCCTTCTCGATCCACATGACGCTGCTGGGCGAGGCGGGGCTGCGGCGGCTTGCCGGGATCAACCACGCCAATGCCTGCCGTGCGGCCGATCGGCTGGCGAAGGTGCCGGGCGTGCGCGTCGTCAACGATACGTTCTTCAACGAATTCACGCTGGACATCGGGCAGGAGGCGCGGCCGGTGGTGCGCGCGCTCGCCGATCGCGGCGTGCTGGCGGGCGTGTCGCTGGGGCGGCTCTATCCGGGTGAGGACGCGCTCGCCAACGGGCTGGTCGTCGCGGTCACCGAAACCGTCACCGACGAGGACGTCGAGGCGCTGGCCACTGCGCTGGAGGAGGCGCTGGCGTGACGCGCGGCCGATCCGTCTTCCCGTCACCCCGGACTTGTTCCGGGGTCCACGGCGCCGCGTACTCACCGGCTTTTGGGTTCGGGGACAGGTGGATGCCGGAACAGGTCCGGCATGACGGACGGGCGCGTCGCGCCGGTGTCGCACGACGCCAGGGCAATTCGCTGGCAATGTTGGAATTCCCGTGCTTTTTGAGCCCTATGGCACCGGGTCTCAACATTCGCGAAAAGGCCGCGATCGTCTCAACATTCGCAACATTCGTTTTCAGCAACCGTCGTGCCGGCCCCGCCGCCGCGACGTCGAAAGGTCTGTGATCCGATGGCACTGAACCAGAGCGGCTGGCGCCCGAGCACTCCGCAGCAGGGCGATGGCGCCCCGGCGACCTTCACCGGCAATCGCGCGCTGATGCTGGAAGAGCCGCTGATCTTCGAGATCGGCTCGACCGAGACGACCGGCGTCGATTTCGCCGCCGGCGACGTCGCCGGCTCGCGGCTCGGCGACCTGACCCGCACCGCGCCGATCGGGCTGGCGGGCCTGTCCGAACAGGAAACGGTGCGCCACTATACCCGCCTCAGCCGACAGAATTACGCCATCGACCTGGGGCTGTTCCCGCTGGGGTCGTGCACGATGAAGCACAATCCGCGCCTCAACGAAAAGGTCGCGCGGCTGCCCGGCTTCGCCGACGTCCATCCGCTCCAACCGGTCGACACGGTGCAGGGTGCGCTGGGCGTCATCAACGAACTGGCGATGTGGCTCATCAAGCTGACCGGCATGTACGGCGTCGCGATGAGCCCGAAGGCGGGCGCGCACGGCGAATTGTGCGGCATCCTGTGCATCAAGGCGGCACTGGAGAAGCGCGGGGAGGGGCATCGCAAGGTCGTGCTGGTGCCCGAAAGCGCGCACGGCACCAATCCGGCGACGGCGGCCTTCGCGGGCTTTACGGTGGAGGATATTCCCGCCACCGCCGACGGGCGCGTCGATACCGCGGCGCTGAAGGCGCGGCTGGGGCCGGATGTCGCGGCGGTGATGATCACCAACCCCAATACCTGCGGCCTGTTCGAACGCGATCTGAAGGAGATCAGCGACGCGGTCCATGCCGAGGGCGGCTACGTCTATTGCGACGGCGCGAACTTCAACGCGATCGTCGGGCGCGTGCGGCCGGGCGATCTGGGCGTCGATGCGATGCACATCAACCTGCACAAGACCTTCTCCACGCCCCATGGCGGCGGCGGGCCGGGGTCGGGGCCGGTGGTGCTGTCGGAGGCGCTGGCGCCGTTCGGCCCGCTGCCGTTCACCGCGCGCACGGCCGACGGCTACGTCCACCTGATCGAGGAGGAGCGCGCGGAGGAATTCTCGAACGAGCATTTCGACGGCACGCTCGACAGCTTCGGGCGGATGACCGCCTTCCACGGCCAGATGGGCATGTTCACGCGCGCGCTCGCCTATATCCTCAGCCATGGGGCGGACGGGCTGCGGCAGGTCGCCGAGGATGCGGTGCTCAACGCCAATTACGTGCTGCGCTCGCTGGAGGACACGCTCGACGCGCCGTTCGCCGGTTCGGGTCCGTGCATGCACGAAGCGATCTTCAGCGACCGTGGGCTGGCGGAGGGCTTCTCGACGATCGACGTGGCCAAGGGGCTGATCGACGAGGGCTTTCACCCGATGACCATGTATTTCCCGCTGGTGGTCCACGGCGCGATGCTGGTCGAGCCGACCGAGACCGAGAGCAAGGCCGCGCTCGACCAGTTCATCGGCGCGCTGCGCTCGGTGGCGGAACGCGCGAAGGCGGGCGACATCGCGCTCAAGACCGCACCGCACTTCGCCCCGCGCGCGCGCCTCGACGAAACGCTCGCCGCGCGCAAGCCGGTGCTGCGCTGGAAACCCCCGGTCGCGGTGGCCGAGGCGGCGGAATAGCGGTCGGGCTCTAACGTCGCCCTGGCCGCCGGATCATCAATCGTCCGGCGCCGCCGTCATCGTCTGCTGCCGGCCCAGCCGGTGTTCGCGCCACACGATGAACAGCCCGCTAGCGATGATGATCGGCGCCCCCACCCATGTCATCGGCGCGGGCAGGGCGCCGAACAGCAGCCAGCCGTAGATCGTCGCCCACAGCAGCCCCGACTAGTCCATCGGCACCACCGCGGTGACCGGCGCGAGCCGCGACGCGGCGGTCAGCGACAATTGCCCCAGCGCGCCGACCACGCCGGTCGCCGCCAGGATCGCCCAGGTGCCCGCGTCATGCGGCTTGAGGTGGAAGGCATAGGGGATGGCGATCAGCGGCAGCGTCAGCGCGGTGAACCAGAACACGGTGGTGCCGGCCGGTTCGTCGCGCAACTGGCGCAGCAGCACCGCGACCAGCGCGACGAACAGCGCCGCCAGCAGGCCCACCGCTGCCCCCGCCGGCGCGATATGTGCGCCGCCGGGCTGGGCGACCACCAGCACGCCGGCGAACCCCACCAGCACCGCCGCCCACCGCTGGATCCCGGTCGGCTCCTTCAGCAGCGTCGCGCCCAGGATGGTCGCGAAGATCGGCACCGTGAACTGGAACGTCGTCGCCTCCGCCAGCGGCAGCAGGATCACCGCGCCGAAGGTGAACACCATTCCGACCAGCCCGACCATCGCCCGCGCCAGATGCCCGCGAAACCGCGTCGTCCGCAACGACGCCAGCCCGCCCGGCCCGCGCATCACGAACGCCAGCACCACCGGCAGCGCACACGCCTGCCGCCAGAACATCCCCTCGAACAGCGTCGCGCCGCGATGCTCGCCCCACTTCACCAGTGCGGACATGGTCGACAGGAAGAAGATGGCCAGCAATCGCAGCGCGATGCCCGCCAGCACGCGATCGCCGGACATGCGCTGCGCGTAGCGGCGCGGGCGGGGCGACGGAACCCCGCACCGCTCCGGTTGCCAAAATCGCCGGTTCGTTTAGGTCGCGGATCATGAAACACGCCCTTTCCGTCACCCGCGAGGCGGACTTCGCCGCCTGGTACCAGACCGTCATCACCGAGGCCGACCTGGCCGAGGAGAGCGGCGTGCGCGGGTGCATGGTCATCCGGCCGTGGGGCTATGGCATCTGGGAACGCATCCAGCGGCTGCTCGACGATCGCATCAAGGCGACCGGCCACGAGAATTGCTATTTCCCGCTGTTCATCCCGCTGTCCTATTTCGAGGAAGAGGCCAGCCACGTCGACGGCTTCGCCAAGGAGATGGCGGTCGTCACCCACCACCGGCTGGTCGCGGACGGGAAGGGGCGGCTGGTCCCCGATCCCGCCGCGAAGCTGGAGGAACCGCTGGTCGTCCGCCCGACCAGCGAGACGGTGATCGGCCACGCCTTCGCGCGCTGGGTCCAATCGTGGCGCGACCTGCCGGTGCTGATCAACCAATGGGCGAATGTGGTGCGCTGGGAGATGCGGACGCGCATGTTCCTGCGCACCGCCGAGTTCCTGTGGCAGGAGGGGCATACCGCCCACGCCACCGCCGCGGAGGCGCAGGCCGAGACGCTCAAGATGCTGGAGGTCTATCGCGAATTCGCCGAAACCTGCATCGCGTTGCCGGTGATCGCGGGCGAAAAGCCGGAGAACGAACGCTTCCCCGGTGCGGTCGCGACCTACAGCATCGAGGCGATGATGCAGGACGGCAAGGCGCTGCAGGCGGGCACCAGCCACTTCCTGGGCACCAATTTCGCCA
>JAESGL010000574.1_pt1 | contig 13564 bp, 10 predicted proteins | sample 9269711 | NCBI WGS metagenome assembly JAESGL01 (sample SAMN14515918, study PRJNA621676) | algae metagenome | isolation source: Kastovskya adunca ATA6-11-RM4 and co-occurring heterotrophs from soil and... | place: Chile: Atacama Desert | collected 2011-06-27
CCTCTTCCGCGTCCAGCCCGTAGGCGGTGTGCAGCACGCGCACCGCCAGTTCGGTTTCGTCCTCGTGGATCAGCACGCTGACCTTGATCTCGCTGGTGGAGATCGCCTGGATGTTGATCCCGCGCGCGCCCAGCGTGGTGAACATCGTGCTGGCGACGCCCGCGTGGCTGCGCATCCCCACGCCGACGACGCTGACCTTCGCCACGCGCGTGTCGTGGACCAGATCGGCGAAGCCGATCGCGCCGCGCGCCTGGTTCAGCGCCTCGATCGAACGCGCCAGATCGGCGGCGGGGACGGTGAAGGTCACGTCGGTCGCGCTGGCCGAACCCGCGCTCTGGTGCGCGATATTCTGGATGATCATGTCGACGTTGATGTTCGCCGCGGCCAGCGGCTCGAACACGCTGGCCACCGCGCCCGGCTTGTCGGGCACCGCGGTCAGCGTGATCTTCGCCTCGTTCTTGTCGTGCGCGATACCGGTGATGAGCTGGCGTTCCACGTCGGTTATCTCCTCTTCGCCCACGATCATCGTTCCGGGCAGCGTGTCCGCCATCGGCGCGTCCTCGCCCGTGAAGGACGACAGCACCTGAACGCGGACGTTCTTCTTCATCGCCAGACCGACCGAGCGCGTCTGGAGCACCTTGGCCCCGACGCTGGCCAGTTCCAGCATCTCTTCATAGGTGACCTTGGCGAGCTTGCGCGCGCGCGGCACGATGCGCGGATCGGTGGTGTAGACACCGTCAACGTCGGTGTAGATGTCGCAGCGGTCGGCCTTCATCGCCGCCGCCATCGCCACCGCCGACGTATCCGATCCGCCGCGGCCCAGCGTGGTGATGCGGCCGTCGTCGGTCACGCCCTGGAACCCGGGGATGACCGCGACCTCGCCCGCCGCCAGGCTGGCGTCGAGCGCGGCCGTGTCGATCTCTCCGATCCGCGCCTTGGCATGGGCGTCGTCGGTGTGGATCGGCAACTGCCAGCCGAGCCACGAGCGCGCCGGCACGCCGATCGCCTGCAGCGCGATCGCCAGCAGCCCGCTGGTCACCTGTTCGCCCGCGGCGACCACGACGTCATATTCGCGCGGATCGTACAGTGGCGAGGCTTCGCGGCAGAAACCGACCAGCCGGTCGGTCTCGCCCGCCATCGCCGACACGACCACCGCGACCTGGTTGCCCGCCGCCACCTCGCGTTTCACCCGCGCGGCGACCGAGCGAATCCGTTCGCTCCCCGCCATCGAGGTGCCGCCGAATTTCATGACGATGCGCGCCACAGCCTGTCCAAACGCCTTGGGATAGAAGGGGCGTCCTGATAGGAAGCGCGCATGACCGACGCAAGCGTAACAACCGCAACCACTCCGCATCCGTCGATCGTCGCGACGGAGGCGGCGCATTTCGGCAAGCTGGCGCAGGAATGGTGGGACCCCAAGGGGTCGTCGGCGATGCTCCACCGGCTGAACCCGGTGCGGCTGCGCTATTTGCGCGGCGCGATCGACCGGCATTGGGATCTGGACGATGCCGGCTTCACCCCGCTGGCCGGGCGGCGCGCGCTCGACATGGGGTGCGGCGCGGGGCTGCTGGCGGAACCGATGGCGCGGATGGGCGCGGCGGTGACGGCGGTGGACGCAGCCGCCGAGAGCATCGCGGTGGCGCGGCTCCATGCGGAGGGGCGCGGGCTAGCGATCGACTATCGTGTTGGGGGTGTCGAGGCGGTGGCGGGCGAGACGTTCGATCTGTGTACTTCGATGGAGGTGGTCGAGCATGTCGCCGATCCGCACGCCTTCGTCGCCGCGCTGGCCGCGAGCGTGGCGCCGGGCGGGCTGCTGGTGATGAGCACGCCCAACCGCACGTGGCTGAGCCGCGTCGCACTAGTCGAGGCGGCGGAGCGGCTGGGGCAGGTGCCGCGCGGCACGCACGACTGGGACAGGTTCCTGGCGCCGGACGAACTGACCGCGATGATCGCCGACGCCGGACTGGAGGTGACCGACGTTACCGGCCTGTCGCTGGGGACCAAGGGGTTCGCCCTGGGCGGGTCGACCGCGCTCGACTATTTCGTCACCGCGCGGCGAACCTGACGCTCAGCTGCGCTTCCGGACCGCACCGCGATCGACCATCTGCGGGCCGTTGCGGCGGCAGGCGGCGCTGACGACGGGGTAGTCCACGTCCGTGTTGCGGGCGAGGGCCGCGGGCATCGCCGCCTGGCATTGCTGGATCGTGGCATAATGCGCCGGCTCGGTTCGCGCCTGCGCACAGTCGCTAGCGCCGTCCCCGCAGCCCATGATCGCCAGAACGAAGAACACCGGTTCCATGCCCGCCTCCCTACACCGCTGAAAACGCTCGATTCGGCGCACCGTTCCCGGCGAGGCCGGCATGGTTGACGCAGCGCACCACGAGGCCGACATGTCAGGGCGATGCCTCCTGACACGATGACCCGTTCCACCGGCGCCGATCGCCCCCTGCTGCCGACGCTGCGCCGCTTCCTGCCCGATCTGTGGCCCAATGACGCGCCGGGGATGCGGCGGCGGGTGGTGGGCGCGATGGCGCTCGTCGTCCTGTCGAAGCTGGTGCAGGTCTATGGCGCGCCGTTCGCGTTGCAGGGCGCGGTGGACGGGATGGGCGTGGCGACGACGCCGGTGTCGCTGATCGTGCTGCTGGTCGTCGGCTATGCCGCCGCGCGGTTCGGCACCACCCTGTTCGACAATCTGCGCAATACCGTGTTCGAGCGTGTCGGGCAGGAAGCGACCCGCCGGCTGGCGGCACGCGTGTTCCGGCACCTCCACCGCCTGTCGCTGCGCTTTCATCTGGAACGGCGCACCGGCGCGGTGACCAAGGTGGTGGAGCGCGGCACCAAGAGCATCGACACGATGCTGTACTTCCTGCTGTTCAACATCGCGCCGACGGTGCTGGAACTGGTGCTGGTGCTGGGCATCTTCCAGGTGAAGTTCGGCTGGCCGCTGGTGGCGGCGACGATCGTGATGGTCGTCGTCTACATCTGGTTCACGCGCGTCGTCACCGACTGGCGATCGAGCCTGCGCGAGAAGATGAACGATCTGGATACCGGCGCGGTCGCGCACGCGGTCGATTCGCTGCTCAACTTCGAGACGGTGAAATATTTCGGCGCCGAGGAGCGCGAGGCGCAACGCTACGATCGTGCGATGCGCGCCTATGCGCAGGCCGCCGTGAAGAGCGAGAACAGCCTGGCGTGGCTCAACATCGGGCAGGCGCTGATCACCAATGCGATGCTGGGCGCCGGCATGGCATGGGTCGCCTGGGGGTGGAGCCAGGGACGGTTCACCGCGGGCAACGTGGTGCTGGTGTCGACGCTGCTGGCGCAGTTGTTCCGCCCGCTCGACCTGCTCGGCATGGTCTATCGTACCGTGCGGCAGGGGGTGATCGACATGGGCGCGATGTTCGACCTGATCGACACGCCGTCGGAGGTCGTCGACGCCCCCGGCGCGCCGCCGCTGGCGGTGGCGCGCGGGCATGTGCGGTTCGAGGCGGTCGAATTCGGCTATGACGCCGGGCAGCCGATCCTGAAGGGCATCGACCTGGACGTGCCGCCCGGCACGACGCTGGCGGTGGTCGGGCCTTCGGGCGCGGGCAAGTCGACGCTCGCGCGACTGCTGTACCGCTTCTACGACATCGGGTCGGGGCGGATCACGATCGACGGGCAGGATATCCGCGCCGTCACGCAGGACAGCCTGCGCGCCGCGATCGGCATCGTGCCGCAGGATACGGTGCTGTTCAACGACACGATCGGCTACAACATCGCCTATGGCCGCGAAGGCGCGGGCGAAGCGGATATCGCCGCGGCGGCGCGCGGCGCGGCGATCGCCGGCTTCATCGAACGCCAGCCCGAAGGCTATGCGACCCGCGTCGGCGAACGCGGGCTGAAGCTGTCGGGGGGCGAGAAGCAGCGCGTCGCGATCGCGCGCACGCTGCTCAAGAACCCGCCGATCCTGATCCTGGACGAGGCGACCAGCGCGCTCGACAGCCGTACCGAGGCGGAGATCATGGAGACGCTGGAGGCGATCGAGCGCGGCCGCACCACCGTGGTGATCGCGCACCGCCTGTCGACGATCGTCCACGCCGATCAGATCGTCGTGCTGGAAGCCGGCCGTGTGGTCGAACGCGGCAGCCATGCCGATCTTCTGGCGCACGGCGGCCTTTATGCCGAAATGTGGGCGCGCCAGGCCGCCGAAAGCGGCGAGGCGGAGGCGGAGAGCGCGGCGGCATGAGCGCACGCGGCGCAGGTTCATTCAGCGGTACGACAGCAGCCTTGCCGCATCGTGCGGCACGGTGCATCTGCCTGACATGGATCCGCGATCACGAGGAGTTCGAATGCGTTCGCTGCTTGCCGCCGCCACCGCGGCGTTGATGACCACCACCGCCGTGTCGGCGCAGACGCTGCCCGCGAGCAATCCGTTCGCCAGGCCCAGCACGCTGCCGTTCCAGGCACCGCCGTTCGACCGGATCAAGGACACCGACTATCTGCCCGCGATCAAGGCGGGCATGTCCGAACAGCGCGCCGAGATCGCGCGGATCGCCGCCGACCGCTCCACGCCGACGTTCGACAATACGATCGCCGCGCTGGAACGCTCGGGCCGGTTGCTGGAGCGCGCCAACAACGCCTTCGACGGCGTCAACGGCGCCAACACCAACGATGTCCTGCAGAAGACCGAGGAAGAACTGGCCCCGCTGATGGCGGCGCACAGCGACGCGATCAACCTGGATGCGAAGCTGTTCGCGCGGGTGAAGGCGCTGTACGACCGGCGCGCCACGCTGGGGCTGACGCCGGAACAGGCGATGGTCCTCACCGAAACCTATCAGGACATGGTGCGCGCGGGCGCGCAGCTGTCGGCCGCCGACCAGCAGACGCTGCGCACGATCAACGGCCAGCTGTCGACGCTGGAAACCAGCTTCAAGCAGCGGCTGCTCGCCGCCGCCAAGGCGGGCGCGCTGGTCGTCGATGACAAGGCGAAACTTGCCGGCCTGTCCGATGCGGAAATCGCCGCGGCGGCCGCCGACGCCGCCGCGCGCGGGCTGCCGGGCAAATATGTCCTGTCGCTCCAGAACACCACGCAGCAGCCGCTGCTGGCGATGCTGACCGATCGCGCGACGCGCGAGGCGCTGTTCAACGCCAGCTGGACCCGCGCGGAAAAGGGTGATGCCAACGACACGCGCCAGACGATCGCGCAGTTGCGCGCGCAAAAGGCCAAGCTGCTCGGCTTCGCCAGCTGGGCCGATTACAAGCTGGCCGACCAGATGGCGAAGAGCCCCGCCACCGCGCTGTCCTTCATCCGCCAGATCGCCGCGCCCGTGGCGGTCGAGCAGAAGCGCGAAGCCGGCGAACTGCAGGCACAGATCAAGGCCGAGGGCGGCAGTTTCGAGTTGAAGCCGTGGGACTGGGATTTCTATTCCGAAAAGCTGCGCAAGGCGAAGTACGACCTCAATCAGGACGAGCTGAAGCCGTATTTCGAGATCGACAAGGTGCTGAACGACGGCGTCTTCTACGCCGCCAACCAGCTGTACGGCCTGTCGTTCAAGAAGCGCACCGACCTGCCCGTCTGGCATCCCGACGTGTCGGTGTATGAGGTGTTCGAGGAGAACGGCCAGCCGCTCGGCCTGATGTACTTCGACTATTGGAAGCGCGACAACAAGAACGGCGGCGCGTGGATGTCGAACTTCGTCAACCAGTCGAAGCTGCTGGGCACGAAGCCCGTCATCTACAACGTCGGCAATTTCACCAAGCCGGCGGCGGGGCAGCCCGCGCTCATCACCTTCGACGACGTGACCACGATGTTCCACGAATTCGGCCATGCGCTGCATGGGCTGTTCGCGAACCAGGTCTATCCCAGCGTGTCGGGCACCAATACCGCGCGCGACTTCGTTGAATTCCCGTCGCAGTTCAACGAACATTGGGCGCTCGACCCGAAGGTGCTGGCGCATTACGCGGTCGACTATCGCACCGGCAAGCCGATCCCGGCGGCACTGGTCGACAAGATCAAGCGCGCGGGCACGTTCAACTCAGGCTACGGCTTCGGTGAGGCACTGGCCGCGTCGCAGCTCGACATGAGCTGGCATTCACTGCCCGCCGACGCCCCACGCCAGGACGCCGATACGTTCGAGGCCAAGGCGCTGGCGGCGTCCGGGCTCGACACCGCCGACGTGCCGCCGCGCTATCGCTCCAGCTATTTCCTGCACATCTGGGGCAACGGCTATTCGGCCGGCTATTATGCGTATCAGTGGACCAAAATGCTGGACGAGAACGCCTATTCCTGGTTCGAGAAGAACGGCGGGCTGACCCGCGCCAACGGCCAGCGGTTCCGCGACATGATCCTGTCGAAGGGTCATACCGAGGATTATGCGACGATGTTCCGCGCCTTCTACGGCAAGGATCCGGAGGTCACGCCGCTTCTCAATGGCCTGGGCCTCGACGCCAACGGCAACCGCATCAATCCCTAACCGGCACGTCTGGTGTTCCGGCAAACCCCGGAACACCAGACGCCGCTACGCCAGCAGGTCCTGAACCTCGGGGTGCTTGTCGATATAGGCGCGCACGAAGCGGCATTGCGGCACCACCTTCAACCCGCGGTCGCGCGCGCTGTCCAGCGCGCTGCGGATCAGCTTCGATGCCACGCCGCGCCCCTCGATCTCGGCCGGGACCAATGTGTGCGTGAAGACGATCGTATCGCCTTCCAGCTGATAGGCGGCGACGGCGCGGTGGCCGTCGACGGTGATCTCGAATTCCTGTTCGGAACGGTTGTCGTGTACCCGGTTCATCAGTTCGGCCCTGCCTCGGCCGGCACCGGCGCGTCCACCCCCTTGGCGGCGGGCGCCGCGGCCATCGGCGCGACCGCGTTGGCGCCGTGATCCTCCGTTCGGCGCTCGCACGCGGACAGGATGGCGGCGGCGCCGAAGGTGAACAGGGCCAGATTGGGACGCGGGGACATGCATTGCTCCTGACGGGACACGAAGCGCCCTACGCGCCGCGCGCCCACGCGTTCCGCCTCGCTCCTCCCCCGCGTCGCTTGCGACAGCGGTTGTCCCTCGCCTCTGCCCGTCCTAGATGACGCCGCGATGGCCGCCGTCAGCGATCCCGTCTCCGCGCTTCACCGCATTTTCGGCTTCCCCGCGTTTCGCGGCGTGCAGGAGCAGGTGGTCGCGCGCGTGCTCGCCGGGCAGCGGACGCTGGCGGTGATGCCAACCGGCGCGGGCAAGTCGCTATGCTACCAGCTGCCCTCCGCAATGCTTGAGGGGACGTGCGTCGTCGTCAGCCCGCTGATCGCGCTGATGCACGACCAGCTGCGCGCGGCACAGGCGGTGGGGTTACGCGCCGCGACGCTGACCAGCGTGGACGAAAACCGTGCGGAGACACGCGGGCGCTTCCTCGACGGCGACCTGGACCTGCTCTACGTCGCGCCCGAACGCGCCTCTACCGGGGATTTCCGTGACCTGCTGGACCGCGGCCGGATCGCGCTGTTCGCGATCGACGAGGCGCATTGCGTCAGCGAATGGGGGCATGACTTCCGCCCCGACTATCGCCTGCTGCGTCCGCTGCTGGACCAGTTCCCGGACGTGCCCCGGCTGGCGCTGACCGCCACCGCCGACGAACATACCCGTGCCGACGTGCTAGAACAGCTCGGCATCCCGCACGACGGGATGATCGTCGCCGGGTTCGACCGGCCGAACATCCGCTATACGATCGCCCCGCGCGACAATACGCCGCGCCAGATTGCGGACCTGATCGCGCGCACCCCCGGCCCCGGCATCGTCTATGTGCAGTCGCGCGCGGGCACCGAGAAGATGGCCGAATCGCTCGCCCGCACCGGGCGCCCGGTGCGCGTCTATCACGCCGGGCTGGACGCATCGGTGCGCGCCGCCAACCAGGCTGCGTTCGTCGAATCCGAGGATATGGTGATCTGCGCCACGATCGCGTTCGGCATGGGGATCGACAAGCCCGACGTCCGCTTCGTCGCGCATGCCGGCCTGCCCAAGTCGATCGAGGCCTATTATCAGGAAACCGGGCGTGCCGGGCGCGATGGCGATCCGGCGGTCGCACACCTGTTCTGGGGGGCGGAGGATTTCGCCCGCGCGCGCCAGCGCATCGCCGAGGTCGAGCCGGCGCGTCAGCCGGGCGAGCGCGCCCGGCTGACGGCGCTGGGCGCGCTGGTCGAGACCGCGGGGTGCCGCCGCGCGATCCTGCTGCGGCATTTCGGCGAACATCCGCCCGAAACCTGCGGCAATTGCGACAATTGCCTGAATCCACCCGCCGCCGTCGACGCAACGCAGGTGGCGCAGAAATATCTGTCCGCGGTGTTCCGCACCGGGCAGATGTTCGGCGCGGGCTATATCGAGCAGGTGCTGACCGGCCAGTCGACCGAGCGCAGCCTGATGAACGGGCATGAGGCGCTGTCGGTGTGGAATATCGTCACCGCGGATGAGCTGCGCCTGCTCAAGCCGGTGGCGCGCGCGTTGCTGCTGAAGGACGCGCTGCGCACCAATCCGCACGGCGGGCTGGAATTCGGCCCGTCCGCGCGCGCGCTGCTGAAGGGCGAGGCGACGCTGCCGCTGGTCGAACCACCAAAGCGTGAGCGGCGCCGCCGCGGCGCGGGCGGCGGGGCGGATGCCAATCCGGTCGACGATCCGCTGTTCGAGGGGCTGCGCGCCTGCCGCCGCGATCTGGCGAAGGAACAGGGCGTGCCGCCTTACGTCATCTTCCACGATTCGGTGCTGCGCGACATGGCGGCGATGCGCCCCGCCACGCCCGCCGCGCTGGGGCGGATCACCGGCGTGGGCCAGCGAAAGCTGGATGCGTACGGCGATGCCTTCCTGAAAGTGATCGCCGACCACTCGTAATGTCGATTCGGCTGGTTTAGTGTCGCCGCCATGCTCCGATCCATCGACGCCATGATCGCGGTCGCGCCGCAAATCCGGCCAGACGACATCCCCGCCATCGCGGCCGCCGGCTATGTCGCGATCGTCAACAACCGCCCCGATGGCGAGGAAGCGGGCCAGCCGGATGGCGATGCGATCCGCGCCGCGGCGGAGGCCGCCGGGCTGTCGTATACCGCGATCCCGGTCACCCACGCCGGCTTTTCGTTTCCACAGGTGCAGGCGATGATCGCCGCGCTGGAGGATGCCGGCGGGCCGGTGCTGGCCTATTGCCGCTCGGGCACGCGCTCGTGCAACCTGTGGGCGCTGGCCGGCGCCGGGCTGGGCGAGGATCCCGACACGCTGACCGCCAAGGCCGCCGGCGCGGGCTATGACATATCCGGCCTGCGCCCGCTGATGGACGCGGTGGCGCAGCAAGCGGGCTGAGGGCGCGACGATGGGGCTTGCGGCATTGCTGGGGATCGGCCGTCCCGATCGCATGATGCGCACGATCGACGAGGCGCTGGACGCCGCGCACGACGCGCTGCCGGGGACGCAGGCGGTCGATGCGGTGATCTCCGCCGACGGACGCGCCGCGCTGGTGCTTTTGTCGGACGCGCGCATCGCGCTGCTGCGCATCCGCGGCCGGCGGGTTGCGGGGCTAGAAGTTGCGTGGCCGATGCTGCGCCAGACCTATGACGGCATCGTCGTCGAAACCGGCGACCGGCGCTTTGGCGACGTGGCGCTGGTCGGCGTGACCGCGCTCGACATCCGCCGGCTGGGACAGGTGCCGATGGCGCCGACGATCGCCCAGATGGTGGCGATGGACGAGCTGGCCGACGCCTGACGACGCACGCTCGCTGGATTGCGGAAATTTTGTTGCCTGATCGTACCGGTTTGCGTCCCGACCGTTCCCATTTCCCGCCGCTTTCCCTAAGGGCAGGGCATGACCGACGACCGCACCGCCACCGAAGATCGCAACATCCAGTTTTCCGAGCGCGAGGCGCTGCTGTTCCATTCGGAAGGGCGCCCCGGCAAGATCGAGATCGTCGCGTCCAAACCGATGGCGACGCAGCGCGATCTGGCGCTCGCTTATTCCCCCGGCGTCGCCGTGCCGGTGCGCGCGATCGCCGACGATCCGGCGACCGCCTACGACTATACGGCCAAGGGCAATCTGGTCGCGGTCATCTCGAACGGCACCGCGATCCTGGGGCTGGGCAATCTCGGCGCGCTCGCCTCCAAGCCGGTGATGGAGGGCAAGGCGGTGCTCTTCAAGCGGTTCGCCGACGTCGATTCGATCGACCTGGAGGTCGCGACCGAGGACGTCGACGCCTTCGTCAACGCGGTCGCGCTGCTGGAACCCAGCTTCGGCGGGATCAACCTCGAGGATATCAAGGCGCCCGAGTGCTTCATCATCGAGCAGACGCTGCGCGAGCGGATGAACATTCCGGTCTTCCATGACGACCAGCACGGCACCGCGATCATCTGCGCCGCGGGCCTCATCAACGCCTGTCTCCTGACGGGGCGCAAGCTGGAGGAGGTGAAGGTCGTCGTGAACGGTGCGGGCGCGGCGGCGATCGCGTGCACCGAACTCATCAAGGCGATGGGCGTGCGCCACGACAACGTGCTGATCTGCGACCGCACCGGCGTGATCTACCAGGGCCGTGACGGTGTGAACCAGTGGCAGTCCGCGCATGCCGCCAACACCGACCGCCGTACCCTGACCGAGGCGCTGAGCGGCGCCGACGTGTTCCTGGGCCTGTCCGCCGCCGGCGCGCTGAAGCCGGAAATGGTCAAGGACATGGCGCCCGCGCCGATCATCTTCGCGATGGCCAACCCGGAACCGGAAATCCGCCCCGAACTGGCGAAGGCCGCGCGCCCCGACGCGATCGTCGCCACCGGCCGGTCGGACTATCCGAACCAGGTCAACAACGTGCTCGGCTTCCCGTTCATCTTCCGCGGCGCGCTCGACGTGCGCGCGACGGGGATCAACGATGCGATGAAAATCGCCGCCGCCAATGCGATCGCCGAACTGGCGCGTGAGCGCGTGCCCGAAGAGGTCGCCGCCGCTTATGGCGTGCGCCATTCGTTCGGCCCCGAATATATCATCCCCGCGCCGTTCGATCCCCGCCTGATGGAACTGGTGTCGGTCGCGGTGGCGAAGGCGGCGATGGATTCGGGCGTCGCGACCAAGCCGATCCTCGACATGGCCGCCTATCGCGATGCGCTGCGCGCCCGCCTCAACCCGACCACGGCGGTCCTCAGCCTGGCCTATGAAGGCGCCAAGGCGCATCCCAAGCGCGTGCTGTTCGCGGAGGGCGAGGAGGAAGTGGTGCTGCGCGCCGCGATCGCCTTCAAGGAAGGCGGCTATGGCACGCCGGTGCTGGTCGGGCGCGACGACGTGTACGACCGGCTGCGCGAACTGGGGATCGCCAACCCGGAGGAATATGAGCTGCACAACAGCCGCGTGTCGCCGCTGGTGCCGCGGATGGTCGATTTCCTCTACGCCCGCCTCCAGCGCCGCGGTTTCCTGCGCCGCGAAGTCGAGCGGATGATCAACCAGGACCGCAACATCTTCGGCTCCGTCCTGCTTCAGCTGGGCGAGGCGGATGCGATGATCACCGGCGTCACCCGCCCCTGGGCGCAGTCGATGCGCGAGGTGCGGCGCGTGATCGATCCGGCGCCCGGCCGCACCGCGTTCGGCATCCATGTGATGGTCGGCCAGTCGCACACCGTCTTCATCGCCGACACCACCGTCAACGAACGCCCGACGGCGGAGGAACTGGCCGATATCGCGGAACAGACCGCCGCGGTCGCGCGTCGCATGGGCCACGAGCCGCGCGTCGCCTTCCTCAGCTATTCCACCTTCGGCAACCCGTCGGGCCAGTGGCTGGACAATATCCGCGAGGCGGTGACCGCGCTCGACAAGCGGCAGGTTAGCTTCGAATACGAAGGCGAAATGGCCCCTGACGTCGCGCTCAACCCGCGCCAGCTGGCCAATTATCCCTTCGCCCGCCTGTCCGGGCCGGCCAACATTCTGGTGATGCCGGGGCTGCAATCGGCCAATATCTCGGCCAAGCTGCTGCGCGAACTGGGGGGCGACCAGATGATCGGCCCGATGCTGGTCGGCATGGAAAAGCCGGTGCAGATCGCCGCGATGACCGCCACCGCCAGCGAACTGGTGACGCTGGCGGTGCTCGCGGCCGGCGGGATCGCCCGCTGATCGTGGAGGCGTGATGCTATGGCGGGGCGGCACGGGGCCGGCATAGCGCCCCGCCCCGCTCCGCCTTGCCCCGGGCGATCGTCCTTGACACGGGCAAGCGCCACTGCCTAGCGCTGGGCGACGACAGCATGTCAGGGGCGTTGCGTTGCTCTTCACGTCCGGACTGTTCCTGTTCCTCTTCCTGCCGATCACGCTTGCCGGATTCTTTGTCGTCGCGCGGTTCGGCGGCGCGGCGGCGGGGATCGCATGGCTCGCCGCGGCATCGCTGACCTTCTACGGCTATTGGGTTCCGCAGTTCCTGATCCTGCTGCTCGGGTCGATCGCGCTCAATTTCTGCGGCGGACTGGTCATCGCGGGCGCGGGGTCGCGCAGACGTGCGTGGAACTGGGCCGCATTGTTCATCGCGGCCGATCTTCTGATCCTTGGCTATTATAAATATTACAACTTCTTCGCGGAATCGCTGGGCGCGATCGGTATCGCCTGGCCGGCGTTGTCGGTGGTGCTGCCGATCGGCATTTCCTTCTTCACCTTCACCCAGATCGCCTATCTGGTCGACGCCTATCACGGGAAGGTCCGCGAACACCGGCCGCTGTCCTATCTGTTGTTCGTCACCTATTTCCCGCACCTGATCGCCGGGCCGATCCTGCACCACGCCGAAATGATGCCGCAGTTCGCGGACCGCGCGACCTATCGCCCGCGGCTGCGCAATATCGGCCTGGGCCTGGGGTTCCTGGTCATCGGGCTGGCCAAGAAGGTGCTGGTCGCCGACAGCATATCGGACATGGCCGACGCGGCGTTCAACGCCGCGGCCGGCGGGGCGGTCGGCCCGGCGCATGCCTGGGAAGGCGCGATCGCTTATGCGCTGCAGATCTATTTCGATTTCTCGGGCTATTCGGACATGGCGGTGGGCATATCACTGCTGTTCGGCATCCGGCTGCCGTTCAATTTCGATTCGCCCTATCAATCCACCAGCATCGTCGATTTCTGGCGCCGCTGGCACATGACGCTGTCGCGGTTCCTGCGCGACTATCTCTACATCGCGCTGGGCGGCAACCGGCGCGGCAAGGCGCGGCGGTACGTGAACCTGTTCGTCACGATGGTGCTGGGCGGCCTGTGGCACGGCGCGGCGTGGACCTTCGTGATCTGGGGCGCGCTGCACGGCGTCTATCTCATCATCAACCATGTCTGGAACTGGGCGGCGGCGCGCCTCGGCCTCGGCCCGGATAGCGGCGGTCGCGGCGGCCGGATCATCGGATGGGGGCTGACGATGCTCGCCGTCGTCGTCGCCTGGGTATTCTTCCGCGCGACGTCGGTGGATGAGGCGATGCACATGCTCGGCGCGATGGCGGGCCGGCAGCCGTCGCAGGACGTGCTGGCGGCGACGTCGTCGCACTGGCTGGTGCTCGTCCCGCTGGCCGCTGCAGCGGCGCTGCTGCCCAATTCGCAGCGGATCGTCGACGGGCCGCTCGCCGCCGCG
>JAESGL010000575.1_pt1 | contig 13541 bp, 13 predicted proteins | sample 9269711 | NCBI WGS metagenome assembly JAESGL01 (sample SAMN14515918, study PRJNA621676) | algae metagenome | isolation source: Kastovskya adunca ATA6-11-RM4 and co-occurring heterotrophs from soil and... | place: Chile: Atacama Desert | collected 2011-06-27
GAATGTGCCCCGGACGGCGATTTCGTGAGGCTGACGGAGTAAAGGTAAGGCGGCAGAAGCGGCTGGCGATACGATAAAGGCCATCGCTGCTATACGCCTTACTGCTTTCATAAACAGGCTCAATATGCTCTTGAGCTCGCCAGGCGCTCTTTCCTATATATCGGGATTGCCTGGCCATTGTGGCGCCTCCCTCTGCCGCGTCGCCCAGTCCGATGCGGCGGGCCATCCATCAGGTCCTCCCTTAACCGCCATCGCGCTGGACTTAGGTGCCGAAGTCGCTCCTGAACAACTAGCTAAGCCGGTGGTTGCTCGGGCGCGCGCGGGTCTACAGGTGGCGCAACATCGGATGACACTCAGGTGCCATACTGATGGTTCGCCGCTCAAGCTGACACCCGATTTCGACCGGCTTGCTTTGCCCTGTAAAGCGCCTCGTCCGCTTGTCGCTGAAGTTCATTGGCGGACAATGTCTTTTCGCCTGGCTTGGTGGCGGCGAGCCCAATACTGACGGTGACGTATGGTCCGGTAGTGGAGTGAGGATTGGGCAAGGACGCGGTTTCGACGCGGCTGCGTATCGCTTCCGCAACAGATGCAGCCTCCCGTACATCCGCATCTTGAAGGAGGACGAGAAATTCCTCTCCACCATAGCGGGCGACCTGGTCGCGCTCGTCCCGGAGGCTGCTCTGGATGATGCCGGCGACCTTGACGAGGCAGCGATCACCTTCGGCATGGCCGAGGCTATCGTTGAGTTGCTTGAAGTGGTCAATATCGCACATAAGGACGGCTGTTCCTCGCGCCCAGTCTCGCTCGCCATTCCACACTCGATCGAGCGTCTCGATCATCCACCGGCGGTTGGCGATACCGGTGAGCGGGTCCGTCCGTGCGAGCAATTCCAGCCGCACATTGGCGTCCGTCAGTTCAGTGAGGCGGATAGCATCGCGCAGCTCGAGCAGGAAGGTTTTGTGCGCGAGGATGTTCGCCGTCTGACGAGCCACAACAGTTGCAATGACTCCGGTTGCGAAGAACAGTGCGCCAGCAAGCGCACTTCCTCTTTCGATAGCGGAATTGTGCAGTTGGAATACCAGGTAGAGGCCAAGTGCGTAGCCCGCGATGCTCATGGTCCAGGAGAAGGGTATAGGAAAGATGATGATTGCGGTCACCGCAACGAAAAGCATGATCGTCAGGTGACGCTCGTAATATTCCCCGCCAGCGGAAACGCCGACTAATGCGACGGATAGAAGGATCAGGTAGACCCCGACCAAAATGGCCGCACCTTGCATCCACAGTGGTCGGGGTCTTAGGAAGACGACCGCGGAGGCCAGCGCTGCGGGAACGAGGATAGATGCAGGAGCAAACATCAGCCTGACGGTCTCTGCCGGAAGCAGAGCCGCGTTGACAGCCAGGGTCAGGATATCGAGCACCACCACCCAGACCATCCAGGCCCGAACGATCTTCGACATCTGCGGCCACCTACGCTCGCGGAAACGCCGCGCGAGCTCGCGGCTGAGCCGAATGTCACGTGTTCGTCCTGCAAGGAGGCGTTCAACCTCCTCATTAGCTGTCGCCGACAGTTTTTGAAGGTCTGTAACCGTAAGCATGGGAACCGGGCTGGCGCGTAAAGGGCCTGATGTTGAGTTCGAGTTCATTCGTCCGATCTAGGAAAGCTGGATAAGAGGACAAGAACGGTTGGCTGAGCAGCATGAAACTTGAGCCGTTATCGCCACGGTAAAATGATAATCACGCTGCCTTGGTTGCTAAACCATCAAGGCGTTTTCCAAATTCCGCGTTGAAATGAGGCGCTCAAGCTCATCGAGATTAGCTTCCGGTTCAGACGAGAATCAGTCGTCAACAAATCTGGTGGGGGAGGGCGCCGCCTTGCTAATCATGTCCTTCTTAATGCTGCTGCTCTGCATTGGCATACCACTCGCGTATTGCTGGCGGGTCCTGCAGCTTGACGCTCCATCCAAATCCGCTTGGCGCCTGATCGTCGCCGATGCTGCGATCTTCGTTGTCCTGCATCTACGCGGTTCTCCTCCTCGTCACGCTGTGGAACTCGCCTTCCCGCTCAAGGGCGGGTATTTTCTGGTCGGGCAAGGCGGGAATATTAGGTTGCTGAACCATCACGCGGATCATCCAGAGCAGCGTGACGCTGCCGACATCGTCGCCATTGGTTCCCTTGGCTTCAGCGCAACTGAATCAGTACGAGATCGATGATGCAGCCGTCATCAGCCCTTGCACCGGACAGGTCCTGGCGAGCCGCAATGATCTGCCGGATCAGATCCCGCCTAACCTCGATCCCGACAATGCGCGAGGCAATCATGTTATTGTTGGCTGCGGCGGGTTCAGCGTGGAGCTGCCCACTTCCAGCAGAGCAGCATAGTCGTGGCCGCCGGTCAGCAGGTTTCGGTGCGAGACTTCCTGGGCAAGGTGGGCAATCCCGGCAATTCCACCGAGCCTCACCTCCATGGGCATGCCGTCGATCCGGAAGCGGGCGTTGGTCTGCCGATGTCCTTCAGCGGCGAAGCGTCAATTGGAACCGGGCCTACATCAACTGATCCCGTTGGATTCTGGCTGCCGGACCCGCCTTTCACCCTGCTTTACCGCATGCTAAATCTATTTCAGGACAGGGGGAAGACATGAAGCTGAAGCTCGTCGCTGTGGCGATTGCGGCACTTGCACCGGTCGTCACTATGCTCGCGTTCAACGAGGTTGCTACCAGGTACCAGCGCAATGAGGAAGTGCGGGCAGGCGCGGTCCAGGCGGCAATTCAAGCGTCGTCTGAGCTCCAGCGTATCGTGGAAGGAACGCATAGTCTGCTGATCGCCGCCACCGCCATGCCGTCAGTCCAGGCTCTCGACCAGCTTGGCTGTTCCAAGGCGTTGCGCTCGGTGGCCTCCCGTGTACAGAACATCGGGACCATCTTCGTGCTCGATCCGCAAGGCAAGATGGTTTGTGGGAGCGCTGATGCCCCGGTCACTGACTTTGCAGATCGCGACTACTTCAAGAGCGCGATTGAGACGATGGAGTTTGTTGTCGGTACCCATACTAACAGCAGGATCGCAGATGTCCGGGTGCTCCCGGTGGCGCTGCCCATCTTGGAGAGCGGATCGGTCAAGGCGGTGGTCGTGACAGGGATACGGCTCGACTGGCTGCAATCGCGATTAGCGGCGCGAGGGGTCTTGGAGGGAAATGCCGTCACGGTAGCGGATGGCAATGGGACAATCCTCGCTCGAATTCCTTATCCAGAACGTTTCGTGGGTACAGTTATCCCCGAAACCTATCAGTCCTTGGTTCATTCGCACGTGCCGGGCGTGGTGGAGGTTCGAAGCCAAGATGGTACCGAACGAATTCTGGCATATCGGCCCATCTCCCTCCCCACCAATCCTCTCTATGTCAGCGCCGGCTTCTCCAGAGACGAAGCCTTCGCGCCCATCAACAGGGCAACGATTATCAATAGTCTAGCAATTGTCGGGGGTGCGCTTTTCTCCTTTCTGGCGGCTATCCTGATCGGCAACCGATTCTTCCTGACGCCGATCAAGCGCATCTCGGGTACGATGGAGCGCTGGCGGCGCGGGGACAGCGCGTCAAGAACTGGGATGTCGGGAGGCGACGAAATAGAAGCCGTAGGCGCGACACTGGATGGTCTCTTCGACGAGCTTGACAGCAGGCGCCGGCGCGAGCAGCTCGACGCTGAGGAGCGCGACCTTCTCTCGCGCGAACTTGCCCACCGGGTTAAGAATGGCTTTGCGCTCGTTCAGGCGATCGCACGGCAGACCTTCCATCGCACCGACCCGGAACGATACCAGTCGTTTTCAGAGCGGCTTGCGGGCCTCGCGCAGACATATGATCTTCTGCTGGCACGCAATTCCGGCGCTTCCTCCATCGGTGAAGTGGTCACCAATGCGCTTCGTGCCCACGTGGGAAATGGCTCCGGCCGCGTCCACATGGAGGGACATGATATCACTCTTCCAGCCGCTGTCGGCCTCTCGCTGTCATTGGTCATTCACGAGCTGGCGACAAACGCGACCAAGTACGGTAGCCTCGGATCCGACGATGGCACTATATCCATTATCTGGACGCCGGTTGGGGACAAAATTCATATGATCTGGCGCGAAAGCGGCGGCCCGCCAGTCGAACCACCCCTCAAGAACGGGTTTGGCTCGCTGCTCATTCAGCGCGCCTTTCCTGCGATCGCGCGTGCACATTGCACCTTCGATTATCGGCAGGCGGGTCTAGTGTTTCAGCTTGAATTTGAAGTCGCTGATCCGGAGGCGAGAGGAAGTTGAAGCAACCTCTGGACAGGGCGCGTCTTTCCTCGGTATCACAGTGATGCGAATGAGATCCGCGCGATAGTCCTGGTTATCCGCATGATTTGACGGAACGGAAGTCCCGAAAGAGATCGCGGCAACCGCATCTGTGGGCATTGCGGGTGGCCGCAATCTTTGCATCAGCCGTGAAGATCCTTCGGCCTACTCTTCCGCATGAGAGACCGCTGCACACTGCACATAGGTGCTAGTCCGGCATCCTTCGACAGTGGCACCATGATTATGGCCTCGGACCGCAAGATCTGCCGGAACGGCGGCTTCCAAGTCCCGGAACTGATTTCTCAGGTTCTTCAACTCGGCCGCCGGCGCGATCGCAAGTTCGACAACGTGACTGAGGGCATCAGCTGTGCTTCTCGCACTGCTCCGCAATGCAAGCGTGACACCGGGTGCGACGGCAAGCTCGTCCGCCAGGCGCAACATCTCCCGAAACGATCCCGCCGAACGGGCCCGGCTTCGCCAGGTTCTTGCCAGCTCTGTCATGAGCACACTCCATGGATCATCCAATGGGTTGACCTAACGTGCGGGTAACGAAAATGGATGAGGGAGCCGTCAAATATGGTTAGAAGAACGTGACCGTAAGCCCGAAACAGAACACGAGGTGATGTGGGATTGACCGACATCAATGCGCACCTGGAGCACTTGCCGTATCCAATGCCCGCGCGTTGAACTGTAACGATGGGAGAAAGCTCAGTGGATAGTAGCGTTACCGGCGACACCGACATACGTCTGCGTCTGGTCCTGCAGCAGGAATTGGTCGCGGAGATCCGGCGGACAGCTCGTTACTACGAGCACCTCGGCGATCGCTCAAGCACGCGAGCGAACAGGCGCTGCACTGAAGTATTTCCACAAACGCGCGTCTTCCTCAATGACATCGAGAGGGAGTTCTGCCTTAGTTAATCTACGCGGCCAATCTTTGGCCGCCTCAACGGGCGAAGCGCCTCATCCTGCGGCGTCTCTATGGGTGGGGCTTCGATCTTGATCCGTTCAGGATCCAGTAGTCTCCACTCGCGATCAAGCGTCCTTGTAAGAAGTCTCGGCAAAGCCTGCATGGCAACGTCTCCTCTTTCAGGAGAGACATGATGAGTGGTAGGCTTTGCAAACGCGTAAATGCTCTTTTGAAAGTTTTCTATATCGGGGCGTCGTCTGGTGCCGCCGCACAGCAATCGAACTTGGGTCTCTGCTGACGATGCCGGTGCTCTCGCAATGAGCTACAGCGGCATAAGAGCCCCCGGATGCAGCGGCGGGCTCTTGTCGGATGCTGGTTAGATGCTGCCCGACCAGATGCGTCAGTTTAGCTGATACTCCCTTACCAGGCGAAAGCGATAGAAAGAACGTTCGCCACCGTAAGTGTCCCTTCCTGGAAGGAAACGCATTAGAGCCGGCCGGCGCGGCTAGCTAAAGAGGTGTCCAGCAACAGTCAGGTCCGGGTCGAACAGGGCCCTGTACCAGCCGCTGCTTGCAGGCATGGAAACCCGCCCGGACCAACTTCGAGATCAGGTCGTCACCATACATTCGCTCATCATCCTGGAGGCGCGCGGCAGACCTTGAACTCGACGTCCAGTAGGATGTAGAGGTCGCGGATCATCCCGGCAGCCGTTAGCAGTGCATCACGCACTTCCTCCGGCGTCTTCGCACGGACGCCGCAAGCTGCCACCATCGCCTGCAACGCTACGCCAGATCAGGCAGGCGGTCGGTAGCATTGTCGTTGATCCCAAGCTTTTGACCTAGGCTGAGAAACTGCAGTACGAGGGATATCTGCGCCGCCAGGAGACGAACGAGGCGATGCGGGAAATTGTCGAAGAAGGGAACGCGGATTCGACATCTCGTCCGACGAACCGGCCACAGCCGGAAGATTGTCCGCGATGTTTTGAGAGGCCAGCGCCTCCATGTCTTCCGAACACGGCCCAGCTTCCTTGCCTATTACGATCGCAAAGCATGCGAAACCGTGCTTGAGCAGCATCCCTTCAACTTGCCGAAGGCTCGATGGTACTCGAAGAGAACATACGGAGTGGCATGGATCCGCAGCGAAAAGCGGTGGCGTATGTGGCTGATGACCTAGTCATGCCGTTAGTACCACGCCTTGCTCTCACCACGCAGACTGTATGACATCGCCTATCTGCTCCATCGGCACTCTGCTGGAGCTTCTTCAGAAGCTCAGCGAAGGCCGAGCCCACAAGTGTCTCCGCGGTGGCGACGCCGCTGATCCGCTCAAGCTGCACGTCCTGGCATTCGACGGTTTGACGATCGGATATCGACACCGCTGGGTTCGCATTTGAAGCTAGCAAGTTGCTCCTGCAATAGAGTGGCCTGCCGGGCCAGCTCCGCGCAGGCAGCTGTCGTTTCTTCGGCCATGGCGGCATTCTGCTGGGTTGCCTGATCCATCGCTCCGACTGCCATGTTGATCTCTGTTAGGGCGGCCGACTGCTCTTTGGCGGCTTCGACGATAGCCTTGACATTCCCGTCCATCGCTCCGACCTGCGTTGCGATCTTCTCGAGGGAGGTGCCTGTCTGATCGACCAACTGCACACCGTTCCTGACGATCTCGTTAGATTTCGAGATGAGACGCTTGATATCCTTGGCGGCAGAGGCCGCCCGTTGCGCAAGCTCGCGTACCTCTTGGGCAACGACGGCGAATCCTTTGCCGGCTTCGCCGGCACGAGCCGCCTCCACACCGGCGTTGAGAGCTAGCAGATTGGTTTGGAAGGCGATATCGTCGATGACGCCGAGGATGCTCGAGATCTCCTTGGATGAACTCTCAATCTCTCCCATCGCACCGATTGCCCGGCCAACTACCATACCGGATGCCTGTGCATCGTCTCTCGTTCCCTCTACGAGCTTTCCGGCTTCCTGAGCCCGAGTGCTGGAATCGGCGACCGTCGTTGTGATCTCCTCAAGTGCTGCAGCAGTCTCTTCAAGCGAAGCTGCCTGCTGCTCAGTCCGACGGGAGAAACTGTCGGTCGATCCGCTGATCTCTGCAGATCCTTCCGCAATTGCCCGCGCATTCTCGGATATGCGCCGCATCGTCAGGTTCAGCTTCAAGACAGCGTCGTTGAAGTTAAACCTAAGCTCTTCCATGGACGGAACGAAGGGCCGTTCCAGGCAGACGGTAAGGTCTCCGCCCGATAGGGAGGCAAGTCCACCATTGACTTCCATGATCGCACCCATCCGTTCGGTGACGTCGGTGGCGAACTTGACGACCTTGGTGACCCGGCCCGACGTATCGAAAATTGGATTGTACGCGGCTTGGATCCAGATCTCGCGCCCGTCTTTCGCCACCCGCACGTACTCGCCTGCTGAAAACTCGCCAGCAGCAAGGCCGCGCCAGAAGGCCTGATATTCAGGAGCTTGGACATGTTCCTTCCGGCAGAAGATGCGGTGGTGCTGGCCGACGATCTCCTGCAGGGTGTATCCCATTGCGGTGCAGAAGTTCTCGTTGGCTGTTATGATCGTCCCGTCCGGGCGGAACTCGATCACAGCCTGGGAGCGGGATATAGCTTCCAGCTTTCCCGCGTCCTCAAAAGCCTGCTCCTTCGCCACCGTTATATCTGAGGCCAACTTTATGATTCTATACGGTCTGCCGTTCCGAAAGACAGGGTTGTACGTAGCTTGGATCCAGATTTCACGCCCGCCCTTAGCGATACGCTTGTAAGTTCCAGCATCGAATTCTCCAGAACCTAGTCGCTTCCAGAACGACTGATATTCAGGCGACGTTGCGATGTTCTTCTCACAGAACATGCTGTGATGTCGGCCGACGATTTCGCTGAGGTTGTAGCCGAGGGCGCGGCAGAAGTTTTCATTGGCAGTGAGCACATTCCCTAGAAGATCGAATTCTATGACTGCCTGCGACCGAGAGATAGCCTCCAGCACATTGTTTCTGTCTGATCCCCGACCTATGCCCAGCATTATGACTTCCCCTAGGGTCAAAACCCAATGAACACGTTGATTTGCCGCGGCAAATCACATTCAAACTTTCCAATCAATGGATTGGAGGCTTGAATGGGTCGCTTGTTTTGGCTGTCGGACGAGCAATGGGCGGTCATTGAGCCCCTGTTGCCGAGGAACAAGGGCGGGGCTCGCCGGGTTGATGATCGTCGGGTGATCTCCGGCATCATCCACGTTCTCAAGGTCGGCTGCCGGTGGTGCGATTGTCCGGGCGACTATGGCCCTTCGACCACGGTCTACAACCGCTTCAACCGTTGGTCTCGCAAACGGTTCTGGACTGAATTGGTCGAGGCGCTCGCGACGTCTGGCGCGGTCACCAAAAGCACCTCCATCGACAGCACCTACGTCAAGGCGCACCGCTCGGCCCATGGCGGCAAAGGGGGGCGAAAAATCAGGCTATCGGACCTTCGCGCGGCGGGCAAACCACCAAAGTCCACGTCCTCACCGACGTGATCGGACGCCCTTTTGCGTTCATGCTGACCGGTGGCAATGCGGCAGACAGCCTGGTCGCGCCACACCTGCTGGCTGGTCTAAAGGGTGCGCGATATCTCCTTGCGGATAAGGGATATGACGCCAACAGTCTGCGAAAGCGACTGCGCCAGTCCGCAATCGTCCCCGTGATACCTGGCCGTTCAAATCGCATAAGGCCAATCCGATACGACGCCGAACGCTACAAGAGCCGCCACCTCATCGAGAACGCCTTCTGCCGACTGAAAGACTTCCGACGCGTCGCAACGCGTTACGAAAAGCTCGCCAGAAACTTCCTCTCCGCAGTCGCCTTGGCTACCCTTGTCGCATTCTGGCTATGAATTGAGTCTCAAACCTAGTTGCCGCAACTCCTGATTATATTCAGTTGAGGTTAAATAATACTTTCTCTAACACGCGAGACCAAAGCTCTGGCATTGCCGGCACCTGCCTAAGAGGGCTTCCGCTCCGGGCAATCGCCGTCCACCTCTCCCCAGCGTCGGAAGAGGCATGCACGGCCCGACCGTAGTCGCTTGTTGAAGTTGCCAGTCGCGCACTGTCGCCTGCGGTGAACGACGTCAACACCGCTCTCGCCTGTTGTGACGGACTTGCGGGCATTCTGCATTGGCCATGAATACCACCGACATGCCTCGGTAGCTCACGGACAAGAACGGCATTCCTCGGATCGAGTTGCCGACCGAGGAGGTGATTCAGTTCATGGACGGGCCGATGAAGGCACTTCGCCAGCGGCGGCTCCGTATCCTACTGTGATCATCCACATGATCAAGGTAATTGCGCGCCTCCCATCCAGCCACTGCGAGAAAGAGGTTGTCAAATTTGTCTGGCGTCACCCGAAAGCGATGGCCGAACTCGGAGCTTCTCAAGCTCAAACAGAGTGGGATCGCAAGGATATCTGGGCGGCGTAGAGGATGCGAGGCATTCGCTCATGGTCGGCTGAACTACAGTCTCATGCCAACCTAAGTTCCTGGTCAAATTGCGGCATACATTGCACAGGGCTTCGGCAAGAACATGGTCCTGGGTTCTGATCCCTTCAAGGCGAAGCCGACCCGTCAGTTGCGATCTTTGCATCTGACGGGATCGATCGTTATGCCGCTTCCCAAACCTGGTTCAGTATCTTGGCCGCAAGCGCCGCTTTGTCTTGCGGCAAGAAGCGGCCGTAGTGCTGCTGCACGACATCAGGCGTATCCTGGATGGCATAACTTGCCTGTTCGTAGGACCCGGTCTGCTTTAGGATATGGGTTGCGAGGATATCCCGCAGATTATGTGGTCCATGCGGCAGCAGACCTTTAATGGCGCCACGACCAGTATAGGGATTGTAGATGCCGTATCGCTGGATCACCGTTCTCCAAGCCTCATAGAATTTCGTCGAGTCATAGGCCGCGTCGAGGCTGGTCGTTTTCACCGTCTTGACGAAGAAGGTGCCGGGATCCTTTGCGCTCCCGAGCAGCACGCCGCGGTGCTTGTCGATATAGGTCTCCAGGTATTTGTAGAGATCAAGCAGGTCCGGCAGGATCAAGCGGAACGGCTTTTGCCCAAAAAACGATGAACTGGCATTTTTGAAGGCAACCGACGGGATCAACACTTCCCAGCCGCCATCACGATCGCTCCAGCGCAATTCCCCGCATTTCTTATCCTCGAGACGGCGCTCCGACGTCGGGAAATGCCCGCGCGGGCAGACGCGAAGCTGACGCAGGTTTTTCTGCCGAAGGCCGAGATGCAGACCAAGGCGCAGCAACAGGAACGAGCGGACGGCCTCTGCCGCCGACCGCGGGTAACGGTCCTCATCCGGCATACGTTTCAGGATCTCATCGGTGATCTTACGATACTCGGCCAATGGGCTGTCTGCCTCGAGAACGCACATGATCGGCTCGAACGGATCGCGATGAACACGCGACACCCGCTGAATCTCTTTCGATCGGTTGGCCGCATGCCGGTGAAACGCGTCGCAGGCACCATGCCAGTCGCGCCTGGCGAACTCGATCTCCTCCGGTGCGATCAGGCCTTCGATTGGCCTGACATTCTTCGACAGCTCCGGATGCTGGCGTATCCATCCCACCTCTGCCCGTGTGAGCGCCTGCGCGACCATCAGCATGTCCTCTTCCCATTTCGTGTAGAAGCCACGTCGCTGCTCGCGCCATTGCAAATACCAGTCCCAGACTCCGGGGAAGACAAGTAGACCAAAGCTCAACTGACTGAGTGGCACGCCTCGACCTTTGATGATGCCGGACGGTGAGGCGGCCAGCGCGCCGAACATCAATCCGAGATGCTCGACCTTCTGCGAAGCGGTTTCTTCACCCCATACACCGTTGCGCTGCAATCCGATCGCCGTCAGCGTCGAGGTCTTGAACCGGATCAGATCGGCCATCTCCATCGAAAGACGCGGAGGGGCATCGACGACACCGGATAGCCGATCCGGATCCTCGAGCTCGTCGGCCATATGCTGGTTGGCATTGGCAGCAGATGCCAGGGTGCGTGGCGAAAGCGAACCGCCGCCATAGGTGACGCCGGAAAAGCGGATCGCATAGCGCTGCTTGCTAGCCGCCGCCTGGTAACGGCGATATTCGGTCGAACCGGAGATGATAACCCTGCGCACCCAGTCGAGGATCTCCTCTCGCTTCGTGAATGGCAGGCTGCTGAAATCATCCGGCAGATGCAAAGACATTCGCCGCCGCTCGGCCGGACTGATATCGCCAAGATCGTGACCGTAGACGGAGCGCGACTGGTGTGGCAGCTTCTTCTTGAAATACCCTTCCGGCAGTCGGTAGCGCATTTCGATCCGGCGCAGGATGTCGAAACTGACGACCGACCGCGGGACACGTTCGCCCTGGATCCAAGACAGAAGCGTTTTGCCGTCGAAGGTCTCGGTCAAGCGAACCACCGCGCGGTAGAGCTGCCAGTAGCTGTCGCCAAACCGGCGCATATGGTAGATGAGCGCATCTTGAAAACTTGCGGGATCATCGGTCGCTTCAAATAGCGGATCCGGAAATGCACTGATCGGCTTTGGCGCAGGACCGCGTTGCGGTTTTCTGGTCGAGGAAGTCGCCGCTGTCTTTTTGACCGCTTCAGCCTTACCTGTCCGGGCAGACGGCTTTGCTGGAGAAACGTCATCAGCGACTGGAGGCGCCTTCAGCCAACGGATGATCGCGTCCAGTGCCGGCCGCAACTGCCTCCTAAGTTCAACGGTCATATCGTCTTCGATCCCGCAGGCCTCTCCGATCGCGGTCCAGTCGAGATTGCCGTTAAGGATCGGCGGCCGCTTGCGGTAGATGATCAGGCTGATCAGGTAGGGGCGGACATTCTCCAGCACCCGCTTCGAGGATATTGGTGCAATACGTAACTCGCAAAATTCCGAAATTTTACGCTGAAAATGACGTGATGAAAGATCGTTTCTGGGCATGCTCATTCCATTTCTCTCTGGCACCAGTGCCGAGGGCGAGGGGAATTAGAGTCGTGCGTTTAATAAAACATCTATGGTGAGCGCATCTCAACGCCGGTGGCGTGGCCATCATCAAAAGAACACGAATGACGGATAAACAGATCATATGCGATTGAATGATCTTTAAAAGTATCTTTTTTTGTATTGACCTGTACGATGAGGTTGAGATATTTCCTCCCGTACCAAGGAGAATGGCTGAGTAGGCGATATGGCACGGTCTGAATCAGACGCCCTGCTGGAAATTGGGCATTTGCTGAAAGCTGCGCGTAAAGCCCGACAACTGACACAGGAACAGCTTGCCGAGATGGCCGGCATATCGCGTCCCCGCTATCGTGAGATAGAAACTGGAAGAAGTGCTGCGCGCACGACAACCCTTATCAACATCGCCCGCGCGCTCGGGCTCGAATTAATGCTCATCCCGCAAGCGATGGTTCCGGCTGTTGATGCCCTGCTGCGGCCGCACGACGATCTGGATGATCTCCCGGCATTCATTGCTCACCCAGATGAGGGTGAGAATGTTTGAGGTTGCTTCCGATCCGAGATCCATCTCGTCGCTCGACGTGCTGCTAAACGATGTAAAGGTCGGTAAAATCGTTCGGACGCCTGGCTACTTCAACGCCTTCAGCTTCGAGGACAGCTATCGCGCAACCGGCGGCTTTCCAGTGCTTAGTCTGTCTTTTCGCGCAACCACTGGTGGCTTGCGGAAGGACCCGAAACCCGTCGCCAAAGCTTTACCGGCGTTCTTCGCCAATCTGCTCCCGGAAGACAAGCTGCGCGAGGCAATGGAAAGACACCACGCGGGGAGTGTTCGCGCGGGAAACGATTTCGATCTGCTCGTCGCACTGGGTTCGGATCTGCCAGGCGCCGTTCGCGTCGTGCCGAGCGACAGGACGATTTCCCATCTCGACAATCTGCCCGCTACCAAGCCGAAAGCCCGGTTCTCGCTCGCCGGCGTTCAGATGAAGCTTTCGGTCATCAAGAGCACGGGGAAGGGCGGTGGACTGACACTGCCGATCGGCGACGAGCAGGGAGCCTACATTGCAAAGTTTCCATCGACCTCGTTTCCCGGCGTGTCGGAAAATGAATATGCCAATCTCGCGTTAGCTGAAGCGATCGGGATGGAAGTGCCGGAACGTGAACTGGTCGAGCAGTCGGAGTTTGAAGGCATACCGAAAGAGTTCGAGACGCTGTCGGATGGAAAAGTCCTGCTCGTTAAACGCTTCGATCGCGGCGCAAGCGGCGAACGAATTCACATTGAAGATTTCGCGCAGGTATTCGGCGTCTATCCTTCGCGGAAGTACGAAGGAGCTGCATATCATGATATCGCCGCAGCCCTGAACGTTGCCGTTTCGTCC
>JAESGL010000576.1_pt1 | contig 13474 bp, 18 predicted proteins | sample 9269711 | NCBI WGS metagenome assembly JAESGL01 (sample SAMN14515918, study PRJNA621676) | algae metagenome | isolation source: Kastovskya adunca ATA6-11-RM4 and co-occurring heterotrophs from soil and... | place: Chile: Atacama Desert | collected 2011-06-27
AGCGTTCGGCGGCTCGCCGCTTGTACTGCAATAGCCATGGGTATGGCAGGCTAGCGACATGCTCCTCAGCATGCTGCCAATCTCTCCAGATCACGACAGGACCAACACAATGAGGCCGGAGATTTGCTATGCTGACACTGTAAGAGCGCAGCCACAAAACCCTAGAATTGCGGGCTTCGTATTGGAAGTCCGCACCTTGTAGACACCGAAAGATAGCACCAACACGCAACAATTGCGACCTAAGTCCGCACCTTCGGAAAAGCATAGAAATTTCAGCGCTTTGCAGACGATCTAACTGCGGCAACTACCATCGTAGATTAGGCCGAAATGGCGGCACTCGAACCTGCAATACACGCGATTGAGCAAAGGCGGCGAAGTTCATTATCGTGGCCGCTCCTAAGGCTGACCGGCGCCTGCGGCATGGCCGCAACCAAGTCGAAAGTTTGAGGAGGCGGCCTGCCAAACGTCAAGTATTCACTTGTGTTGCGAACTCGCTGTGGCAGGTCAGCCTTCTTTCATCTCCACGTTGGCCTCGCGTTTCCAGTATCGCTCTTCCACCACGCTCGGCTGCAACGCAGGGTCAACGTAGCGCTCTTCCCGCACGGAGATGCTCAAATGACGGTGGAATACGGAAACGTAGTCGAGGTCAAACACTTGGTAGCGTTTTTGCTGCACTCGCCTCACCTCTCCCAACGGGTTCTTGGACGATATCTGCTGATTGAAGTACCCCACTCCGGTGTCATCCGGTCTGAACCTACATGACGGCGCCGTGAGTACGGTGAAGGCGGGAAAGCGTAGCTCAAGGTAGATCACCCGTAGCGCGGGAACTGGTCGCCGAAGATCGCACTCCAGCCCTCCATCGCAATTCGCACGTAGCCGCGTTGCGCATTCACCTCTGCCGCCACCGCACGCCTGTAGGCTAGATCCAAGGCCGCGATCATGCGCTGTGCCTCGGAATGTGTGAGAAAGGGTGCGATATCGTCGCTGTAGCCGGCGGGATCCTGAACCTTGGTCCAGACCTTGGTCCTCATCTTGTCGAATACCCAGCGCGCCCCGCTGGGAAAGTCGGTTATGCCGACATCCGTGAGGACCTGACGGACAAGAACCTCGAGATGGAACGAGCGGAAGCGGTTTCCCTCGTTTCTGTTCCAACACTTGATCATCTTGATAAGCGGTATCAGCGAGCCGCTGTGCGCCTTGTTCGAGGCGGACCACAACTCCACGTGCCTTTTGGGATCGGTCGAGATCCATCTCTTGCGGTTGGCATCCGGTATTAGATAGCCGCCGCCCTTGCGGTAGAACCCCGGCACCACATCGACCTTGAAGTCGGTGAAGGTGATCGTGACCGCCTGCCCGTCCGGCTTGATCTTGGGTGTCGATGGGTACTTTTTCTTGAGAGTCGCCTTTACTGAATTGAGTAGCCCTACCTGATTGGCAGCAGCGTAATACTTCGGATCGAGCACGACGAATACATCAATGTCGGCGCTGGAAAGCGGGGCGATCATGGTGCTCCGGCGATACGAACCCGTCAGGAAGGTGTCGAGGACGACGAAATCGCGGGCGACCGCGTCTCGAACATTCTGCTGGCGCGTCGAGATAGTGCTCTCTTGAAGATGAGTGACTTCCAGGTTGCTGCTGAACTGTCGAAACGCAGACGCGATGCTGGTCACCATCCTATATACCTAATCGCTGTCTGATGAGTTCCCATTCCCCGCTGAGTCGATCGTTCTCCCGATTGAAAACGCGTGACGATAGCAGAACCGCAGCTGTCGCCTTGGTGCTCTCATAGAAAGAGAAGCTATCGATCGCGTGCGCCTGAGTGGCGGGTCGCGAGAAGGGAAGCCGGTCATCGAAAAGCCGGTTGAGGTCGTCGAAAACCTTGGCACTTCGGTGGGACAGCCACTCCAGCCTGAGCCATCGGGACAGTATCTCCTCACCGAAAATCGCCTGGGCGGCGATGGCGATAAATGCAAGATCTGTGGACCGGTTATAGACGGCAATCGAATAAACGAAGGAATAAACCATTGATCGCCACCGTTGCCCGACCAGCATGATGCCGGCGATCTCATGCGTGAAGAAAGCGCTCTCCATGACGGATGATGCGAGGCGCCTTAGCGGAGCCGTTTCGCTGTTATTGTAATACCCAGCGGTGACTTCATGCGTCAGGTTCACCCGATAGCTGTCCGAAAGCAGCTGATGGCGACGTTGATCCTCCGCACGCGGGAAGAAGTAGAGTCGTTGCACTTGCCCCTGCGTAAAGTAGAGGACGACGCCCAAAATGAACACAATCTGCAAGGCATCGGACACCGAAGCATGGGCGCCCCTGTCAACCAGCAAGGTTCCGATCGATGCTGCCGAAGTCAGCCAGAACAAGCCGCTTCCGATGAGGTCCAGCCACTTGAGCGGGCCGTAGTACTTGGCGCCAACGGTATCGATCTTCGGCATACGAGCATCCAACAAGATACTTCACCCTAACCCGACTTTCTTTAGGTCTCGAGATCGTCGCTCCACAACACTGGTGGTTATTCCCGGCTTTCTTCCCACAGGCTCGTCTTTGGGCGGGCATCCAAGCGCATCGTTCGGACCGGCAGCCAGAGTCGGCTCTTCGAACTGTTGGTGCGCGGCTACACCGGTAGAGCACCGACGGCGATGGACTTCACTCTTCGTCGTGACCCGTCTGAACCTACCTGCCTGACGCGCTTGCTCCAGTCTTCGGAGCTCTTCTGTCGGCAGCGGCACCGTCCCCGCCCCTCGGGTTCCCGAGAACTCTGGACGCTTCCCCGCATGCCCGAGAGCGAAGGAGGGGTAATACCAGCTGCAGATCGAGCATCTGAGCCGCTTCGCGAGATAATCCCGCCCTGCATAGAAGTCGAAGGTCCAGCCGACGGGTGGCAAAGAACTCGAGTCTCAGCTGAGCATCATCGCTGCACACCCAATGATGGCTGCAATAGGCATGAATGGCCCTGCCGGTGTCGCGGAAGTCCTGAAGGGTGCGGATGACAAGCGCCAGTTGCATCAGTGGAAGTTCCGGCCTGCAGGCAGGGCGTCGGACAGCTGCCTGCGGATGCTTGCCTCATACTGGTCCTGCTCTCGATTGCGGCCTTTGGTCCGCCGGTCTTGCCTTCGTCGGCACGGGCAATGACGCGGTTGCCTATGGGGGTGCCTTGCGCCAGTTTCGCCATCTCCGGCGTCAGGTCGACGAACTCCTTGGCCATGCGTGACAAGATCCTGGCGCAACTGGAGAAGCGGCGACGGCCCCGATGGTCCGAGTCGGCAATACAATGCGAACCGGTATTGCCGAGTCCGCGCTCTCGACTAGAGCGCGGACGGTGGAAGCCAGCCCTCAAGCCACGCTCCCCGGCAGGTGCTGACTTACATGTTGCCGCCGACCGTAAACGGCAGAGCGTAGGCAGTATTGTCCGGGCGCATTCCGGGAGTGTCGACATCTGTCATGCCTTCCCCGAAGTCGTAGGTGCCATTGTCATTGGTCTCGTAGTGGATCATGGCTACATATTCGGTGCCTTCCTTGGCTCCGCCTTCCACTTCAACTACGACGTCTTGGTTATCGCCCGACATGACCGCCGTGTGCCCGATAGACGTGGGGAGGACCGGCTGACCGTCCTCTACAGCATGGATGACTACGTAGCCGTCCTTGTCGATTTTCAAGGACGGAAATACGAAGGCACCGTTCTCGATGGTGGCCGCATCCACATCGATGTTGAGGTGGTCGGCATACGAATGCGTTGTTCCGGCAAGTGTCACGACGGCGATCCCGGCGGCCAGTTTTCCGAGTTTCATGTTTGATCTCCTCAGTTGTGATGGTGATTGCGATGGAGATACGGAGGTCCGTGCATCGAAGTTTCACACTGCCTTGTTTTCGCCCGAACCTGCGCTAAGCTTTGTCGATGCAACCAAAGGATTCCGGACCCGTTCGCCACCCGTGAGAAATGCCGCCCCCATACATGTGCGCACTGCCTTTCGGCTGGTATTGCTGGTGATCGGCCTGGTGCTGGGGCTGGCAGTTCATCACGCACCGGCGGCGGCGCCGCAAGCCTCCAAGCCCTTCAGCTCTCACCACCACCAACATTCGGGTACGGCCCACTCCTGTGAGGAGGCGACCTGTTTACAGACGCATGGGGTGCCCGGGTGCTGTGGCATGGGGACATGTGCCGGCGTCGTTCCCGCAACTCTCGATCCTCCGGCGAAAGAGTCGATGTTGAGCCGCTCCCCTGCTTGGGTTCCCCTCTCCGCTTCGTTCGGGCTGGGCCTTGGCATCGAGCGACCACCCAAGACGTCCTGATTTCACGCTGCAGCGGTCCTCCGTTCTACCGCGGATCGATCACGCTTTTGCACTTCATATGAAATCAAGGACCAATGAAATGAACCTTCGTGCTCAAACACTCGCCATCGCCCTTCTTATCTCCACCGGTGCGGGCACCGCTTTCGCGCAGGACTCCATGCAGGGACACGATATGTCCACCATGGGAGGTCACGACATGTCCTCCATGTCCCCCGGATCCTCCGAAATGACCAGCGGACAGATCCAGCTTCCGGAAATCTGCCTTGCGGCAGGCGAGGAGCCAAAGGGAGACATGTCCATGGGCATGCAACACGAGATGGACGAGGCTCATACGGCTCTCATGAACGGCATGGATGAGATGAACCGACAGATGATGATCGGCATGATGGCCGAGGACATCGACGTCGCCTTTGTCTGCGGAATGATTCCGCATCACCAGAGCGCGGTAAACATGGCCAAGGCCCAGCTCAAGCACGGCGATGATCCGTGGGCCAGAGAACTCGCCCAGTCGGTGATTGAAAACCAGGAACAGGAGATCGCCGACATGTTCGCCTGGCTTGAAGAGCGCGCAGCCGAAGAGATCTCCGAGTAGTCGTTACCTCGGGGCATCGTGGCCCCGCAGCTATGAGTCTTTCACTTCGTCCACGGTGTAGCCGGCGGAATCGATGGTAAAGACCACGATCTGAGGGTCGGCGGCCTCGCTGACCCTCACCTCCCCGCGGTGGGCGCTCGCCTCTACAGCAATTTCATCGCCAAACCGCTCTTTGAGAGCCTGCGTCACCGACCGTTCGCAGCCGCTGCACGTCATTCCACTCACCTTGTAGGCTCGCATCGTACTTCTCCTTTGCTGGTCAGTTGCAGCCGAAATAACCGAGATAGCCGACTGTCAGCTGGTCACCGACCTCGAACCTAAGCACGGCCTCTTCCTGCTCACCGGCTTCGGGAAGCTCCTCGGGCACCACTAGGAGTCGCACGGACCCGGAGGCGAGCCCAAAGCCCTCCCCGACCTGCATGGGCGACAGCGCGATCAGTTCGCCGTCCAGCTTCACAACTCCGGCCGGGGCGCCCTCGGCCGGCGCCTCGTTGAAGGCGAGGATTGGATTGCCAGCGGTGGTGTAGTGATAGGTGCAGAGAGGACCGGCTCCGAGCACCTCCTCAATCTCGTTGCGGGTCATGGTGTGTGGATCGAGCGCCGGAATATTGGCACCGGAAAGCACCTCCTCGGCTGACTTGGCATCGTTCGGCTCCGGGCTTCCGGCGGGGGTAAGTGGCTGCCCTTGAGCAAACGGCAAGGGCACCAGCGAAGCCAATGCCCAGACCACGGCAGCTGGGGCAATTGTCCTGTGTATCATTCGCTCTCCTCCAGATCTTCGATAAGGAACTTCATCTCGGCTATCTCGCGCTCCTGGGCTTCGATGATCTCATCGGCCAGCTTGCGGACGCGCGGATCGCTGATCTGGGCACGCTTGCTGGTCATAATTGCTATGGAATGGTGCGGGATCATGGCCTTCATGTAATCGGTGTCGTCCACCGTCACCTGACTGCGGACTACCCATAACGCCAAAGCGAACACCACAACGGCACCGCCGAAGATCGCCAGATTCCAGGCCATTTTCTTGTACATGTTGAGCATGTAGCCCAGCATGATGATGGCCATGGTCGCGCCCATCACCAAGGCCATCCAAGCCCGGGTCTCGCTCCAGAACACGTGTTCGAGGGCGTAGGTATTGAGATACATGAGGCCATACATCACCACGGTCGACGTGGCGATCATGGCGGCGAACCGCCAATAGGACATCTTCATCTTGTCCATCTTCTTTTCGGGCATGTCTTGGCCGTGGCCCTTTGAATCCTGGTGATGATCCATGCGGTTCTTCTCCTTTCTCCAATGGGTAGACGCATGAATACAGCGGGTGTTCCACGCTCCTCGGCCACTGGCTGCGACCATTCGGACGGGCTCGCCTCATGGCCGACGTGATATGATGATCCAAGATTGATCAGTGAAACGCAGAGAACAGCCTTGGAGGTTCACATGTACAATCGACGGAGCTTTATCGTTCTCACCGGCGCCGCTGTTGCCGCGAGCGTCTGGAGCCTTCCTGTCCTGGCAAGCGAGAGCCACGACCTGGCGGTCTGGAAGGATCCCTGGTGTGGATGCTGCGGGGGCTGGGTTGCCCATATGCAGGCGGCAGGCCACGCAGCCGAGGTAACCGAACTCGAGGACATGGAGGCTCTCAAGGACGAGTTTGGTGTTCCAGCCGAGCTGCGGTCCTGTCATACCGCCCAGATCGCTGGATACGTGCTCGAAGGTCACGTCCCGGCCCAAGCAGTCGAGAAGCTATTGCGTGAGCGGCCGGACGTCATCGGCCTGGCAGTGCCCGGAATGCCTCTTGGTTCACCCGGCATGGGTGCACCGGAGGGAACACCTCCCGACACCTATGAAGTCATCGCCTTCGGGCGGGAGGGGCACACTTCATTCATGCGCTTCCGCGGCACGGACGTCGTCTAAGGTGATCAAGGCCGCGGTGGACCCCGCGCCCTTTTCTGTGCGGGTGCTGTCTTACATCGCATGGCCGCCGGCCGAGAGCCCGAAGGCGGCCAACGCCATCCAGACCGCCATTGCAATCATCATCAGGTTCTCGGTAAGGGACACAAAGCCAAGCGGCACATTGCTGGAACCGCCGACGCAGGCGCACTTGAGTTCACGCTTGTCAATGTAGACAGCCTTGAAGACCGAAACGGCGCCAATGCTGCCGATGAACAGAGCGATCGGCACTGACAGCCAGGTCAAGGCGCCTGCGATCATCAACACACCGGCGGTCGCCTCGGCATAGGGATAGATGTAGCTGTAGGGCACCCAGCGCTTCGCCAGGAGATCGTAGTTCAGGAACATGGTGGCGAAGCTCTCGACGTTCTGCAGTTTCAGCAGGGCCAGTGCCACCATCGAGAAGCTGATGAACCATTCAAGGGCACGTAGGGTGAATGGCGTGCCGGCAACCGCATAGCTCACCGCGCCTGCCATCAAGGCGGTCAGCACGAAGAGCACGACTACCGGTCGGTACGTTGTCGCCTTGGGATCAACTACCCGCTTGCCCAAGAAACGGCGCAGATCGTCGTAACCGCCGACCCGCTGACCATTGATGAAGGTCTGGGGCGTGGTGGCCACCTCGTGCTCTGCCTTGAACGCGTCGGTCTCTTCGCGGGTCGTGAGGTGATGATCTTCGACCTTGTAACCTGAACGCTCGAGAAGGTCTTTTGCCTTGAGACCATAGGGGCAAGTGTGGGTGGGCATGACCATCCGGTGCAGGACGGCCGTCTTTTCCTGCGATGCATTCTTGTCCAGCATTTCTCGTCTCCTTGAAACTACGCTGGTCCTGATATAGCGTCTGTACCATGGTACAGAGTCAAGGGGCTGGGGCCCTCACCATCGGAAAACTTGCGGCCTCGGCTGACGTCGGTGTCGAGACCATCCGCTTCTACCAGCGCAAGGGGCTGCTTGAGACCCCAACGCGCAACGGCGGCTTTCGACACTACGGCCGGGAGGATGTCCGGCGCCTGCGATTCATCCGCGAGGCCCAGACGGCGGGCTTTACCCTCGAAGAGATCCGCGAGCTGCTTGAGCTCGATGCCGGCGAGGACCGTGGTCGAGCCCGAGAACTCGCCAGAGAGCGGATCGAAGGGCTCAACAGGAAGATTGCTGATCTCCAGCGAGCCCGAGACTCGCTGAAGCGCTTGGCCCATGATTGCGCCGAAGGTACGGAAGGCCCCTGCCCGATCCTGTCTTCGTTCAAGCTCTGATCAGGAGGCGGGCGGGTAACCGGCAGCACTGAGGGCCTGGCGGAGCTTCGCCGGTTCGGCCGTGGATACCACATTGACCCGGCGGTTTGCGGTGTAAGCGGTGACGCTCGCTTCGGGGTCGACCGAGTGGATGGCTCGGGTGACGCTCTTGGCGCAGCCGCCGCAGGTCATGTTCTGGATATGGAACTGCATGAGGAACTCCTTTGGATTGATCTCCATGCAGAGCCACATAGGCGTTCCAACGGTGGGAAGGTCAAGGGCGTCGCCGGGGTTGTAGCCCCCTGCTTTCAGCCATAAGCGGCGTAGGCCAGAAAGAATGAGCCGCAGCGCCGCCACGGCTCCGCACTGAATTCAGTGAACCTGGGACATGGCGTCCCGGCAAGCCTGCTCACACGAACGGCACGAATCGGCGCAGATGCGGCAGTGCTCATGCATTTCGGCGTGCTTGGCACATTCGTCGCCGCAGGTGCGGCAGGCTTCGGCGCAGACCTGGATGGCGGCACGCAGGACTTCGACGTTGGACCCGGTGCGGCGGGAACCCATGGCCCCGGTGGCGGCACAAATGTCCGCGCAGTCAAGGTTCAGTCGAATGCACTGAGTAAGTTCCTTGACCATTTCCTCACCGAGGCAGGCGTCGGCGCAGCTGGTACAAGTCTGGGCACAGGAGTAGCACTCCTCGATGCATTTCAGCAGGGCGTCTGCGGTGCTGCCCTGCACATGTGGGTGGGTGCTGATCATCTCGCGAACGTGCATCTATAATCTCCTTGCTTGAGGACGAACCAGAGAGTGGCTCCCACACCAAAAACCGCAACCATGGCATGGTTGCAGGTACAACTTCGGATACCTCTATCGAAGAAACCCGACGCGCGCGTAGCCTCGGAACTCTCCCCTGCCCCAGGCATTCGCGAGAGAAGCGATCATTGAGCGACGCCATCAAGGCACAAGGAGGAGTCAATGCCAGTTGAACGAAGGATGGACGCACCTCTGCCGCAGCCAAAGGCGGACGGCAATGTCTCGGACGATTTCGACCCGGATGCACCGATCGACAGTCCCGTTACCGCTAACGATGGGCCGCCCAGTCCGGTCGAGACGGTGGGCCCTGCACCGGTTGCCCCGCCGGAGAAGCCGGACGCCAATTCTGAAGGACAGCGGTGATTATGCCCTAGATGGCCTAGGCGTCTCAAACGTACCACATCTTGCCGTCTCAGGAGGCGGCCGGCTGGAACGCAGGCGCGAGCACCGGCGGGTCGTGCAGCGAGTTGCTCCGAGCCTGGATTACCCCGAAATCCGAGGTCCCCGCCGCTAGGTGGCTAGCAAGAGGGCAGCGTAGGCAGCCGCGCCAACAGCAAAGGCCCAGAAACGGCTTTCCCGCTCTTCGGGGAGTTCTTCCTTGAGAACATTGAGGACCACTCCACCTGCGAGGAACGCGAATAAGGCACCGATAGCCAGCTCGTCGAAAGTGACGAAGACTCCGAAGAACCAACCCAGCAGGGGCGTGGCCGCGAGCAGCCAGCGACCTTTATGGTCGTAGGTTTCACCATGGTGCTCCCGGAGCGCGTGATCGTTGACGATGAAGTGCAGCGCCATGGCGAAGGCATAAAGAGCCAGGCCGCGGAGGTCTGACTCGTCGCGGTGCAACAGGAGGTATCCGATGAGCAGGTTGTAAACGGCGAAGGACCCCAGATGGAGCCAGAACGCCCCTGCTCGCGGTCGCTTGGACCTCCCGGCCCGTTCTTCCTGCAAGGCAGAGGACTTCATCAATCGGTCGAGGCCGTAGAATACCGCCAGTCCTGTAAGGGCGATTAGGTAGATGTGGCTTTCGAGCTGACGCAGGGCTCCGCCACTACCCGCAGCCTCCCTGAAGCCCTCCTGGTGCTCGGCAAGCTCAGGCAACAGGTGGACGAACACATAGGCGACGGAAACGCCGCCGGCGACGGAGAGCCAGACGCTCCGTGGCGTGCTCTCGAGGAAGGTCAGCCGGTAGCCGAAGATGTGGATCGCCGAAAAAACCAAGGCAACAATCAGTGAGATTATCAGATCGGGCATGGAGCTCCTTTCCTTGAGCATACCCACGGCCAATCATGAATGGAGCTGTGGAGTTCCAGCTGCAGCGATTGGTGCCTAGCCGAGTGCCGTAGGTCTAGGGTGGGCGAGCGACGCATTCAGCTCTGGAAGGACGAGTACTATGGGCCGCTGCCGAGGGCGGAACCGAAAGCTGGCGGCAAGGATTAGCGGCGCGACTGACCTCCACACAGTCTCCCTTCGGCCCCGATCTCCCGGTCGGGGCCGTTTCAGCATAGAGGACTTTGAAATGCGTCGATCCTTGACCTTGGCCATGTCGCTGACATTCGCGTTGACTGCTTCCGCTTCCGCCCACCACAAACAGGGCCATCACATGCCTCCGGGACAGGCGAAGAAGATGGGAGCAACTGAGCAGGCGCCAAAGATCCATGCACCAGGACAGATGGGGAAGGTCTATGACCCGGATTTAGTTATCCCCACAGAAGTGGAATACGTCTGCCTGGTCACAACCGACATCCCGGGGGACCCATATTCGCGCGTATCGTTCACCGAATGGCTACCTCGAGACGAGGCAGAGGCCAAGGCCGACCAGGGCAAAAGCTTCGTCATCTATCACCCGGACCTGAACACTGAAGAGGGCTGCGTTGGTTTCTAACTTGCCAAGGTGGTTAGAGTCGTGAGTTCGAATCCCATCGCCCGCTCCGAAGGGCACAATAGCTGGCTCACTATTCAGGCTAGAAATGTGAAACTTCCCTGGAAGAACGCCTAGCAGAAGCATTGGGGTGAGTTCGCATTGGCGGCGATTGCCTGCGCAGCCTATCTCAATGACTTAGCTCAGGGAAGGGACAGTAGATACAGCAGAGCTTACCTCGTGATCGCAGCCGTGGCGGGATCATTATCCTTGTTTCGATTTGGGCGCTCTTCGCTGCGCGAAGAGGCTAAGACTTTGCCGCTCTCCGACGAACGTAAGTGAACTTTAGCTCGGGAGGTGAGCCTGGAATCAGTTGCTGCATGAGTGGCAGTCATCGACCCCATCTTTGCCGTTCAGAGTAAACCTGCTACCTGCCGAAAGCCGCCATTCAGCTGCGTAGACGACCCATACGGCGATTGCCCGGCCGCCAGCAACAAGGGGCACTTCACGATCTGCGGATAATGGACGGGTAACTGAGTTGGCCATCCGATTCGAACATTGGGCGCCCGCGTCTTCAAGCGTTCAATTGAACGCTCCTCCTGTCGAGCCTGACGCTTTAAGATCAGCCATTCAGGTAAGTGACTTACCTCTTCGAAGGGGACATTCGCGCAATGGAACAGCACCTGCGCGCCTTGAATGGTTTGAATAAGCCGACAGCGGGGTTAGCACAGCTGGAACTGCCCGGCGGCTTAGTGGATGGTGTCTTTCAGAGCGGGAAAGTCTACCCAGAACTTGGCGCCCGTTCCGTCTTCCTGCGCTCCGTACTCAAGCGTACCACCTAGTTGCCGGGCCAATGCCACAACGACTTTCATGCCCAAGCCGCTTGCTCGTGCTGGATTGAAGTCTAACGAAAGCCGTTCACCCGAGTTGGCCACGGTGAGCCTATGCTTGCCCGGGGAAAGCTCCTGGAAACGGACTACAATTTTGCCGCCCCCGTGTTTCGTGGCGTTAATGACCAGCTCGTTCAAGATTAGCCCGAGAGGCACCAGCAGGTCTGCCGCCAACGAGGCAGGTTGAACATCGACCAGAATGGGCGACTCCGCATTCAACGTTCCTCCCAGTTCAGACACAAGGTTCTCTATGTAAACCTGCGCTTTAACTGCCCCCGCACTCTGATTTCTGAATATGTGCTGATGAACCCGCGCAACTGAAGCCACCCGCAAAGCGGCGACTTGGAGCTGTTCAGCAGCGTGGGAGCCCTCAACCTGCCTCGCCTGAAGCTGAAGCATGGATGAAACCAGTTGCAGGCTGTTCATTACGCGGTGATCGATCTCCTGCCCGAGGATACGTGCCGTTTCCAATGCTCCGGAAAGCTCAGACACGGCCTGCCGTGCAGCCAACCGCAGCTCCATCTGGTCCATGACCAGGGATGCAAGATGACGAAGTTGGCTTATTTGGTTCTCAGTGACTGGCCTTGGCTCACGATCGATTACGCAGAGCGTACCGAGATTGTAACCGTCAGTTGTGGTCAGCGGAACCCCGGCATAGAACCTCAGGCCGAACTCTCCAGCCACCAGTGGATTGGCGAGTGACCGAATGTCTGTCGCGGCGTTTTCGAGAACCCATGCCTGGTCCTGAACAATGGCTGAAGCACATAGGCCAGGCTCTTTTCCGATCTGTTTTACACCCTCAAGCCCATGATGGGATTTGAACCATACCCGGTCTGCGTCAACCAAGCTGATGATGGAGATCGGCACGCTAAACAGGCTAGCGGCAAGGGCAGTGATCCGGTCGAACGATCCATCCGGCGGCGTATCAAGTATATCGTAGCGCCGCACAGCGGCAAGCCGGGCTGCTTCCTCTCCGGTAGAGGTAAGATTCGCATCTTTGAAGGACATCGTTCTTCCCGCAAGGGCAAGAGCATGGCGTGTCTCTCAGTCATCCGCGCCCTAGTCAGTAGCGAACGATTTTGAAACCTTATCGTACTTTGGGTCTTCCGGGAAGTTCGTCAAGCCAATGAAGTGGTGACCTCCTTGACGAGCCGAAGGGTGCCGCAAATGAATCTCCGGCGCGAGATCAAAATGGTCAGCAATTTCCAGAGGCGATCGTGGTGCTTTCCCTCTCATTAGTAGGTCCCTCCCGCAGTCGCACAAGTACCCGCAACAAGGCGCGTTCTTTTGTAGGACGGCTTACTGCAAGAAACCAATCGCAGTCACTATGGCGCCCGACACCAACCCAAGCGCCGAGACGTACTCCCTCAGAACACAATGGCCACGCCGTTAACTTCGGAGCCGGTGATGCAAGTGCAGGTTCTGCCCCCGGGTTCGGGCGCCATATGCGCCTTCACGCAATCAATCTGCTATCCACCGCAGGTGAACCGGGACATTTTTTTCTATGACGAACAGATAACAATTTCCTGTTGGAACTTTATGCGAACTTGCAGCGAGATACCTTATCTGCCTTCCAAGCATGTAGCTAGTTTAAACTCGCACGAACGTACGAGAGGATGATAGGTTGCCTAACCTATACTACAGACTGCAGCAATAAAATTGGCTTTCGTTCGAAACTTGTTTTCGATTTCTTCGTAACTGTCCACAGCGTCAGTTCCGAAAAGCCGCAGGTTCGCCTGCTCAACGGGAGACTCCCTTATGGAAATCAAGCACGATCAATCTCGCCGCCGGCTGCTTAAGTGGTCCGGTGCCACGGCTGCCACCGTCGCCGTC
>JAESGL010000577.1_pt1 | contig 13435 bp, 18 predicted proteins | sample 9269711 | NCBI WGS metagenome assembly JAESGL01 (sample SAMN14515918, study PRJNA621676) | algae metagenome | isolation source: Kastovskya adunca ATA6-11-RM4 and co-occurring heterotrophs from soil and... | place: Chile: Atacama Desert | collected 2011-06-27
ATTACGCGTACAGGTGTTCTTTCCGCGAAGGACGGATGGGCGCGTTCTACAATTTCCAGAGCTGACCCTAGCCCCTTAAGGAGATAGAACTATGTCGCTCAAGGCCTTGGCGCTCAACTGCACGCTTAAGGCGGACGGTAGCGAGGAGAGCTCGACCGACGCGATGATCGCCGTGCTGGCGGAAGCCTTCAGTCAATATGATGTGACAGTCAGCAAGACGGTCCGGGTTGCAGCTCTCGACATTAAGCCAGGCGTCACCTCCAACGTAGGGGATGGCGATGCCTGGCCGGGTCTGCGCGAGATGATCCTCGCGCACGACATTCTGATCTTTGGCGGACCGATCTGGATGGGGCAGATCAGCAGCATCGCCAAACGGGTGCTGGAGCGGATGGATGCCTTTCTCTCCGAGACCGATGATGAGGGCCGGATGCCAAGCTATGGCAAGGTTGTCGTCGCGGCGATCGTGGGCAATGAGGATGGCGCTCATTTTGCCAGCGCCCAATTGTTCCAGGCATTGAACGATGTGGGCTGGACCATCCCCGCTGTTGCCGCCTGCTATTGGGTCGGCGAAGCGATGGGGGCGGTCGATTTCAAGGATCTCGACGAGACGCCGGAGAAGGTAACGAAGACGGCGAAGATGGTCGCCGGCAATGCAGCGCATCTGGCCGGCCTGCTGCGCTCCAGCCCTTATCCCGGTTGAGCCCGATGGCCGATCTGCCGCGCAGGTTCCGCGAGAATATCGTCCTCTATGGCGCCCTCTTGGCCAATGTCGGGATCGCCATCGCCAAATTCGTGGCGGCGGCGATCAGCGGCTCTTCGTCCATGCTGACCGAGGGGGTCCACTCGCTGGTCGACAGCGGCAACCAGATCCTGCTGCTCTATGGCCAGGCAAAGGCCAGGCGCCCGGCCGACGCCACCCACCCCTTCGGCTATGGCCGCGAACTCTATTTCTGGGCTTTCGTCGTCGCCATCCTGATCTTTGCCGTCGGCGCCGGCGTCTCGATCTACGAGGGCTGGCTGCACATTGCCGAGCCTGAACCGCTGCGCGATCCCACGATCAATTATGTGGTGCTGGCGGTCGCGATACTGCTTGAAGGAACGAGCTGGGCCATTGCGGTGCGCGAGTTCAACGGTAAGAGGGGATCAAGCAGCTGGTGGCAATCGATCCGCCGATCCAAGGATCCGGCCGGTTTCATTGTCCTGTTCGAGGATAGCGCAGCACTGATCGGCCTTGGCATTGCGGGCATCGGAGTCTGGGCCAGCCATCATTATGCCGACCCACGGATCGACGGTTTCGCATCGATCGCCATCGGTCTCATCCTGGCCGGGGTTGCGATTTTGCTCGCGCGCGAAGCCAAGGGGCTGCTGATCGGCGAAAGCGCCGATCCGGCGATCATTTCGGCATTATGGGCCATTTTGAACAAGCGACCACAGATCAGCGCGGTCAATCATGTCCGCACGATCCACACCGCGCCCGATGCCGTGTTCGTGGCGATCAGTGCCGATTTCGTCGATGATCTGCCGATGGGAGACGCAGAGCGCCTGATCGAGGAGATTGAGCGCGAGATGAAGGCCTGCGTGCCCGATCTGACCTCCATCTACATCCGACCGGAAAAGCAGGCTGATGCCGTGCAGCAGAAGCCACCGGTCTAGTTCCGGTCCTCGCGTTCTATGGGCGGGATGAAGCTCACCTGAGCCAGCCGCCATGCTCTGTCCTCGCCCTCTGGCCAGTAATATCGCGGATGACGGCATTGCGCGGGGGGATGCGTGTCATGGACTTCGGCCCGGATGAGGCGACCGGTCTCACGCAGGCGGATCGTACCACCGGGAAACTCCGCCTTGAGCCGATCACAGAGATTTTGCGCATCGTCCGAAAGATCCGTGCTGGAAAGCGCCCTTGGCGCACCATCGACCAGTTCGGCCGTGGACGATCGCAGCGCCTTGATCCCGTCATTGAGGACGTCGAGCGAAATGATGGCGGCCGCCACAGAGTCGGCCCACCACCAGCCAAGCCCGAGACCGATGATGCCCGCGAGCCCGGCCGCCCCGGTCAACCAGTTCGCCTTGTTCATGAGCGCATCGGTATGCAGCAGCTTGTCGTTGAGCGCCTGCGCCAGCGGCAGTTCCTTCCGGCCGATAAAGAGTGGCGGGATCAGCGAATAGATCTGGGCGGCGATCATTAGCCAGCCTAGCCAGATATCCTGGCCCAGAATGGCGATCGAGCCGACGCTTGCATGTTCCGCTGCGCCAAGCGCCATCAGCGCATTGTAGAGCAGAAGCGCGCCAACTGCCGTCAGCGCAACCGCTGCGACGAAAAATCCTAGACCGTTGACGCGCTCGAACCCGAAGGGAAAACGGCGCGAGCGATGGGCGTGGCGTTCCATATGCGCGGCGATCAGGAACATGACAGGCGGGACGAGCCCCAGCGTGTCCTCGATCCATGCGGTCTTCATCGTCTGGCTTTGACCAAGCACCAGCCCCATCGTCACGATGATCGTGAGCGTCCAGAAGATGTTCCAATATTCCAGGCGCACAGCCCGGGCCATGGGCTCACGCAGTTCGTCGGGAAGGCTCGTGTCGCTCATTCTTCGCGCGCCTCCTGCGAAATGGCGCGGCTGGCGCGCTCGACTGTCATAATCCACCGGTTCTCGCCATTGCGCATCGCCGCCTTGAGCTCGAGTGGAGCCTCTTTCGTGCCTGTCGTCGAGAGAGGAGGACCGAACGCCACTTCCATTGCCCAGGGGCTCTCTGCCGTGAAACGCCCGATCACTAGGTCAAGCTTACCGTCGTCAAGTTGCTGGAATAGTGCCTCGCCCGCCCCTGGCCGCCATTGCGCCTTCGCGCTGGTCCGCCGCTCGATTTCATGAATCAGGGTCTGGACTTGTGAAGCTTCGTGAACAGTGGGATCAGCCAGTGCAACCGTGAAAGTTCGTTCCTCTGTAATCCGCTTCGATGTGCCGGCCGGATCGCGAGGCAACATATCGCAGGCGGCGAGGAGAGCAATGACAGCAATTATCGCGCGCTTCACGGTTCGCACCTACAATCAATGCTTATTTTGAGCCTGCAGTAATAAAATGCGGCACTAAAATGAAGATTGATTACAGATGGTTTCCGGCCTGTCGCTAACTGCGTTTCGCTATGTGGGACCGGAGCCTCGCGCATGTTCGTACCAGCCTCTCCAAATGGTTTTGCCGCTTGGAATGATCCATTCGGCCTGCTCGGCAAGAAGAATCCGACATCACATTGTTCGGAATAATTAAAGGCCGATAACGTCTGACAGTGGAAAAGAACCATCTCTCGAATGAGGCTTCGCGGATTGAGAGGTTCGGCACTAGGCGCCCCATTCAAGACGCATAGAGCCAGAGTACAACTGCTCAGGCGCAGACCTTTCATTTTTCGGCAGCTCGCGAGCAAATCGCGCCGTTCTAGCGCAACGTTGGCAATTCCGGACCAGCTCAGCAGGTCTCGCCCTGATCCAGCAGGTCGTCGTGCAGCTTGCGGTAGCCATAGACTTTGCCGCTGTCGTTCCAGGCTTGCCGGATCAACTCTGTCTGCCGAGCATCTTCCTGGGCCCGCGTGCTCAGTGGGCTCTTCTGCCAAGCATAGAAACCGCTGGGCTGGATGCGCAGACACCGACACATCGATCGAACCCCGAACTGGTCACGATGCTCGGCGACAAATGCGTATCTCACTTTGCATCCCTGGCGGAACGAAGTGACCGCAGGTCAAATACGCGGTGGCTTTCCTAAGAAACAGCTGTCTCGGGCTCCGACGGCAGTTCCTGGAGCGAGAAGCCGAAGGCCTTGGCGCGCTGTTGCAAATTGCCGATGACCCGGCTGCGATACCGCTCTTCGTACTGCGATGCGCCTGGATCGTGATAGGCCATGCCATACCGTAGACTATTGTAGAACAGCACAGCTATCTTGCGGGCCGTCGCCGTCTTCACCCGCTATCTGGGCGACGTGACGCCGCTCCGCCGCAGCGTCGAGATTGCGCGGGCCTGCCGCTTCGACCTTGGTCAGCTGACCTATACCTATCCCGACGAGATCGGGGAAAGCGGCCTTACCCCGCAGCAGGAGCTCGAGCGTCTGCGCTCCTAAACGCCCAGCCCATGGGCTTTTATGCGCCCGCCCAGATCGTGCGGGATGCGCGCCAGCATGGGGTCGAGGTCCGCCCGATCGACGTCAATCACAGCCGCTGGGAATGCACGCTCGAGCGAACCTGGGGCCGCTATCATGCGGTGCGGATCGGACTGCGCTATGTGCGCGAGCTCAAAAATGCAGATGGCGCCGCGATTGTCTTGGCACGGGGCAATGAACCCTATGCCAGTGTCGAGGAAATCCAGCGCCGCGCCGGCGTCAGCGGCCGCGCGCTCGACCGGATCGGCCATGCCGGTGGCTTTGGATCGCTGGCGCTCTCGCGCCGCGCCGGCCTCTGGGAAGTGAAGGGTCTTGGCGAAGAAGCCTTGCCGCTCTTTGCCGCTGCGGACGCGCGGGCCGGCAAGCTGCAGCCTGAAGCCATCGAGCCGGAGGTGGCGCTACCGCAAATGGGCGAAGGCGAGGAAGTGGTGGAGGATTATCGCGCGATCGGGCTCTCGCTGCGCGCCCATCCGCTCGCCTTCCTGCGCGACGAACTGGCGCGCCGGAAGATGGTGACCTGCGCCGCGCTCAAGGATATTCGCGACGGGCGATGGGTCAATCTCGCCGGCCTCGTTCTCCTGCGGCAGAAGCCCGGCTCCGCCAAGGGCACCATGTTCATCACGCTTGAGGATGAGACCGATGTCGCCAATCTCGTCGTCTGGCCCAATCTCTTCGAGAAGCATCGGCGCGTGGTGCTGGGCGCCTCGATGATGGGTGTGCGCGGTCAGGTCCAGAAGGAGGGCGATGTGATCCATCTCATCGCCCAGCGGCTCGACGACCTCTCGCCCCTCCTTGCCAGCGTAGGGCAGCGGGCGGATGTCGCCAGCATCTATCAGGTCAGCCGCGCCGATATCGTCAGAAGCGCCATGGCCCCCGATCCGCGCGATGCGGCGAACAGGCCGCTCGGGCGCGGCCCCCGCGATCTTTACGATCCCGACCTGCGCCTGGGCTCGGGCATCATTCCGGGCCAGCCGACAGAGGGCATCAAGGTCAAGACACGAGATTTTCGCTGAGAGGCGGCGCCTCCCCGATAATGCTCAGGTGGGTTCGATCCGCTCGACATCGAGCATGTCGAAATCAGACCTTGTCCCTACGACCCGGACTCGTCGACCAAGAAGATGGCGGCAGGATCTGGTGCAATCGAGCCGCCATTCCCCGCCATCGGCGACACGCAGCACGGGGTAAGGACCATCGCCAAGCAGCATGCCGACAAGTTCGTGCCGCGTGCCGCGTGGCATGTCATTTGCGCCTTGCAGGCTTGCGCGGGGATCGGGCCTCGACCCCGTTCTGGTCCTGAGAATTTTCGAACACCCAGTTGAGATAGACGGCGATACGGATGCCGCCGCGCTTCAGCCGATCATCAAGCTCGAGACGGTGCTGATAGGCATAGTCCCAGGACAGATTCGTGTCGGTGGGATAGATGGTCTTGCGCAGCGCGATGCTTTCGCGGATCCAGGTGCCCGGATCGCGATTATTCCAGGCTATGACCTGCTCGGGCGTGATCGCGCGCGCCAGCCAGTCGGCAAGTTCGGAATAGGATAAGGATCGCTGCTCGATCATAGCGCTGTCCCAGACCGAATGGAGATTGGTCGAGCGGCCGAACCAGCTCACCTTCATGTCGTTGCCGCCCCGGTCATTGCCGCCACCGGCATGAAGCGGCTGGTGAAGATCGCCGATGATATGGACGACGAAGCGCAGGGCAAGGCGCTTGTCGTCGATCGACGCCGCGGGATTGCGAAGGGTCGCCGTAAAGCGTGTCAGGGCCGTCATTGCGTCACCTTCGGCGGGCGCGTCGACGTTCGTATAGGCATCGCCCTCGCGGACGGTCACATAATGCCAGGGGTTGGCCTGTTTCTGCCAGAAATCGGCGGGGTCGGATTTCATGTCGTCGGGCCAGGTTGCCGCCTGTGCCAGCTTCTCCTCGCCCAGGAGAAGCTGGACATTGGCTCGGGCCAGGCCGCTTAGGTTCCGATCGGCAATGGCGCCGGTCACCCGGTGGCCGATCGGTCCCCAGGCGAGAGCGGGCGAAGTCATCGAGAAGAGAGCGGCGGTCAGGATCAGTCTACGCATGAGCGCACCATTAGCGCTTGGCCGCGCACGATCCAGCGATTCGATGCATCATCGGGTCTGAAGGCAACGCCCCCCCAAATAGGCAGATCAGACAGACGAAACCGGGAATATTCTGGGTCTCAGCTTATGCGCGCCATCTCCTTGAATTCCGGGCGTCCGGCCGCATGTTTCTGCTTTCGGAAAGGCAGCGCGACCGGATCGATCATCACTCGCGCAAGCCGTAGCTTCCAGCGTCACCGCCCCGAGTCCGATCAACAACGTCATTTGAAAAAGGAGATGATGGGCCCGAAACCTCCACCCGCGCATTTCTACCATGTTTACGCACCCGACTTTGGGGAGTGATGGATGAGCATCCTTATAAATGGCGCCGTGGTCGAGGGTCCTGAGGATCCCCGCATTTCTCTCCTCGACTTCCTGCGGGAGCAACAGGGCCTCACCGGATCGAAGAAAGGCTGCAATCAAGGCGCATGTGGCGCCTGCACCGTGCTGGCGGACGGGGAGCGGATCCTGTCCTGTCTCGCGCTCGCCGCTCAATATGAGGGGCAGGAGATTACAACAATCGAAGGCTTGGGCAGCGCCGACAATCTGCACTCTCTGCAGCAAGCCTTTGTCGAGCATGACGGCTTCCAATGCGGCTATTGTACACCGGGACAGATATGTTCGGCAGTCGGAATGGCCGCCGAATTGAAACGCGGCGTCCCCAGCCATGTAACGCAAGCGCTCGGCAGCAGCATCGCAATGACGCGCGACGAGGTACGCGAGCGGATGAGCGGCAATCTGTGCCGCTGCGGCGCGCATAATGGCATTGTTGACGCAATCCTGGAGACTTTTGCGGAGGTCGCCCAATGACCCCCTTTACCTATCATCGCGCCACCACGGCCGACGAGGCGCTTCGACAGGCCGGCGGCGGGGTCGCCAGTAATGTTGGGATTGCCAATGTCCGAACGGCAGACTTCGGCTCGTCGCCTAGGATGTTCTCAGTATTTCCAGCTTAGCGTTGTCTGGCGAACAAATCTTGAGGTGAGGCCTCGTAGGCTTCTGCCAGGATCGAGCGATCGGCGGCCGTCAGAGAGATGATCGACTGAACCGCCGACCAGGCAAAGCCCACATTGGTGCGATGGCTGGCGCGGTGGATCGGGTCGCTCGCATAGAGGCGTCTCGCCTGGAAGCGCTCCACCCAGTCTTGCGGATAGTCGACGATGTGGACCGAGCGAACCGCAGGCTTCAGGTCGACATGATGGACCAGGGCATAGTGCCGAAAGCCCATGGCCTTCGTGATTTCGGCCATCAGGTCAGACAAGGCCGTAGCGTCCTTGATCGCGCCAGCGACAGCGCAGAAATCCTGAACTTGCCCAAGCCCGATCATCATATGGCCGGCGAGATCAGAGCAGCGCTTCCATGTTGAGATGACCATCGCGAACCGCGCGCAGCACCAGCTGCGGGCGTCGTCGCACGCCATAACGCCTGCGGGCCGATTCAACATATTCGTGCACGGTGTCGCGGCTGAGGCCGAGGATCTGGCCGATCTCCCAGTCGCTTTTGCCTTGCGCGACGAGCGCGATGCATTCGACCTGGCGAGGGCTGAGAGGGACGCAGGCCAATGGCCCTGCCCTTTCGCCAAGCAGCTCGCGCGCCCGATCATAAGCGACCGAGCCGAGCAGACGGGCGGTCAGAACCTCCTCTGCGCTGAGCGGCTCGTCGCGCGATCGGGCGGCGGTAAAGATCGCCTCGGGTTCCCCCGGGGTCCGGATTGGCAAACTGTAGCCGGACGCAAGGTCATGGTCCCTGGCGCGGTCGAGGATGCTTCGCTGGCGCGGCGTGAGCTCCAGTACGTCGCCGATCCGGTCCCAGGCGAGCCCTGACGGGGTGCGAGCGCAGGCCGCATGGATCGGATCTTCGAGATAATGGCGTTCTTCGAGAACTTCCTCGAGCCAGGCCGATGGATAGGTTGTGAGGAACAGGCTTTGCTCGCCTCCGCGCCGAAGGTCGATATTGTGAAGCAGCGTGAACCAGCGGAAGCCAAGATCGCGCACGGCGGCATCGATCGTGCCATGTAAATCGCCAAGGGTTTCAGCACGCTGACAGTCCTCCGCAAAGCGCGTGAGATCATCAAGGCGGCCGCAGTCTTTTATCCTGTTCGCCATAGGCGACGGAAGCTCGTCCGCGAGGAGACGGCTCGTCCAGACCTAAGCGGCGAGCGCCATGATTATCAAAATGAGTTGAGAACGATTCGCAACAATCTACGATTAGAATGGATCGCCTATGACACTTTATCCGCCGGCAAAGTGTCATAGCTGACAACCCGTCTGCGGCCGCCGATTTGGGATTCACATTGATCCTGCTTTGTGCTTGATTCCATCATGTTATGTTTCATGCAGGCAAGCCTCTTGAACCCTCCATTGGCTGTGATGTCGCGGCCGTGCTCGAGACGCTGGCGACCGTATCGAGCCGGCCCCGTTATGCCTTCATGCTGCTCAACCTGATCGCCCAGGTGGCGGGGCCAGATGGAAGCGCCGGTCCCTGGGTCAGGCGGAACGATGGGCTCGTTTCCCTGCGCGATTGGCTATGCGACGCATTGACCCCGATGGCCCAGCGTGGTCCGCGCAGCATTACGCTGGCCGAGCGGGTCGAGAGCGACCTCGCTAGAAACGGACTGCTCCCCGGCGATCTGGAGAAAAGGCGCGGCGTGATCGCGGAGGAAATGCGGGCACGCATTCGCACAGCCGGCAAGAGTAATCTCAGTCGCGCCGTTTCCGAACTGGTGAATGCAGGCCTGCTCCGCCGACATTATCAGGGCTATCGCGTCGACCATCGGAACCGTGGCGGCCAGCGCCACGCCGTCTATACCTTGATCGGCGATGCTCTGCGTCTAGTGCCGGGCATCAGCTCCACACCGAATCTGCCCGTGCAAGGCGAACTTGCCCTCCCAAGATGATTGCGCAGTCGAACCGGGGTTGCTGCAGTAGTGTGCTGTGAGGTCGGGTAACGATGTCCGAATAATAAGGCCAGTCAGAACGTCAGCATTGACCTTGCCGGCAATTACATCAGCCATTCCCGTCAAAGGATCGCCATGGCCTTCTTCGACGCGAATGGATTGTCAGATTCGGAATGAAGCCGGGCACGCGAGCCATATAATCGCGGTAAACCTCGCCGAAGCTGGCTAGCGCCTCCTTTTCCTCATGCCGAGCCAGCCGAATATACATCACGACGAGCACCGGAAACATAGCAAGGGTCAAAAGGGTCGGCCATTGTAGCAAAAAGCCGAGCATGACGAGAATGAAGCCGACATATTGCGGGTGCCGGATCCGGGCATAAATCCCAGTAAGGGCCAATTGGTGTTTGCGCTGACTCAAGTGAAGGGCCGTCCATGCAACCGAGATCAGCCAGTAACCCACGCCGATCAGCACAAAGCTGGCGATGTGGAATGGACCGTAATGGGGATTAACTCGCCAGCCGAACATCATCTCCAGGAGATGTCCAGCATCGTGGCTCCACCAGTCGACAGCCGGGAAATACGACTGGAGCCACCCCGAAAGCACGAAGATCGTGAGCGGGAAGCCATACATTTCCGCGAAGAGCGCTATGATGAAAGCGCTGAACGCCCCCAAACTGCGCCAGTCTCGTTTAGTTGCCGGCTTGAAGAAGCTGAACGCAAAGAGGATGAAAACGGCGGCGTTAACCAGCGCGAGCCCCCACAGACCATAGCCATAGTCGGCGTGCGTCATCGCGACTCTCCTTCGATGCGGCCGTTGGGATTGGCCGGTAAGCCGGCGGGTGCCTGACCGGGCTCATGGCCATGCTGATGCCCACCATGGCCGCGGTGCATGAACAGGTGCATGAGCGGGCAGGCGAGCAGGATGAGATAGGGCAGCACACCCAGGAAGTGCGCGGTATACTCGGTGAGGAGGAAGAAGCTAGCGACGAGCAGGAAGCCGATCAGAACGATCTTGCCGCGCTTGCGCATGCGATGGTCATGTTCGCCCATATGCCGTCCTCTTCTGGTCAACGTCCGGGCAGCATAGGCTCGAGTCCAAGGAGCAAGGTATAAGTAGAGACCGAAGTCCCCCGGGCATCGCGCAGGCATGGGTAAGGCGATCGATGGGATCGGCCATCGGCGTTCGGGCGACGCAGCTGTCGGGGAGCAGCAGTCGTGCTGCGGATTTTGCGTATAGGCGTGCGGCGTCCGCGAACCAATGCTGCGCTCACGAACATAATCGTGAGAGGCAGGCCCGCGTCCATGCAAAAGAGAAAGAAACGGCACCATTCCCGCGTGACCATCTTCGAGCGTGAAGCAAGGATCGATCTGGCCAAGCGCCCGGCCGATGGTCTCGGCGTTGCCTTTCTCGGCGCATCGGGAACGGTCACAGGGTCGCGTTATCTGGTGGACGATGGTGAAACTCAGATCGTGGTCGATTCCGGCCTGTTTCAGGGACCCAGGGATCTGCGCCGCCTTAATTGGGCATCGATCCCACCCGAAGTCGCGGATGTCGGCCAGGTGCTGCTGACCCACGCCCATCTCGATCACTCGGGCGCACTACCGCGCATGGCGCGCCTGGGCTGGGACGGGACCGTCCTTGCCACGCGGGCGACCGCGGCCCTGTGCGAGCTCCTTCTTCCCGACAGCGGCCATCTGCAGGAAAAGGATGCGGAGTTCGCCAACCAGTACGGCTTCTCCAGGCACCAGCCGGCGCTGCCCCTCTACACCCAGGCCGACGCGCGTCTGGCATTGCAGCTCTTCCGCCCGATCGAGTTCGGAGCGTGGCATGCAGTCACGGACGGCATCAGGGTGCGCTACCATCGCGCCGGCCACATCCTCGGCGCGGCGTCGATCGAGATCGACTGGAAGGGGCGGACAATCCTCTTCTCAGGCGACATCGGCCGTTACGGCGATGCGGTGATGAAGGATCCCGAGCCGCCCGCGCGCGCCGACTATGTCCTAGTGGAATCGACCTATGGCGATCGGCGCCACGAGCAGGTCGATCCGACAAAGACGCTTGGAGATCATGTCGAACGATGCGTCGAGAGAGGCGGGACGGTGGTGATTCCGGCCTTCGCCGTGGGACGGGTTCAGTCGCTTCTCTATCATTTCTCGCGTCTGCGCGCGCAGGGACGCCTCCGCGACATCCCGATCTTCCTCGACAGCCCGATGGCGATCAACGCGAGCGGGCTGATGTGCGATTTCATGGACGAGCATCGCCTGGCCCGCGCCGAGTGCGAAGCGGCGTGCAGCGTCGCGCACTATGTGCGCGAAGTGGAGGAATCCAAGGAACTCACCGCCAACCCCGCTCCCAAGGTCATCATCTCGGCCAGTGGAATGGCAACGGGCGGCCGCGTGCTCCACCATCTCAAGCGCTTCGCGCCGGATGGGAAGAACCTCATCCTCTTCTCAGGCTTCCAGGCGGCGGGCACCCGCGGCGCCGCCATGATCGGGGGCGCCCGGACGATCAAGATCCACGGCGAGTATATCCCGGTCGAAGCCGATGTCGCCAACCTGACGATGCTTTCGGCGCATGCCGACAGCGACGAGCTCATGCGCTGGCTCGGGTCGCTGCAAGAGCCCCCGCGCCATGTCTATGTCACGCATGGCGAGCCGACCGGCGCCCAGGTCCTGGCGAAGCGTGTCTCGGAGGATCTGGGCTGGGCATGCAGCGTACCGGCGCTGGGTAGCTGGGGCATGCTCGCGTGAAGCCCGGGATCATCGAGGACGCCGAAGTAGAGCCTGTCGCGACGACGCTGCGGGCACACCGCCTCGGCCTGTCGGCTGCCGGAGGTGATCTGATCGCGGTCATGCGCCAAGACTGTCCCGTCTGCCGCTCGGAAGGTCTCGCGTCGCGCGCGCAGGTCGCGCTGCACGCCGGCGGGCGGGAAATCGTCGTCTCGCTGCTGCACAGTTCCGCGGAGGCTCCAGCGCCCGGCGAGATCGGCCTGTCCGAATCCGCATGGCGGCGGCTCGGCGTCAGCGAGGGCGATCCGGTCGAGATCGCGCACGCCCAGCCTCTCGCCTCGCTCGCCGAAGTGCGTCGGCGCATCTATGGCAATCGTCTCAGTGAAGGGGCTTTTTCAGCGATCATGACCGACATCGCCGAGCGACGCTATAGCGATGTCCATCTCTCGGCGTTCATCACGGCATGCTCAGCGGTCCCGCTCGATACGGACGAAACGATCAGCCTGACCAGGGCGATGGTCGATGTCGGCGAGCGATTGCAGTGGTCCGGAGCGGTCATCGTCGACAAGCATAGCGTCGGTGGATTGCCGGGCAATCGCACCACGCCGATCATCGTCTCGATCATGGCCGCGGAGGGCCTGATCATGCCCAAGACATCGTCGCGGGCGATCACCTCGCCGGCCGGCACGGCGGACACGATGGAGGTGCTTGCACCTGTCGACCTCGACGTTTCCGCCATCCGCAAGGTGGTCGAGCGCGAAGGCGGCTGCATCGCCTGGGGCGGCGCCGTCAATCTCAGCCCGGCCGACGATGTGATCATCGGCGTTGAACGAGTGCTCGATATCGATGCCGTAGGGCAGATGGTCGCCTCGGTGCTGTCCAAGAAAATCGCGGCCGGTGCGACCCATCTGGTCATCGATATCCCGGTCGGGCCGACCGCCAAGGTACGCGGAACCGATGCCGCCGATACGCTGGAGCGCGCGCTGAGCTCGGTCGCCCAAGCCTTCGGGCTTCGCACGCGCGTGATGCGCGGCCCCGGCGCGGAGCCGATCGGACGGGGCATCGGCCCGGCGCTCGAGGCGCAGGATATCCTTGCCGTCCTCCAGGGGCAGCCGGGCGCCGAGGATCTCGCCCACCGGGCCTGCGAGCTGGCGGGAGGACTGCTTGAGCTCGCTGACGCGGCCCCGGCCGGCGAAGGCTATGCGCGTGCGCGGGCGTGTCTCGAAAGCGGCGGGGCCTGGGCCAAGTTCCAACGTATCTGCGAAGCGCAGGCCGGCATGCGGGCTCCACCGGTCGCCCGGTTTCAGCAGGATATGATCGCTCCCTATAGCGGCCGCCTGGTGAGTATCGACAATCGCAAGCTCGCGACGGTCGCGAAGCTCGCCGGCGCGCCGGTGGCCAAGGCCGCTGGCGGCGCACTGCAGTGTCGGCTGAACCAGATGGTGGATGCCGGGGCTCCCTTGTGTAGCATTCATGCCGAGAGCCCGGGCGAGCTCGACTATGCGGCGGCCTATGCCGTGAGCGACGGGCCGATCTTCGGGATTGAAGCGCTATGAACCGT
>JAESGL010000578.1_pt1 | contig 13435 bp, 9 predicted proteins | sample 9269711 | NCBI WGS metagenome assembly JAESGL01 (sample SAMN14515918, study PRJNA621676) | algae metagenome | isolation source: Kastovskya adunca ATA6-11-RM4 and co-occurring heterotrophs from soil and... | place: Chile: Atacama Desert | collected 2011-06-27
TATCTCAGCCGGAAATGGGCGCCGCGATCGCTGCTGATGATGGCGCTGTTGGTGGTATTCCTGCTGTGCACGAAGAACATCCTTCTGGATCGAAGGAACTCGTTGGGGCCGGTATATCTGTCCCTGATATCCCTCTTCCTGTGGCGGGGTGATATAAAATCGCGTCAGGTGTTCACGCTGGTCGGGCCGGCGCTGATCTTCGTTTTCCCGTTGCTCTCCATTTTCATCAACCATCCGACCGGAGAGTGGGCCGGCTTGTTGAATTTCGAGAACATCACCAAAGAGATCCGCGGGCACTTCGTCGACATGCATTACGATGCATGGGCTAACCTGGTCGCTGCCATCCAGTACGTCCAGACCGAAGGCTTACAGATCGGTCGTCAGCTACTGGGATCGCTGCTGTTCTGGCTGCCCAGAACGATGTGGGCCGACAAGCCGGTCTCGAGCGGTCAGCTCCTGGGGGACTATCTGGTTCTCAACAGCGGGCTGTGGTTCACCAATATCTCTTTTTCCTTCCCGGCTGAAGGATATGTAGATTTTGGCATCCCCGGGGTGGCAATTTATGCGATTCTAATGGCACTGTACTCGGCTCGCCTCGACTATTTCGTGAACCATGGCAGCGTCGTCGAACGTACGTCTGCCATATATTTCTCGTTTTATCTCATGTTTGTCATGCGCGGATCGTTCCTTCCCGCGTTTGCGTTTGGTGTGGGGGCGCTGATTGCGATCAACGTCATCCCGATCGCGATCGCCCGCATCGGCGGCCGGCGCCGGGCGACACCTGCGTTGCCCGCGCCCGTCGTCCCCTATCCGCTCGGTACGCGCTGACCGCATGTCTGCCCCGGAAGGAACGAAGGTGGCGTCACGGCATCTTGTCGTGTCCGCGGTCAATTTCAGCGAGGGCGGGCCGCTGACCGTTCTGCTCGACAGCCTCGACGCGGCGGTGCGGGTGCTCGGACCGGAATGGCGGATCACCGCGCTCGTCCATGACAGCGACTTGGTCAATATCCCCGGGGTCGAAACGATCGCGTTCCCGCAGTCGAAGCGAAGCTGGCTTACGCGGCTGCAGCTGGAGTGGCGGGAGTTTCGTCTCCTGTCCGCGCAATGGAAGCCCGATCTCTGGCTGTCGCTTCATGACATGACGCCGCGTGTCATCGCACGCCGGCAGGCGGTTTATTGCCACAATCCATCGCCCTTCTATCGGGCGAGCCTTGTGGAGGCGCGCTATGATCCGCGGTTCTTCCTGTTCAACAAATTCTACATGCTGCTTTATCGCGCCTTCATCGCGCGGAATTTTGCGGTGATCGTCCAGCAATCCTGGATCCGCGACGCCTTCCGGAAGGTGACCGGCCACCCCCATATCATCGTCGCCCGCCCGGGCGCCGCCGATGCCACGGATCGGCGTGACGCGGTCGATGCGCAGTGCAGCGCGCTGCGTACCCCGCAACCCGGCCGTCCGCTGCGGCTCCTCTATCCCGCGCTGCCGCGCGTATTCAAGAATGCGGAAACCCTGTGCGAGGCAGTGAGCCGATTGCCAGACCATCTGGCATCATCGGTCGACCTGCGATTGACGTTCGACGGGACGGAAAACGGCTGGGCGCGCGAACTGGCGCGACGGTACAATGGGGTCCGGGGCATCAGCCTGATCGGGCGGCAGGACCGTTCGGGCATGACGGCGGAATACCAGCGTTGCGATGCGGTACTGTTTCCGTCGCGGCTGGAGACGTGGGGGCTGCCCATCACGGAGGCCAAATCGTTCGGCAAGCCGTTGCTCGCCGCCGATCTCCCTTATGCCCACGAAACCGTTGGGGACTATGGCAACGTGCGCTTCGTTGCCGCCAATGACGTTGGCGCCTGGACGGAAGAGATTGCGCATATGGCGTCGGGGCGATGGGAACCGCAGGACCATCAGGCGATCCGTCCGTCGGCACCCTATCTCGACGACTGGCCCTCCTTGTGGAGGTATCTTGCGGCGGGACTGTGAGCGCGGTCTGTTTGCGGTGCCATCGCCATTGACGTAGGGCGTTCCCGAACAAGCTGCGGCGTCATCCCGGGCGACGGGCGCCAGTCGATACGGCAGCGGCCGTTGCGACGACATCAGAGGACCGACAATGAAGATCATGGTGACGGGCGGTTTGGGCTTCATTGGCCAGGCGCTGGGTCGAAGGCTGCGGGATCTTGGCCATGGCGTCGTCCTTGTGGATAGTCTGACGCCCCAGATCCACGGCGCGGTGCCCCAGGTGAGCGCCCCCGATGGCGTCGAGGCGGTGCGGCTGGACGTGCGCGACCTGGCGGAGCGGCCGGACCTCGTCGATGGCTGCGATGTCGTCTATCATCTGGCGGCGGAAACAGGCACGGCGCAATCGATGTATCGGGTGCGCGAATACGTGTCCGTCAACGAACTGGGGACGGCGGCGCTCATCGAGGCGATCGCGGCGGCCGGGCATCGGCCCGCGCGCGTCATCCTGGCGTCAAGCCGCAGCGTCTATGGCGAGGGCGCGTATACCTCGCCCAAGCAGCCAGGGATGTTGTTGCAGCCGGCGCCCCGTACGCCAGCGCAGCTTGCCGCCAACCGGTGGGAACCACTCGGGCCGGACGGGACCGAACTTGTCGCCGTTGCCACCCCCGAAGACCTGCCGTTCATGCCCGGCTCGATCTACGCCGCGACCAAGGCGTCGCAGGAACTGCTGCTGCGGGCGGCAGGGCCGGCGCTGGGCTTCAAGCCGGTCATTTTCCGCTTCCAGAATGTGTATGGCGAGGGGCAGTCGCTCCAGAACCCCTATACCGGGATCATTTCGATCTTCTTCAATCGTGCGCGGCAGGGCAAGGATATCCCGATCTACGAGGACGGCCTTGAGTCGCGCGACTTCGTTCATATCGACGACATCGTCGATGGTCTGGTCGCGGCGCTCGACGCGGATATCCCCGATGGTGCCACAATGAACCTGGGCGCTGGCGTGGCGACGAGCGTCATTCAGCTGGTTGACCAGTTGCTGATGTCGGGTGGATTCGACGTCCCGGTGCGCGTGACGGGGCAATACCGCGTGGGCGACATCCGCCACTGCTTCGCGGACCTGACGCAGGCCAGGCGCCTGTTGGGGTTCGAGCCAAAGGTGTCGTTGGCCAGCGGGCTGGATCGCTTTTGCGCCTGGGCCGGGAGCCAGCCCGTGCATGAGGACAGGCTGGAGCAGGCAACCGCAGAGTTGCGCGCGCGCAATCTCATGGGCAAGTGACGGCCATGAACGGGTCCGGCGCCACAATGGGTTTCGCCTCGGACGCAGGCGAGACCGCGATGGCCGGGGAATCGTTGGCGGGAAAGCGCGTCCTTTTCTTCGCCGTCCGCTATTTCGGCTATGAACAGCGGATCATGGACGAACTGCGGCGGCGCGGGGCGGAGGTTGACTATCTGCCTGATCGCCCGTTCAACACCCCGCTGATGACTGCGGTCACACGCTATTCGCGCCCTGCCGTGATGCAGTTCGCGCAACGCTATTACGAGCGCCGGCTGCGCGAATTCGGCGACAAGGAATATGATCTGGTCCTGGTCGTCAACGGCCAGACCATGTCCAGGGCGATGATGGCCGACCTGCGTCGGCGGATGCCGCGCGCGCGGTTCGTCTTCTACATCTGGGATTCGATGCACAACAAGCCGAAGGCGCGCGAAATCCTGCCGTTCTTCGACGAATGCGTCACGTTCGATCCGGACGCCGCACAGGCCTATGACATGCGCCTGCTGCCGCTTTTCTTCGCGCCGGGCTTCGAACCCGCCGACGGCGACAGCACGCTGGATGTCAGCTTCATCGGTACCGCGCATTCGGATCGCTTTCACATCATCTCGGCGATTGACCGGAAGCTGCCGGCGGACGTGTCCCGCTTCTGGTATCTTTTCCTTCAGGCGCGTTGGGTGTTCTACGCACAGAAAGCGATCAACCCGGCGTTCAAGCATGCCCGTCCCGGCGATTTCGAATACGCCCCTTTGCCCTTTTCCACCGTGCAGGACGTTTTCGGCCGGTCGCGCGCGATCGTCGATACGGAGCATCCCCGCCAGCGCGGCCTGACCATGCGCACGTTCGAGGCGATCGGGGCGGGAAAGAAGCTCATCACCACCAACGAACACGTCAAGGACTATCCGTTCTACGACCCGCAGAACTTTCACGTGATCAACCGGAACGATCCGGAAGTTCCCCGTGATTTCCTGCAGGCCCCGTATCGCCCGCTGTCCACTGCGCTTCGCCATCGTTACAGTCTGGCGGGCTGGGTCGATGCATTGTTGTTCGACGGGGGCGCGCACGATGGGACTGATTGAGCTTCTTAAGTCCGATCTGGAACGCCATTATTTCTACACGGGGCGCGCCGGAAAGGTGCCGCGGCTTCATCACCTGTGGCGTAACTTCCTTGTCCCCCGCTGCGCGCCGGTAGCCATCTATCGCCTGTCCCGATGGTTGTACGTCAAGCGCCTGTCACCCGCCGCCAAGGTGCTGACGTGGATCAACTTCTTCCTTTATGGGATCGAGATTGCCGCGCAGTGCGAGATCGGCTCGCATTTCTACATGCCGCATGCGTCCGGAACGGTCATCGGAGCGATGAGGATCGGGCACCACGCGGTGATCTATCACCAGGTGACGCTGGGCGCCAAGGAGATCATGTTCAGTTACGATGGCCGTCCCGTCGTTGGCGATCATGTCTTCATCGCCTCTGGTGCGCGGGTCATCGGCGCGATCACGATCGGCGACAATTGCGTCATTGCGGCGAATGCGGTGGTGAACGCATCCGCTCCTGCCGACAGCCTGCTCGCCGGCGTTCCCGCCCGCCCGGCACCCTTGAAGCGGCGGCCCGGCGACCTGGTTTGACGGTGCCCGCGAATGTCGGTTGATCCCGCTGACCTTGCCTTTGTCCGGTTAAGGCGTTAGGCGCGCATCGCAAGGCGGCGCCCATTACAACGGCGCGGATCGATGTGCCTTATCCCGTTTGATGGTGCCGTAGATGCGTAAAATAGGCCTGATCATCATCGCCTGCCTTGTGCTCGCCGGCTGCGCGACGCCTCGCGTCGCCCCGAACGGCACCGTGACGCAGGTGCGCATGGACGCACTGCCCACGCCGCAGCGCAACGATTTGACGATCGACCGCCCCTATTATCTTGGCCCGCTCGACCAGCTTGCCATCGACGTCGTGGGCATCCCGGAATTCAATCAGCGCGATATCCAGGTCGACGCCAGCGGGCGGATCAGTTTCCCGCTGGTCGGCGCCATCGACGTTGCCGGAAAGACCCCTGTCGAGGCCGCGCGCCTGATCGAACAGGGGCTGCGCGCGCACTATGTGCGCAACCCTCAGGTGTCGGTAAACCTCAAGAGCACGGTCAGCCAGATCGTCACGGTTGAAGGGGAAGTCCGCGAACCCGGTATCTATCCGGTCCTCGGCCATATGACGCTTCTGCGTGCTGTGGCATCGGCGAAGGGCACGACCGAATATGCGAAGCTGGATGACGTGGTCGTCCTGCGCACGGTCAATGGCAAGGACTATGCGGCGCTCTACAATCTGAAGGCCCTTCGTCAGGGAGCCTATGAGGATCCGGAGATTTTCGCCAACGACGTCGTCGTGGTCGGCGATTCCAACTCGCGTCGACTGTTCAAGGACGTGCTGTCGGTCGTCCCGCTGCTGTCCACGCCGCTGGTACTGCTGCTCCAGCGATAGGGCCGGGCGGGCATGGACGTATCCGTGTCGTCGTCTGCATCCGGAAGATCGCGCGGCGTTCGCTGGTGGATGGACGTGAGTCCGGCGGGACGCCGCTATGCGTAGGTCGCCGGTAATGGTCCGGGATGTTGACCCTGGAATGCGGCCGGCGGCGCGCGTTTATGGAGACTGCAAGTGAGCGTTGGACGTGCAGCGGAATCGAGAAAGCCGCCGGTTTCGATGCAGCAGGCGTCGTTCGGCGGGATGCACCGGGCGCGTTATCAGATCGTGCTCGGCTGGATTCTGGCCGTCGCCATCCCCGGGCTGATCACGCGGTTCCTGACCGGGACGCCGATCGGCGATTCCACCCAGTACACCACGATCGTCGGTGCGACCATATCGTTGGTCGCTGGCGTCTTCGCCTTCCGCCGATTGCACATTTTTCCCGGGATCACCGCCGGTGGCTATGTGGTGATGAGCATCACCACGACATTCGCGATACTGACGACGCTGCTGATCCTGCTCAGGCTCGATTACAGCCGCGTATTGCTGTCCGTCATATATGTCATCACGGTGGTGTTTTTCACCTTGGCTCATCTCGTCTTCGATCGCCGCCGCAAATATGTCATGGGCGTGATACCGGGCGGCCAGACCGCAAGGCTTCCCAGCCTGCACTATGTCGACTGGTTCGAGATGCCTTCGCCGGACACCCTCGTTCCTGCGCTCGACGGGGTGGTGGTCGATCTTCGCTTCGATCACGATCCGCGCTGGGACAGCCGCATCACCCAGCTCGTGCTGCGTGGTACGCCGGTGTACGACGTCAAGCAGGCCGTCGAACAGATGACAGGCCGTGTCGAGGTCAGCCACCTCTCCGAAAACACGCTTGGCTCGCTTAATCCCAACGACGTCTATCTTCAGATCAAGGCGGTCGCCGACGTCGTGGCGGCTTTCCTGCTGCTGATCTTCCTGATGCCGGTGCTGGTGTTGATCGCGGTGCTGGTGCGACTGGATTCTCCGGGGCCGGCGCTGTTCCGGCAGCGCCGCACGGGCTATCGCGGCAAGCCGTTCGTCGCCTACAAGTTTCGGACGATGTACGTCGTAGATCCGGTTGCGGATGACGCGGAGGAGATGCGGCGTCGCGCGATGACGCAGGAGAACGATCCGCGCATCACCCGGATCGGCCTGTTTCTCCGGCGGTCGCGCTTGGACGAACTGCCCCAGCTTATCAACATGCTGAAGGGGGAGATGAGCCTGATCGGCCCGCGACCCGAGGCGGTCGAGCTGACGAAATGGTATGAAAGCGAGATCGCCTTCTACCATTACCGCCACATCATCAAGCCAGGCGTGACAGGCTGGGCACAAATCAACCTTGGCCACGTCGTATATGTCGACCAGGTCAAGGAGAAGCTTCACCTCGACTTCTATTATGTGAAGAACTTCTCGTTCTGGCTCGACCTTCTCATCGTCGTGCGGACCATCCAGACGATGGTGACGGGACGGGGCGCGCGCTAGGGTTCTGACCTGGCGTCGATCCGGCGGCGCATTGTCGCGCGGCCACCGGGCGTGACCACGGCATTGGCCCATACCATTCGTTAACCAATAAAATTTACCGTCACCCCCGCATATCCGCCGACCGGCCTCCGCCGGGATCGGCGGCGCGTGAGGGGGCCGTTCGGGCATGACGACGTTTCACCGCATCTGGTTCGGCGACAAGCCGATCCCGCCGGCGTACGAGGATTATTGGCGCGCATGGCAGCGCCAGTATCCCGGCCACGAGTTCGTCACCTGGCGCGACGAGGATATCGACCGCCTGCCGCGGATGCGCGACCGGATCCGCCGGCTGCGCGTGCCGTCGATGCGCGCGGACCTTGGCTCGTTCGAGATCCTGCACGCGCATGGCGGCGTCTACCTCGATTGTGACGTCATGCCGTGGCACCGCTTCCGCCCGGAGGAGATGGCGCGCGAGCTGACCGTGTGCAACGAATCCGACGCGACCGACTATTGCTCGCTCGGCTTCGTCGCCTCGCCGCCGGGGCATCCGGTGTTCGACGAGATGATCGACTATCTGCGCGATGCCGATATCGACGAGGGCAATCCCCACATTGCGACCGGCCCGTGGCTGTTCGGCAAGTTCCTGGCCGGGCACGAATGCCGCCGGCTGCCGTCCAGCGCCTTCTACCCCTATGCCGCGGTCGAGCCGCTGTCGGTGGTGCGCCGCCGCGACCTGTCGGGGACGCTGGGCATCCATGTGTGGGGCGGATCGTGGCTGCCCGGCACCGCCAAGCAGGACAAGGTGATGCAGATGATCGCGCGCGGCGACGTGGCCGAGCCGGCGATGCTGCTGCGCGGTTTCGAGGGCGACGCCGATCACGCCGACTGGGCGCGCGACGTCGGCCTGATGATCGAGGCGGTGCGCGACATCCGCGAGAAGACGCTGCAGATCGTGCCGCTGCTCGGCTACGACTTCTCCGTGACGCCCAAGGACGCGCCGGTGTTCGAACTGGCCAAGGTGGCGCATTGGCTGTTCGGGCGCGCGCCCGACACCCGCCTGTGGCAGGTCGGCACCGCGCGCGAGCGCCCCGACCCCCTGCGGGCGGCGCTGGTCAACGACGATCCGCCCGCGCTGCTGATGGATGGCGATGCGGCGCGCATCGCGGCGCTGGCCGCCGATCATGCCGCCAACACCAATGCCCGCGTCGTCGCATTGGCGCCGGCGGAGGGCGGGATGAGCTGGGACGAGCTCTGGGTCGCGGAGGGCGATGCCGCCCCCGACGTGCTGGTGCTGCACGACGGCGCGGGCAGCGCGGCGGTGATCGCCGACGTGCTCGACCGCGGACACCGCCCGGCGGTGATCCATTTCGACATGGTGGGCATGGAACCGGCCGATCTGCGGATGCTGCTGGGGCGGCTGGGCGACGATTATGCGACGCTGGAATATGGCGCGCACATGGCGGCGTACCGCTTCGACCTCATCATGGATTACGCCGGCGCGCTCTATGTCGAGAACGGCATCGCGACGGTGTTTTCCGAAGGCGTGAAGACCCTGAACGGAGTCGAGGCATGACGACCTTCCACCGCGTGTGGTTCGGCGAGAAGCCGATCCCGGATGCCTATGAGGCGTATTGGCAGGCCTGGCAGCGCCAGTTTCCCGATCATCGGTTCGTCACGTGGCGCAACGCCGATATCGATCGCCTGCCGCGCGTTCGCGATCGCCTGCGCACCCTCACCAGCATGGCGGCGCGCGCCGACCTGGCGCGGTACGAGATCCTCTATAACGAGGGCGGCATCTACCTCGATTGCGATATCATGCCCTACCGGCATTTCGACCCGGAGGCGCTGACCGCCGAACTGACCGTCTGCAACGAGACATCGTCGCGCGATTTCTGCTCGAACAGCTTCATCGGCGCACCGGCCGGGCACCCGATCTTCGCGCAGATGATTGATCACGCACTGGCGCATGACATCGACGAGGAGCGGCCGGACAAGTCCACCGGGCCGTGGCTGCTGGGGGCGTTCCTCAAAAAGCATTACTACGAGCCGTTGCCGACCGCGACCTTCTACCCCTATCTGCCCGGCGAGCCGATGTCGGCCACCTATATGCGCGACCTCGGCAACACCTACGGCATCCACATCTGGAAGGGATCGTGGCTGTCGAAGGAGGTGCAGCAGGACAAGCTGTTGCGGATGGTCGCGATGGGCGACCTGTCCTGTCCCACCGGTATGCTGCCCGATTTCGCGGACGAATGGGGCGAGGATGTCGGGCTCATGCTCGACACCATCCGCGACGCGCGCCGCAGCCTGGTGCAGATCGCGCCGGTGCTGTCCCCCGACCTGGGGCTGACGCCCGAGGATCAGGTCGCCTTCTGCTTCGCCAAGGTTGTCCACTGGCTGCTGGCGGCGGACCGTGATCGCATGGTGTGGCAGATCGGCGCGGCGGACGGCGTGCTGGTCGACCCGCTGCGCAGCGCACTGGTCAATTACGATCCGCCCGCGCTGCTGATGGAGCCGAACCCGCATCTGTTCGCGGCGCTGGAGCGTCATTACGCCAACAACCGCCACGTCCGGCTGCTGCCGCTGGCATACGGCATGGCGGTGGGCGAACTGGTGCTGAATGCGGTCGATCCGGCGAAGGTCGCCCCGCTAGGGCTGCCGGCATGGGTAGCGGGCATTTCGTCGGCCTACCAGGATCGCAATCCGTTGAAGGACGGTACCCACCCCGCGGAAATGACCGCGCGCATCTGGCAATGTATCGAACCGATCACCGTGCCTGTCGTGGACTATGACACGGTGCTGGCCCGGTCCGACGGGCGCGCGCCCGACATCCTGGTCATCGATGCCGAGGGGATGGACAAGGAGATCATGGAGGACGTGCTGGCGCGCGGCTGCCGCCCGCTGGTGATCCATTTCGAGGTACAGTGGATGACGCAGGAGGAGCAGGACGCGCTGCTCGACGCGATGGCGAGCGACTATGCGGTGCTGACCTTCGGCAACGACATGACCGCGTACCGCCACGACGTGCTGATGGACTATGCCCGCCACCTGTACGTCGAACACGGCCTGCCGACGGTGTTCGCCGACGGGCTGCGAAAGGCGGCGGGGCTGCCGCTGGCGGCGTGAGGGGAGTGTCCTTCACGCCGCGCCGCACCTAACCCAGCACAGCAACACGTATCACGTGTGACTGGTTTATCACGTTCCTGTAAAAATGCGCGGCAGTGTCGCTGACGGACTTGTCACGGCATCGTCATCGGTTTCTCATGCGACCCATAAAGAAGAACAGGGTCAGCATCATGAAATTGCACCAGTATCTGGGCGCCACCGCGCTGGCGGGGGCGATCGTCGCGGCGTGCCCGGGCATCGCGATGGCGCAGGCGACCGCGCCGGTCGCGCAGGACGACGTCACCGCGCCCGCCAGCCAGCAGCAGGACGTTCAGGACGAGGCACCGGGCGGCGAGATCGTCGTCACCGGATCGCGCATCCGCCGCCCGAACGATTCCTCGCCGATTCCGATCACCTCGCTGGGGTCGCAGGAAATCTTCGAAACCGGCCGCATCTCGGTCGGCGACACGCTGAACCAGCTGCCGCAGTTCCGTGCCTCGCTCGGCTCGCAGAATTCGACCTCCGGGCTGGGCGTGCGCGGGCTGAACCTGCCCGACCTGCGCGGGCTTGGCCGTGCGCGCACGCTGACGCTGGTCAACGGCCGCCGCCACGTCACCGCCGATATCATCAACAACGGCAATGCCGTCGACCTCAACACCATGCCGACCGACCTGATCGAGCGGATCGACGTCGTCACCGGCGGCGTATCCTCGGTCTATGGCTCGGATGCGATCGCGGGCGTCGTCAACTTCGTGCTGAAGGACAGCTACGAGGGGCTGGAGCTGCACGGCCAGAACGGCGTCAGCAAATATGGCGATGCCGGCAACCAATATGTCTCGATCGTCGCGGGCAAGAATTTCGCCGACGGGCGCGGCAATATCGCGATCAACGCCGAATTCGCGCACCAGGAGGATTATTACGCCTCCGGCCGCCCGAACCTGCGCCAGAACAACGGCTTCGTCATCGTCGATACCGACACGACCAGCTCGTCCGACGACACGCCCGACCGCCGGTTCTTCCGCGACATCCGCTCGACCACCATCTCGCCGGGCGGGCAGCTGGGCTTCCGCTATTCCTCGGCAGCGGCGCCGTGCGGGCGCGACCCGGTCGGATCGGCCAATTCGGCGTTCACCTGCGCCTATCTGTTCCAGCCGGACGGGTCGCTGGCGGCGCAGACCGGCGAGCGCGTCGGCATCGGCCCCAACGGCAGCTTCATCGGCGGCAACGGCCAGACCGGGCGCGACGGCAACCTGCTGGTCCTGTCGCCGGACGTGAAGCGCTACGTCGTCAACGCGCTGGGCCATTTCGAGGTATCGCGCGGGTTCGTGCCGTTCTTCGAGGCCAAGTACGTGCGCACCGAGGCGTTCGGGTCGCAGAGCGGGCCGTTCTTCTCGCAGGGGCAGACGCTGGGCGATTTCACCGCGATCGACGGGCTGACCGACCGGTCCTATTCGAACGGCGGGCTGGGCTTCGTCAATCGTGAGGGCATCCGCCTCGACAATCCCTATCTGGGGGATGCGGCGCGCGCGACGATCGCGGCGCAGCTGGCGGCGTCGATCAACTCGGGCGTCAACCCCAACACCGGCGCGGCGTTCACCGGCGCCAATGCCGCCGCCAACCAGGCCGCCGCGCTGGCGCAGGTCGCGGCAGGCACGTACCGCTTCTCGCTGCGGCGCAACTGGCTGGACCTGGGCACCCGTGACGAGCAGCTGACCCGCGAGACGTATCGCGCGGTCGTGGGCGTGCGCGGCGATTTCAACGACGACTGGCATTACGAAGTGTCGGCCAACTACGGCCAGCACAAGGAAAACAGCGTCATCACCGGCAACGTGAACACCCAGCGATACCTGCTGGCGCTGGACACCACGCGCAACGCCGCCGGGCAGATCGTCTGCCGCTCGCAGGTGAACCCGGCCTATGCGGGTGAGGACGTCGGCGGCAACCCGGCGCAGCTGGCCGCGGACGTCGCGGCATGCGTGCCGCTCAACCCGTTCGGCCAGGGTTCGGCCAGCGATGCGGCGCGCGCCTATCTGGTCACGCCGACCACCGCGGACGGCAAGGCGACGCAGTTCGTCGGCAGCGCGTTCGTGTCGGGCGATCTCAGCCAGCTGTTCTCGCTGCCCGGCGGGCCGGTGGGCTTCGCGGTCGGCGCCGAATACCGGCGCGAGACGCTGAGCTACGATCTCGATCCGCTGACGCAGGCCGGCTACGCCTTCTACAACGCCATCCCCAGCTTCCGCGCGCCAGCGTTCGAGGTGAAGGAAGCCTATGGCGAGGTGTCGGTCCCGCTGATCAAGGACGTGTTCCTCATCAAGGAGCTGACGCTGACCGGCGCGGCGCGGATCGCCGATTACAAGGGGTCGACCGGCACCGTCTGGGCATGGAACGGCAACGCCACCTGGCGCCCGGTCAGCGACCTGATGCTGCGCGGCGGCTATTCGCGGTCGGTGCGTGCGCCGTACCTGGGCGAGCAGTTCGCGCCGCTGGGTCAGAATTACACCCCGGCGCCCAACGATCCGTGCTCGACGCGCAACATCAACACCGGATCGGCGACCCGCGCCGCGAATTGCGCCGCGGCCGGTCGCCCGGACGGCTATGACTATGTCTACACCGCCTCGCTGGAGATTCAGAGCGGCGGCAATGCCAACCTGCGTGCCGAGGAATCGAATGCGCTGACGCTGGGCGGCGTGTTCCAGCCCAGCTTCATCCCCGGGCTGGCGGTGTCGGTCGATTATTACGACATCACCGTCAACAACGTCATCACCTCGCCCGCGGTGCAGCAGGCGCTCAACGCCTGCTACGATTCGCCCACGCTCGACAACCAGTTCTGCGCACTGTTCCAGCGCGCCGGCGCGGACGGCGGGCCGAACGGCGAGATCCCGTTCCAGATCCTGGAGGGGACGTACCAGGACCTGCCGCAGAATTATGCGCGGCTGAAGGCGCGCGGGCTGGATACGCAGATCGGCTACAACCACGACTTCGGCGTGGTGCGTGCCAACCTGAAGGGCGTGTGGAGCCACGTGTTCCAGCGTGACGACTTCACCGATCCGGCGCGCCCCGATTACCGCAACGGGTCGTGTCCGTCAACGTGGTGTAATTTCAGGTGTGCCACCGGGCCGCATCGTTCAGGCGGCCTTGGGTGTAATCTGTAGCGGCGTCACCTCTTCGA